>Ga0105247_10000447_pt1 | contig 34934 bp, 22 predicted proteins | sample KBSS24metaG_FD_81519 | JGI IMG/M metagenome (GOLD analysis project Ga0105247, IMG submission 81519) | Switchgrass rhizosphere microbial communities from Kellogg Biological Station, Michigan, USA - KBS S2-4 metaG | ecosystem: Host-associated > Plants > Roots > Rhizosphere > Soil | place...
CCGCAATCTGGCCAGGCAGACTGAGGCCATGTCGGGCCTGCCGGAGATGGAGGTCGCCCGAGTCCAACGTTGGTGCCGCGCGCGGGTTCCTGAGCATGTTCGCGATAAGGTCCGGGTCGAGGCGGACGTGGCCGAGCGGCATGTGACGATCGTGCAGTGCCGGCCGCCGCGGCGGGCCGATTCTGGTTCTGAGTGGACGCGGATACCGATCGCCCGGCTGCGGTTCACAAAGGCAACGAGGCTTTGGTCGCTGTATTGGCGCGACCGCAATTCGAAGGTCCATGAGTACGACGTCATGCCGGCGTCGACGAGCATCGAGGACCTGCTTGCAGAGGTCGACAGGGATCCGACGTCGATCCTCTGGGGGTGAGCGCGCTCAGGCGCTCGCGGCCATGGTTTCGCCGGCGAGCAGGTCCGCGGGTCGGGCCCACTCAAGGGTCTTTCGTGGCCGCGTGTTGATCTTGTCAGCCACCTGCGCCAGCTCGTCGGGTGTGACCGCGCGCAGATCGACTCCCTTGGGGAAGTAGTCGCGCAGCAGCCCGTTCATGTTTTCGTTGCTGCCGCGCTGCCAGGGCGAGTGCGCGTCGCAGAAGAACACCTTCGTGCCAATCTGCTCGGTGATCTGCCGGTGCTGGGCGAGCTCCTTGCCTTGATCCCAGGTCAGCGTCCGACGCAGCCAGGCCGGGAGGTCTCCAAACGCCTTCGTGATGCCCGCGCGCATCGCCTCGGCGGTCGGCCTGCCGGTGGGGACGTGAACGAGGATCAGGAAGCGGGTGCGCCGCTCGACAAGCGTGCCGATCGCAGACCGGTTCCCCTGGCCCATGATGGGCATCGGGACTTGCCGGAGCGTCAGGAGCGGGAGCCGGATCTGTCGCCACATTCACGACCACGAACCAGGCCGGATCGATCGCTCTGCTTCTGGTCGGGGGGTCCGATAGCGGCGAAATCCAGCGAGCCGAGTTGCATTCAGGGACGTTGTGTTTGATCTTCGCCCGACAAGGCGTGGCGGCCTGATGTGAGACGGCCGCGGGACCGTCCATCGCGTGACCGGCCTACCGCTCGCCCCGGCCTATCGCTTGAACAGCGGAGCCAAAGCCTCGCCCAGCAGCGCGACCCGCCCCTCGATGTGCCCGACGGACGACATGCTCACGGTGACGCCGTCGACGCCGGTCGCGAGCAGGGCGGCGTACTGCTCGGCGACCTCGTCCGGGTTGCCGGTGATCACGGAGTCGCGGCGCGGCGCGGCCTCGGGCTGCCGGGCGATGTGTGCATCGAGGTCAGCGATCGCCTGCTCGTGCGTCGGCGCGATACACACCGATGTCTGGTACGAGACGGTGATCTCGGACCGGTCCCGTCCCAGCGCTGCGCAGTGCCCAGCCAGTGCTTCGAGCTTGCGGCCGATCTCGCCTGCCGCGCAGATGATGTTGGATTCGTCGGCGTACTGGGCAACCATCCGCAGCGTCTTCTTCTCGCCGCCGCCACCGATCATGATCGGGATTCGTGCAAGCGGCGCAGGGTTGTTGATCGCGTCCTTGACCCGGTACCACTTGCCGTCCAGGGACGGACGCTCGCCGCGCAGCATCGGAATGATGATCTGCAGCGCCTCTTCGAGCCGCTCGAAACGGTCGGTGAATGTGCCGAACTCGAACCCGAGCGAGTCGTGCTCCAGCTCGAACCAGCCTGCGCCGATGCCGAGTTGGGCGCGCCCACCAGACACTACGTCGAGCGCTGTCACGGTCTTCGCCAGCAGTGCCGGAGCCCGGTAGGTGTTGCCGGTCACCAGCGCCGACAGCCGGACACGGCTGGTGTGCTGGGCGAGCGCGGACAGCAATGTGTAGCACTCGATCATCTCTTGCTCGGGCCGACCGAGCTGGGCGAGTTGATAGAAGTGGTCCATCACCAGGACGGTGTCGAATCCCGATGATTCGGCTTCGACGGCCTGCCCCTTCACGACGTCGAACAGCTGCGCGGGAGCGACGCCCTGGTAGGTGAAGTTCGGGATCTGATAGCCGAGAAGAGTCACAATCACCAAACCTACGCTGCCACTGCCGGCCCTTGTCACGTGGCCGAAATCTTGGGGACGAAGTAAGAATCGCGGAGATGGTTGGCACGCTGCAGCCCGGCAACACGCGACGCACCGAGCGCCCACCGCCGTGTTCGACGTCCTCGGCGACGGCTGGATGTACGCCAGCCGTGGCATCTCGACGACCAAACCACCGACGGCCCAGAACGACCCACCGGGTCAGGCCGGGTCGCCATCAAAGCTGGTCCATCGCGGTACAGCGACGGGCGGAAGGTCTCGACGATCTCCTTGACCTCTCGATAGTCGGCCGGTCGCGTCATTGACGAACGCTCCGAGAGGCTGATCTGCGTGGCTTCGCCGCACCCTCCGATCCACTCATATCGACGGATTGCGCGCGGCGGTGTCCCGGCTGATCAGCCGAACGGTTGCTTGGCGATCAACGCGATTGTGTTACGACGCTTTAGGTCATCCGGTCGAGCGCGGGATAGCGAAGCGATGTCGTTCGGCGCGCGTTCTCGAGCCGGGCCGCGCAGATCGCCGGGAACCTGGACCGCTACGAGGCGCAGTGGCGCGCCGCGAACCCCGGCCGGGAACCTAGCCTGCGGTTGCGGCAGCAGTGGGATGCGATGGCGTGGGCCGACGGCCGCCCGCAGAAGCACGTCGCCACCGACCCGGCAGGGCAGACGGCGCGGTGGGTGCAGCACCTCTACGAGCTCGGGTACCGCCCACCGCAGTACCAGGCAACCGTCCCGGAAACTGCGATCGGTGCGTTGGACCGTGCCGCGGCCGCGCAGCTGGTGCTGTCCCGGCTCGCGTCGCAGCGGTCACGGTGGAACGCGGCGGACGTCCGTGGTGAGGTGGAGCGCCTTATCGCGAGTGGTCAGGCGCGCGGGGAGGAAGGCATTGAGGATCTTTGGCGTGCCCTGAAGCTCGTTCAAGGCCCTCCGTTCGCCAACTTGCCGAAGGTTCGTCGCGGAGCGCCAGGCGGCTATCTCTGGCTGACTGAGTCGGCGTGCCGCCTCGGCCACGAGTACGCGGCGATGATCACCGAGACTGCCCACATCGCGGCGACCTTCCACCGCGGCGCCGGTGAACCGGCGCGCGCGGCCGAGGCCGCGAGGGTCGCCCTGCTCGCCGGTTCCTACGAAGACGTTCCGCTTCTCGATCTTGTCCGCGCAAACCTCGAACTGGGCGACGAAGCAGAGGCGACCTCATTCATCCAGCAGATCCTCGCCAACCACGACGCCGAGATCGAAGAAGATCTCCCGCCCACGACCGCCGAGATCCTACTTCGCCTCCAGAATCGGTGGTCGGAACGAGCAGTGTGACGAAGCCCGCCGCGGCGGGAGGCACTGGTGTTCCCCACCCAGGCCAGTAATGGACTAGTCGATCCACGGACACGGGTTAGCCGTGATGATCTCTTTGGTGAGGAGCGCGCCGGCCCAGTCGCGACGTGCTCGGGCGAGGACGTCGGCATCGGGTAGACCGTGGGCGTACCAGGGCTCGAGGTCGGGAGCTTGGACGAGATGGCGGCCGTGCCCGAGGTCCGTGATATTCCAGCCGGATAGGTCTGCGGCGCTGTTCAGGTGTGCGGTTTGCACTACCTGAACACCGTGCGCATCGGGCAGATAGTCGTCGTACAGGTGCATGTTGTACCTGTAGTCGGGCTCCCGAATGCCTTCAAGCGCCTGCGCGTGATAGATCTGCGAACCGCTTACCGTCGAGCTGAGCCCGAAGCGGATGAATCCGTGACGCATGGAAGCGGGTTCTGTGGTCAGCGCCCCGGTGAGGCTGGCGATGACCTCGTTCCAGGTCTTTGCGGGGTCGACGTCGTGGAAGATCGCGTCACCGGACGCAAACAGACTCACGACCTTCGCGCGCCGCTCGGCTTCGACTGCATACGTCACCCCTCCGTTCATGTCGTGGGGCAGCGACGTCGCTAGAACTCGGTTCACGTCCTGGATGGGCAATTCGACGGTGTAGGTGCCTTGGGTGAGGAAGAGCGTTCCGTTCGGGATCCGGGCCCAAGAGTCGGCCAAGGTCGTCAGCCGGAGCGTCAATTCCGGGCCTACTCGCCAGTACGGGAACGTGCTCAGCTGCGTCGTCTGCGCTTCCGGGCTTATCACCCAAGTGCTAAACGCGACCGGCCGCTTTCCCTGGGAGATCCAATCCGGGGCGCCCTTTCCGGGTGCACCGGCCACGGTGCCGGTGATCCCGGCCCGCTCAAGTTCTTCGCAGAGCGTGTCGACCCAGACGTGAAGTCCGATCTTGCTGGTGGCGCGTTTGAACATGAACGCGAGCCCACCCTTGACCGGGGCGGGGCCCTCGGCAACCACTTCGGCGTAGCCGACCGAGGCGTCGGCAGCGTCGTTCGCTGTGCCGATGGCGTCGTTCAACTGGTCGACGCTCGCGTTCTTCGACTTCAGCATGAGCCAGACGTCGTTGCCCTCCTTGGCTCGCCAAACGCGTTCAATCGATGACCACTTGGCCTCAACGTACGGTTCTGACACGCGTCCTGCCTTTCGTCATCGTTCGTTCACCCGTGGCGCCGTGACACGCAGTCGCACGCGCCCTACAGTGCACCTGCGCTCGATCGTGGCAGAGTCCCACTGAGTGGTGGGCTTCGAGGTTGATCCTCGGTGCTTACTCGCCGCTGTCGATCGCGGCGATGACGCCGGTATCGCGGTCGGGATAGAGCAAGTCCATCGAGCCTTCGGAGAGGTAGCGGCGGTCGCCGGCCTGCCATTCGTCGTGCATGTCGGCCAGGATCGCGCCGACGAGTCGGATGACGGCGGCGTTGTTCGGGAAGATCCCGACGACGCGGGACCTCCTCTTGATCTCTTTGTTGATCCGCTCGAGCGGATTGGTTGACCAGATCTTCTGCCAGTGGGCCTTGGGGAAACCCGCGAAGGCGAGGACCTCGACCTTGGCCTGGTCCATCAGCGGCCCGACCTTTGGGAAGCTCTTGGCGAGACGGTCGCGGACCTCGTCCCAGGCGGCGGCGACGGCCTGCGGCTTGGGCTGGGCGAAGATCGTGCGGAACATCGCGGCGACCATGTCGGCGTTGTCCTTGCCGACGTGCGCGAGCAGGTTGCGGGCGAAGTGCACCCGGCAGCGTTGGTGTCCGGCGCCTTGGAAGCAGCGGTTCAACGCTTTGACGAGGCCGGCGTGCTGGTCGCTGATCACCAGTCGGACGCCGGTCAGCCCGCGGCCCTTCAGGCTGGTCAGGAAGCCGCGCCAGAACGACTCGTCCTCGCTGTCGCCGACGTCGGTGCCCAGGATCTCCCGGGAGCCGTCCGCGGCGATGCCGGTGGCGACCACGACGGCCATCGACACGACCTGGCCGGTCGTGTTGCGCACGTGCAGGTAGGTCGCGTCCAGATAGACGTAGGGGAACTCGATGTGCCCGAGGGGCCGGGTCCGGAACGCGCCGACCGTCTCGTCCAGGCCGGCGCAGATCCGGGACACCTCGGACTTGGAGATCCCGGAGTCGATGCCCATCGCCTCGACCAGGTCATCGACCGAGCGGGTCGACACCCCCTGGACGTACGCCTCCATCACCACCGCGTAGAGGGCCTGGTCGATCCGGCGGCGCGGTTGCAGGATCGCCGGGAAGAACGATCCCTTGCGCAGCTTGGGGATTCGCAGCTCGACGTCGCCGGCCTGCGTGGACAGCAGCCGCGGACGTGACCCATTGCGTTCGGTCACGCGGGACTCGGTGCGTTCGTAGCGATCGGCCCCGATCCGTTCGGCAGCTTCCAACTCGATCAGTTCCTGCAGCGCCACGCGAACGGTGTCGCGGATCAGGTCCGCGCCGTCACCGGCACCGAAGGCATCAAGAAGTTCGGACAGGGCAGACTTGGGCAAGGCCATCGGCGGATCTCCATCAGTGAGTACTTGGCGGTTCTCACCGACGATCTCGCCGATGGCCCCTAACTCACCGGAGCCGCTCCGACGACCCCAAATCCCACCACCTCACGGGACCCTGCCGTGTGCGCCGTTGAGTTCGATCCCGATCGGCAGTCCTCTGGCGGTCGGTCCCGTAGGGACGCTGATTCCGGGGACGTTCGAGCTCGGGTGCGGGCATTTGCGAGGCAATGTCGTAGTTGAACACGATGGTCGGCCCGCCCGGCGCGTTCACCGTCTTGGCACCGACAACTCCCGCGCCCCGGTCCACATGGTAGATGCTTGAGTCGGTCAATTGCCGTACGGTTGCGACGAAGTTGCCGGCCACGACGACGTCGGCATCGACGTTCGCTGCCTCCAGCCCTGCCTTGATGGCTGTAAGCGCATCGGCACCGATTGAGCAGCCTGAGGTCGTCAGCGTCATGCGCGCAACATAGACAACAGGAGCGACCGCGGGCCTCGCCGCGCCGTCACCGCTGTTAATTCCATCCCCGGCCTGCTGACTGCAGCAGCAGTCGCGACAGGACGGGCATCGCGAGCAAGAACAGCGCCAGCCGTGCTGCCGGATCCGACGTTCCCGCAGGCCAGCCGAGCCACCCTTTACCGCATCACGCAGGGAAGTGGAGGCACGAACTACAGCAATTGGTTCAGCGCTGTAAACAGCTTTTCGAACCGGTCGACTGAATCCTCCTTGTGTGACCCAAGGGCGTCCGGGTGCTCAATCAGGTATCGCGACGGTGCGAAGTGGTCGTACTCCTCAACCGTGCCTGGCAACGTTTGGAACTGAGCCTCCACCTCGGGGACAACGCGCTCCGATGCATTGGCCGGCTTTTTCTTCGGAATCGACTGGCCCGCGGTCAGCCCATAAGTCTTCTTCACCAGTTCGAGGTAAGCGTCCCGACCCAGGATGTCCTCGACGTCGGCGTCCGAAGGAGTGCCCTCTGCGAACGTGTCAGCCGTGAACACGTGCCCGTCGCGGAGGAGGTCAGATTCTCGGATCTCGCGAACCTTCTTCTTGTCTCCAGTGCCGTGATCGGTGAGGACCGCAACGTGCAGCTTGCTCCCGCCGAATAGCGCCATGAAGCTCGGAACCTTCGTGATACCCCCGCACGGAGTGATCGTCCATCGAGGATCGAGTGCCGTCCTCTTCTGCTGACGGAGCTGATCCGAAGCCCACTGGAGGTAGAGCAGGTCGGACGGGCCTTCCACCAGTAGGCAGTGCTTACCGACGAACAGGGTCTGAGTAGGTCGTACCCAAGAGCCGCCTGCAGCGGGAACAGCGTGTCACCGTCCGTCGACAGAACCCGGTCGCCCACCTTCGTGCCGAGTACTTCTCCGTCGGCACCGGTCGAGTCCTCGACGGTCCGGCAGTTGAGCAGGTTGGCGGAGTCGACCATGAACGGTGAATGGGTGGTGTAGATGACCTGGTACTTCGGCAGCAATTCTCGCGGATGTACCGGAGGAGATCCTCCTGCGCTCTTGCATGCAAGGTCAGCCCCGGCTCGTCCAGGAGTACGACGAGGTTGTCGCCGAACTGCTTCTGCACCTCGGAGAACCACACGAGGAACGAGAAGAACCAGATGAATCCGGTGCTGCGCTCGTCGAGACGGATTGTGGCCTCGTGCCGCGTGTTCTCGATGCGGGTCTGGAACACCTTGCCGCTGTGGAACGGCGCTGGGTCGCCGGCGCTCGCCTGGTCAAACCGAAACCGCACCTTGAGGTGCCGGTTCTGCGACCAGTACTTGAAGACCTTCTTCGACAGCCGGGTTTCGACGGCCTCCAGCTTGCTGATGAGCTGCTCGGAAGTGCTGATCTCGTTGATCGCCTCGGGCGTCGACCCGACCATGCTGAGTAGAGCCAAGAACACCTGGGAGCCGGCGATGGACTCAAGCGCGCCGCCAGCCTTCGCCGCCAGCAGCTGGTCCAGCGACACCCGTCCAGGAAGCCGGTCGTATTGGTCGTATTAGACGAACTTCGGCAAGTGCTGTGTGAGGTAGGCCCGAACGGTGAGCTGGACTCCATTCTGAGGCCAACCTTCCGTGAGTTCCTTAAGTAGGGCCTCTTGCTGGGGTGATGGCTCTGCGAGCTCCTTGAGCATCCTCAGCAAGTCAGACGTGTTCCCCGCCTTCCGAAGAGGCTCCTTCTCCGTATCCGAGAGTCCGGAGCTGTTCACGGCGTGCTCGACAGCTTTGGCGAGGCTGACTGGGATGGCCCAGTGAATCTCGTTGTTGTAGTCCTTGCTGACCGTGACAGTCTTGGACGTGACGATGCTGGCGTCGCCGGCAATCGCGACGACGGCGGAGTGCTCAGCGTCGGTCAGCTCCCACTCGGTCGTAGCGCGGTGTCGACCGTCTCGGTCTCTTCGTACTCTGACCAGTTCACTCGTGGATAGTTCGTCTCCAAGAGCTTCTCGCGCTCTGGCCGGACTGAGCCGAGCTTCTCGATGGCTTCGAGGACGGCGGTCTTGCCGCTCTCGTTCTTGCCCACGAGGCAGGTCAGATCGCCGAGGGTGAACCACTCCGAGTCCAACACCGACTTGAAATTGGTCACGCGAACTCGCACTAGCCGCATGTCAGACGCCCCGATTGTGATCGTTCCTGTGTGTGCCCACAGCTTGGCACGGGTGTCCGACAAGTTCACTGAACTTGAGCCTGCTCCGTGGACAATGCGCCTGGCGACGAGCCCTCGTCCCCACGGCCGGCCTGCCGGTCCAGGCCGAGGTTGATCAGGCGACGCAGGTTCAACGCGGCCGTATTCCATTCCGGGGCCGACTTCCAGCTCGCGTTCGCCTGGCAGATCCGTCTCGCGGACGAATCGCTGCGGGTGAGGCTGGAAACTCGTCCTACACAAGGCGTCCGGACTCGGGCGCGAGCACCGCGATCGAGCTGAAGTACCTGACGCGACGGTGGTCCGGGGAGACTGTCGGTGAGCGGTTCGATCTGGCCGACTACGGAGCGTGTGACATCCGCGGCTATGACGTCCTCAAGGACATCGTCCGCGGGGAGACGTTCGTCGCCTGCTGCGCCAGCACCCAGCGCGCTCGAGCCCGACGCGAGGACGATGCGACGGCGCAATCCGCACCAACTCACGGCGCGGCATGCGAAGAAGTCTTGCCACCCGGCACAACACCGTCGAGCACTTGTGACTGCGCACTCCAGTGATCCCTTGCGTGGCGCAATGGGTAGTGCCAAACTTCGCTCAGCTAGTTCATAGGCTAGAAACAACCTGTCAGGGGGGGGGAATGTGCGGAGAGCCTTAACGGTTTTGCTGGCCATCGTCACCAGTTTCGTGAGCGTAACCGTTCTCGCGGCGCCAGCTGGAGCGTATACCTTCCTTAACTATTCATCCTGCCGTTATGACCCCGCAAACGATGCTGACGGCCTCGGGATCGGGATCGACAGCACCGCGACAACGGCGGAGCACAATGCGACGGTCTCAGCCGGAGGACGCTGGAGTGTCTCAGGCTTCGAGGCAGATTTCACCTATATCGGCAGCAACCTCGGGGCCAGCAAGGTAGACCTGCGCGTTACCTGGGCGAATCTAGGAGCGACCATTCAGGCCAAGACGTACTACTGGTGCAGTTCCCTCGCAGCGCATTACACCCAGGACCCGGTCATCAAATGGGGCCGCAACCAATCCGCCTACCCCTGGACAACGAATAATCGGATTGCAGTCGGCGTCCACGAGATCGGCCACTCCATCGGTCTGGACCACAATACAAATACGTCTTGCAACGGTGCGATTGCTGGCTTGATGTACAACGACGCGATCGGCAAGTACAACGCCTGCGGGTGGACAAGTCCGACAGCTGACGACGTGACGGGAGCCAACGATGTTCACTGGTAGACGGCCCGCCATGCGGAGTGCTGCGGTTCTTGCCTCGGCGGCGGTGCTGCTAGCCATGGCTGGATGTGCGGATAACGGTCAAGTGGCCGTCGACATGTCGTTCGGGCAGATCGATTCGCTACCGGCTCTCTTCGCAGCCACGGATATTGTCGCTATTGGAACACTCGCCTCCGGTCCGACATTTACGGCAACCGACCCACGTGCCGATGAGTATCCGGGCGACCCGGACCAGAAGATTCCCCTTGTCACGAAGTACGCAGTCTTTGAGACGACCTTCGATAAGGTTATCCAGGCCCGCCCGGACATGGCGCAGGTTCCAGTGGGTTCCACAATGAAACTCGCATTCAACGTCATCAATCCCGATATGGAGTCTGACGAGGTAGCTAACTCCGATGAGCTGCGCGAGTCGGGTTTCCCTGTGAAGAGCGATCTTCCAGCAGTGGGAACGCAGATCGTGATCTTCGGAACGCCGGTGATGGTTGGTTCGCTGGGTGAGGGCTACGAGGCGATTGCCTATGCCGAGCAGAATGAGGTAGCCCAGACAGTGACGATGCGTTTTGCACCGGGCGCACTAAAAGGCACGGAGTTCGCGACCGACGAGTTAGCGTCAGCGGATGCGGAGAAGGAATTTGACAAGGCCAGGCCAACGGGGGACTGAACCTCACCACCCGTTAATCTGATCGGAGTCCGCTCCTGTTGGAGCCGTACGGCAGAGCCGCTCCCCCTGTTCCGCTTGAGTGTGGTAGATCGAGGGGCGCCCCCGCGATCCGTTCCAGGTCTTCGCGGTGGTACCAGAAGTTGGTCTGGGTGTGCGTGAGGGTGCGCGGCAGCATCCCTGACTTCCGCCACAGCATCGACGTGGCCGAGCAACTCCATCACGACGCGGGATGACACCCTCGATCAGCAATGGCGTCGTGGCCATATGCCGGGCGTCGTGCAGCCGCACGTGACGAACTCCGGCGTTGTTGAGCAGCCGGCTGTCAGGTCACCGGATGCGGGATAGCGATGGACCTGCGCCAAGGCTCCTACGCGCGCTCACCGGGGACTCAGGCGGCTTGATAACGTCTGGTCGCGGCCCCCGCCGCATTCAGGCTGAGGCCAGGAGTACGTGTATGGTTAGCGCCGCAGTTCCTCGCGCGGCTGTTCGCCGGCGTCGCGGTTGTCGGTGGTACGCGATGGCGATTGTCCTGGCTGCGGTCGCGCTGTCGATACCGGGCCGCGCGGCGGCCGACTCGGTGACGACCACGATCGCCGGTGTCGGCGGGACCTCCGTCGTGAGCCCCGTCGCCGTGTCGGCGGACGGGAGCACGGTGTACGTCGCCGACGTCGCCGCGAATGCGATCTCGGTGATCAGCACCGCCACCAACGCGGTCACCGCCACCATTCCCGTCGCGGGCAGCAGCCCCCAGTCGCTCGTCGTGTCTCCGGACGGTTCCCGGCTCTACGTGACGCTGGGCTCGGGCGCGGCGGTGCGGGTCATCGACACCGCCACCGGCGCGACGGTCGCGACGATTCCGGTCGGCCCGTCACCGGCCGGGATCGCCATCTCCCCGGACGGCTCTCGGGTCTACACCGGTAACCTGAGCAGCCCGACGGCCGTGTCGGTTATCGACACCGTGACCAACACCGTCGTTGCCTCGATCCCCGTGGGGAATGCCCGCAACCTCAAGGTGTCACCTGATGGCAGTCACCTTTACCTCGCTCAGTACTCGCCCGGCAGCCACAATGTGATCGTCGTCGACACCGCGACCAACACGGTCACGGCTACGATCGCGACCGGCGGCACCGGCACCACGAACGCCATCACCGGCATGGCGTTCTCCCCGGACGGGAGCAGGCTGTACGGCGCGGCCCGCGGCGCCGCCGCGGTGACCGTGATCGATCCGGCGACCAACACGATCGTGGGCAGCATCCCGGTCGGGAGCGTGCCCCTGAGCGTGGCGGTGACTCCCGACGGCACCCGCGCCTATGTCACCAACAGCGGTGGCAACACCGTGTCGGTGATTAACCTCGCGACCAACTCGGTGGTCAGCACCATCCCGGTCGGCACCGGACCGAGCGGCATCGGCATCACCCCCGACGGTCGGCAGGCCTACGTCAACAACGGCACGGCCACGAGCGTGTCGGTAATCGCTCTCGACACCTTCCCGGCCATCACCACCACCACGCTGCCGGGCGGCACTGACGCGACCAGTTACACCGCCACCATCGCAACCACTGGTTCGCCGGCGCCGCAGGCGACCGTCACGGCCGGTACGTTCCCGCCCGGGCTCGCCCTCGACCCGGCGACCGGCGCCATCACCGGCACCCCCGCCGCCGGCACCTTCACGTTCACCGTCACCGCCGCCAGCAGCGTCAGCGGCATCGCCGCGAGCGCCACCCGCAGCTACACGATCACCATCGCCCCGACGCCCCCGAGCGCGCCGCTGTCCCTGACGGCAACGGCCCGCACAGCGAGTATCGATCTGGCCTGGTCACCCTCGGCCAGCCCCGGCAGCTCCCCGATCACCGGGTACCACATCGAGCGCAGTGTCAACGGCGGCGCGTTCGCCGTCCTGGTTGCCGACACCGGATCGACGGCCACCACCTACACCGACGCTGCGGTGAGCCCCGGTCAGCCCTACACCTACCGGGTTCTCGCCCTGAGCGCCGCCGGGCCGGGCGCCCTGTCCAACACCGCAGCCGCGACCCTATCGACCTCAGCCACACCCACCCCAAGCTCGTCCACCCCAAGCTCGTCCACCCCAAGCTCGTCCACCCCGAGGTCGTCCACCCCGAGCTCGTCCACCCCGAGCTCGTCCACCCCGAGCTCGTCCACCCCGAGCTCGTCCACCCCGAGCTCGTCCACCCCGAGCTCGTCCATCCCGACCTCACCGTCGTCCGGCAACTCGCCGCTGGCCGCCACCGGATTCGACGCAACGAAGTCGCTCACGCTGGGGACCGTGCTGCTCGGGCTCGGTTTGGGCCTGTGCATCGCGGCTGGCCCGCTGACGACCTGGCGTCGCAATCCAGCAACGCGCACAGGCGGTGCGCGCCAATAACCCGTGCGCGTACCGCATGAACGCACGGGCTAGACCGATCTGAGGCCGGCAGCCGATACCGGCGAGCCGCGCAGATCGCCGATTCTGGCGCGGATCAAGCCTCCAAGACGGCTGCAGTTCTGCGTCGATATGCGTTCCCGCTGCTCGTTCTCATCTAGCTGCGGACGGCTCCATCAATTGCTCGATCGACTCCGTAGACACCGAGTTCGAGCAGGCGATCAAGGATGTCGAGTAGCGCGCTGATGCGCCGTCGGTCGCGAGTCTGAGCCAACCCACGGACCACCAGATCTGAGATGTAATGAGCATCCCCGGCAGCACCGGCCCTGATGTCGGCGACGTCTTCACCATGGATGTTCAGAAAGCGGTGTGCAGCAAGGTCAACGAGATCGTCGACCTTGTCCGGCGCTTCCTGCAGCGTGAGGAGCAGTTGCGGGCTCGCGTGCACGTAGCTTGGTGACGCGATCAAGTCAGCCAGGAAATCGGCGTAAGGGCGCAGGTCGTGTCCACGCAGGTGAGCGGCCAGGGTGCCAACCTTCTTCCGAACCTCATCGTTCTCGTCATGCATCAGGCGGCGCAGAGTTGACAGCACGAGCTCTGAATCGGCGGACCGATCAACCCTCGCGGCACAGACCTCAGCCAGGCCGGCTCGAACTTCCACATCGCTGGCCAGGGCTCGCCGCATTAGGGCTGAACGCCCCCATTGCAGCGCGGCGAAAGCCGCCAGGCACCCCCCTACCCGTCGAACCTCGACATCCGTCGAGCTGAGCATGCGATCGATCACCGGATCGATTACTTCTGGATCGGCGTTGCCGATATAGATCATCAGGTCGTCCAACATGTCCGAGGCAAGCAGGAGATCCTCGGCATCGATGAGCCGTTCGAAGGCTGCGTAGGCCGTCGGCCGTGCATGCCGTAGGCAGGCAGCGATGGTGTGAGCGACACAGGCGCGGACACTCAGTATTGGATCGCTCGCCAGCTCGGCGAGATGCGGGGCCACGAGTTCTGTGCGCGTGCCATCAGTGTCGTGGACCAAGAGGTCGCCGAGCGACTCCGCCAAGCTCCCTCGCGAGGTGTTATAGCCGTTCTGGAATAAGTCACGTCCGGATTGGCGATCGTCTCGGCGTACGAATACGGGCGAGCTGTCGACAGGGTCAGGGGCGTGCAGCGCCCGGTCGAGAATCATCTCAACGATGTCCAATGGTGTCTCGTCATAGATGTGACGGACCGCCCAGCCAAGCCAGCGGTCAGAGTCATCGAGGCCGAGCCTCACAATGTGACGGATCGCGTCGAAGACGGCGTGCTGGGCTCCCTCTGGAATAGACGCTTCTCCGAAGCCTCGCAAGATCGCCCCGGGATAGGCCTCGTTGGTCTCGGGAGTCAACTGCATGGCCAATCCAGCAAAACGAAGCGGATCCTCAGCCGTTCGCGCCCCCAGCAGCTGCGCCAATTCGCGAGCACCGCCTACCTCGCTGCCGAAGTCGCGGTCGTCGTTGTCGTGCTTTGCCATGGCCTGCAGCCACTGCGCATTGCTCATCCTGCCTGTGGCTCGGCCGGCAATTGGTGACCCGACAGTGTAGGTGATGATGCCGGTCGGTGGCGCGGGCAAATCGCGGCCGAACTTGCGCTGGTACTCCTGTAGCCTTCGGCGTCCCAATGGTGTTAGTCGGTCTCGGGCAAGCGCGGATAGGAACGTGAAGGCGGTGTAGCCGAACGACCGAAGCCTATGGTGGAGGTCAGAAGATTGGTATGTCGCGGGAAGGTCTCGGAGCTGCTCTTCGAGTCGCCGGTGGACATCATCGCTGACAACTGGCGCGATGGCCTCAACGACTTCGCGTGAGAGCCAATGGGAATCGGACAGGTAGCCCGCTTCCAGGCGACTACCGCCTTGGAGAATCAGCTCAGCTGCCCAAGGGGCGAAGGTCGGGGCCCCTGCAATCAGGGCGCGATACAACAACGACTGCGCCGCGTCGTGTTTGTTAGCGGCTAGGAGTTGCAGAATCGGCTCGATGGTCTCCGGCGACGTCTGGGCCCACTGCCCGAGCGCGTCCGCCGCGCCGTTGTACAACGCGTCATCAACGTCGCCGTGCCTTGGCTCCAATCGAAGCCTCAGGCTGAAGTGCCGATCGCGAAGTAGATCCTGCTCGTAGCGGTCGTAGTGCGTGGCCTCCATGACGACCAGCAGATACGGCACGAACGCCTCAGCGAATGCCTGCGGCTCTGCTTTGCATGCTGCCTCGATCATCTGACTGGCGCCGTACTGATGAATGCCAAGGAGCGTCACCTTGCCGTCGTCACCTCTCACCAGCGCAGACGGACTCTCCACGAAGCAGGCCTTGAGCATCTCGATTGCCCAAAGTGGCTGGTGTTCTGCGAGGTCATGTGCCGACAGCCAGAGGTTCTGATCAGCTGGGTTGATCTGGCCGGCGCGGACTGCGTCTAGCAACAGCTCGAACAGCCGTCGGTGGTGGTGCAGGTCGGCGCGCTGCGTCACCCAACGGAGCCACGTCACGTAGTTGGGTGACTGTTTCCGCGCTGTCAAGAGATCGGCCACCTCGGCGGAATGCTCGGCGCCGGCGTTGCCCATCCAGTTGACGCTCCTGTCCCGCAATGCGGCGTCGTCACTGTCGAGCCACCTTTCGATATGGCCATGAGCGTAGAACGGGCCGAACCAGGTAGGGCGTGCGAGCTGCAGTAACAGCCGTTTCGTGAGCGTGGATTCACTTTCGGCAAGGCGTAGCACGAGTTCGACATCCTCAAGCGTCGGAGCACTGACGTTCGCGGAGACGGCGACCACCGTCTCCTTGATGTGGAATCGAACATCCGCGCTGCTTAGGATTGCCCTGACCTCCGCCCGGAACCGATCGGGATCTCGCTCACGGAGAAGCTCGAGGATCTGCCGCACCTGTGCGCGACGGAACAGTTCTTGCTCTTGGGCGCAAAGGAATTCCACCATCGATTGCTGTCGTGACAGCCACTGCCGGGCGAATGTGAAGTCGAAAAACGTCTCGTGAAAGAAGGAGACCCGGTCGTTGTCGATTGCGATGACCTGTTCGGAGGCGAGGACCCGCGCGTGTTTAATGAAGTCGCCAGGACCGAGGACTTCGACGGGCACGGACAACGTCTGATTGTCGCTCGCGAAGTTGGCGATCCGGGCCAGCACGTCATTGAACAACGTTCCGGGCCGTCGCTCCTCGGAGGTCTGTTCTTTGCGCTGCCAGAAGGCTTCGAAGAGCGAGCCTCGGGAGGTGAAGTTCAAGGCACCTGGCTGGTCGGCGATCGTCTCTAGCAGGACGAGGTTGAGCGGTGACCTGAGGAGTACGCGTTGCGTATCAGCGAGCCGGTCGGGATCGAGACCCATGGCTGAGACTGCGGCCGCCACTGCTTCGTCAGGCAGCGGCTCAACGGCCAGGCGCTCGATATCGTTCCGCGCATCGAGTTTGCGGATGCGATGGTCGTTCTCGACGTCGAATAGTCGGCAGGCCAAGATGACGCGCACCCCATCAACAGCCGTCGCATCTTGAATGAGATCAGCGATGACGTCGTAGCGTTCCGAGAGGCGCCCCGAAGCTAGCGACACGGCGTCGAGTTGGTCGATAATCAGGAAGGCGTCGCGGCCATCTGCCGCAAGTCGCAAAGCCGCAACCGGCGAGCTCGAAAGGCCCAGCTGACTGCCTAGTTCGATGGTCGAACTGAAGGCGCCACGGCGGTCAAGCCTGAACGCCAACACCTCGGCGTTCCGCGCCTCGAACTCGCGCGCAGCCTGGTAAAGCACAGAACTCTTCCCACCACCGCCAGCCCCAACGACTAGTGCGAGGCGGGTTGTAGCCATGAGGTCGACGAGAGTTGCAGCTTCCTGCCTCTCGATCGACGGCGAGAGCAGTTCGCGCTCGATCGTGCCGCGCCAAGTCTGGGTCGTCGCTACTACCTGTTCGTGGGAAGTTCGCCGTGCCACGGTGTCGCGAGGTGTGATGCCGTTGCGAGCAATAGCGTCAAGCAGCTCGCGTCGCGTCATCCGCGTGCGCAGGTTGTCGAGCAGCACCGCACCGATGGCAGTCGCCATGAGGTCACCGGTCGCGCCCTCCAAGCTCACCTCAGCGAGCATGGCGTTGGTCATGACCAGCTGCTCTTCGACTTCGATCTCGATCCACATACCCCGCAGGGTCTGCCAGGCCGCTTCGGAGCTTCGGAAGACATTCGCCGCAGTCAGCTCATCGAAGGTCGGTCTCAACTCACGCGTGAGCTGATGCGCAACGAACTGCTGTGCGTCCGCCGATTGGCGTGCTAGGCCAGCCATGACGCGAAGTGCCCCGCTTGGAGTCATCGAACTGAAGTGGAACTGCCGCCCAGCGGCTATGTGGCGAGCAGCTGCCGCCAAGACGCCGCGACCTCTGAGGGCTGCGATCGTCCAGTGATCGGTGATGTTGTTCTGACGCTTCACCTGGGTCACCGAGATGTCGCCGTGCTCGTTGACGTAGGTGAACTCCGAGCTGTCAGCCAGCTCAGGGTCGATCTCTTCGAGCGTGAGACTTCGACGCTCGTCCTGGATGCAGAGTAGAGCGTGACGGATGGCCCAGGCCAATTCGAATCTATTGCCTAGCTTGTCCGCGATACCGCCACTGGCGCCAGCCATTCGAGGCGGTGCCGGATGCTGTGGCGTGGGTACTCTCGCGCTGCCCGCCTGTTCGGATCTCTCGCCTTCCCCTTCAGATAGATCGGGACGACGGGCGCCGGTCACAGCAACATGCTAGTTCGGCGGCGCGCGTCTGGCGATGTGGCGCAGGGTGTCTGAGATTCCTGGGACGCCTCGCTGCGGCGGACTACGACATTTGGGCTACGTACTCGGGATGAAGCTCCCGGCACGCGCGCTGTGGGCTGGCGCCACCCTGAAGAAGTTGCGGATGAGCGCTTGTCGGACGAGCTGCTCATGCTGGCGCGGGCACTACACAACGGTGGAAGGGGCAGCTGGCTCCCGTTTCGAGACCTGTCTGCGCACATACCGAATGATGTGCGCCCGACGTTGGCGAGTACTCCTTCGCGCATATCGACAGGTATGGGGGCCGTCACGCTCACGCGCCTCGATACGTAGGGCCTCGACTCACGGTGGAATCAGGGGGTCGTGCTGAGGCCACTCGACTGACCTGCGCTCGTAGGTTCTTGGACTGGCGGTGAAGCAGCAGGGGCATAGGATAAGGAACGAGTGCATCCGCTGCGTCAAGGGGAATGCATGCCCACACGGTGTCGCTGGTTCGTGCAGTCAGCTGGCGACGCCTGCGCGAGGCGTTCGACAGAAGGCGTCAGCCTTAAGATTTCTGGCTCATGTAGACCCACCCGCGCTCAGCACTCCTACTCTTTCCACGTCTTTCGACCCGCCAACCTGGCGCGGGCCGCTCAGAACCGACTGAACTTGCGTCGGCGTTTCCACTACTGAGGTTCGCGGTAGTGTCGTTCGTTGGCTCGTTTCCCAGGCAGCCGCACCGGTCTCGATCACCGAGGACGGCACATACACGGTGCCAATCATCGGCTCATTGCGAGGAATCGGAGGGATCGCGAAAGTCGATACTTGTCCACGATCCGGAAACTCGCGGGTCTAACATCGCCAAATTGACCCGTATGCCCCATGACGCCTCTCGTGAAATCGCCGCGCCCGCCCGAATCCCCGCTAGGATCGCCGCGTCGTGTTCCACCTCAAGGTCCCGTCGCACGAGCAACAATCACTCTTCAACCAGCGCAGCAGTTTGAGTGCTGAACGGAAGGGAGTGGTGATCAATCGGCTGGTGTTTGTTGATTTCGACGACCGGAAACTCACGTTCTCCGAACAACCAGATGGTTTCGATCTTCGTATTGGAAATCCAAATTTCGTTGACTGTAGGTTTCACATGAGATCCCATACGGGCTTGATATAGGCAGTTCGAACTCCAGCGCGGGCGACGAGCCAGCCGTGCACCGTCCAATCGAGCAGGTCGGCGTCGATAGCTTGCAGAACGCGGCGGATCGCTGTCTCGCTCGGCGGCACCGGCTCGATGTTCAGATGACGGCGAAGCGAAGTGGGCAGGTCGTGGTCCCACTCGGCGATCGCGACGTAGGAACTCGTACCAGCCAGGACCGCGTATACCAGGGGCCCTGGCCGCAGTATGAACCGGATTCACGCTACTAGGGCCGAGACGCAACCGCGCGGATACCGCTCGAGGCGCTATTCCTTTTCAAGAAGGTCCTGCAGCGCAAGAATGGCGTCAAGTTGCCAGCGTCGGTCAATACGATCCAGCAACGCGCGAAGTTCAGTCGCGTCAGCGATCTCAGAGTCTAGGAGGTGCCGCGGCGGGGGAGCCGCCTTGAACCGCTCCTCCTTCGCTGGATCCGAGAACTCCGCGAAGTCGCCGACGAAAAAAGCTTCTTCCGCTTCATCGACGGCCTCGACCAAAGAGTTGAGATTCTCGGCGGCCACGATCGCCAGGCTGCGCACGAACAATTCCGTCATCAGATGGCCGGAATTCGGCAACGCCACTGTATGACATACGCCGCTATCGTCAACCCACATTGCTCGCCGCCAAATTGTTCATCTAGTCCTCAAAATAGTAGTGTCGAATATGTGCGACCTTCCCACCAATGCGCTTCTCGACGTGGTAGTGGTTACCGGCCGAACACAGCCCGCGGAATGAACAAGATTTTGGATTTTTCTTGACGTAATCCATCGCCGCTCGCTTTGCTGCCGCGGCAGTTCGATACCATTTTCCCGACAGTTTAGCGCCCCGCTGGCCAGCGGCAGTATAACCAGCTCGCGGATTGACCGGCGAAGACTTCCCAATCGCGCCGCCACCGCTTTTGGCAGCGGGGCCACTAGCAAAACTCCCGCCACCTTGAAATCCGCCCCACGTGAGGCCTTGAACCTGGCCGCTTAGGTCGTGGCTTCCAATTGGGTCAGTGGGGTAGTCGTACGCGTTGTCATTGCCGCCGGGTACGGGGTCGACGGATAGGAATCGTCCGGTGGTGGAGTTGTAGAGGCGGACTCCCATGAGGGTGAGGCCGCCGAGGTCGGCGACGGAGCGTTGGTGGGTGCCGAGCCAGCCGTAGGTGGGGTAGGCAGTGAGCGGATCACGGGGTTGGCCGTATTCGGTGGTTTCGCTGTAGCTGTTGGGGTAAGTGGCGGCGGGGTCGTCGGCGACGGTGGCCAGGATGTCGCCGTGCAGATTGGGCAGGGCCAGGTAGACGGTGCCGTCTTGAGATTCCTGGGCGGCGAGGTTGCCGTCGATGCCGGTGAGGAACCGTAGGCCGGTGCCGTCGCTGGCGGCTTGCCAGCTGGGGCTGTCGTCGGGGCCGTCGTAGTGGTAGTAGGTGGTGATGCCGCCGATGCTGCTGGTGGCTTCGCGGTCTTGTTCGGGGTCCAGCCCGATGGCCAGGGTGGTGCCGGCTTGGGTTTGGCTGGCGACGTAGTCGTTGCTGTAGTACCCGACGGACAGGGCACCCGAGAGTCCGGCGGCGGCGCCGCTGGCGACCGCGTCGCCGGCCGGGACGCTGGTGGTGCGGCCGAGCGTGTCGTAGGTGTAGCTGCCGGCGGTGTCGCTGGTGAGCCGGTCGGCCTGATCGAAGCTGCTGGAGGTGGTGCTCGGGGTGGTGCTGGTGCTGCAGTGGCCGCTGTCGGGGTCGGTGCCGTCGTCGGGGTAGCTGGTCAGGCTGGTGCGGTTGGAGTCCGGATCGAAGCTGTAGCTGCGCGTGGTGCAGGTGACCTGCCAGGTGAGCGGGTCGGCCAGGGTGTCCTGCACGCGGGTCAGGCGTCCGGCGCCGTCGTAGCGGTAGGTCTGGCCGCTGAGCGGTGCGGAGGTGGTGGCGGTCTGGCCTTGGGCGTTGGGGGCTTGGTTGACGCTGAACCAGAAGGTGGTACCCATCTGGTAGGCCAGCCAGACCGGTGTACCGGCGTTGTCATACCCATACCCCTGGTAGAGGCCGTTGGGCAGCTGCTGCAGTGCGAGCCGCCCGTCAGCGTCGTACGTGCCGGTGAAGGTCCCCGGGGCGGTACCGAGGCCGCCGATGGTCTTGGCGGTGAGCAGACCGCGGTGCTCGGTGGCCGAGTCGTACGTGTAGGTGGTGGCGCCCTGGCCGTCGTTGCTGACGTTGGGCCGGCCGTCGATGTCATACCCCGTGGTGGAGGTGACTCCGGCGGCGTCGGCGTAGGAGGTTGCGCGGCCCAGGGTGTCGTAGCCGGTGGTCAGCGTGGTGGTCGTACCCCCGGTGGTGGTGCTGAGCGTGGTGGGCAGGCCGGTGCTGGCGTTGTAGCCGTACGTGACGGTGGGCAGGGCGGTGCCGCCAGCCGCGGCCGGCGTGACGCCGATGCTCGTGCTGGTGACCCGTTCGGCGACGTCGTAGGCGGTCGTGGTGGTGCGGACCGTGGTTCCGGCGGTCTCGGTGCTGGTGAGCACCGCGTCATACATGTCGTAGGTGTAGCTGGTGACCGGCAGCGGGTTCCCGGTGGAGGGTTGCGCGGCAGGGCCGACCGTGCAGGGCAGTCCGGCCAGCGCGTTGGAGACGCACACACCGCTGCTTCCGGCGGTGTAGTACGTCGTGACGGTGCTCTGGGCGGTGCCGCCGACGGCACCGGCTGGCAGGCGCTTCTCGATGACCTGGCCTTGCGGGTTGTAGCGGGTGGTGGTGACCAGGTCGGAGGTCGAGGGGCTGGTGCCGAGTTGGCTGGTTTGGGTGGTGGGCTGGCGCAGCGTCCAGCCGTCGGTGTCCCCGGTGACGACCGCGCTGTAGCCGGTGTGCGCAGTGACGCTGTCATGGTCTACACCGTCGGTGCTCTGCGCGCTGCTGATCGTGGTGGTGGCAAGCCGGTAGGGGCCACCGGTGCCTGGTGCCCCCTCGTCGTAGACGGTGTGGATGTGGCTACGGGCATCGATGACGCTGCCATCAGACAGGGTGACCGGGTGGATCGGTCCGTAGCTGTCGATCAGTTCGGTGCCATCGGCCGAGTAGACGTTCACACTGGACAACAGGTTGGCCCGAGCGGCGGTGCTGGTCGCCGCGGTGGCGGCTGGGTCGGTCGAATCGGTCGGGGTCAGCGCCTGGGCCAGATTGCCCGGGGTCAGAGACCAGGTCTGGTTGCCGCTCGCGTCGTAGCCGGTGGCGCTGATCTGCCACGCACCGGACCCGTAGGCGGCGGTGTTGACGCTCCGGCCGTTCACATCCAGATATGTCAGCGCCGCGTATGGCCAGTCGGCGGTGGCGACCGTGGCGGCGGTGGTGCCGGCCGGCGGGTGGTCGGGGGTGAAGATGGCGGTGCCGGTGGTGGGCAGGTCGGTGCGCTGATCCCAGCCGGCGGTGGTGGCCGAGCCGAGTTCCACCGGCGCGCCTGTCCCGGTGTAGGGGACGGCGTAGACGATGGTGGTGGTGGCGGTGCCGTTGGCCGGATCCACCCGCGAGACGGTCACCAGCTGCCCGCCGGCGTTGTAGCCGAAGCTGAACGCCGCCTGTCCCGGCGGCGTCAGCGTCGCCAGTCGGCCGTTGGCGTCGTAGGTGTAGGCCGTCTTCAACGCCGGGCTGATCCGTGGGTCGTACGCATCGGCCAGCCGGCCTCCGGTGTTGTACTCGTAGCGGACGATCTGCACGGTTTTCATCGCCGCGGTGACCGGGTCGTAGGCGACGAGGTTCACGTCCTGCAGGCGGGTCACGCTGGCCCCGGCGACGGTCATGGTCAGGTAGTCGAAGGTCAGCGAGCGGCAGCCGGGTGTCGTGCCGGCGGTCGTGGCCGTGCAGGACACCCCGGGCGGGGCCGGGGCGATGATCCGGGTTGGCAGACCAGTACTGATACCGCTGGTCCCATACACATAGCTGCTCGTCCCGGCCGTGGCGGTGCCGGTTTCGATCACCGAGGACGGGACATAGGCGGTGCCGACCTTCGTCCAGGTGGTTTGGGTGCCGTCGGTGTCGGTGAGGGTAACCGGGCCGGTGGCAGAGGTGAGCTTGATGATCGACCCGTCGGCGGCGTCCCCGACGCCGGTGTAGCTGATCGGATACGTGCTCAGGCTGCTGGTCGCGGTGTAGAGGTATTCGGCGCCGTCCGAATCGGTCAGCACCACGTAGCTGCGATCGGAGGCGACGGTGGCGGTCAATGCGGCGGCCCCGGCCTCCGGACCGGTCAGCGAGGCGGTCCAGCCGGGCCCGAACACTCCCGTCGCCGTCGACGAGGTCGCGGCTGGCGCCAGGGTGGTCAGTGACCGGTCCAGGCTCAGCGAGCCCTGGTAGGCGGCGATGTTCACGTCGGTGGTCGCGATCGAGTAGTCGCCGGTGAGCAGCGACACCGTCCCCGGTCCGACACCTTGGCTGGCGTAGGAGGCGCCGAACGCGTTGCGGGCCAGCTGGACATCCACTGGGGTGCCCTGGCACACCGGACTGGACCCGGTCGAGGAGGCGGACAGGCAGGCCCGCAGTTGCACGTCCCCATCCGCGCCACCACCGGTGTAGATGGTGTTGGCCAGGTTCCACACATAGCTACCCGCGATCGGCACCACCGGCCACACCGACGGCGCCCCACCACCGGGCACCGTCACGTCCCCGACCGGAACCGTCGTCCAGGCCGAGGTGCTGATCTTGTAGTACTGGTAGTACACGTACGGATAGCCGGCCGGCCCGGCCGCCGACAACGTCACCCGCGCCTGGGTACGGTCACCGTCCGCCGGGCTGCTTAACCCGCCGGAGCCGACGCCGAACCCGAACGACGCGACCGGCGAGTAGTTACCGGCGACATCGATCGCCCGCACCCCCACCGTGTGATAGCTGCCGTTCGCCAACCCGGACAACGCGACACTGGTCCCGCTGCCAGCGGCCGACCACGTCCCGCCATCCACCTGATACGAGAAGGCCGACAGGTCGGTGGCGGTGTCCGACCAGGACACGCTGCCGCTAGTTGGCGCGCCCCAGGCGCCGTTGCTCCACGCGCTCGAGGACACCGCCGGCGCAGGTGGTGCGGTCGTATCCACGGTGAACGTGACCCACCCGACCGACCACGGCCCGTAGTCGGTGCCATCAAAGGCCCGCACCCGATACTCATAACTGGACCCGTTAGTCAGGGCGCTGGCCGGCACCACCCAGGAGGCGATCGAACCGGACTGCACCCCCGACACCGACCCGTACGTGGTCCGGACGGTCGGGGAAGCCGAGGTGCCAGCCCACACCTCGAAGTCATACCGCAGCACCCCACCATCGGCATCACTGGTGCCGCCGGTCAGCGTCGGCCGGGCCGATGCCGTCACCACCGGCGCCGAACAATGCGCCGAGCACGGCCGCACCGACCGGCCATACGGCGTACCCGGGTAGGAGTTGTAGGTGATCGAGACCGACATGCCCGAGCTGAACCGCTTGTAGTAGCTCGTGTCACTCTCGTTGGCCCGCAACGTCAGCACATGCTGCGCATTCGCGGTATCCGCCACCGCCGCCTGCGCCCAGGAGGTCACATCCGCATGCACCGTCGCCGCCGGACACCCCGTCCCACCACCAGCCGCCGAGGTGATCGTCGTGATCAACGACCCCAGCGTGGGCTGGTTGTTCCACGTCGTCGCCGCGCTGATCCCCCCGCTGGCGTACACACTGAACGCCCGCGCCGTGCACGAGGCGGCGAACGTCTCCGGAATGTTCAACGTCGCCGCCAACACATGCTTACCGGCCAACGTGTTCGTCCGGAAACTCACATACGTGCGGAACACCCCGCCGCCGCCGGACCACGTCCCCACCCGCGGCGTCGTCGAGGCCGAGTTCCAGTACGAGGTCGTCGGGTTAGCCGCACTCACCACCGTCCACGCGTACGTGGACCACGACGCCGCCGGATCAATCGTCACCGGAAACACCGTGCCCGGATCAGCCAGAAACTCAGACGGCATGCTCACCACCAGCTGCTGCGACCCCACCGCACCGGTCAGCGCCAGTCGCAGCGGCACCCGGTTCGCAGGCTCACCAGCCGCATCCACCCTCGCGTCATGCGCCACCGCATCCGAGGAGGTCACCACCACCGACCCGTCCGACGCCTTACCCAGCAACACCCCGGCGCCGGTGAGTGACCACGACAGGCCGTCCCCCGACAGCGGGAACGACACCGATGCCGGCAACCCCAACACCGGATGCGGCACCACCAACGACGTCTCAAACCCCGACGCCGTCACCGTCTCGGTCAAATCCACCCCAGGCAACACCTGACCATAGGTCGCCGTCGCACCCGACAACACCGGCTTCGGCAACACCCCCGACCAACCCACACCCGCGGTCGGGACGGCGCCATCAGATACGTCAGAGCCAGCTGGAACTGTGACCTGAGCCGTTACCCCCGGGCCACCCAACAGCGCCGCCGGACCCGAACCCCCGCCGCTGAACCGCACACCGGTCGCCGAGACCTTCGGAACCACCGTGCCATCCGCAGCCACCGCCAGGGTGCCATCCAACGGCACCCAGGCACCCTGACCGTCCCGACCCTGGAACGGCACCACCCACTCATCCGTAGTAAACGTCCCATCCGGATTCACCCACGTCCGCGACGTCGGCGACCCCAACGAGTCCACCTCCACACGCGAACCCTGAGCCTTCGCCGCCAACCGCGCCGAGACCACATCGGGGAGCGACGACACCGGAGCGCGGCTGGACTGCGCGACCGCCAGCTGCCCCGGCGCACGCCCCGCCGCCGCTGGCGGTGCCGACACTCCGCCGCCCACCACAGCCAACACCGTCAGAATCGACACCGACCGACGACCTGCCACAGCGCCCTCCAAGCCCAGACACATCAGAAATACAGGCGGTAATCGTGCGCCCTTCAGAAGTGGCCCCAATCCCACAACAGAACTGTTAACCAAGAATTAACTGGGATGCGACGAGGACACCCGTACTCGTTCTCAGGTCCCGCGGATCGGTACCTCAGGCCGACGCGCGAGCCGGGTCGCGACGGCAGCGTGATCAGCATGACGACACTGCTCGCGGCGCCGGCCGCGATGACCGCACCTTCCATGATCGACCCTGCCCGCATGTTGGGCCAAGCCCTGTCCGACGCGTCGCCGGATCTGATGCGCAACCTGCTCGGCACGGTGATCAACTCGCTGCTGTCGGCCGACGCCGACAACGTCTGCGGCGCCGAGTACGGGCAGTCCAGCCCGGACCGGGTGAACTCCCGCAACGGCTACCGGCACCGTGAGCTGGACACCCGGGTCGGCACGATCGACGTGGCGATCCCCAAGCTCCGTTCCGGGACGTACTTCCCGGAGTGGCTGCTGGAGCGCCGCAAGCGGGCCGAGGCGGCGATGATCAGCGTCGTGGCGACCTGCTACCTGCTCGGCGTCCTCGACCCGTCGGATGGACAAGCTGGTGCAGACGTTGGGCATCAACTCGTTGAGCAAGTCGCAGGTCTCCCGGATGGCGGCCGACCTGGACGAGCAGGTGACCGCGTTCCGCACCCGGCCCCTGTCCGACGCCGGGCCGTTCACCTTCGTCGCGGCCGACGCCCTCACGATGAAGGTCCGCGAGAACGGCCGCGTCGTGAACGCCGTCGTGCTCGTCGCGACCGGCGTCAACGCCGACGGCCACCGCGAGGTGCTCGGCGTGAAGGTCGCCACCAGCGAGACCAAGGAGGCCTGGAATGTGTTCTTCGCTGACCTGGTCGCCTGCGGCCTGTCCGGCGTCAAGCTGGTCACCTCTGACGCGCACGCCGGTCTGGTCGAGGCGATCGCGGCGAACCTGCCGGGAGCGAGTTGGCAGCGGTGCAGGACGCATTACGCCGCCAACCTGATGTCGATGACACCGAAGTCGGCATGGCCGGGGGTGAAGGCGATGCTGCACTCGGTCTATGACCAGCCCGACGTCAAAGCCGTCAACGCTCAATGGGACAAGATGCTCGACACTCTCGCCGACTCGCTGCCCGCCGTCCACGAACACCTCGACAATGCTCGCGCCGACGTGCTCGCCTTCACCAGCTTCCCCAAGGAGATCTGGCGGCAGATCTGGTCCAACAACCCCAACGAACGCCTGAACAAGGAGATCCGTCGCCGCACCGACATCGTCGGCATCTTCCCCGACCGCGACGCCGTCACCCGCCTCGTCGTCGCCGTCCTGGCCGAGCAACACGACGAATGGGATCGAAGGCCGCCGCTACCTCGGCCTGGACGTCCTGGCCCGCTCCCAGCAGGCCAACACGATCGACACCGACCTACCCGAACTCGAGGCCGCCGCCTGACCTACTAACGAACGACTCGAAGATCAACAGTTACACCACGTCCCGGGACTTGACCCCTTCTGCCGTGAAGACGTAGCTCCTGGCAGTGGCGAGCAGAGGGTTTGGATGGCCGCAGCATCGTAGGTTTTGGACTGGCGGTGAACATCCGCAAGTTCGTCTTCGGTCTGGTGCCGCTGGACGAACTGGTGACAGTCGGGACGTTCACGCCACAGGCCGCGGCGTTCCTCGAGGCGGCGAAGGCGAACCTCGAGGGTACGGGCGAGATCACCCTGCGCCGACTAGTCACCGAGGCGCTGCGCATGCGCCCGTCCCGCCTGGTGATCGGCGAGGTACGCCAGGCCGAGTGCCTCGACCTGCTGATCGCGCTCAACAGCGGCCTGCCCGGCGCCTGCACACTGCGCGCCAAACGAAGATGTGCACTTTACCTTTGCTGGCAGGGGAGAACATCTCGGCCGGATTGGTGGCGCCGCATGTTCTCGTTCTCCGCGCAGCGGTTAGCGCTGTTGAATCGCTATTGGAGCAGCGGCAGCTGCTGGGTAGAACTGGACCACGGCGCGGAGGACGGCGCCTGCGGCCACCGCCGGCACACCGTGCATCGGGCGCCTGGGGTGTTCCGCCGGCTTGGAACACCGCTAAGCCGCGACTAAGCCTCGGGCAAGCGAGGCACGCGATCGTGCTCCCGACGGACCGAACCGACAGGTCCACGAGAATCGGGGAGTCGCAATCATGTCCACCACTACGTCCCACACCACCGAGAAACCGATCGTCGCCCGCGCGCTGTCAGCACTCGCAATTGGCACGCGCGTCGGCCTGTCGCGCAGTGCTCGATACATCGTCAGCGCACTGCTCGTCGCGCTTGCAACCCTCGGGCTGGCGAACGCCGCGCCGGCGTCCGCGGAGACGCTGCCGTATGCGACGGCTGGCCAGCTCAACTGCCAGAACTCGAACGTGGTCGGCGGTGTGGTGTGGTCGAACGCGACCGTGGGTGTCTCCGGCCCGAGCCGGTTCTATCCGGCCCGGTACGTGGGCGAGGCCGGTTACTGGCGCGGTGAGCTGTACGGCTTGAACAACGGCGTGTGGCAGCAGGTGGCCGTTGGACCGTGGCAGAGCCGGTCGTTGGACTACGCGACTCGCACCGGCTGGTGGAACCCGGACGGCCAGATCTGGGAGGTCAACGGGCGGCACAGCTACTTCGTTCGGACGCACTTCTACTGGGGGACGACCGGGCAGCACGGGTACGTCAGCAGCGCCGCCTGTTACGTCGGCTGAGCGATCGCATCGAGGCTGGGAGCCGACCATTCGGCTCCCAGCCTCGCTCGCGCGCCGTCGAAAGCTTTACCAATCACTGGTTGCGGCTCTACGCTGCACGTCCGCATTGCGGCAGTGAAGACCGGGGGACACGATGCCGAAGCGCGTGCTCATCGTCGTGGCCATTTTGCTGGCCTTGCTTCCGCCCGGGCCGGCCTTCGGGTCACCGGAAGCGCGGCAGGCGGTCGTGGTCGTGCTACGGGATGGAGCCGACGCGCACCGGGTCGCCGCAGCGCACGGGAGGGCCTACGACGCGACCGTAAGCCACGTATACGGACACGCTCTGCGCGGCTACAGCGCGACGGTGCCGCGGAGTCGGCTGGCCTGGATCGCCGCCGATCCGCGGGTCGCCTACGTCGTCTCGGATGTCGAGTTCCGCGCGGCAGCCGACCCCGCCCAGGTGCTACCGCGGGCCGTGGATCGCATCGAGGCCGACGCGAGTTCGACGATTGCGGGCGACGGCTCGGGGGACGTACCGGTCAATGTCGCAGTGATCGACTCGGGTGTCCTACTGACGCACCCTGATTTGACCGTCGTCGGCGGCACAAACTGCAGCACCGGCGACGGCTTCGGCCCAGCCGAGGGCCACGGCACCCTGGTGGCGGGCGATCTCTCCGCGCTGGACAACGGGATCGGTGCGGTCGGCGTCGCGCCCGGCGCACGGATCTGGTCGGTGCGCGTCCTCAAGAAAAACGGGAAGGGCACGCTCAGCGACGTGCTGTGCGGCGTCGATTGGGTTGCTGGCACTCGCGCGGACGCCGACTCGGCCAATGACATCGCGGTCGCCAACATGAGTCTGGTCGGTCCTGGGAGCGACGACGGCGACTGCGGCCGCACCAAGAAGGATGCGCTGCACACGGCGATCTGCGGTGCCAGCGCCGCTGGGGTGACCATTGTCGTCGCAGCCGGAAACGACTCGCACGATCTCGCCGGCGCGGCGCCCGCGTCGTACGACGAGGTCCTCGCGGTCACCGCGATCGTCGACTCCGACGGGCGACCGGGCGGCCTCGGCGGACCCGACCCGTGCTACGGCCTCGGCCCCGACGATTCGCCGGCGGACTTCAGCAACTTCGCCGCCGACCCCGCCGACGAGGCCCATGTGGTCGCCGCGCCCGGCGTGTGCAGCCTCACCACAACGGTGCTGGGTGGCTACGGCGAGTTCTTCCTCGGCACCAGCATGGCCAGCCCCTACGTTGCCGGAGTCGTCGCGCTGTGCGTGCACAGCGGCGCGTGTGCGGGGATGATGCCGTCGCAGATCGTGGCGAAGATCGTCGCCGACGCGCGGGCGTACAGCCTCGACCATCCCGGCTACGGCTTCACCGGCGACCCCCAGCACCCGATCGCGGGTCGGTACTACGGTCCGCTGGTTTACGCCGGCAGCTACTGACGGCGGGGAAGCGGGACGGGCTCAGCCGGCCGAGTCCAGGACCGCCGCGACCGCACCGGCGCTGTCGAGCCGCGCGACGAGCGCAGCCCCTTCCGCCTTCACCTCGGCCAACCGGTCGTTGCCGAGGCGGTCCGGCAGGTGGTCGAGGAATCGCCGGCGCAGCTCGGTACTGAACACCTCCGGGTGGTACTCGGGGCTCGAGTCGACGACCGCGAGCGCCAGCGCAGCGAGGCCCGGCCGGTCGTCGGCGACTGCCGCGGCGAAGCGCTCCAGACAGTGCACTGCGAAGTAGGTCTGCCCGAGCCGGGTCAACGCTCGGGCCGCCTCGCTCAGATCGATCTCCGCCTCGGCGGTTCGGCCCATCAGCAACATTGAAGTTCCGCGCTGGCCAAGGTTGTCGGCAAGGCCCAGGGCGGACTGGGCGCGCAGCGCCAACTCCACCCCTTCCGCCGCGCACTCGTGCGCCAGCTCCGGCTCGTTGCGCTGCAGGTGCAGCTCGGCGAGGTTGTTGATGACGATCAGCAGCCGCAGGTCCATGCGGTGCTCCCGGGCGATGTCGGCGCTGTCCCGCATGTAGCTCAGCGCCAGGTCTGGGTCGGTGTAGCAGCTGACGATCCCTAGCCCATTGAGGGCGCAGCACTCGAGCACGGCGGCGTCTGGGAGGCTGCGCGCGATCTCGAGTGCCTCCGTCGCACAGGCCAGTCCACGCTCGAGGTCGATCGTCCGGTTGTTGAGCGAGAACTGCCACAGCGCGAAGGCACGGCGCCGCGGGTCACCGGTGGCATCGGCGACCGCGAGCGCCTCGGTCAGCGTCGCAACGTAGCCCCCCGGATCGTCGTCGCCCCAGAGGATGGACAGCCAGATCAGGGCGTCGCACCGGCGCGGCGCCGCCGTGTCCGGCCGCTCGAGGAGCGCGTCCAGCCAGCCGGTGAGGTCGGGGCGAGAGCCGGCGTGGAACCAGAGCGCTGCCGCGCCGATGACCAGATCAGCGGCCAGGCCGGGATCGGTCCCATCTAGGGCGAACCGGATGGCTTCGCGGATATTGGAACGCTCGGCGACCTTGGCCAGCCACACCTCCGCGGTGGCCGACAGCACACCGGGGTCCGGCGGCGGCTGGAGGAAGTCGCGGAAGAACTCGGCGTGCCGGCGTCGCACCGTGTCCCGCTGAGCGGGGTCGAGGGACTCTGCGGCGAATTCCCGGACGGTCTCCAGCAGATCGAACCGGCGCTCACCGGTGCCGGCCGGCGCACGTTGCACAAGACTGCCGTCGACCAGTGCGGCGAGTGCGGCCACCGTCTCATCAAGGGAGAGGCCGGCGACGGCTGCAGCCGCGGCCGCGGTGAAGCCGCCGCGGAAGACGGTGAGAGAACTCAGGAACACCGCCTCGCGCACCGACAACGCATCGACGCTCCACGCGATGTTGCCGCGCATCGTCCGGTGCCGGTCTGGGCGGCTGTGGGCACCTACGGCCGAGAGCGCCAACGGATCGGTAACCCCGGCCCGCACCTCGGCCAGCGAGAGCACCCGCGCGCGGCCGGCAGCGAGTTCGAGGGCCAGTGGCAGGCCGTCGCACAGCGCGGCGATGGCCTCCGCTGCCGCGTCGTCGACCTCGGTCGGTACGAACGACGGATCGGCCTCCCGGATGCGGACCAGCAGCAACTCGCCCGCACGCGACGGGTCGAGCGGTGCGAGCGGGAACGGTCGCTCGCCGCGCACGCCGAGCAGCTGTCGGCTCGTGACCACGATCCGAATGTTCGGCGCAGCCGCGAGCAGCCGCTCGAGCAGCGACGCGGCGGCCACGACGTGTTCGAAGTTGTCGCAGATCAGCACCGAGTCGTGGGCGGCGAGGCCACGTTCGAGTGTCTGCGCGGCGTCCTCGGTGACAAGAAGACCGAGCGCTGCGCACAGGGTCGTCGCGACATCTTCTGCCCGAGTCGCCTCGGCGAGTGGCACGAACACCACACCGTCGCGGTACGTCTCCAGCTGGTGTGCGAGCTCGACGGCCAGCCTGGTCTTGCCGACGCCACCCGGCCCGACCACGGTGACCAGCCGTGCGCCGCCGCGCAAGACCTCGCCCAGTGCCGTCAGCTCGGCGTCCCGACCGATCGTGCGATCCAGAATGGCCGGCAGCGGAGCGGCGAGCCGGTACGACTGCGTGGGCGACACCGGCATGGACTGTTCCAGGAGACGCTGGTGCAGGTCACGCAGCGGCGGGGACATGTCGAGCCCCAACTCCTCGGCGAGCCGCCGCCGGCCCGCCTCATAGGCGGTGAGCGCATCCGCTTGCCGTCCACTGCCGTACAGAGCCTGCATCAGCAGCCCAAGCAAGCTCTCCCGATACGGGTTCTCCTGGACGAGAACTTCCAGCTCGGGAACCAGCTGCGCGGCCCGGCTGCAAGCCAAATCCGCTTCGGCGCGCATCTCGACCGCGGTCAGCCGCGCCTCCGCCAGGCGAGCCGCTTCCATGGCCGCGAACGGGACCTCCGCCGCTCCGCTGAGCGCCGATCCTCGCCACAGCGCCAGCGCCGCGCGTAGTGACTCCGCCGCGGATGCGGCGCGCCCAGCCGCCGACTCCGCTTCGCCCCTGCGGACGAGGGCGTCGAACTCGGCGACGTCGACCCGCACGTCCGGGTGCAGCCGGTAGCCGTCGCCGGCCGTCAGGATGACGTCACGGCCGAGCGCCTTCCGCAACGCCGAGACGTGGACCTGGACGGCGTTCACGGCGGAGCTCGGCGGCGCCTCTCCCCACAGCGCGGTCATCAGCTGTGCCCGACTCAACGATCGCGGCGCGGCCAGCGCAAGACACATGAGAAAGGCCCCACGGCCGCCGACGGGCACCGGCACGATGACGCCGTCCGCGGTCACCTGCAACTCACCGAGCAGCGCCACGCGCACACTGCTTGGCGACGTCATTCGCGATCCCCTCCCGCCTGCGCGCTCACCGCAGCGTCGCTGACATGGTGCGCCGAACAGCGCCGCCCTTGCCCACGCTAGCGGGCGAACTCGGCGCGCTTTAGTTGCGGGGCGTGTAACCCAGAAACGCCTCGCCGCTGCCGGAACCACTGTTGCGTAGCGAATCGTCGCTACGTCGCTGTCGTGGATCGACAAGAACAGCCGTGGTGTCTGGGGCGGGCTTGGACGTCAAGACGGTCCAGGCCCGCCTGCGGCATGCGTCCGCGAAGACGACTTTGGACACCTACTCGCACCTCTGGCCGGACAAGGACGAGTCGTCCCGCTCCGCAGTCTCGGCGGTGTTGACGACCTGGGACGAAGCTTCTGCGGGATCTCTGCGGGATCGATCTTGAAAACCGAACCCCTGAAACGACTGGAGGCCCCGAAATGCGGGGCCTCCAGCGTCAGATCAGGTCACACGTCGTAGTAGAGCTCGAACTAACGAGGGGTGATCGGCCGACGATGAAAATCACTGGAGCCCTTATTTTCTCGGGTCTCCAGCGTTGGTGATCGTTGGTCGGAGACGACCTCTAACGATTCTCCTGCGGAATCCCTGCGGAATCTCCAAGATCATCTGACAGATGGGAAGGGTTCATGAGCTCGGACATTGCGGGTACCGCGGCCTTGCGAACAGGCCGAACACCGACTTGCTCAACCACGTTTCGTCTGCGCAGTAGCTGTGTTCGGTCTTGGTCGTGTCCACGACAACTAGGCGACCTCGGTCATGTTCATCCAAGACCACCAATTGATCTTCTCGGCTGCCGATCACGTAACCCTTGAAGGGCTTCGCTCCCGCGACGGATATCGACTCGGCTGGCATCCACGGTAGTGAAAGGGTCGTCGTGAGAGCTGTCAGAAGCACGGCAATGTTGACGGTAGCGGCTTCGAATCTTGATACGCGATCTCTAGGGGTGGACGGCGCTGTACCCCTCTTTCGAAGTAGCCATCTCAGCAGATGCAGGAGGACCCCCGCAGTCATTGCCACCAGAACGAGAAAGACTGGAACAAGTGCGACGACTACGACTGCGAACGGCGACATGAGCATCCCGGCTGCAGAACGCTCGACGCTGCTACGTGGAGCGATCCAGCGACGAAACCGTTGGTATGCGGGGTACGCCGCGATACCGATGAGCGTCGGGAGCGAAGCAACGAAGCCGCCAACCGCCACATTGGTGGTTCCTGCAGTTTGGAGAACACCCATAGCCGTGGTCACGTCATACCGGGAAACTGCGAGAAGGCGCCACACCACTGCAAGCGTGATGCCCCCGGTGATGAGTAGTCCGAGGTGCTCCGAGATCGCGACCTTCGGGTCGTGATTCGATTCGACGCGCTCGATTGCTGGGGCAACGCGCCTCCCGAGCGCGTCGCGGCGTCGGGGCGGCGTCACGCTTGTCCCGGCTCTGAAACCAAGGCTTCGAGCGCTGCGGCGACGGCCTCAAACTCGGCCAGGGCGGCGGTGAGGTCGTCGACGATCTCGCGGGCGATCACGGCTGGTTCGGGGAGGTTGTCGAGGTCTTCGAGCGAGTCGTCGCGGAGCCAGGTGATGTCGAGGTTGACCTTGTCGCGGGCCAGGAGCTCGTCGTAGGTGAATGCCCTGAACCGCTCGGACTCGACGCGGTCATCGTGTGGCTTGCCGGCGGCGTAGGCGTCGACGAAGTCGTCCAGGTCAGCACGACGGAGCTGGTTCTGCTTGAGGGTGAAGTGCTTGTTCGTCCGGAAGTCGTATACCCAGAGCTTCGTCGTCCAGGGCGTCTCGCTTGCCGGTTTCTTGTCGAAGAACAGGACGTTGGCCTTCACGCCGCCGGCGTAGAAGATGCCGGTGGGCAGGCGCAGCATGGTGTGGACGTCGAACTCCTTGAGCAGCCGGCGGCGGATTGTCTCGCCGGCGCCGCCCTCGAAGAGCACGTTGTCGGGCAGGACGACAGCGGCCTTGCCGTTGATCGCCAGGATCGTCTTGATGTGCTGGACGAAGTTGAGCTGCTTGTTGCTGGTAGTGACCCAGAAGTCGTCGCGGACGATCTCCAGGTCGTCGCGGGACTCGCGGCCGTCCGCGCCGATCATCGTGACCGACGACTTGCGGCCGAACGGCGGGTTGGCGAGCACGATCGAGTAGCGGTGGCCCGGGTCGGCGGTGAGCGCGTCCTTGACCGAGATGAGTGACTCGCCGTCGGGTTGGCCGATGCCGTGCAGCAGCAGGTTCATCGCTGCGAGCCGTGCGGTGCCGTCGACCAGTTCGGTGCCGCTGATGAACTCGTCGCGCAGGTGGTTGCGCTCGTC
>Ga0105247_10000458_pt1 | contig 34398 bp, 25 predicted proteins | sample KBSS24metaG_FD_81519 | JGI IMG/M metagenome (GOLD analysis project Ga0105247, IMG submission 81519) | Switchgrass rhizosphere microbial communities from Kellogg Biological Station, Michigan, USA - KBS S2-4 metaG | ecosystem: Host-associated > Plants > Roots > Rhizosphere > Soil | place...
GCGCGAGGAGCCCGTCGAGGCGAGCGGACAGGGCCGCGACGCGGGCGCGGTGCACGGCGGGCCAGTGGCTCGGGCGCACGCGGCCGTGGGCGTAGAGGGCCTCGGCGTCGACGCGCGCGACGCGGTCTTCGACGGCGCGCCCGTACGGCGCGGGCGCGGCTTCGGGGACACGCTCCGCCCACGCGCGACGCAGGCGCGCGCGGATCGGATCGCCGCCCCGATCGACGCAAAACGCGACGATGTCCCACGCGAGCTCCGCGTGCTGCCGCTCGTCGCGGACGATGCACTCGAGCGTCTCGCGCGCCGCGGGGTCCGTGACGTCGGCGAGCGCCGCGAAGGCGAGCTCCGCGTTGTAGTCCTCGACGTACGCGCCGTCGACGAGGCTCTCCTCGGCGATCACCGCGAGCGCCGCGAGCCGCCCCTTCGGCAGCGCGTCGCCGCCCGCCGCGAGCTCCTCCATCGGCGTCGGTCCGAGCTCTTCGCCGGCGTAGGTCGAGGCCATCGCGAAGCACCTGCGCGTGTGATCGATCTCCTGCTGCGCCGAGCGGAGCGCGCGCGAGACGAGGTCGGGCGGCGCCGCCACGGCGACGAGCTGCCACGCCACGTGCGCGAACGCCGGCACGCTCCCCCACTCCTTGTTCGCGTCGTGGAGCCACATGTCGCGGAGGAGCGCGCGCGCCTCGGGCTCGAGCGCGTCGACCGCCGCGGCGGCCGGGCGGTTGCCGCGCGTCCACCCCGCGGCGCGCGCGGCCCGCGGCGTGACGCCGCCGCCCCGGATCCGGAGCGGGCGACCCCACCCGCCGCCGAACGACATCGTCTCGCCGCTGACGAGCCACAAGAAGATCGAGATGAGCACCGAGCCGACCGAGAAGAGCATCGTGAGGACGATCCCGAGCACCGGCGAGTTGCTCTTCGGCGCGCGCACCGCCGCGAGCAGGAACGCGACGAGCGCCCACAGCGCGAGCCCTCCCCCGATCACGCCGGTCGCGATCGCCGCCGCCTCCCGGATCGCCTTCACCTCGGCCGGGTGGTCGCACCCGGCGACGCACCCCGAGAACGCGATCGGCAGCGGGAGGAACGTCAGCGCGAACGCGATCCACCCCTGGCGTTTCAGCCTCCGCGCCCGATCGTCCGGCGGCTCTTTTGGCGGCGGTGTCCGATAGGGCGTCGGCGGCGGCGTCTCTTGCACGATGCACACTGTCCCGCATGCGCCCCGCGCGCGCCAGCTGCTCCGGGTCGGCCCGACGAGGGTCGGCGCGCGCGGCTACGGCGTCGGCGCCATCGGGACGTTCTCAAATGGCGATCGCGCGACGCACCGGTCCCGCGAGCCTCCGACGGATCGTCCTAGGTGGCGCGACGGCTCCCGCGCGCGTCGAGGAACGGGCGCGCGCCATGGCTCGAGGTGGGCTCTTCTCACGCTCCCATGGCGAGATCGTCAGATCCAGAGCGTCCGCCCTTCGCGGAGCGCGATCTGGAGGAGGCGCGCCAGGCGGTCGTCGTGATCGCGCAGCGTCGCCCGGAGCGTCGCGGCGCGGGCGCGCTCCCGCTCCTCGGCCGTGGCCTGCGCGCTGTCCGAGAGCATCATGCGGGTGATCCACGACGCGATCCGATCGAGCTCGCCGGAGAGCGCCTGGTCGACGAGGCGGAGGAGGGACGACGAGAGGCGCGGTGTCCGCGCGGAGAGCGCTCGCTCGCCCCGCGCCAGCCCGTCCGCCGTCGCGGCGCCGAGCGCGTCGATGCACGATCGCTTTAGCGACGACGGGCGCTTGGCGAGCGCCGCGACGAGGCCGATCGCGCCGCCCGCGGCGATCCACGCCGGCGACGCCGCCGCCGCGCCCGCGGCAGCGCCCGCCGCCGCGCCGCCCGCGGCGTAGGCCCACCGCGCCCGCGTGAACGCGGCGAGCGCCGGCGCGAACCGCAGGTCGAGCGACGGCAGAGGCTCGCGCGCCGCCTCGTCGAGGATCAGCGACGGCGGAGGGCGCGCCGCCCTCGTGAGGCCGTAGCGCCCGCGCACCTCCTCGCGCGTCCGCGACTCGAGGAGCTCGCCGGCGCGGCGGACCGCCTCGTCGAGCTGCACGTCGGCCCGCTCGAACGCCGCCGCGACGCGCGCCTCCGCCTCGCGCTCGATCGCGGCGGCGCACGCGCGGATCGCCGCGCCGCCCGCGGTCGCGCGGAGGCGCGCCTGCCAGTCGGCGTTCATCGCGGCGAACTCGCGGCGCAGGAGCGTGATCGCGCCGTCGACCGCCGCCTTCGCCGTCGCGTCGACGGCCGCCGTCGATCGCTCGAGGTGCTGCGACCGGAAGCTCTGCGCCGAGGGGGCGCGCGACGTCTCGAGCTGCGCCAGGCGCTCGACCCGGAGGCGCTCCTCCTGCGCCGCGCGAAGGTCGAGGTCGGCGAGCGCGCCGCGGAGGTCGAGCGCGCTCCGCGCCGGGATCATCACGTTGCGCTCGGCGGCGACGAGGTCGAAGAGGCGCGCTGCCTCCTCGGCGAAGAGCACCCCGGCGGTGTCCGCCGCGTCGTCGAGCGCCGCCCCGGCGGCGAACACGAACGACGCGACCCGCGTCGCGTCGCGGTCGACCGCGCGCGCGAACGCCGCCCGGGCCGCTCCCCGCGCGGCCTCGACGTCGTCGCGGCCTCCGCTCGTCACCGCGAGGATCGCGCAGGGGACGACGCGCCGGAGATCGCCCGCCGCCGCGACCGCGAAGGCCCCCTCGCCCGCCCCGGCACCGACCACGACCAGGCACGCGTGGATGGCGTGCGGCGCGAGGGCGCGCGCCGAGAGATCGGCGCGCGCCGGCAGGACGAGCAGGCGGACCGCGGGCGCGAGGCTCGCCGCCGGGAAGTCGAGGTGGAGCTCGGTCACCGCGCCCGCGTACCGCCTCCCCGCCGCGAGGTCGCGCACCGCCGCGAGGAGCGCCGCCGTCCGCTCGCTGTCGTACCGCGCGCGCTCCGCCTCGACGCGCACGAGGCGGGCGCGGATCTTCGCCAGCGCCTCGTCGGCGGCGCGCCGCTCCTCCTCCATCGCGTCGAGCGAGCGGAGGAGCTCGTCGTGGCGCGCCTCGCCGGCGCGCCGCTGCTCGGCGATCCGGAGGCGGGCGCGCGCCGTGTCGATCGCCTGCTCGGCCTTCACCAGGTTCACGCGCGCGACGTCGTGATGCGTGCTCCGGACCGCCTGCTGGCGGAGCTGCGCGCGGTAGAGCGGCGAGAGGAGGAGGCGGAGGAGCCACACCCAGATCGCCCAGCGCGCCGGCACGGTCCGGAGGGCCGAAGGCAGGCCGGCGGCCTGCTCGCGCGCGCGGATCGCGGCTTCTTCCTCGAGCGCGCGCGCGCCTTCGAGCTCGAGCTCGGCGCGCCGCGTCGCCTCGCGCGCCTCCTCTTCGGCGCGGAGGACGCCGGCCATCGCCGCGACCGCGCTCGCGACCTCCTGGTGCGTCCGATCGATCCGCGCCGTGACCTCGGCGAGGACCGCCTCGGCGTCGCGCGCCTCCGCCTCGGCGCGGCCGCGTGCCTGGGCGAACGCCGGACCGCGGTCGGGGAGCTGCCCGAGGAGATCGGTCGACGTGCCGTCGTCGAAGAAGGCGGTCGCCTGGAGGTCCGGCGCGGCGCGCACCGACACGAGCGGCGAAGACCGCCACGCGCTCCCCTCGGGGAGGACGCGCGCGCCGAGGAGCGCGTTCACGAGGGTGCGCTTGCCCGCACCGGGCGCGCCCACGACCGCCAGCGTCACCTCGCGCGTCGCGTCGCCGCGCGCGATCCGGTCGCACGCCTCGCGGAGCGGCGCCGCCGACTCGGGGGCGACGCGCGCGATCTCCCCCTCGATGTCGAGGAGGCCGCGCGCGACGTCGCGCACCTCTTCGCGCAAGGCGACGCTCACCGCGAACTGCGAGAGCGTGGTCTTGGCCGCCGCGTCCATCGGCGCCATCGTACGGGTCTTTGCCGCGCGCGAGCCCTTTGCTTTCGCGGGCCCCGGCGCGGAAGCCTCCCCTCTCCGCGCGGGTCTTCGCCGGGAGCCCGTCGAGCGGCGTCTCCACCTCGGCGAACGAGCTTCGGCGCGATCCAGCAGCACGGCTCGAGGGGCTCGCCGTCACGTGTCTTTCCGCCTCGGAGCGGGCGGCGCGAGCGCGCGAAGCGCTGCTGGAGACCGTAGAGGACTTCGGCCGAATGGCGCCGCGGCCCGGCGCCACGACTCAAGCAGCTCGATAGCCGTCCAGGAAGGTCCTCGCCCGCTGGAGATCATGGGATGTGAGCGACGGCGACAGGTGCTCGAGGGCGTCCTCCGAAGTGAAGAACAGCCGTCGCTTGGCGTGGCTCGCTTCGCGGATCAACTTCTCGAGCTGGAAGACCATCGTGGCGTTGCTGCGCGACGCGACGATGGCGACACGGTCGAGCCGTGTATTCATATCCTGAAAGAGCTCGACCAGGCGATTGGCGACCGCTTGCGGATAAATGATCACCGGGCGATGGTCTGCCAAAAGGACCGGATAATCCGCGCCCGGCACTCGCCTCACGTGCGCCGCCAGCAATTCCGAATACCCATCCGCATCTTCGCGGGTGCGCAGATGGAATACACGAGCTTCGACGAGCCGCCGCCCATCGGTGTGAATTGAGTACGGGGACCTGGAAGAGCTGCGGCTCGGCATGAGCTCAGGGAGTGACCGTTTGGATGCTACGGACGCGCACGCCGTTGCAAAGGACCGCGCCTCGAGCGACGTCCTACGTCGCCCTCCGCGGAGAAATGCGAGTACGACGCAGTCGAGGCGGCGGAGGCTCGCCGGCACCCGAGAATTCCTCGCGATTCGACGCCACCAGCTCCGCTCTCTCGCGATATCCACGATGTCTTCGTGGGCGGCGCGGCTCTCGTCGCATCGAGGTCATCGACGGGCGCCGTCTTCGATCGTTCGCGGAGCTTCCCGTGCGCTCCGGAACCTTCGGCGTGGGCTCGGGAACCTTCGGCGCGAGCCAAATTCGCTTGGTGGCGGGCTCCGTGCCAATTTCGAGCACCTGGCGACCCCTCGTTTTGCGCCGAAATTCGCGAGACGGTCCGCACGGGAAGGTTCCGGAGCACGCACCGAAGGTTCCGGACCACGCGCCGAAGGGTCCGGAGGGCGCGGTCCACGTTCAGACGGGCGCTCAAGCTCGTGGATGGCGTGATCCGATTTTCGGATCTTTCGACGTCACATCCGCCAGGGCGCGGCTCTACCGTGCTCTCCACATCGCGTTCGCGGCCCCGAGCTGCGTCGGCACGTCTCGCCGCTTTGCATTTCCTTGCACTTCCGAACGTTGCGGCGCGGGCTCGTATGACCCGCCGCTCGCTCGTTGGTGCGGTTCCGAGCCGACGCGGCGCCGCTCATGGGGAGCACCGCGTCGGAGGGGTCGAAGACCACGCGCACCAGGCGCGCTCGGCCGCGCGCGCCCGTACGCCGCTGACAATCACGAGCCACCACCACCACGAGGTGATCGATCATGACATTTCGGACGAAACACAATTGGGCTGCCCTGCTGGCATGGCCGCTCATGGCGTGCCTCCCGCTCGCGTGCTCCAGTAGCTCGTCGAGCGACACCAACTCCAACACCGAGCTGTCCAGCGACCAGGCCGCGCTGAGCGCGATCGTGAGTCTGCCGCACAAGGACGTCTGTGATCCGGCGGCGCTCAAGCCGGGCCAGCTCCGGTGCCACGCCAAAGTGCGTGTGGGGGCGAACGGCTCGATCCAGTCGTTCGCGACCCCGTCGGGCTTCGGGCCGGCGGACCTCGTCTCCGCGTACCAGGTCGCCGCGGGCGGCGGCACCGGCAAGACCATCGCGATCGTCGACGCGATGGACGATCCGAACGCCGAGGCCGACCTCGCGACGTACCGCGCGCAGTACGGCCTGGCCCCATGCACGACCGCGAACGGCTGCTTCCGTAAGGTGAACGAGAGCGGCGCCGCCTCGCCGCTGCCGGCGCCCGACGTCGGGTGGGCGAGCGAGATCGCGCTCGACCTGGACATGGCGAGCGCGATCTGCCCCGAGTGCAAGATCCTCCTCGTCGAGGCGAGCCAGCCCACGATCGCGGACCTCGGGACGGCCGTGAACACCGCCGTCGCGCTCGGCGCGACCGTCGTCAGCAACAGCTACGGAGGGGGCGAGAGCTCCTCGGATCCCACCTTCGACCAGCAGTATTTCAGTCACCCGGGCGTCGCCCTCTTCGCGAGCTCGGGGGATAGCGGGTTCGGCGTCGAATACCCCGCAGCGAGCGCCGGCGTCATCAGCGTCGGCGGCACGAGCCTGACGCACAGCACGAACGCGCGTGGGTGGGCGGAGTCGGCGTGGGGCGGGGCGGGCTCCGGCTGTAGCGCCGTGACGGCCAAGCCTTCGTATCAAACCGACACGGGCTGCGCGCGGAAGTCGATCGCGGACCTCTCGGCCGTCGCCGACCCCAACACCGGCGTCGCGGTCTACGACACGTACGGGCAGCCGGGCTGGGTGGTGTTCGGCGGCACGAGCGTCGCGTCGCCGGTCGTCGCGTCGATCTTCGCGAAGACCGGCAACGGCGCGAAGACGGGCGCGTTCGTCTGGCAGAACCCGGGCGACTTCTTCGACGTCACGAGCGGGTCGAACGGATCGTGCGGCTCCTACCTCTGCACCGGCGGCCCCGGGTACGACGGCCCGACGGGGTGGGGTACGCCGAACGCGGCGGCCATGACCGCCGGCGGCCCTTCGTCGCCGCCGACGACCTCGCTCGCGCTCTGGCTCCGCGCCGACGTCGGCACGAGCGGGAGCACGAACGGGAGCCCGGTGTCGTCGTGGCTCGATCAGAGCGGCAACGGCCTCAACGCGACGATGGCCACCGCGTCGCGGCAGCCGGTGCTCGCCACCGGCGCGCTCAACGGCAAGCCGGTCGTCCGCTTCAACGGCGCGCAATCGCTGGTCCTGAGCCGCGTCCTCTCGCCTACGAGGTTCAGCGTCTTCGTCGTCGGCAAGAACTCGATGCCCACCGAGACGTTCAGCATGATCATGGGCCCCGGCGGCAGCTCCGCCAACAACCAGCTAAGGTGGGAGAACGGCTCGCAGGCGCTCCTCGTCGGGACGGGGAACAACCTGCCGATCGTCACCGCGAACACCGGCAACACGCGCGCCTACCACGCGCTGTCGGCGCGCTACGACGGGGCGACGATGACCGTCTACCGCGACGGGAACGCCGTCTCGTCCTCGCCCACGTCCTTCTCGACGACCGGCACGTGGGATCTCTTCCAGATCGGCGCGTGGTATTCGACCTACTTCATGCAGGGCGACGTCGCGGAGATACTCTTCTACACGAGCGCGTTGTCCGAGACCGACCGCGGCACCGCGAACGGCTACTTGAGATCCAAATACGCGCTCCCGTGAACGCGCCCCCCGACCCGCGCAGGCGCGCACCGCCGAGGGCCCATCATTCGAACGCAGAGACGCTCATACGCACCGTAGGTGTGCCCGTTCGGGCCACAATGCCTCTTCCGCGACGCTCTCTTCCGCTCTTATCGGAGCCGCCGTCCGGATTGAGTGAGGAGGAGGTGGGCAATGGCGAATAGCAACATGATTGTTCTATGATGCTCGCCCCGAGGATCGCCGTCATGACCGCTCGCCGAGGGGCGCGATGAGGCGCGATGTGGATGGGACCAGAAGTCCGTAGTTCGGGCAGGACAGGATCGGGCGGGCGGCTACCCTCTTGGGACCGACGCGCCCGATCCGGCTCCCGCCGCTGCTGCGGCGCTCTGGGCCGCCGACATCGGCGGCGAAACGAACGCTCCGCGCTCGCGCGCGAGCCCGGGCGCGGCCGCGAGCTTCACGGAGGTCGTGCGCACGACGTGCACGGCGGCGCACGCCTTGCGGCGCGGCGCCGCGCGGTGCGCGCTTCTCCGGCGGCGCGGACCGGCCTCGACGAGCCATGACCGATCGTCCGCGCTTTCGCGCGGATCCAACCGGCGCCGCGTCTCCGGGCATGTGCGTTGCTTGAGCCCGCTCGAATGCTGGACGCCTCGCCCACCTCCGTCACGGGCTCCGCTACGCCGCGAGCGCGCGTCGATCTCGCGCAGGCGCGCGCCGTCCTCCGGTGCGAAGAGCTCCGGAAGGTCTACACGATGGGTGAAGTGGACGTGCGCGCGCTCGACGGCGTCGAGCTCGCGCTCCACGCCGGCGAGCTCCTCGTCCTCCTCGGCGTCTCCGGCAGCGGCAAGTCGACGCTCCTCAACATCCTCGGCGGCCTCGACGTGCCGACGTCGGGGCGCGTCTTCTTCGAGGGCGAAGAGCTGACGAACGCCGACGAGGACGACCTCACCCGCTACCGGCGGCGGCACGTGGGCTTCGTCTTCCAGTTCTACAACCTCATCCCGAGCCTCACCGCGCGCGAGAACGTCGCGCTCGTGACGGACATCGCCGAGGACCCGCTCGAGCCGGAGGAGGCGCTCGCGCTCGTCGGCCTCGGCGACCGGCTCGATCACTTCCCGGCGCAGCTCTCCGGCGGTGAGCAGCAGCGGGTCGCCATCGCGCGCGCCGTCGCGAAGCGTCCGTCGGTCCTCTTGTGCGACGAGCCCACGGGCGCGCTCGACTTCCGCACCGGGATCCTCGTGCTCGACGTCATCGAGCGCGTGAACCGGGAGCTCGGCACCGCCACCGCCGTCATCACGCACAACGCGCCCATCGCCGACGTCGCCGATCGCGTCGTGACGCTCGCCGACGGGCGCGTGCAGGACGAGAAGATCGTGGGCCGCCGCGCGCGCCCCGGCGACCTGCGCTGGTGACGCCATGCTCGTCTCGGCCCTCGACCGGAAGCTCCTGCGCGAAGCCGCGCGCATGACCGGGCAGATCGCCACGATCGCGATCGTCCTCGCCGCCGGGATCACGTGCTTCATCGCGCTCCGCGGGACGTACGAGTCGCTCGAGTGGTCGCGCCAGAGCTACTACGACCGCTATCGGTTCGCCGACGTCTTCGCGACGCTCGAGCGCGCGCCCGAGTCCGTGGCGTCGCGGATCGAGGCGCTGCCGGGCGTGGCGCGCGCGCAGACGCGCGTGGTGAAGGAGGTGACGCTCCCGATGGAGGGGATGGACCGGCCCGCCTACGCGCACCTCCTGTCGCTCCCCGCGGCGGGCGAGCCCGCGACGAACATGGTGCACGTCGAGAGCGGGAGGCTCCCCGAGCGCGGCCCGGACGACGAGGTGCTCGTCCTCGAGTCGTTCGCCGAGGCGCACGGCCTCCAGCCCGGCCACACCATCCCCGCCGTGATCAACGGCAAGCTCCGCGAGCTGCGCATCGTCGGCCTCGCGCTGTCGCCGGAGTTCGTCTACGCGATCCGCGCCGGCGCCCTCGTGGACGACCCGCAGCGCTACGCCGTCATCTGGATGGAGAGGACCGCGCTCGCGTCGGCGTTCCAGCTCACCGGCGCGTTCAACGACGTCACGCTCCGCCTGCAGCCGGGCGCCTCGGAGGTGGCCACGCTCGAGGCCGTCGATCGCGTCCTCCTCCCCTACGGCGGCAACGGGGCGGTCGGCCGGCGCGATCAGACCTCGAACAAGATCCTCACGGGGGAGCTCGCCCAGCTCGCGGCGCTCGCGGGCATGGTGCCGCTCGTCTTCCTGGGGGTCGCGGCGTTCCTCATCCACATCGTCCTCGGGCGGCTCATCTCGCTCCAGCGGCCGGAGATCGCCGCGCTGAAGGCGGTCGGCTACACGAACCGCGAGATCGCGCTCCACTACCTGGGCCTCGTCGCGATCGTGATGGTGCCCGGCTCGCTCCTCGGGATCGCCGGCGGCGCCGCCCTCGGCCACGTCGTCCTCGGCCTGTACGCGAGCATCTTCCGCTTCCCCGACCTCGCGTTCCGCGTGACGGCGGCGCTCGTCTCCTCGGGCATCCTCGTCAGCGTCGCCGGAGCGGTCACGGGCGCGCTCCTCGCCGTTCGCGCGGCGGTGCGCCTCCCGCCCGCCGAGGCGATGCGCCCGCCGTCCCCCGCGCGCTTCCGGCGGAGCGTCCTCGAGCGGCTCGGCCTCGGCGCGCTCGCGGGGCCGAGCGGGATGATGGTCCTCCGCGAGATCCGCCGGCGGCCGCTACGGACCGCGCTCTCGTCGGTGGGCATCGCCGGCGCGGTCGCGCTCCTCATCCTCGGCCGGTTCGGGCTCGACTCTCTCGACAGCTACCTCGATGGGACGTTCCTCCGCGAGCAGCGCCAGGACCTCTCGGTCGCGTTCGTGCGCCCCCTCGCCCCGCGCGCCGTCGGCGAGCTCGCGCGCGCGCCGGGGGTCGTGTCCGCGGAGGGGCAGCGCGCGGTCCCCGTCCGCGTCCGGCACGACCACAGGAGGCGCGACTCCGTCCTCATCGGCCTCCCGCCCGGCGCGACGCTCCGCCGGCTCGTCGAGCGCGGCGGACACGAGAGGGACCTCCCGCCCGACGGCCTCCTCCTCACCGCGATGCTCGGCCAGATCCTCGACCTCCGCGTCGGAGATCGCGTCGACCTGGAGCTCCGGGAGGGAGAGCGTCTGCGCGTGCGCCCGGTGGTCGCGGGCTTCATCGACGAGTCGGTGGGCCTCATGATGTACGCGCGCGCGGACTTCATCGCCGCGCTCGAGGCGGACCAGGGGGCCGTCTCCTCGGTCTTGCTGAAGGTCGATCCGCCGTCGAAGGCGGCGGTCGAGGCGCGCCTGCGGAGGTCGCCGCGCGACATCGACATCTCCGACGTGCCGGGCGACGTCCAGCGCCTCCGCGACATGAACGGCTCGATGATGGATATCTGGACGGTGGTGTCGATCACGCTGAGCGCGTGCGTGATCTTCGGCGTCGTCTACAACAACGCGCGCATCGCGCTCGCCATGCGCAGCCGGGACCTGGCGAGCCTGCGCGTCCTCGGGTTCTCGCGCGGCGAGATCTCGTCGATCCTCATCGGCGGCCTCGCGGTCGAGGTCGCGATCGGGATCCCGCTCGGGCTCGTGCTCGGGCGCTACTGGGCCGCGCTCTTCATGAGATCGGTCGACCAGGAGATGTTCCGCTGGGCGGTCGTCATCGCGCCGTCCACGTACCTGCTCGCGGCGGCCGTCGCGGTCCTCGCCTCGGCGGCGAGCGCGCTCTGGGTCCGGCGCGGGCTCGATCGCCTCGACCTCATCGGTGTGCTCAAGACGAGAGAGTGAAAAGACCATGGCCACGATGGAAACGACGTCGAACCCCGCCGCGCCCGGCTCGCTCTACGGACGCCAGGACGACTCCGCCCGGCGCGCGCGCGCGCGGAGCCGAGCCATCACCCGAGCGCTGCGGCGGGGCCTCCTGGGGCTCCTCGTCCTCGCCGCCGCGGTGGGCTCGGTCGTCGCGCTGCGTCCCCGGCCCGTGCCGCTCGACGTCGGACGCGCCGCGCGCGGCGCGCTCGCCGTGACGATCGAGGAGAGCGGCATGACGCGGGTGAAGGACCGCTACGTCGTGTCGGCGCCCGTCGCCGGCAGCATCTCGCGCCTGCGCCTCGATCCGGGCGACGTCGTGCGCGAGGGGGACGCGCTGGCGGAGATCGCCCCCGCGCTCTCGCCGCTGCTCGACGAGCGGACGCGCGCCGAGGCCGAGGCGCGCCTCGGCGCCGCCACGTCGTCTCTGGGCCAGGCCCAGGCGCAGGCCGCGCGCGCCGCCGCCGCGAAGGAGCTCGCCGAGCGTGAGCTCGCGCGCGTGAAGAAGCTGGCCGACGCCGGGTCGCTGCCGAGCCAGGCGCTCGAGCAAGCGGAGTTCGAGGTCCGGATGCGCGCCGAGGAGCTCTCGTCGGCGATCTTCGCCGGCAAGGTCGCGACGGAGGAGGTCCGGATCGCGCGCGTCGCGCTCGGCAAGGACGGCGGTCGCTCGCCGCGCAGCGGTCACGTCGACGTCCTCGCGCCCGTGTCGGGGCGCGTCCTCCGCGTCCACCAGAAGAGCGCCGGCGTCGTCGCGACCGGCGCGCCGATCGTCGAGGTGGGCGATCCCTCCGCGCTCGAGGTGATCGTCGACCTCCTGACGACCGACGCCGTGCAGGTCCGCCCCGGCACGCCGGTCGTCCTCCAGGGCTGGGGCGGCGCGGCGCCGCTCGCGGGCCGGGTGCGCCTGATCGAGCCGTCGGGATTCACCCGCCCGTCGGCGCTCGGCGTGGAAGAGCAGCGGGTCAACATCGTCATCGCGCTCACGGATCCGCCCGAACAGTGGGCGGCGCTCGGCGACGGCTACCGCGTGGAGGCGCGCCTCGTCCTCTGGCAGAGCAACGACGTCCTGAAGGTCCCGCTCGGCTCGGTCTTCCGCCACGGCGACGGCTGGGCGGTGTTCCGCGTCGAAGACGACACCGCCCACCTCACGACGGTCTCGGTCGGGCACCGAAGCGAGACCGAGGTCGAGATCCTGTCGGGCGTCGCCCCCGGCGCCGCCGTCGCGGTGCACCCCGGCGACCGCGTGAAGGACGGCGTCCGCGTCGAGATCCGCTGACCCCCCGCGCGACGCGCGTCGCGACCGGACCTCTCCCGTGGCGAGGCAGCGCGTCCGGGGCGATCGCGCGCGTCTCCTCTAGGTCACCACGTCATGTCACCACGACGTCACCACCGCCACACCACCGAGACGGCGTGCTGCCCCGATCCGGGCGCCAGGAGCAAGAGCTCGTCTCCGTTGTCGATCTTCCCCTGATCGAGGAGCTTGCGCAGGGTATACGGGATCGTCGCGAAAGAGCAGTTGGCGATCTCGGCGATCGTGTTCGGATGCTTGGCGGGATCGAAGCCGATCGCCTTGTCCCAGATCCGCATGGGGGCCGTCCCCGGCTGATGCGAGACGAACCAGCGGAGATCGTCGGGGGTCTTGTTCGCTCTCTGCATGGCGATCTTCGCCGACTCCGGCAGATAGACCTCCGCCCCCTTGCGCGCCGCGACGACGCCCTCGCGGTGGTCCACGTAGAAGAAATGCTTGGCCCAGGGCTGGTTCGCGTGCTCCGGCCACGTCCGCTTCCCTTCCGGCACGAACCCGTGGCCGAGGAGGTCGCAGTCCTGACCGCGGGTCTTGTGGCAATACCCCAGGAGCCCCGAGTCGCCGTCGCTCTTCTCGAGCAGGACCGCCGACGCGAGATCACCGAACGAGCACGCGCTGACGTCGCGGTGATCCGCCGCGCGTGAGGCCGGATTGGCCACGCACACGATGAGGACGTTGCCGACGCTCCCGCTCATGATGAGCGCGTTCGCCGTGTACAGGGCGATGAGGAACCCGGAGCAGGCGACGCCCGTGAGATCGAACGTGGACGACGTGGCCTGCGCGCCGATGTTCGCCTGGATGCGGGGCGCCTCGCCGTTGATGAACGTGTCCGAGACGTTCGTCATCACGATGATGTGCTCCACCTTCTCCGGAGGGAAGTCCGCCCGCTTAAGGCAATCGCGAGCGGCGCGCGTGCCGATATCGGCGACCGTCTCGTCCGGCTTCCAGTAGAAGCGCTGCTCGATACCGTCCGATATGAATCGGCTGAACTCGTTCGTCGAGAGCTCGACCTTGGTCGCGAAGCGATCCCGCCAGATGTCGTTGGTCACCCGCAGCGACGGCAGCTCGTACCCGATCGACGTAATCTTCGTCCCCATTCTGACCTGTCTTTCGTACGGTTCAATCGCTCGTCTGCAGCGGCGCCCGGGCTCGTACCGTCTCGGTCGCCACGCGCAGGATGTTCCGGATCTTGGGTCGCATCGCCTTCATCCTGCGATCGACCAGGCCCGGTACGACGTGGTTCAGGCGCACCAGATTGCGCTCGAGCCTGTTGGCGACGAAGATCTTGGCCGTCTCGCGCCTCATCCCGTCGACGATGATGTCCGCGGCGACGTCCGCCTTCATCATATCGAACATCCTGAACTTCTGCTCCGCCATCTTCTCCCTGACCACATCGGACATCAGCTCGGACTCCACGCCGCCCGGATATACGGTCAGGACGCGCATCGACGTGCCGAGCAGCTCTCGGCGCAGGGCCTGGCTGAAGCCGTGCAATCCATGCTTGGCTGCGCAGTAGAAAGACTGATTCGGGATCGCGACGACGCCCGCCAATGAAGACACGTTGACGATCATCCCCTCCGCCTGCTCGAGGAGGACAGGGATGGCCAGTTGAGTGAGCCAGATGGGGGCGATCAGATCGACCTTCATCATGTGCTCGACCTCCTCCGGGCGAATATCGGAGATCGCGCCGCCGTAACCGACCCCCGCGTTGTTGACGAGGATGTCGATGCGGCCGTGGCGCTGCAAGCACGTCTCCACGAGCCGCTTCAGATCCGCGCGCCTGGTGACGTCGATCGACACGGCGGTGGCGTTCTCCGCCTTCGCGTGCCCCTCGATCGTCTCGCGCAGCTTCTCGATTCGCCTGCCGGCGAGGACCACGTACGCGCCGGCGTTCAGGAGCTTGCGCGCCAGCTCCCGCCCGATCCCGGTGCCGGCACCGGTCACGATCACCACTTTTTCGACTAGCTTCATCGCCGGTTCCTCGCAAGCGTTCGGTGTCTCAGGTTCAATGTGCGACGCCGGCCCCCTCGCGCTCCGCCGAGCGTCCGCGCCGCACCCTTCACGCCGACTCGGCCGCGGACCAATGGAGGCCGTCGGACGTCGGGACGAGGCCGTGCTCCCAGATGGGGCGCTCGGCGGGGTCGACGAGCGCCTCGCCGCGCTCCTGCTTCTGCGCGACGTTCCAGAGCTGCTTTCGCTCGCGGAAGAACACCTGTCCGAAGCGCGCTGCCTCCTCGCGCAACGCGCCGGGCATCTCCCCGCCCGTCGCGACGCTGTCGCTGAGGTCCTCCAGGAACTTCCCGCGGTCCTTCGCCGACGCGATGAACTTGTCGGCGTCGTCGAACAGCGGCTCGTCGCGGTTGGACAGGCCGGCCACCAGCCGGACGAAGGACTCGCGCGCGGTCTCTTCGGCCTTGAGGATCTTGCGGGCCTGCCAGAAGTACGACGTCTCCTCCTGGTGCATCTCGTAGAAGCCGAGCAAGAAATCGTAGAAGACCCCGTACTCGCGGCGGTAGCGCCGCTCGAACTCGCCGAAGCACGTGGCCTCGTCGAGCTCGCCACGGAGGCACGTGTTGATGGACCGTGCGGCGAGGAGCGCCGAGTACGTCGCGAGGTGGACGCCGGACGAGAACACGGGATCGATGAAGCACGCGGCGTCGCCCACCAGGACCGCGCCGGGTGCCCAGAATCGGGTGTTGAGGTACGAGAAGTCGCGGAGGATGCGGAGCTTTCCGTACTCGCCGTCGGTGACGCGCGTGGCCGGCTCGAGGAACTCCTTGATGATCGGGCAAGCGTCGAGATAGGCATGAAACGATTTTTCGTGCCCCCGCTCGGCGATTCGAGCGGCGTGCTCGACCGACACCACCGCGCCCACGCTCGTGAGCTCGTCGCTGAGCGGGATGTACCAGATCCAGCCCTCGTCGAACGCGGCCGATATGATGTTCCCTTTGCGCTCGGGATCGGGGAACCGCTTCCCGTTCTTGAAATAGCCGAACAGCGCGAGGTTTCGGAAGAACTGGTCGTAGATGCGCTCGCCGATCTTGCTCGCCAGGAGCCCGACCGCGCCCGACGCGTCGACCACGTAGCGGGCGCGCGCGACGTGCTCTTTTCGGTCTCCGTCCATGAACACGACGCCGCTCGCGCGGTCGCCGTCGAACGTGACCTCACGGACCGCGTGCCCCTCGCGCACGTCGACGCCCTTCCGGGCGGCGTTCCGCAGCAGGATCTCGTCGAACTTCGATCGCTCCACCTGATAGGCGAAGGCCGGCCGCCCGCCGTTGTACTTCGCCTCGCCGAACGCGAAGGTCCATGGCTCCGGGCGCTTCCCCCACCGCAGCGTCCCGCCTCGCTTCACCGTGAAATTGGCGTTGGCGATCTCGTCGGTCACGCCGAGCATCGCGCAGATCCCGTGGACCGTCGCGGGGAGCAGCGACTCACCGATGTGATACCGCGGAAAGCGTTCGCGCTCGAGGAGCAGGACCTTGTGACCTTGCATGGCGATGAGCGTCGCGGCGCTGCTTCCGCCTGGCCCCCCACCGATGACGATTACGTCGAACTCGACCATCTTCCACTCCCTGGCTCAGAGCCCAAGTTTCTTAGCGGCGACGTTGCGCTGGATTTCCGACGTGCCCGAAAAGAGGCGCGCGGGGAGCGCGTCCCGCAGCGCACGCTCGATGCCGGCGTCCCGATCGATCCCGACGCTGCCGTGGATCTGGATGGCGTCGAGGCCCGATTGAACGGCCGCCTCCGTGACGGCGATCTTCGCGAGCGCGACGTCGAGCGCCCCGTCGGCGCCCTGGTCGCACGTCCAGCACGCGCGATAGAGGAGGAGGCGCGCGGCGTCGAGGCGGAGCTTCATGTCGACGATCTTGTGCGAGATCGCTTGAAACTGCCCGATGCGCTTGCCCGACTGTTTCCGCCGCTGCGCGAAATCGATGACGGTCGCGAGCTGCCGATCCATCGCGCCGAGATAGCTGGCGAAGAGGCACGCTCGCTCCCACTGCATGGAGCTCGCGAAGACGCGCGCGCCGATCCCCTCCGCCCCGAGGAGGTGGTGGCGAGGTACGCGGCACCCGTCGAGGTACACGCTCGCGATCGGGGAGGTGGCGAGCCCGACCTTCGAGAACGGCTCGCCCACCGAGAGGCCGGAGCTGCCGCGCTCGACGGCGAACGCGCTGACTCCGAGGACCCCGTAGTCGAGGTTCGTCGACGCGTAGACGACGAAGACGTCCGCGACCGGGGCGTTGGTCACGTACGTCTTGATCCCGTCGAGCACGTAGAAGTCGCCGTCGAGGCGCGCGGTGGTGCGGAGCGCGAACGCGTCGGAGCCGGCCTCTTGTTCCGTGATCGCGTTGGCGCCGATCCACTCGCCGCGCGCGAGGCGCGGGAGCATCCGCCCGCGCACGCGCTCCTCGCCGAACGCCTGGATCGGCATCGTGCACGCGAAGAGGTGCGCGCACGCCGAGAAGACGAGGCCCATGTCGTCGCACCCGAGGCCGAACGCCTCGACCGCGCCCGCGGTGGTCAGCGTGTCGAGCCCCATGCCGCCGTATTCGGCCGCGACGCTCAGCCCCATCAATCCGAACTTGCCGCACTCGTCCCACGCTCGTCTGGAGAACTCCGCGTCCTTGTCGCGCTGCGACGCGGCTTCGTTCTCGAGCCTGGCCCGCGCAAACCCGGTGATGGTGCGGAACAGCTCGGTCTGAGTCGGGGTCCAATCGAAGTTCATGCCATGTCTCGCCGCACGGGGCGCAGGTGACCGTTCAGCGCCCGAAGCCGCCGATGACCTCGGCCTTCATCTGCGTGCGGAGCCCGCGGATGCGCGCACCGAACGGAGGCGCCTCGTCCGGATCGACGTGCACGCACAGGAGGACCGGGCGCGCCATCGCGAGCGCCCTGGGGAGCGCCTCCTCCAACCCATCGGGACGATCGACGCGAATCGCGTGCGCCCCCACCGACTCCGCGAAGCGCACCGGGTCGAAGTGGTCGAGCTCCGAGTACGCCTCCGTCTCGATCAGCATGCGGTTGCCGTGCTTCACGGTCCCGAGCTTTCTGTCGTAGAAGCAAATCCACACGATCGGCAGGTTGTGGGCCACGGCCGTGTGGAGCTCGCAGCCGTTCATCAGGAGCGCGCCGTCCCCGCCCACGGCGATCACCGGCTGCCTCGGCGCGGCGAACTTCCCGCCGATGGACGCCGCGAACCCATACCCCATCGACGCGGGCCCCGAGACGAAGAACCTCTGCCCCGCGCCGATGCTCAAGTGGTTCAGGAGCCAGAAGGTGGTATTTCCGCTGTCGACGAAGACGATGGCGTCGTCCGGGAGCGCGCGCTGGAGCTCGCGGACGACGCGCTGCGGCTTCAGGGGCGTGTCGAGCGACGTGCAGTGATGTTCGTCGGTGCTGGGGCGGCTCGCCTTGAACTCGGCCACCGCCGCCGCCCGGCGCTCGACGTCGGGTTCGGCGATCGACATCTCGTCGAGCGCGCGGTGGAGGGCCTCGAGGATCGGCTCGACCCGGCCGATGACCGCGTGCTCGACGAAGGCAGCCCGGCCGACGCGGCAGGGGTCGATGTCAATTTGTAGGATCTTCCGCCCCTCGAAGAGCTTCGCGTTCCAGCCGCCCGTCGCCCACTCGTCGAGCGAGCTGCCGATGACGATCAGGAGGTCGACGTTCGAGCCGGTGAGCCAATCCATCGCCCATGCGCTGCTCGCGACGCCGAAGTTCTTGAGGGACAGCGGGTGGTCCTCGGGGAAGAGGCCCTTGGCCTTGTGCGTCGTCGCCGCCGGGGCGCCGAGCCGCTCCGCGAGGCGCGTGAGCAGGTTCGGCTCCGCGAGCCCGCGCGCGCCGAAGCCGACGAAGAGGCACGGGTTCTTCGCCTCGGCGACGAGCTCCGCGGCTCGACGCACCGCCGCTTGATCGACTCCCAACGACTCCGCGCGATATTGGGACGTCCGCTGTGGAGACCACGCGGGGTCGGACGGCGCGGCGCCGATGTCGGTTGGTATTCCGATGAACGACGCCCCGCCCTTCCCCGCCCAGCAATGACGGATCGCCGTCCCGAGCGCCACCGGGAGGGTGCGCGCATCGGAGACGAGCTCGCCGAACGCGCCCACGCTGCGGAACAGGGCCGCGGCGTCGACGCCGCGCGGGCTCGTCTCCTGGAACGCGCCGCGGCCCACGTCGGTCCGCGCCGTGCAGCCCGCGATGGCCAGCACCGGGATCCCGTCCGCGTGGGCGACCGCGACGCCCGTCAGCATGTTCGTCGCTCCCGGGCCCGTCGTCGCGACGCAGACGCCGAGCCGCCCCGATACACGGGCGTAGCCGTCGGCCATGAACGCGCCACCCGACTCGTGCTTCGAGACGATGAACTCGACGCGCCGGTCTTTCTGCGCCGCGCGCATGAACTCCGCGAGCGCTCCGCCGGGGACGCCGAACGCATATTGCGTATTCTCGGCCGACAAGTAACTGAGAACGAGATCCATACCCTTGTACATCCGTGCCCTCCTGCGTGGCCCTCGATCGAACCCCGCCGCTCCGGCGTCGCCGCTAACCGACTATCTCGCCTAATGACTCGAGAGCTCCGCTTCCAGCGCGCGGCGATCCACCTTTCCGGTGCTCGTCCGCGGCAGGACGTCCCGCCAGAGAATCCGCGGAACCATGTACGGCGGCAGATACTGCGCGCAATGCCTCTTCAGAGACATCGTATCGTGCGCGGCTCCTTCGCTCGGTACGACGAAGGCGACGACGGTCGGGTGCGCCGCGTCGCGGAGATCGACGGTCGCCACCACCTCGGAGGCCTTGGCGCTCCGCAGGACGCACGCCTCGATCTCTTGGAGCTCGATGCGATAACCGCGCACCTTCCGCATGCCGTCCCGGCGGCCCACGAAGACGTAGCCGTGCCGCTCGTCGTCCCAGCGCACGACGTCACCGGTGCGATACGGCTCGACCTGCGGCCGGGGCTGCTTCCCCCAATAACCCATGAAGACGCTCTCGCCCGTCACGACGAGCTCGTCGTCCTCCACGTGGACCTCGTCCCCGGAGCACGCCGTGCCGATGGGTATGGCGCCGGGCAGCGTGTCTCGAGAGAGGCGCGGGACGCGATAGCTCGTGCAGACGTTCGTCTCCGTCGGGCCGTAGAAGTTGTGGACGACGGCGCGGGGAAACCGCTCCTGCAGCGCCAGCACGTGCTGCGGGGCCATCGGCTCGCCGGCGTACACGATCCGCCGCAGCGAGGAGCCCTCGGTCCCGCCGAGCCCCGGCTGGGCCAACACGGGGATCCATATCCCCGGTACGGAGTACGAGATCGTGATGCCTGCTTCGTTCAACCAGGCCGCGTAGCGCCGGGGCGCCGCGGCGTCGTCGGCTCCGGGGAGCACCACCGCGGCCCCGGCGGCGGCGGCGGCGAACAGGTCGAGAATCGACAGATCGAAGTGGAACGGGGCGTGCGACGCGAGGCGGTCTTCGGAGCACAGCTCGAGCTCGTTCACGGCCCACCGGACGAAGGCGAGCGCGCTGCGGTGCGAGTGCATCACCCCCTTGGGATCGCCGGTCGACCCCGACGTGAAGAGCACGTACGAAAGGCTCGCCGGGTCGACCCCCGCCGAACGCTCGTCGAGCTCCCGCCGCTCTGCCTCGGACGCCGCGTCGCGCTCCGCCTCGATTGCGGCGAGGGGGATCGAGCGGGTCTCGGGCGGGACGGGCTCGTCTCGGTGCTCGTCGTCGACCAGGAGCGCGGCGGCGCCGACGTTCGCGACGACCCAGCGGCGCCGCTCGAGGGGCCAGTCGGCGCCGATCGGGACGTAAGCGGCGCCGGCGCGGAGACAACCGTATATCGCCGCGACCACTCGGGGGCACTTGGACGCGAGGATCGCGACGCGGTCGCCCGGCTTCACGCCGCTTCGAACCAGGCGGAGCGCGAGCTCCCGCGATCGGTCGCCGATCTCGGCGTACGTCGACGCCGAACCGGCCCCCTCCACCGCCGTCCCGGTCGGCCGCGACCGGGCGTGGCGATCGAGCGCGTCGAACAGGCGGTCATCGCCGACCGCCCCGATCGTCACTTCCCGATCTCCGTGCGGTCGGCGGGGGGAGCGGCGCCGAGCGCGTCGCCGCGGGCCGCGTCGAGCTTCTGCGTCACGAAGAGCGTGATGCGCTCGATCGTGAGGAAGTTGTCGGGCGCCATCTCGCGGTCCGCGACCGCGATGCCGAACCCGCGCTCGATGCGGGCGACGAGGTCGATGAGGAGCACCGAGTCGAGGAGCGCCAGCTTGAAGAGGTTGTCGTCGAGGGCGATCTCGACGTCCTGCTCCGCGACGTCCCGCACCAGTTGACGAATGCGACCGAGAACATCCTGATTCATCGTGACATCCCCTCGAGTTTCGACGCCGAACGCGCCTCGCCCTCTCGCTCGGCGGCGTGGCTCTTCTTGCGAGCCGCGTCCTGCTGGAGCATCTCTCCGAACACCTCTTCCCAGGCCGCCGCGCACGTCGTGCCGCCGAAGTCGGGGCGATCGATGACGAGCTGCTTGTAACGCTTGAAGCTCGTCGGCTCCTCGAGGAGCTCGAAGAACCGGTTGTACTTCTCGAAGTTCTCGAAGAAATCCCCGGAGAGCATGTAGTGCCCCGCCGCGAGGGCGCTCTCGTGGCGTTTGTGCGCCTGCCCCTCCGCGCCCACCTCGGCCCAGGTGATCGTGTGCGGGTCGTAGAACATGCGGATCATGCGGTGGACGAAGTTGTACGCGCCGGTGATCTTCCGGTACGCCTCGACCAGCTCGGCCGACTCGCCCTCGACCTGCCCGCGCAGGCGCGCGCTCACCGCCGGCACCACCAAAAACGCGCTCTTCATCGAGAGGAACACCCCGCTCGAGAAGATCGGATCGATGAAGCCGCGCGCGTCGCCGATCATCGCGTAGTTCGGGCCGTAGTGATTGCTCACTTCGTACGAGTAGTTCCCGTTGATCATGATCGGCATCAAGCGCTCGGCGCCGTCGAGCAGGTCGCGCGCGAACGGCGACTTCAGGAGCTCTTGCATGCAGAGCAAGAGCTTCCAGTCGACGCCCTCGCCGCCCTGCAAGGCGCGCCGCTGATCGCGAATGTACGAGTTCTGCGCGACGAAGCCCGCGGTCACCCGGTCGGGGCCGAGCGGGAAGATCCAGATCCAGCCTTTCTTCTCTTCACCCATGTAGATGATGATCGAGAGGCCCTCCTCCAGCCCGCCCTTGAGGCGCACGCCGCCCCAGTGGGACCACAGCGCGGTGCGATCGAGCTCGGGGCGCGGGCGCCGCCAGCCGTTCGAGCTGCCGAGGAGGGCGTCGCGGCCGCTGGCGTCGATCACGAACTTCGCTTCGACGATCTGCTCGCCCGACGGGCCGCGAGTCTCCAGGAGGACGCGGCCGCGATCACCGGCGATGTCCGCGCTCGTGACCTCGGTCTGCTCGCGGACCTCCGCGCCGAGTCGCGCCGCGTTCTTGAGCAGGACGTCGTCGAACTCGCCGCGGAGGACCTGATACGAGAGGTGGCTCTCGTTCTTGATCACGTGGTTGAAACACCAGGTCGTCGACGCGCTCCCGTCACGATCGATGAACCGCACCCCCGGCTTCCGGACGAAGCGCTGCTTCAGGCTCGCCTCGAGCCCCAGCTCTTTCAGCAGCTGGTGACAGAACGGGAGGAGCGATTCGCCGACGTGCTCGCGCGGAAATTTTTCTTTCTCGAGTAGCAGCACGTCGTGACCGGCGCGCGCCAGCAGCGCGGCGGCCGTGGATCCCGCCGGCCCGCCGCCCACGACGACGACGTCGCGTACGTTGGTTGAGGACATGACTGCGCTTCCTTGTTCGACCGGGGTTCGGGTCAGAATGCGGGGCTGAATGCCTGGCTGGTGAGCTCGTTGAGGAGCTTGTGCCACGGGTGATCGGGGCGGCGTTCGATATCGGACACCGTCTCCCGCATCTTGGTGAGGACCTCCGGCTCCTCGTCGTCGTACACGTCGCCTTGGAGCAGCTTGAGCACGTCGAGGCGGTACCGCGGGTTGCGGATGAAATGGGTGAACAGGACGTTCAGCCGATAGTAAACGGATATGAACGAGTACCAATTGCGCATGCCGCGGCGGATCGTCCCCTCGAACGTCTGCAGCCGCTCCTTGGTGAAATCGCCGTGCTCGGCCGCGGCGGCGATGTCGCGGCTGGCGAACCGGGCGCTGTTCAGCGCGATGCTCACGCCGGTCGAGAAGATCGGGTCGACGAACCGGGCGGCGTCGCCGATGAGGACGAAGCGATCGCCGCAGATCTCCTTCATGGCGTAGCTGTAATCCCCCTCGTCTCTGAAGGGGCGCACCTGCTTCGAGGCCTTGAGCCCGGCGTGCAGCTCGGGGCGGGTTCCGACCGCGTGCCAGAAGAACTCTTCGCGCTCCTTCCTGCTCTTGGCGAAGTTCTTCTTCTGCGTCACCACGCCGACGCTGGTGATCGTGTCGGTGATCGGTATCTGCCAGACCCAGGTGTTGCTCACCGGCAGGAAATGGATGTAGATGAAGTCCAGCTCCTCGGGCTTTTTGGCCAGGAGAGAGCGGTCGTAGCCGTCGAACCAGGAGTGGATCGCGTACTGATCGAATATCGGGTCCCGCACCTTCAGCTTGAGCTGCTTGCCGAGCAGCGTATTCCGCCCGCTCGCGTCGACCACCATGCGGACGCTGGCGTGGCTCGTCCTCCTGCCGAATTTGAACTGGATCCGCGGATGCCGCTCGGAGAAGTCGACGCCCGCGACGTCGACCCCTTCGTAGACGTCGGCCCCCAGGCGGTTGGCGTGCTGCAAGAGGAGCAGATCGAAGAGCCCGCGGTCGACGTGATACGTGTACTTCTTGTCGACCCCCTGCTGCTTGCGCTCGTCGAACCGAATCGCGGCCTCGGGCTCGGTGTCGAGGCCCTCCCAGCCCACGTTGTGAGAGTAGGCGCTGGTGCCGGTCGTCCAGACCGCGCCGAACTTGTGCGGGAACTTGTACTCCTCCATCGTTTCCATGAAGCCGAGCTCGCCCAGCACCCGGTTGGCCGACGGGACGAGCGACTCACCCACGTGCGGGCGGGGGAAGAGCTCGCGCTCCAGGACCACGCACTTCAAGCCGGCTTTCGCCAGATACGCGGCCATCGCACTTCCGCCCGGGCCGCCTCCGATGATGCCGACATCGAAGTCGGGCTCGGTCACTGAGGGTATCATCGCGCAAAAACTCCTTTCGAATCCATCATCTCGCCGATTCGGATGATCGCGCCGGCGAGGTATTCGATCCGGACACCAAGAACAGGAGAGCGGCGGCCTCTCGCGAGGTGCGCCGGTTGTCGCTCAGCCGTGCGCGTGAGCAGGGCTCTCCGCGCCCGATCACGCCGCCGCCGCGTCGAGCCGCTGCACGCGCCACTGGCCAAACGGCAGCTCCCCGAGGACTCTGTGCCGCTGGTGTTCGAGCCCGACGAACGTGACGTCGAACGAAGGCCCGAAGAGACCGCGCAGATCGTCCAGCTCCACGGGGAACGGGGGGACCTTTCTCGCTTCCAAACGCGGTATGCGCTGCACCTCGGCGAGGAGCAGCGAACCGCCGGGCCTCACGAGATCCGACAGCCGCTTCGTGAAGACGGCACGCTCGGCGCTGCCGGCCGGGAACGAGTGCAGCGTCGCGCGATCGAAGATGACGTCGAACGGCGCCTCGTCGATACCAGCCAAAAAATCGGCCTGGTAGACGAGCGCCTTCAAGCCGTGCCGCGCGAGATCCCGCCGCACGCGCCCGACTGCGACCGACGAGAGATCCACCCCCGTGACGTCGAACCCGTGCTCGGCGAGCCAGCGCGTATTCGTGCCGAGGCCGCAGCCGACTTCGAGGACCCTCGCCCCATCGGGCAGCCAACCCGCCTCGCGCGCCCTCGGCAAGAGGGTGGATGGGGTGTCCGTGTGCCAGGAGATCTTGGCCAATCCTAAAAAATACCCAATTTCGAAGACGATGCGATTCACGCGGATTCACCCCAATCGGCCGAATCGAACGAAATATGCGCAACGTTTGCGCCCAGTGCGCAGACGTTGCATTCGATCGTCGCTCGTCGAGGCGGCGCGGCCCCACGAGCATTTTGCTTTCCGAGACGACGGCGAGGCGCACGCAAGGAGCGCTGTCGAGAGCAAAACGCAAACACGCCAAAACGCCAAAACGCCAAAACCGCGAACGGTGGCACCGTAGAACGGTGGATCGCGCGCCGCGATGACGTCCAGTGACCCGAATCCAGCCGGGAGTGCCGGCGTCTGACCCACCTCTTCGCCCCTCACCTGAACGGGAACGCAAGGTGCGTTAGTTCGCACTTACTAAAGTTACGTGCTAGAGCTACGTACTAGCGTTGCCATAGAGTCACGTCAAGGGGACCTGACTTTAATTTTTCACCTAGCGTCGAGCGGGAATGTCCGAAAGCGCGGATGTGCGCAAAGAGGTGCGCCTAACGGTGTGCGCGCTCCCAAATGTGGAGTGTACGGGGCAGTCAATACCCAAATGTGGCGTGTACGGGGCAATCAACACTGCGACGCCCTGCCTCGACGAGACCTTGGAGCGGGCCGGCGCCGGCACATCGAGTGACCTCGCCGCTCCGGCACCTTCTTCTTGGCCGCCGTCGCCGCGCGTACCCGGCGTTCGGAGAGCACCCTCGGATGAAGATCGTCGACCCGAACACTGACGAACGGATCGATCGCGCGCGTCGTTCCAGTCGGCGTCGGGGCGGAGGATGGACCGCACGACCAGATAACCGACCACCACGGAGATGACGATGCGCAGCGTCGATGCCGGCAGCAGAGGGCGAAGCTCGCCGACGGACTCGAGGTGCTCGACGAGCGTGGCGAATCGCGGGACGAGGTCGCGCTCCCCTTGCGTCTTGAACTTCGAAAAGAGCTCCGACGCTGGAGCAACTCTTTGAACGATCGACTTCAGCTTCGACCGATGACGGTCGCGAGCTCCACGCGATTGGCGAGGAGCGACCGCAGGAGCTGATCCAGGGTGATCCCACGACCCGCCGAGCGTCGCGAGGACGCTCGTCACGAGCTCGGAGCGGCGAGCTCGAGGACGCTCGCGCGCTGGGCGATCGCCGCCGTCGTGGTGGCCGCAATCCACGCTCGGCGAAGAGTTCGAGACGGCGCTCAAAATACGCTACCGTGCACCATGGACTGCGTCATCCCGGTACGCTTGACATGCTCGGCCTGGACTGGCAGGTAAGTGGTCACTAACTTTCACGCGGAGAGGCCATGAAGCGAGTGAGTCGGTTCGTCGTCCTAGGCGTGCTGGGGACGCTTGGCCTCGGAGCCTCGCTCATGTGGCGCGTCCACGCTCAGCGCGTGAGCGAGACGAGGCCGCCGGGCGGCTCGAGCACCGTCGAAGGGACGTCGGTCGTCGTCGGCGCGCGCCTCCTCGCGCGCCTCGTGGAGGTCAAGGCCCTTCAGGGCGACGTGGTCCATCGCGGCCAAGTGCTGGCGAAGCTCGACTGCATGGATCAGGAGGCGGCGGTGGTGGCCGGCGAGGCACGCCTGCACGTCGCCGAGGCTCAGGTCGAGACCGCGGAAGCGGCCACCGAGGTTTCGCGACGAGACGCGGCGATGGCCACGTCGCAGACGGCGCAGGCGCGGGCGCAGGACTCGAGCGCCGCCGCCGAGCTCGCGCAGGTGGAGCGCGACGACGAGCGCGCCGACCGCCTCTTTCGCGAAGCGGCCCTCCCTCTGCTCGAGAAGGAACGAGCCGAGACGCGACGGAAGGAGATGGAGGCGCGGCGCAGCGGCACCGGCGCATCTCTCCAGACGACGCTCATCGGCGCCGATCGGGCGCGACGAGCGCTCAAGGTTGCTCAAACGCAGATCATCATGGCGCAAGCTTCGGTCGAGACGGCTCGCGCCGATCTCGAGATGGCGCGGAGACGTCTGGGCGAATGTACGCTGACAGCGCCCCAAGACGGCGTCGTGACCGAGCGGCTCCTCGAGCCGGGCTCGATCGTCCAGCCCGGAACTCCGGTGTTCCAGATCGTCGACGTCTCCACCGCGAAGCTCACGTTCTATCTTCCGAACGCGGAGCTCGCGCGCGCGAAGGTGGGCGCCCCGGCAGAGGTCCGTGTCGATGCGTATCCCGACCGGACATTTCGCGGGCAAGTCGCGCGCGTCGCGAGCGAGGCGGAGTTCACGCCCCGCAACGTGCAGACGCGCGAAGATCGGGATCGGCTCGTTTACGCCGTCGAGGTGCGGGTCGCGAACGCGGACAACGCGCTCCGCGCCGGGATGCCCGCCGAGGTCATGCTCGTGGGTGATCCGCAGTGAGCGAGCCGGCGCGCGCGCTCCTCGAGGCCGTGCGAGTCACCAAATCGTTTGGCAACGTACGCGCGCTCGCGGGGCCGTCCGTTGCGCTCCACGCGGGGGAGCTCGTCGGGCTCGTCGGACCGGACGGCGCAGGCAAGACCTCCCTCATCCGCGCGCTCATGGGGCTCATGAGCGTCGACTCGGGGACGGTCTCCATCGACGGGGTTCCGTGGGAGCGCGCGGGCCGGACCGCGCGAGAGACGCTCGGTTACATGCCGCAGCAGTACTCGTTGTACGCGGACCTCTCCGTGGACGAAAACCTGACGTTCTTCGGTCAGCTCTTCGGATTGTCGCGGGCCGCGTTCGAGCAGCGCCGTGCGCGGCTCCTCGGCATGACGCGCCTCGAAGACGCGCGGACGCGACCGGCCGGCGCGCTGTCCGGCGGGATGTACAAGAAGCTCGCGATCGCCTGCGCCCTCCTCCACAGCCCGCGCGCGCTCGTCCTCGACGAGCCGACGAACGGAGTCGATCCCGTCAGCCGGCGCGAGCTCTGGTCGCTTCTCTACGAATTCGTCGATGACGGAGTGGGGATTCTCGTCGCGACGTCGTACATGGACGAGGCCGCGCGCTGCAGCCGCCTGCTCCTCCTCTCCCAGGGGAGCGTCCTCGCCGAGGGGACTCCGTCTTCGCTGGTGGCCGGGCTCGAGGAGCCGGTCATCGAGCTCGCACCAGGCACGAGCCCGAAGTTCGTGGCCGAGCTCGAGACGAACCCGGCGGTCCTCGCGGTCGCGCCCGCGGGTGACGGCGTGCGCGTCGTCCTGCGAAAAGAGCGCGCGGCCGAGGTGATGAGCGCCCTCGCCGCGGCAGGGGTCGGCAGCCGGCCTGCCCGCCCGGGCCTCGAGGACCTCTTCCTGGCACGGATGCAGAGTCGTCCGGCCGAAGGCCCCTCATGACGACCACGATAGCGGTCGACGGCCTTGTGAAGCAGTTCGGCAGCTTCACCGCCGTGCGCGGGGTCTCGTTCGATGTCGCGGCGGGCGAGATCTTTGGATATCTCGGCGCCAACGGGGCGGGCAAGTCGACGACGATTCGCATCCTCTGCGGCCTGATCCCGCCCACGCGCGGGACGGCCAGGGTCGCAGGGCACGACGTCGCGACCGAGACGGAGAGCGTCCGCCTCTCCGTCGGATACATGTCCCAGAAGTTCTCGCTCTATCCCGATCTGTCGGCGATCGAGAACCTCGACTTCTTCGGGGGGGCCTATCAGCTCCCGCGGGCTGCGCGCCTCGCCCGCGCGCGCCAGCTCCTCCGCGAGGTCGATCTGGATCCGGACGAGCCCACGCTCGCCGGCGCGATGCCGGGCGGCGTTCGGCAGCGGCTCGCGCTCGCCGCGGCGCTCCTGCACGAGCCGCGCGTCGTCTTCCTCGACGAGCCCACCGCGGGCGTCGATCCGATCGCCCGTCGCAACTTCTGGCGCCTGATCCGGCGAATCGCCGCCGACGGGATCACGATCTTCGTGACCACGCACTACATGGACGAAGCGGAGTATTGCCGCCGCGTGGGGCTGATGGTGGACGGCATGCTCGCCGCCCTGGACACGCCGTCGAATCTGAAGAAGACGTTCGTCCCCGGCGCCATCTTCGACGTGCGAGGGGAGCACCTGCCGCGCGGCCCGCTCGCAGAGCTCCCCGGCGTGACCCACGTCGAGCCCTTCGGAGCGGGGCTCCACGTGAGCGGCTCCGCCGATCTCCGCGCCGAGCAGCTGCAGGCGGCGCTCGCCAGGGCGGACGTCAGCGCCGTCGTCGAACCGATCGCGCCCACCCTCGAGGACGTCTTTCTCGCCGTCGTGGCGCGGGGGCACGCATCATGAATTCTGGGTTCTCTCCGCGCCGCGTGCGCGCCATGGCGCAGAAGGAGTGGATGCACATCGGGCGCGACCGGGCGACGATCTATTTCGCGCTCGGGATGCCGCTCGTCCTGCTCGTCCTCTTCGGGTTCGCCGTGTCGTTCGATCTGGACGGGATCCCGACGATGGTCGTCGACAACGATCGCTCGGCGGAGAGCCGCGCCCTCGTCTCCCACCTCTTCTCGGGGCGGACGTTCGAGCGCGTGGACGGTCCGGCGCGCGCCGACGACGTGACCGCGGCTTTTCGCCGCCGCGACGCCGAGCTGGCCATCGTCATCCCGGAGAAGTTCGGCGCTCGCACGACCGGCGGCCAGCCCGCGCGGGTGCAGGCGCTCGTCGACGCGACCGACAACGTCACCGCGGGGTCGGTCCTCGCGTACCTGGCGCGCTTCGCGCGCGTCGCGAACGAGCCGCGGGTGCGAACGGCGAGCCAGGAGCCGTTGCTCGAGGCTCGTGTCCGCATGCTGTACAACCCCGAGCTGCGCTCCACGGTCTTCCTCGTCCCCGGCCTCATCGCCTTGATTCAGTCGATGATGGGCGTGCTGCTCACCGCGCTCACCGTCGCCCGCGAGTGGGAGAGGGGGAGCATGGAGCAGCTCTTCGCGACCCCTCTCAGCCGCGTCGAGATCGTCCTCGGCAAGCTCCTTCCCTATTTCGGAATCGGGCTCGCGCAGCTCTTGCTCATCCTCACCGTCGGCACGTGGCTGTTCGACGTCCCGATCAGGGGGTCGCTCGTCCTGCTCTTCCTGATGTCGTCGCTCTTCCTCCTGGCGTGCCTCGCTCAAGGGCTCTTCATCAGCGTGGTGACACGAAACCAGATGGTCGCCACGCAGATGGCCGCGGTCACGTCGATCCTCCCCGCCGCTCTGCTGAGCGGCTTCGTCATCCCGGTCGAGAACATGCCGCGGATTCTCCAGATCCTCACCCAGGTCCTCGCGGCGCGCCACTTCGTCAACATCCTGCGCGGCATCCTCCTCCGCGGCGCGTCCGCCGACATGCTCGTCGCGGACGGCGTCGCGCTCGCGATCTTCGCGCTGTTCTTGCTCCGCGCCTCCACCGTCGCCTTCCGTAAGGTGGTCGCGTGAACGGCGTATACGCCCTGTCGGCGCTCATTCGGAAGGAGTTCCTCCAGGTCTCGCGGGACCGCCGGATGATGATGGTGCTCCTCTTCATCCCGGTGGTGCAGGTCACCATCTTCGGCTACGCGGCCAACCTCGAGCTCACGCGCGTCGACGCCGTGGTCGTCGACGACGACCGCACCGACGAGAGCCGAAGGTTCGTCCGCGCGCTCTCGGCGGATCAGACGTTTCACACGACGTTTGCCCCGACGGTCGACGTCGCCGAGCGCTCGCTCCGCGCCGGCGACGTGGGGATGGTCTTGATCGTACCGCGCGGGTGGTCGCGCGTGCTCGACTCGAATCGACCCGCGCACGTGCAAGTCCTGGTCGACGGCTCGGATCCCTCGCGCGCCCAAGGCGCGACCGCGGCGGTCGACCAGTTCATCACGCACTTCCGGACCGACACGGTGCGCCCAGGGGCCATGATCCTGGAGCCGCGGCTGCTCTTCAACCCCGGCGTGAAGAGCGGCATCTTCATGGTCCCCGGCACCGCGGCCGCGGTCCTCGCGATCATCAGCGCCGTCGTGACCGCCATGGGGCTCACGCGCGAGCGCGAGGTGGGGACGCTCGAGCAGCTCTTCGTGACGCCGATTCCAAGCGGCACGCTGATGTTGGGGAAGACCATCCCGTACGCGATCTTCGGCCTGGTGGACGAAGCGGTCATCCTCGTCGTGGGCAACCTGCTCTTCGGGGTGCCGGTGCGGAGCGTCGGTCTCGTCTTCGTCGGGGCGACGGCGTACCTCGTGTGCACGCTCGCGATGGGCCTCTTCATCGCCACGGTCGCGCGCACGCAGCAGCAGGCGCTGATGGGCGGATTCTTCTTTCTCCTCCCCGCCATTCTCCTGTCGGGGTTCCTCTCGCCGATCGACTCGATGCCGCTCTGGGTTCACCCGCTGACCTGGATCAACCCGGTCCGCTATTTCGTCGATTTCTCCCGCTCGGTGCTCGTCCGCGGCTCGGGAGCGATGGACGTCATGGGAGACCTCCTCGCGCTCGCCGCGATGGGGGCGGCGCTCCTGACCATGGCGGCGATCCGCTTCCGGCGAAGCTCGGTGGGATAAGGCGCCGCGCGTCGAGGCGCTGCCGATCGCGAGATACGTCCGCCGGAGCGAGCCCCGGCGGACGCTCGGGCCTCAGGGTGCCCTCACGGGACCGGCAGCGGCGACAGCAGCGCGGCTCGGAGCTTCGTGAGCGCTGCCCCGTCGAGCCCCCCCGACTGGAGATAGGAGTCGATGGAGCCATACTTTTCACGGACGTGCGCGATGGTCGCCACGATGACCTCCGGGGGCGATTTCAGCAAGATCCCGAGCTTCGCCGGATCGATCCCCTGAGCACGCAGTTGATCCTCCTGCGCCTTCGCGATGGCCGCGGTGTACGTGTCGGTGAGCTGGTAATCTTGCCCGATCACGTCGTCGGGGACGCCCAGCGCCGAGAGGAGGAGCGCCGAGGCGATTCCCGTGCGGTCCTTGCCCGCGGTGCAGTGTACGGCGACGGGGCGCGCGGCGGCCTCCGCGAGGTCCGAAAACACCTTCGCGAAGATCGCCGCGTTTTCGTCGACGAGCTGTTTGTACACGTCGGTCATGAACGCGATGTCGATCACCGTCCCGGACGAGAGGATCTGCTTTGGGTCGAGCGGGAGGATGATCGCCTGCCGCGTGTACGCGATGCGCGAGCCGTCGGCGAGCGTATCGGGCGCAACGCTCACCTCGTTGTCGGTGCGCAGATCGACCACGAGCTTCAACCCGATGCCGCCGAGGAAGTCCACGTCGCTCGGCTGGAGCTTCGCGAGCGCGTCGGACCGGTAGACGAGGCCCCAGCGCAGGGCGTGGCCGTCGCTCGTGAGATATCCGCCGAGGTCGCGATAATTGGCGGCGCCGAGCAAGTGCAGGTGTCGCTCGCCCACGAGGACTCCGGCTGCTCCTGGAGATCCGACTTCGAAGTACCATCGCTTCGTCGCATCGAGGTCGCGGACGGTGACGCTCGCTCCGCCCGTGATTCGAGCGAGGACCTTCTGGTGATCGATCCCGTCGGGCGACGTCCCGCCCGTGACCTCGACCACGGCGTCGGGCGCGACCGGGTCCCAGGTGAGCGTGTAGATCCCCGAGTCGTCCCGTTCGGCGTGGAGCGAATGGATGACGGCGGGGGTCGCCTGGACGCCGCTGTGGTCACTGCTCGAACACCCGCCTGCACACGGTGCGGCGAGCGCGAGCGCGGCGATGAGGAACGCCGAGATGTAAGTGCGCATGTGCCTCCTCGTTCTGAATGCGTGAATTCGCGGGCTCTCGCGATCCGCTAGTATGTCGTACACACTAGCGTTGCGGCGCGACGAGTCAAACGAGATTGCCTTCCGGGTCCCGGGGCATCCGTCGAAGATGAACGAGCACGGTTCGTCCGCGGAGGAAGCACTCCGGCGCGCTGAGCGGCTCGTCGAAGGAGCCGATCCCGGGACACGAGTATTCGACTTTCTGTGCTCGGCTCTATCCGCATCAGCATGCGGCGGCCCTATTACTCGAGAATGTGCAGCGCCGCGAGACGCGCTTTCACGAGCGCTGCCTCGCCATCGCGCGGGCCTGTCTGGTGTTGGCCGGTCACGAGGTTGCGGTGAGTCGTTCCACGTGGAGGGATCATCGTTGGATGACCGATGCAGTCCAATGCAGCACGACAGAGATGCGGGCAAGCGGGCGGCGGCTCGGCGGGGCCGACGACGGCTCCGAATGCGCTCAGCGCCACCTCGACGCCAGCTCGTGGAGCTCGGCGAGCGCGCGCACCCGTACCCCCCACAGGGGCTTGTCCGGCCACGCGCCGCGCCCACCGAGGATCAAATGCGCGCCGGCCTCGCGGCACGCCTCACCGAGCGTCTCGGCGTCCTGGCCCAGCGCGGTCGCGTTCGAAGAGAGCTCGGACGCCGACACCGCGAGCATGCGCACGCGGCCGCGCCGGACCGCGGAGACGATCTCGTCGATCGGCGTGCACCGCCCGCTCCAGACGCATTGCCAGCCCGCCTCGCGCAGGCACAGCTCGACGAACGAGAGGCCGAGCGTGTGATCGTCGCCTTGCGCGGTGGCGAGCAGCGCCAGCGGCGCGTCGGGGGCGAGCGGGATCGACTCGCCGCAGCGCGCGAGCGCACGCGAGAGCCTCTCCGACGCGACGTGCTCCGCGAGGATGGTGATCTCGCCGCGCCGCCAGGCGTCTCCCAACGCGGCGACGGCGGCTCCGAGCTCCTCGATCAGGCGGTACCACGCGCCGAGCCGGCTGCGCCCCGAGAGCATCGCGGCCTGGAGATCGAACGCCTCGCCGCTCATCATCAGATCGAGCCAGTGGTCGCGCCGCTCTTCGGCGGCGCCGGCGTCGCCGTGACCGCGGAGGAACCGTTCGAGCTCGCGCCGCCGGTAGCGGCGATGGCCCCCGGCCGTCTTCACGCACGGCAGGAGCTTGAGATCGGCCCATCGCTTGACGCTCGTCGTGCCGACACCGGCGAGCCGCGCCGCCTCGGCGGTGGTCAGGAGATCGTCATCCATGGCGCGGCCGTCCGGGGAAGAAGGCGTTGGTCCGACGCTTGTACGCGGCATAGGCCGGACGCCGATCGACGATGGTCTGCTCGAGCAACGTGACGCCCGAGACCCGCAGCAGCAAGAACGACATCACGAGCGGCCCGGCGACCGTCCACGGCGCGCCGGCGGCGACCCCGAACGCGCCGAGCCCCCACCACACGAGGAAGTCGCCGAAGTAGTTCGGGTGCCGCGAATAACGCCACAAGCCCGTGTCGAGCACCCCTTCCCCGCCCCGCCTTCGAAATCCCGCGAGCTGGGCGTCGGCCGTGGCCTCGACCCCTACGCCGAGCACGACGATCGCCGCGCCGGCGGCGTCGAGCCAGCCGAGCGGCGTTTGCGCGCGGAGCATCACGGCCTGCACCGGGGCGCCGACGAACCACGCGAGGACCGGCTGCAAAAGGAATACGAAGGGCAAGCTCGTGATCCACCACCGAAGGCCGGCGCGCGCGCGCATCGCAGCATAGCGCCGATCCTCGTGCGCGAGGCCGCCGCGCGCGATCAGGTGGAGCGCGAGCCGCGCCGCCCAGGCCCCGAGGAGCGCGAGGACGAGGAGGCGGCGCCCGCCGCCGTCGTCCGCGGCCGCCCACTCCACGGCGGCGACGACGACGAACAAGGGGCCCCACGCGACGTCGACGATGCTCGAGTTGCGGAGCGCGAGGCTCACGAGCCAGAGGACGACGCCGCAGGCGAGCGCGACGCCGAGGGCCAAGAAGGACGTCGTCACGCGGCGCCTCGCTCGCTCGCGCGCGCGACCGCCGCGAGGGCGCCGACCGCGGCCGCCCAGGCGGCGCCGACGGCGAGCCACGCGTGGGGCGCGAGGCAAAGGACGCCGAGGCGCTCTCCCGCGCCGTAGGCGATCGGCCCGGCGAGGGCGCCGAAGCTCGGCGCGACCCACCTCGGACGCTCGCGCAAGAAGCGCATCGACGCGGTGATCGACACGCCGAACGCGGCCCACAGCGCGATCATGAACGCGGCCGTCCAGGACGTGCCGGCGCCAGGGAAGCGCAGGAACCCGGCGCGCACCAGCGCCGAGTCGGCGACGAAGCCGACGGCGGCGGCCGCCGCCGCGAGCGCCGCGATCGAC
>Ga0105247_10000459_pt1 | contig 34396 bp, 20 predicted proteins | sample KBSS24metaG_FD_81519 | JGI IMG/M metagenome (GOLD analysis project Ga0105247, IMG submission 81519) | Switchgrass rhizosphere microbial communities from Kellogg Biological Station, Michigan, USA - KBS S2-4 metaG | ecosystem: Host-associated > Plants > Roots > Rhizosphere > Soil | place...
CGACGACCCCAACCTGGTGACGCGCCAGATCGCCGAGCTGTCCTGGACGCTCTGCGCGACGCCCGACTACCTCGCCCGGCGCGGCACGCCCGAGGTGCCGGAGGATATCGTCCGCGACGGCCACGACGTGGTCGGCTACTTTTCCGCGCGCAGCGGGCGCATGCTGCCACTGCGCTTTCGTGAGGGCGAGCGGACGTTCGAGATCCCCTTCATGGCCGCGGTGGAGGTCAACGAAAGCAATGCGCACACCGCCGCGGCGATCGCCGGTCTCGGGCTGGCGCAGGCCCTCAACTTCACCGTCGCCGATCACCTGGCCAAAGGCGAACTGGTTCCCCTATTGACGGCATGGCAGCCCGCGCCGCTGCCGGTCTATCTCGTCTACCCGCCTGATCGGCGGCACAATGCGCGCCTGCACGCCTTCGCCGAGTGGATCGCTGCGGAGGGTTTTACCCGGGGCTATTGACGACTCATTTAATCCGGGTAATATCTCGGCATCGCACCTGCTCCCCGAGACACCCATGACGACTTTTATCGCCTTCGATGGCATGACGCGCCTTGCTGCGGGCTCGCTCGCAGCCGTTGTCGAGCGCTGCAAGCACCTGCTCGACGCGCAGCCGGACGCCTCACCGATCATCTATGACGACAGCACCGGCCGCCCAGTCGACGTCGACTATCGCGGTACCACTCACGACGTGCTGGCAAGGCTCCCGGGCAACGAGGCCCCGGCCAAGCGCGGTCCCGGGCGACCGAAGCTCGGCGTGGTGGCGCGCGAGGTGACTCTCCTGCCGCGCCACTGGGGCTGGCTCGCCGCGCAGCCCGGTGGCGCATCCGTCGCCCTGCGTCGGCTGGTCGAAGTCGCCAGTCGCGAGCGGGCACCGGCGGATCGCCTGCGCCAGGCCAGCGAAGCGGTGGACCGCGTGATGATGGCGCTGGCGGGCAACCTGCCCGACTACGAAGAAGCCTCGCGCGCCTTCCATCGGCACGACCGCGAGCGCTTCGACGTGCTCACCGAAGCGTGGCCGCCGGATATCCGCGATTACGTTCGCCACCTCGCCGCGCGTGCGGGCGGTGAAGCGTGACGCCGCCGGCGTCGCGCGCTGCGCTGACCGAGGGCCCGATCGCCCGCACGTTGCTGCTCTTCTCGCTGCCGATCCTGGGCGCGAACGTGCTGCAGTCGCTGAATGCATCGATCAACGCCGTGTGGGTGGGGCACTTCCTCGGCGAATCCGCGTTTGCCGCCACGTCCAACGCCAACCTGATCCTGTTCTTCCTGCTGGGCGTCGTCTTCGGCATCGGCATGGCCACGACGATCCTGGTGGGACAGACGCTCGGCGCGCGCGACATTCCCGAAGCGCGGCGCGTGGTCGGTACAGGTCTCGGCTTCTTCGTCGCGATCTCACTGCTGGTCGCCATCGTGGGCTTCGTTGCCACGCCGGCGATGCTTCGGGCCATGGGCACGCCACACGACGCGCAGCCCTTCGCGATCGCCTACCTGCGGATCATCTTCGTCGCGCTGCCGGCGATGTACCTCTACACCTTCCTCATGATGACGCTGCGCGGTGCGGGCGACTCGCGGACGCCCTTCGTCTTCATGCTGATCTCGGTGATCCTCGACATCGCCCTCAATCCACTTTTCATCTTCGGTCTGGGGCCCGTGCCGCGCATGGGTATCGCCGGCTCCGCCGTCGCGACGCTGATCGCGCAGACGGGCACCCTGCTCGCACTGATCGTCTGGTTGTACCGGAAAAAATACTTCCTCTGCATCCATCGTCACGAACTGCGGCTTCTCGTGCCCGACGTCACCATTCTCAAGGCCCTGTTGGCCAAGGGGCTGCCGATGGGCGCGCAGATGGTCGTGATCTCATCCTCGGCGATCATCATGATGTCCCTGGTCAACCGGCATGGTTCGCAGACGACCGCTGCCTTCGGTGCCGCATCGCAGCTGTGGACGTACATCCAGATGCCCGCGTTGGCGATCGGCTCCGCGGTGTCGTCGATGGTGGCGCAGAACGTCGGGGCGAAGCGGTGGGATCGTGTTGCCGGCATCGGCCGCGCGGGTGTGCTGACAAACTTCGCGCTTACCGGTTCACTGGTCCTTGTCATCTACCTGTTCAACCGTGCCGCGCTGGCGTTGTTCCTTGGCAGTGACAGCTCGGCGATCGGTATCGCGCAGCACCTCAACCACATCGTGGTCTGGTCCTTCCTGCTGTTCGGCGTGACCTTCGTGATGTTCGGTGTGGTGCGTGCCACGGGCGCGGTGATGCTGCCGCTGATCGTGCTGATCATCTCGATGTGGCTCGTGCGCTATCCGTTCGCGGCCTTGCTGGAGCCGGTCATGGGCGCGGATGCCATCTGGTGGAGTTTCCCGGTGGGCTCGCTCGTCTCGCTTGCGATCACAACGGTGTATTACCGCCGCGGCACCTGGAAGAAAGCGCATATGTTGCCCGCAACGTCGCCGGTAGTCGCCGAGGTCGAGCCGGTTGCCTGAAACGGGTACATGTGGGAGCCGCTTCAGCGGCGAAAAGCCAACGAAGCGGCGAAGCGGCTAGCACCCAATCGCCGATGAATCGGCTCCTACAGGGGGCATCGCCGATGAATCGGCTCCTACAAACAACCGGGGTTGCCTTATGTGGGAGCCGCTTCAGCGGCGATGCCGGAGGCTCGGCGGGCCTTCCGGATCTTCAGCCAGATCTTGTAGCGATACTTCAGCATCCGACGATGCTTGCGCCGGGCCACACGGATCTTGCGGTCGTGGTTCCACAGGTAGATGGCCGGCGTACTGAGCAGGGTCAGTAGCTGCGATACCAGCAGGCCGCCGACGATGGCGATACCCAGCGGACGACGCATCTCCGAGCCCACGCCGAAGCCGATCGCCAGCGGCAGGGCCGCGCCCATCGCCACCAGGGTGGTCATGGTGATCGGGCGGAAGCGCACCAGCGCGGCCTGACGGATGGCTTCCACCGGCGACATGCCGTGCTCGCGTTGCGCGACGAGTGCGAAGTCGACCATCAGGATGGCGTTCTTCTTCACGATGCCGATCAGCAACAGCACCGCGATGATCGCCATCAGCGTGAGCTGTGTCTGCGTGACCAGCATGGCGAGGAAGGCGCCCGCGCCGGCGGCCGGCAGCGTCGAGATGATCGTCAGCGGATGACCGAGGCTCTCGTAGAGAATGCCCAGGACGATGTAGACGGCGAGGATCGCACCGATCAGCAACACCATGCCGTTGGACTGCGCGTCTTTCAGACGCTGATTCGCCCCGGTGAAATCCATGCGGATACCTTCGGGCAGGTTGAGCTGGCGCACGGCCTCCTCGACCATGGTGTTGCCCTTGTCCGCGGAGATCTTCTGCGCGAGGTTATACGTGATATCGGCCGATTCGAGCTGGTTCTGGTGCGTGACCGACGTGGGTGTCGCGACCGGCGCGATCTTCGCCATGGCCGACAGCGGCACCATGACTCCCGTCCCGCTCTTCACGTAGGTATTCAACAGGGCGTCGGGGCTCAGGGTCTGCGCCGCGGCCGCGGTGAGCACCACCCAGTACTGGTTGATGTCCGAGTAGATGATCGATACCTGCCGCTGGCCGAAGGCGTTGTACAGCGCGGAGTCGACCATGCCCATGCCGACCGACAGGCGCCCGGCGGCGTCGCGATCGACTTGCAACATCTGTTGCTTGCCGACCACGTCGAAGTCGCTGCCGACGTCCTTGAACCCCGGCACGGTACGCATCTTGCGCACCAGCTTCATCACCCACGGCTGAAGATTCTCGCCGCCGGTACTGATCAGCTGGAAGGAGTACTGCCCGCGGTTGCCGTTGTTGCCACCGCCGCCGAGGAACTGCACGGGGCTCATGAAGACCTGGATATCCGAGAGCTTCTCGTAGTCCTTGCCCAGGCGCTCCATGATCTCCTTGATCGATTCCTTGCGCTGCCCCGGGCCGCTACCCTTGGGCTTGAGGTCGATGAACATCAAGCCAGAGTTGCCGACGGCCGCACCGTCATTGCCGCTGCCGAGGATGGTACTCACATCGGCAACCGTGGGATCGTTCTGCATCATCTCGCCGACGCGCTTGAGGCGGCGTGACATTTCGTCGGGCGAGATGTTGGCGTCGGCGGTGACCTCGGCCTGCAGCATGCCGGTGTCTTCGTCAGGCATGAAATTGCCGCCGGCGGTCTTCACCACGGCGAAGCCGAGCCCGAAGGTGGCGATAAGCAGGATCAGCGGCTGCCAGCGCATGATCCGCCGGTGCCGTAGCGCCCAGTCGAGGGCGCGCTGGTAGACACCGAGCAACCCGCGGTCGAAGCGCTCCAGCGACCGCTCCCAGCGGCTTACCTTGCGGTCGGGCTCGTCGTGCTTGAGATACCTGGCGCACAGTGCCGGCGTCAGGGTCAGCGAGACGACGGCCGAGATCAGGACGGCTGCTGCAAGCGTCACCGAGAACTCGCGAAGCAGCTTGGTGATCATGTTGTTGCCGAACAGCAGCGGCGCGAACACGGCGATCAGCGAGAGCGTGATGGAAACGACGGTGAAGCCGATCTCGCGTACGCCATCGAGCGAGGCCGGCATGGGGCCAGAGCCGTTTTCCATGTGACGGACGATGTTCTCGATCACCACGATCGCGTCGTCCACGACGAAGCCGATGCACAGCACCAGCGCCATCAGCGACATGGTGTTGAGCGTGTAACCGAGGATCCACATCACCACGAACGCACCGGCCAGCGATAGCGGCACGCTGAGCGTGGCGATCATCGTCGGACCCAGGCGACGCAGGAACACCATCATCACCAGCACGACCATCACGATACTGATGAGCAGCGCGACCTTCACCTCATGCAGGGCCGACTGGGTGGTCTGCGTGAGGTCGAAGATCGGCGTGACCACCGCATCGGCGGGCAACGACGACTGGAAGCGCGGCAAGGCCGCGCGGATCGCTTCGGCGGTGGCGATGGAATTGGCTTCCGGCCGCTTGCTGATCTGCATCGTGACCGAGCGGTCGCCCTGGAACCACGCCGCCTGGTACTGGTCCTGCTCACCGCTGGTCACCTTGGCGATGTCCGACAGGCGTACCGGCACGTTGTTGCGTACGGCGATCAGGATGCTGGCGAAATCCGCCGGCTCGCGCAGGCCGTCGTTAGCCGTCACCGTCATCTGCGTGGCGCCGTCGGACAGCACACCCTGCGGGGAATTCACGTTGGCCGCGTTCAGCGCATTGGAGACGTCGTTGGCCGTGAGCTGCTTGGCGGCAAGCGCGTTGGTATCGAGCTCGATGCGCACCGCGTGCGGCGTGCCGCCGAACACCTGCACGCGCGAGACGCCGTCGATCTGCTTCACGTTCGGCATGATCAGCGTATTGACCACGTCGAAGAGCTTGTCCGGCGGCATCGTCTTCGAGGTGAACGCGACGAGCAGGACCGGAATCTGGCCCGTGTCGAACTTGAAGTACTGCGGCGGCGTGGGCATGCCGGCCGGCAGGTCGGCCGCGGCGGCGTTGATGGCCGCCTGCACGTCGCGCGCGGCAGCGTCGGTGCTGCGGTCCATGGTGAAACGGACACGAACGAACCCGGCACCTTCGGTGCTGTTCGAGTACATCTGGTCCACGCCCGGAATCTGGCCGAGGTGGCGTTCCAGAGGCGCAATGATGGTAGACGCCATGGTCTGCGCGTTGGCGCCCGGCATCTGCGTCTGGATGAATACCGCCGGCACCTCGATCGAGGGCAGCGCCGCCACGCCCAACAGCATGTAGGCGATAGCACCGGCAAGAGTCAGCCCCGCCGCAAGCAGCGACGTACCAATTGGCCGGCGAATGAATGGTGCAAAAAAGTTCACGACACTTCCTGTGATCGCGGGAAGCAAACCCGCGCCCGTGGACTTTATGACGGCAGCGCGACGGTGTCGCGTGTGCCTTTAGTGGGGGCCCTGCCGGAAGGCAGGGGTGTCGCGTTCATTTATATCGAGGCAAAGCATTAAGGAATCGCCGATGAATCGGCTCCTACACAAAATCTGCCTAACCTCTGCAAGGTGGCGGTCTTTATGTAGGAGCCGCTTCAGCGGCGATGGGGTCGCCTCAACGCGCCGGCGAATACCGCACGGTCAGGTAATACGTCCGCCCCAGCTGGTTGTAATACGCCGCCGTCTCATAGCGACGGTCGAACGCATTGGCCAGACGACCCTGAACGCTCCAGTCGCTGTCCACGTGCCAGGTCGCGCGCACGTCGGCGGTGGTGTAACCGCCCAGGCGCGTGGTGTTGGCCGCATCGTCGTAGCTGTAGCCGGCCGAATAGACCGAGCCGCCGAGGGTGAAGGCGCCGAGGTCGCGGTCCACATCGATACGGGCCGTGCGCTTGGGACGACGGGCGAGCAGGTTGTTGTACTCGTCGCCGCTGTCGCGGTCCTTCGGCTGCTGCAGGGTGCCGTAGGCACGCAGGTGCCAGCCGTCCACGTCCGCACCCAGCTGCCCTTCCACGCCACGGATCCGCGCCTTGCTGACATTGATCGGGATGAAGTTCGCGTCCGAGCCGATCAGGTCGGTTACCCGGGTCTGGTAAGCATTGACCGCCCAGTTCCAGATGCCCGGACGCGCAGACAGGCCGATCTCGGCCGTGCGCGATTTTTCCGGCTTCAGGTCCACGGGCGCGCCGTACGGGTAGTACTCGTCGTTGAAGGTCGGTGCGTGGAACGCCGTGCCGTAGGAGGCGGTGACCTTCATGCCGTTGTCGAAGCGGAAACCGTAGGCCGCCGAACCGGTGGTGTGGTTGCCGAACTGCGTGTTGTGGTCGTGGCGGGCCGACAGCTGGATCTCATTGGCGCCGAAGATGCCCTGGTACAGCGCGAACACGCCGGTGTTGTTGCGCGTGTCCTTGAGGTAATCCGTATCGCTCTTCAGCTTTTCCTGCTGGTAATCGACACCGACGCTCAGGGTCTGGCCCGTCGCGAGGGTAAAGTCGTTCTGCCAGGACGCCTGGTTGCGCTTGGAATACAGGTAACCCACGCGCGCCTTGTCGACGCCGTAGTTGACGAAGTCCAGGGTCTTGTCGGCGCCGTTGAGGTAATTGTCGGCGCGGTCCTGGTTCTGGCCCAGGCTGATCGACATGCGCCAGTTGTCCAGGGCGTTGAAGGCGAGCTTGGTGCCGGCGACCTGTTGCGAGCGGCGGGTCAGGTTCTGGAAGTCGCCGTCGTATTCGATGTCGCCCTTGCTGCGCAGCCAGCTGCCGGTGAGCTCGGTACCGTCGTCCCAGCGGTAGCCGCCGGAGAGCGCGCCGTTGTAGGTACGGTAGGCGTCGTGGTCGGGTTCATTGGTGAAGCAGCCCTTGAACACGTCACCCGCGCCGACGCGGCAGGCATTGATACCCGAGGTGTACTGACCGCCGAGGCTGGCGTTATACCAGCTGTGCTGGGTGCCACCGGACAGGCCGAACTGGCCGTCGGTGTAACCATGGCTTCCGCCGGTGACCGACACCGAAGGCGTCGGCGCTTCACCAGCCTGGCCGTGGCGGGTGAAGATCTGGATGACGCCGCCGATGGCGTCGGAACCATACAGGCCGGACTGCGGGCCGCGGACGATCTCGATGTGATCGATCTGGTCGACCGGCAGCTGCTCGTAGGCCGGGATGCCGGCGCCGACCGTGCCGACGCGCACGCCGTCCAGCAGGACCAGCGTGTGCGAGGAATTGGTGCCGCGCATGAACAGCGAGGTCTGCTGGCCGATGCCGCCGGAGTTCGCAATGACGACGCCGGGCAGGCCGGTGAGCAGGTCCTGCACGCTGACCGGTTGCAGGCGCTCGATGTCGTCGCGGGTGATCAGCGTGACGGGGGCGAGCACTTCGTCGAGCGGCGTGGCCGCGCGGTTGGCCGTGACCACCACCGGGTCGAGCCGGTCGGCGGGAGCGTCGGCCGCGTGGGCGGCGGCGATGGACGACAGCAGGGCCATCGCGAGCAGGGTCTTCTTCATGGAGCCGTTTTCCTCAGCCGCGTCGCGCGGCCATGTCTTTGCGTCGCTACAGGCGACACGGAGGACAAACGACGAACGGCATGCGGGCACGGATCGACCCGGAACGCTGTCCGGATCCGCCCTCCGCGAATCGCCCAACAGAAAACGCCCCGCGATAGTCGCGAGGCGAATGCATCGGGCCGGTCTCCGGACTCACTTCAGCCACCTGCCGTGGCGGGACCCGGCGCCTTCCCGCTTTCGCAGTGGCGTATGGCCGGTTCCCGGAAGACCTTCAGGCCTTCCTGTCGCTTACCGTTGCGGGGGCAGTGCCGGAATAGTCGCGAACGCGACGCACCGGCTTCCCGTTTCATCCCTCCCGGCAACCGCCAGTCGGGACACCCGAACGGCGCCACTTTAGCGGGCCGTCGGGTCGGTGTCCACGCGGATTTAACAACCGTGACGGCGTCAGCCGACCACGCGCACGCCGGCAATCCAGGTCTCCACGACCTCGTGGTTGTCGTCCATCACGACCAGGTCGGCGCGGAAACCAGCCGCGATGTGGCCGTGCGTGGCGCCGAGACCGAGGAAGGCCGCCGGGTAGGTGGAGGCCATGCGCGCGGCCTCGTCGAAGGGCACACCGACCATGTTGACCGTGTTGCGCACAGCCGTGGCCATGTCCAGCGCGGAGCCGGCCAGCGTGCCGTCGGCGGTCTGGCAGACGCTGTCCTTCACGGTGATCGTCTCGCCCTTGAGCACGAAAGTCGGATTGTCCGAGCCCACCGGCGGCATGGCGTCGGTCACCAGCATCATCTTCTTGCGCGCCTTCGCCGCGATGGCGACGCGCAACGAGGCGGGATGCACGTGGTGACCGTCGACGATCAGGCCACACCAGCTGGCCGGGTCTTCGAGCGCCGCGCCGACCACGCCGGGTTCGCGGCTGGTGAATGGGGTCATCGCGTTGAACAGGTGCGTGAAGCCGCGGATGCCGGTGGCCAGTGCATTGCGCGTGGTGTCGTAATCGGCGGCGGTGTGGCCCGCGGCGACGATCACGCCGTTGGCGACCAGTTCCTGCAGCACGGCGGCGCTGGCGCGTTCCGGCGCGAGGGTGAGCAGGGTCACGCCACCATGGCGGCGCGCGACCATCGCCACGTCGCTGGCGTCGGCGATGCGGAACTTGGCCGGATCGTGCACGCCCTTGCGTTCCGGCGCGATGAACGGGCCCTCCAGATGGATACCAAGCACGCCCGGGATGCCCTGGGCCACGGCATCGTTGACCGCGTCGATGGCCCTGGCCATCACGTCGACGTCGTCGCTGATCAGCGTAGGCAGGAAGCCGGTGGTACCGAACTTCGCGTGGGCCTCGCCGATGGTGCGAATCGCATCGACGGTGGGGGCGTCGTTGAACAGCACGCCGCCGCCGCCGTTGACCTGGCAGTCGATGAAGCCGGGCAGCAGTGTGCGGCCGCCGAGGTCGTGGCGTTCCGCCGCGCGCACGCGCGGATCGGACGGCAGCGCGAGTCCGGTGATTTTTCCATCGTCGATCAGGACGGCGAAGCCACCCTGGAATCCGTTATCGGTAAGGACGCGGCCGTTGACGAGGGCGAGGGTCATACGAGGAAACTCCGTAGATCAGACGGTTTCCGTCACCTTGTTCAGGTGCGGCGGGACGTCGGGATTGAAGCCACGGCGCAACGCGAGCGCGGCGGTGGCGCGATAGAAGCTCTGTACGGTGACCAGCACCGCGGCGATGGGCGCGGTGGCGACCAGCGGGAGGATGTCGTCGCCCGTGGCTCCCGGCGCGGCCACCCACACCTTGGCGCCGCGCTTGCGGAACTCGGCGGCCACGTCGAGGACGCCAGGCAGGGTGTCGTCGTTCTGCGCGAAGAACAGCACGGGGAAATCCGGGCCGACCAGGGCCATCGGGCCGTGCTTGACCTCGGCCGCACTGAAGGCCTCGGCGTGCAGGCCGCAGGTTTCCTTGAACTTGAGCGCCGCTTCGAGCGCACCGGCGAAGCCGAAACCGCGACCGACGACGAACAGGTTGTGCGCATCCACCAGGCCATCGGTGAGCGCCGACCAGTCGGCGTCCCAGCCATGACGAAGCTGGGCAGGCAGCGCGGTGATCGCGTCGGCGATCTCGGGCTTGCCGCTCCAGCGGGCAGCGATGTGCAGAATGGCGAACAGCGCGCCGAGGTAGCTCTTGGTCGCCGCGACGCTGGTTTCCGGGCCGGCATGTAGCGGCACGACCACATCGGCGACATCGGCCAGCGGCGAGTCCACGACGTTGACCAGGGCGACCACATAGGCGCCGGCCTTCTTCGCGGCCTCGGCGTTGCGGACCAGGTCGGGGCTCTTGCCGGACTGAGATATGGCGACGTAAAGCGCGCCATCGAGGCGTTGCGCAGCGTGGTAGATCGAGGTGACCGACGGCGAGGCCGACGCGGTGACGGCACCGAGCTGGGTCTCGAACACGTACTTGGCGTACATGGCCGCGTGATCCGAGCTGCCACGCGCACAGGTGATGACCATGCGCGGCGGGGTAGCGCGCAGGCGTTCGGCCAGGGCGCCGATCACGGCTTCATTCCTGGCCAGTTGCCGCTCGACGACCTCGGCGGTCTCGTGCGCTTCGCGGAACATCAGGGTGTCTTGCGGCTGGATCGTCATGGTCTGGTTGGCTCGTTAGTCGCTTTGCAGTTCGGCGACGAAGTCGTAGATGTCCCCGCGGTACCAGGAACACGTGAATTCGACGATCCGGCCGTCGTCGAGGAAGCTGCGGCGCTCGATGCTGAGGCCCGCACTGCCCGCGCTCAGGCGCAGCAAGCGGGTCTGCGCCGGACCGAGTACCACCGCGCGCAGGCGCTGCAAGGCGCGAAGCGGCCGGTTACCCAGTTTGTCGAGGGCCTCGTAGAGGGAGTCTTCGACCAGGTTCGGATCGGGCAGGAGCGACAGCGGCACGGCGCTGCGCTCGATGGCCAGCGGTTCGTCGCCGGCGTAGCGCAGGCGATGCAGGCGGACCACCTGGGTGCCCGGCGACAGGTTCATCGCCATGGACTCCTCGGGAGTGACTTCACCGATGGCGCGCTCGAAGAACTCCGAACGCGGGTTGAGGCCGCGGGCACGAAGGTCTTCGGTAAAGCTGGTCATCCGCGACAGCGGCTTGACGATGCGCTCGGAGACGAAGGTGCCGGCGCCGTGACGCTGCGTAAGCAGGCCATCCTCAACCAGGCCACCGATGGCCTTGCGCACGGTGACCCGGGACAGGGTGAGGGCCCTGGCCAGGTCGCGTTCGCTAGGCAGAGCGTGACCGACCTGCACCTCGCCGTTTTCGATCACGTTACGGATGGCCCGGCGCAGGCGCATGTACGCCAACGGCAGCCGGGCGGCCGGGTCGTGCTGCAGGCGCTGGTATTCGGCGACGAGGGCGATTTCCATTTCCGGACGATACCAATACCCGACCACTGAGGCAAGCGCGTGCAAGTCCGCCCATACCACCGCGTGATTCAAACAGTCGTTTGCACGATCCAAATGGCGTTCGGAAACGTTTCCGGGGGGTGATCGTGACGTCAATGGTGGCGAAACGCCGCGGCGATTGGTACGGGGCTGGTATGACCTGGTATGTCACTGGTACGATCCGGTGGCATCTTCCCTCGACTTTGAACAGGCCACTGTCGTGAGCGCACAACTCCTGCCGATCGAGCCATTCGATCTGGTTATTTTTGGCGGCACCGGCGACCTCGCCGTCCGCAAGCTCCTCCCCGCCATGTACCACCGCTTCGTCGATGGCCAGATCCAGCCGAGCAGCCGAATCATCGGCGTGGCTCGCGAAGGGCTGGACGACGCCGGGTACCGCGAGCAGGTTCGCGTCGCCATCGAGAAGGGCGTGGCCCACGTGGCCAAGGCCCAGCTCGACGCCTTCATCGCGATGATCGGCTACCGCTCGCTCGACGCCCGCAAGGCCGACGGCTGGGAGGAATTCTCGGCCCTCATGGCGGCGCAGCCCACGCATATCCGCGTGTTCTACCTGTCGACCTCGCCGGACATCTTCACCGACATCTGCCAGCGCCTCGGCTCGTTGCAGCTCAATGGCGAGCGCTCGCGCGTCGTGCTGGAAAAGCCGATCGGCCGCGACCTGCAGAGCGCCAACGCGATCAATGACGCCGTGGCTGGCTACTTCACCGAATCGCAGACCTACCGCATCGACCATTACCTCGGTAAGGAAACGGTGCAGAACCTGCTGGCGCTGCGCTTTGGCAATGCACTGTTCGAGCCGCTGTGGAACGCGCAGCACATCGACCACGTGCAGATCACCGTCGCCGAAACCGTCGGTGTCGGCCATCGCGCCGGCTACTACGACCGCGCGGGTGCGCTGCGCGACATGGTCCAGAACCACATCCTGCAGCTGTTGTGCATGCTCGCCATGGAGCCGCCGTCGTCGCTGGCGCCGGACGCCGTGCGCGACGAGAAACTCAAGGTGCTGCGGTCGCTGCGTCCCATCGACGCCAGCAACGCCGGCCAGCTCACCGTGCGCGGGCAGTACCGCGCCGGTGCGGCCGAGGGCCAGAGTGTCCCGGGTTACCTGGACGAACTGGGCAGCGACCAGTCCAAGACCGAGACCTTCGTCGCCCTCAAGGCGGAGATCGGTAACTGGCGCTGGGCCGGTGTGCCGTTCTATCTGCGCACCGGCAAGCGCCTTCCCAATCGCGTGTCGGAGATCGTGGTGACGTTCCGTGCGTTGCCGCATTCCATCTTCGACCCCGCCAATGGCCCGCTGCTGCCGAACCGTCTCACGCTGCGCCTGCAGCCCGACGAGGGCGTGAAGCTGTGGCTCACCATCAAGCATCCGGGCCCGGGTGGCCTGCGCCTGCGCCACGTACCGCTCGACATGAGCTTCGCGGCAGCGTTCGGCATCCAGCAGCCCGACGCCTACGAGCGGTTGATCCTCGATGTGGTGCGCGGTAACCCGACCCTCTTCATGCGTCGCGACGAAGTCGAAGCGGCATGGAACTGGGCTGGTCCCATCCTCCAGGCGTGGGAGGCCGGCGGCGATACGCCCAAGCCGTATACCGCAGGTACCTGGGGTCCGAGCGCCGCCGTGGCGCTCATCGAACGCGATGGCCGTACCTGGGCCGAGGACGCTGCCTGATGAACGCAAAAGTGAGTCGCCATGAATTTGCCGATCGCCTGACCCTCGGCGACATGCTCGCCCGCGACATCGCGAGCAAGCTCGACGCCGCCGTCAAGGCGCGCGGCAAGGCCAGCCTCGCCGTCAGCGGCGGCAGCACGCCGAAGCTGATGTTCGCGGTGCTCGCCGAGCAGGAAATCGACTGGTCCAAGGTCACCATCACGCTGGTCGACGAGCGCTGGGTGGACGAAGACAACGAGCGCTCCAATGCGCGCCTGGTCAAGCGCACGCTGATCGCCCACGAAGCGCATGTCGCCGGGTTCCTGCCGCTGTTCGATAAAGCGCATGCGGACGACGTCGACGCGGCGCTCGCCGATGTTGGCCAGCGTGTCGATGCACTCGGCAAGCCGTTCGACGTCGTCGTGCTCGGCATGGGGCCGGACGGCCATACCGCGTCGTTCTTCCCTGGTGGCGACCATCTCGCCGAGGCACTCGATCTCAACGGCAAACAAAGCGTTGTTTCGATGCGCGCCGATGGTGCCGGTGAGCCGCGCATCACGCTCAGCCTGCCCCGTGTGCTCGACACGCGCGCCCTCTACCTGCACATCGAAGGCAACGACAAGAAGGACATCCTCGACAAGGCTATCGCCGGCGATGATTTTCCGATCGCCGCGGTACTCAAGCAGGATCGCGTTCCCGTCGACGTGTACTGGTCGCCCTGAAGCTGATCGTAAACGTACTGCCAGAGTCATCCACACCAACGTGCCGCGCGGGATACGCGCGGCATGGGTCGCCCGGCGGGGGCCGGCGCCCCCGCTACGTCGGTCAAAGCCCGAGGAATTGCCATGACCATCCACCCTGTCCTCGCCGAGGTGACTCAGCGAATCGTCGAGCGTAGCCACGCCTCGCGCGCCGCCTTCCTGGCGAAGATCGAAGGCGCGCGCGGCAAGGGTGCCAAGCGACACCACCTGTCGTGCGGCAACCTTGCCCACGGTTTCGCCGCCTGCGCCGAGAACGACAAGGATGCCCTGCGCAACGGTCACGCCGCCAACATCGCCATCGTCACCTCATACAACGACATGCTTTCGGCGCACCAGCCGTATGAAAGCTATCCGGAACGTATCCGCGCCACCGCGCGCACGTTCGGCGCCACGGCGCAGGTCGCCGGCGGCGTTCCGGCGATGTGCGACGGCGTGACCCAGGGGCGTCCGGGCATGGAGCTGTCGCTGTTCTCGCGCGACCTCATCGCCATGGCCACCGCCGTTTCGCTTTCGCACGACATGTACGAAGGTGCGCTTTACCTGGGTATCTGCGACAAGATCGTGCCGGGCATGCTGATCGGCGCATTGAGCTTCGGCCACCTCGCCAGCGCGTTCGTGCCGTCGGGCCCCATGCCTTCGGGCATTCCCAACGAAGAGAAGTCCAAGGTTCGCCAGGCCTTCGCCGCGGGCAAGGCCTCGCGTGCCGAACTCCTCGATGCGGAAGCACGTTCGTACCATGGCTCGGGCACCTGCACGTTCTACGGCACCGCCAACTCCAATCAGATGCTGATGGAGATCATGGGCCTTCATATCCCCGGGGCGAGCTTCGAAGCACCGGATACACCGCTGCGCGAGGCGCTCACGGCGGCCGCTGTCGAGCGCGTGCTGGCCAACGATTGCCTCGGTGATCACTACATGCCGATCGGCCGTATCGTCGACGAGCGCGCCATCGTCAATGGCGTGGTTGGCCTGCATGCCACCGGCGGTTCGACCAATCATCTTCTGCATCTGGTTGCCATCGCGCGCGCCGCGGGCATCGAGCTGCGCTGGGACGATTTCGACGCGCTCTCGGCCGTCGTGCCGCTGCTGGCGCGCGTGTATCCGAACGGCTACGCGGACGTGAACCATTTCCACGAAGCCGGCGGCATGGCCTTCCTGATGGACCAGTTGCTCGACGGCGGCCTGCTGCACGGCGACGTCAACACCATCATGGGTCATGGCCTGGAAGCCTATCGCCACGTGCCCCGGCTCGAAGGCCAGGCGCTCGCGTGGCAGCGCGTTTCCAAGGAGAGTGGTAACCGCGGCGTACTCCGTTCAATCACCGAGCCGTTCCGCCAGGACGGTGGCCTGCGCATGCTCTCGGGCAATGTCGGCCGCGCCGTGATCAAGGTCTCCTCCGTACCCGACGACCGCATGATCGTCGAAGCACCGGCGATCGTGTTCGACGAGCAGGACGACGTGAAGGCAGCCTTCGACCGCGGCGAGCTCAATCGCGACTTCGTCGCCGTGGTGCGTTTCCAGGGTCCGCGCGCACGCGGCATGCCCGAACTGCACAAGCTCACACCCACGCTGAGCCTGCTTCAGGATCGTGGCCACCGCGTCGCCCTGCTTACCGATGGCCGCATGTCCGGCGCGTCGGGCCGCGTGCCAGCCGCCATCCACGTCACCCCGGAAGCCGAAGCCGGTGGTCCCATCGCGCGCATTCGCACCGGTGACCTCGTGCGCCTGGACGCCGTCGCCGGCACCATCGAAGTGCTGGTGGATGCCGATGACTGGAACAGCCGCATTCCCGACAACGTCGACCTTGCCATGCACCACACCGGCATGGGCCGCGAGCTTTTCGCCATGTTCCGCCAGTCCGCCGTCACGGCCGACCTCGGTGCGGGCGTCTTTTGATCTTCCGGAGCAGTCACTGATGAGCAACGAAGCCAAGCAGCATCTCGTCGAAACCACCTTGCGCCTGGCGCCCGTGGTTCCCGTGGTGATCATCGAGGACGCCTCGAAGGCAGTCGGCATGGCGCGTGCGCTGGTAGCCGGTGGCATTCCCTCGATCGAGGTGACCCTGCGTACGCCGGCCGCGCTCGACGCCGTGCGTGCGATCGCAGCGGAAGTGGAAGGTGCCTTCGTCGGCGTCGGCACGGTGCTGACGGCGCGCGACCTCGAGGCCGCGTACAAGGCCGGCGCGAAGTTCGCCGTGTCGCCGGGCAGCTCGCCGCGCCTGCTCGACGCAGCGGCCGATCACGACCTGCCGCTGCTGCCGGGTGCGGCGACCTCGAGCGAGGCGATGAACCTGCTCGAGCGCGGTTACCGTTTCCAGAAATTCTTCCCGGCCGTGCCGGCTGGCGGCAGCAAGCTGATCGGTGCCTGGGCCAGCCCGCTGCCGCAGATCACCTTTTGCCCCACAGGCGGGATCAGCCTGGCCAATGCGGCCGAGTTCCTCGCGCTGCCGAATGTGGTTTGCGTGGGCGGTTCGTGGCTGACGCCGGCCAACCTGCTTGCCGCCGGCGATTTCGCCGCCATCGAAGCGCTGGCGCGCGAAGCCTCGCAGCTCGGTCGCTGACCCGATCGCCGACAAGTCGGCTCCTACAGCGACAAGAGCATCGCCGCTGAAGCGGCTCCCACACAGAGCGCCTACCCCTGTAGGAGCCGCTTCAGCGGCGATGCTTCGTGCGAAACTTCCCAGCTTCGCCCCACCGTGCAGTGCCCATGATCTACATCCTTCTCGCGGTCGCCTTCAGCGTCACCGTCTCGGTCCTGCTGAACCTCGCGCGCCGCGCGAACGTCGACATCGTCCAGGCCGTCGCCACGAACTACATCGTGGCTGCAGGTCTCGCGGTGTGGCTACTCGGCGCCACGCCTCAAGCGGCACTCCAGTCCGACGCACGCACGCCCTTGATCCTGCTTGGCATCCTGTTGCCGGCGATTTTCGTCATGCTCGCGCGCTCCGTAAGCAGCGCCGGCATCGTTCGCACCGACGTTGCCCAGCGACTCTCGTTATTCCTGTCCCTGGCAGCAGCCTTCCTGCTGTTCGGCGAGGCGCTGGTTCCGCTGAAGGTCCTCGGCATCGTCCTCGCACTCATCGCCGTGGCCTGCATCCTCTGGCGCAACCAACGTATCGAGCGCGTGGGCTGGCTCGCGCCGCTGGCCGTATTCGCCGGTTTCGGTGCCATCGACATCTGCTTCAAGCTGGTCGCCCAGGCGCACGCGCCCTTCCCCAGTGCCCTGCTCGCCTCGTTCCTCATCGCGATGGTGCTCTGCTGGATCGCGGTGTTCGCCCGCGCAATAACGCGCCAGGCGGCGCTATCGCTTCGTAGTATCGGTTTCGGTGTTGTCCTGGGTGCCGCAAACTTCGCCAACATCCTGTTCTATATCCGCGGCCATCAGGCGCTGCCAAACGATCCGTCGCTGGTGTTTGCATCGATGAATCTCGGCGTGGTGCTGCTCGGCGCGCTGGTCGGCGCGCTGGCGTTCCGCGAGAAGCTGTCGTGGCTCAACTGGCTGGGGTTGGCGGTTGCCGTCGGCGCAATTGGCGTGATGGCGATCGCCTGATCGCTCTCCGGCCATCAGGTGGTCGTGACATCTACGGTGTGGAGTTGTTCGATCCACTCCGCCGTACTGTTGGAGAGCACGACGTCGGCGTGATGTCGCATCGAATCCTTCACGCCATGGCCGAGCGTGACCAGGAAGACTTGTGCGCCCTCACGACGGGCAAACTTCATCGCAGGAACAAAGTCACTGTCGCCCGTCACAAGCACAATGATCGAAGAAAGCTTCTTGAGGCTCAGGCTGGCCATGTCGAGCCCGATGCGCATGTCGACGCCCTTCTGGTTGACCACCGGCTTGATGTCATCGGATCGAAGCGTCAGGCTTCCCTCGGTCGCCTTACGAAGATCCTTCTTTGGCGTCCATCCATCGAAGGACAGCTCCCCTAGTCGGTTCGCAAAGAAACCCTCACTTGCCAGCTGGTCATGCATGGCTTCGTTTGCCCTGTAAGCCCTTGTCACACTGAAGTCGATCCGTTCCTTGGAAAACGGGTTCTCGATGATTTCGGCAGATGGCGCAGCATCGTAGAAATAGATCCGATGCAGGCGGTGAGGCACGAGAAGAGGGTGGGTTCGAATGGCTCGCGTCAATCGAACCACGTCTTGGGACATGGCAGGTCTTGTTGCGCTGCCGACTTTCCGTTTCACAAACCCGCCATCGAGCATGATGGAATAGGTGAGCATCCGTTCTCCAGGTTGACCGCCAAGCAGGTGGAGGGCGAACCTCGCTTATATGTCACCCGCAGGGCAGTCGTTTCTTGTGCCGACGCTCCAGAACACCAAGCGTAGACACTTAACAGGTGGAGGGCGAACCTCGCTTATATGTCACCTGCAGGGCAGCTTCTTCGCGTTTTAGGTTCAACTCCTTGAACCGTCGCCATTATCGAGCCTCAGTACACTTAGTCAACGGCAGCGCCGCCGACAGGTTGTGTAAGGTTCACAGCCGTCGCGGCGCCGTCGAGCCACGCACCACGAGATCCGGGCTGAAGCCCTCGTTCTCGATGATGTGCTCGTCGCCATCGCGCTCGAGTTCAGCGATCAGGCGCTGAGCCGCGTGACGGCCGATCTCTTCGGTGTTCTGCCGCGCGGTCGTCAATGCCGGCCACGACTGCTTGGAGAACGGGCTGTCTTCGAAGCCGGCGATGGAGAGCTCCCACGGCACGTCGACGCCTCCCGAACGCGCAGCGGCGAGAACGCCGGCGGCGATCTCGTCGTTCGAACCGAAGATGGCGGTTGGCGGTTCCTTCAGCGCGAGCAGCTTGCGCGCGCCGCGGAAGCCGTCGTCGAAGGAGTAATCCCCTTCGACCACCAGCTTCTTGTCGACCGGAAGGCCGTACTCGCGCAACGCGTCCTCGTAGCCCTGGTAGCGCTCGGGGCTGGACCGATGCCCCTTACCGCCCCAGAGGAAGCCGATACGATGGTGGCCGAGCTGGATCAGGTGCTCGGTGATCGCGTAGGCGGCATCGCGGTCGTCGACGAAGACGCAAGGCCAGCCGTCCTTCGGGTCCTGCCGGGCGGAGATGATCCGCACGAAGGGGATCTTGTGCTCGGTCAGCGTCGCCAGTAGCCGTGGCTGCTCGGACATCGGCGGGGCGAGCACGAGGCCTGCGAGGCGGTTACGCCTGACCAGGTCGCTCAGCTGCTCGGCCAGCTTGGGCGCCGACGAGTCGCAGGGGTGGATCTGCAGGCCGAATCCGCGCTCCCGGCACACCGACAGCACGCCGTTCTGCATGGCGATGACGTAGTGCGCATTCGGGTTGTCGTACACGAGTCCCAGCGCGTAGGTCCGGGCGCTGCGCAAGCTGCGCGCCGCCTGGTCGGGCTGGTAGTCGAGGGCATCGATGGCGCGCTGCACCTTGTCGCGGGTGCGCGCGTGAACGGATGGCTCGTGGTTGATGACGCGGGAGACGGTCTTCAGCGACACGCCGGCCCGCTCGGCCACGTCCTTGATGGTAGGGCTACGCAATCTCGGACCCTCAATAGCAAGACGGCCATCCTAGCGGATGGCCGTTACGTAGCGAAGGCGGACTTTAGTCCTTGATGTGCTGACCGACCCGATGGCCAGCGGCGCCGTAGTACAGGATGTACAGGTAGCAGGGGACCATCAGGCAAAGGAACACGGCCTGGAAGTCGTGGCTCTGCTTCAGGTGGGCGAAGAGCACCGGGATGATCGCGCCGCCGGCGATACCCATGATCAGGAAGGCCGAGCCGAACTCGGTAAGCGCGCCCAAACCCTTGATCGCCAGCGGGAAGATCGCCGGCCACATCATGGCGTTGGCGAAGCCCAGCGCGGCCACGAAGCCCACGGCGGCGTAGCCGGTGGTCAGGTAAGTGCCGATCGAGAAGACCACGCCCAGGACCGCCGAGAAGGCCAGGTACTTCTGCTGCGAGACGAACTTCGGGATCAGCAATAGACCCGCGATGTAGCCGAGCAGCATCGCGAACAGCGTGTAGGAGGTGAAGTGCTTGGTGTCTTCGGGCGTCATGCCGAAGCCCTGGCCGTAGGTGCCGATAGCGTCACCGGCCATCACTTCCACGCCGACGTAGACGAACAGGCAGAGTACGCCGAGCCACAGGTGCGGGAAGCTGAAGATGCTGCCCTTCGCATGGCCGATCGCGCGCTCGGAGTTCGCGCCGGACGGTTTGATCTCAGGCAGGGAGGAGCGAACCACCCAGATGGCGAGCACGACCAGCAGGCCGGCCATCACCATGTATGGCATGTGCACCTTGGCGGCAAACGCGGCGAGCAGGGCATCCTTCTCGCCCGGCGAACCCGCCGCGGCGATCTGCTTGTCGAACGTGCCGATATTGCTCATCACGACCGCACCGAAGACGAAGGGTGCAAGCGCGCCGGCGACCTTGTTGCAGATGCCCATGAACGCGATGCGCTGCGCCGCGCTGTCGATCGGGCCGAGGATGGAGATGTACGGGTTGGACGCCGTCTGCAGGAGCGAAAGGCCGGCACCGATCACGAACAGGCCGGTCAGCGCGCCTGGATAGACACGCATGGTGACGAACTGGCCGAACAACACGGCACCGATCGCCATGACAAAGAGGCCCAGGCCCATGCCCTTCTTCATGCCGGTCTTCTTCAGGATGAAGGACGAGGGCAGGGCGAGGAAGAAATACGACAGGTAAAACGCCATCGGGACCAGGAAGGCACCCACGTCGTCCAGGTTGAAAGCGAGCTTCACGAACGTGATCAACGGGCCGTTGAGCCAGGTGACGAAGCCAAAGATGAAGAACAGGACACCGATGATGATCATCGGAACCAGACTGGAGTGTCGCGTCTCGTCGACGCCGACCGCGGTGGATGACATGGGTGCTTCCCTCGTGTTGTTTTTCGGTATCCCCACGGCGGCACCGCCGGATACGCCCCGATTTGTCGCCTTTATTGACTCGTGTGCGTAACGTTGTCAATTGGCTTTTTACGCGGCCCTGCCCGGGCCAACCCTGTTTGCGACTTTCGATGTCGCGCTGCGTCAAACCTCTGATCGACCATACATTCCCCATGCCGCAGCCCGCGCCACGCCCGGAATCGAACAAGAATGCGAGCGCCCGCAAACGTTTCCTGCTGCGGCGCGGGATGGAATGGGCGATGTCCTAGCCATTTGTCCTGTTGACAACGTTGTCATTCGGCTCACAGACTCCGCCTCAATCAAGGGGTGTCATAAGGGGCGGGGCGTGGGCGAATCGGCCAAACAACGGGAAATCGTGCGTGCTTCACGTTCCGGGGCGTTCATCGCCGCCGACGTGGGCGGAACGCATGCCCGTATCGGCCTGGTGCGTCGCGCCGCCGGCTCGACCGCCATCGACGTGCTCCGCTACGAGCGTTACGCCTGTGCCGACTGGCCGAGCCTGACCGCCGTGCTGCAGGATTTCGTCAGCCGTCTGGATGGCCAGCACCATATCGAACATTGCGCCGTGGCCAGCGCGGGCTACGTGCTCGGCGACGCCATCGTCAACGAGAACCTGCCCTGGCCGGTCTCGATCGGCGACATCCGCGAGAGCCTCGGGCTGCTCGGCCTGGCCGTGGTCAATGATTTCGAAGCCGTGGCCTATGCCTGCCAGTTCCTCGAGAACCACCAGACCACGCCGATCATCGAGACCGCCGCCACGCCGGCCGTGGGTCCGATCCTCGTCATGGGACCGGGCACGGGTCTGGGTTCGGCCGTACTCCTGCCGGGCGCGCCACACGCGACCGTGCTGCCGACCGAAGCCGGCCAGATCTCCCTCGCGCCGGGCAACGAGCGCGAGGTTGCGATCCTCGGCGAACTCGCCCGCGGTCGCGACTACGTTTCCTACGAGACCGCCCTGTCGGGTCCGGGTCTGGTCAATCTTTATGAAGCCATTTCGACGCTGCGCGGCACTCCCGCGACGCTGACCGAGCCCGCCGATGTCACGCGCGCCGCCCTCGACGGGAGCGATCCCGCCGCAGTGGAAGCACTGGACGTTTTCTGCGGCCTGCTCGGCAGTTTCGTCGGCGATCTCGCTCTTCTCTACGGCGCCCGCGGCGGCGTGTTCCTTGCGGGCGGCATCCTGCCCCAGGTTCGCGACCGCCTCCTCGCCAGCAGCTTCGCTACAAGGTTCTTCAACAAGGGCGTTATGCGCGCCTTTCTCCAGCAAGTACCGGTACGTCTGATGGACCACGGGCAGTTGGGTGTGATCGGTGCCGCCGGTCTCTACCTGCACGGTTCGAACGCTCACTGAAGAGCGGGAAAGGAACGCAGGCTCAGTACAACAACCGGGTCGAAAGACCCTTCGATAGCAACGAAGCATGACGCGGCCGCGAAACCCGTCACTGCTACATCCTCTGAGGGGAGGACACCATGTCGCATCGTAGAAACCTGCTGACGGCGAGCATCATCGCCGGACTCTGTTGTGTTACCAGCATCGCCGCCGCGCAAGACGCGACGCCGGCGCCGGCAAAGCCGCAGACCGCCCAGCAAAAAGCTGAAGCCGCCAAGGCCCAGCAGCTCGAGGGCATCACCGTCACCGGCATCCGCGCCAGTCTCGAGAAGTCTCTCGATACCAAGCGCAATGCCGATGCCATCGTCGAAGCGGTCACCGCAGAAGACATCGGCAAGTTCCCGAACACCAACGTCGCCGAAGCGATGACGCAGATCCCGGGTGTCACGATCGACCGTCAGTTCGGCCAGGGCGACCGCGTCTCCATCGACGGTACCGATCCCAGCCTCAACCTTACCTTCCTCAACGGCCAGCCGATCTCGCAGACGCCGTGGCAGTACGGTGCGCAGCCGAACCGTGGCTTCGACTTCACCATGCTCGCGCCGGAAATCATCGGTCGTCTGGAAATCTACAAGTCGCCCGAAGCACGCCTGACCGAAGGCAGCCTCGGCGGTACGGTCCTGCTGCATACGCTGGAACCGCTCGACCTGCCGGCGAACACGGTGCGTGGCTCGTTCGGCCTGAACTACAATGACCAGGGCAGTGGCGGCTCGCGTCCCACCGCGTCGGCGCTGTATAGCTGGAAGAACACCTCCAATACCTTCGGCATCATCGGCTCGCTGCAGCACTACGAAGAGAAGATCGACCGCCAGGGTCTGGAAATCTTCAGCTACAGCCCGGTTTCGAAGTGGGCATCGAGCCCCGCCGTGGCCGCGGGCATCGCCAACGGTTCGCTGAACCCGAACGCGCAGGTTCCCGACGAGGTGAACTCCGCGTGGTTTCAGCAGAACCGCAAGCGTGACACCGCCACCCTCGGTTTCCAGCTGAAGCCGGTGGATAACTGGAACATCGATTTCAACAGCCTGTTCATCCGCGAGAACTTCGACAACTGGAACCAGTCGATGTACCCGTTCACGGGTAACGCGCCGGGCAACGTGACCAGCTTCACCCAAGGCCCCAATGGCGTTGTCACCGGCGGCCATGTCTGCGGCAACGACAATCCGGGTTGCCCGGCCATCGGCCCGACCCTGATGGACAGCAACGTCCGTAAGTCCGTCGTCCGCACGTCGGCGTTCGACCTGAAGTCGACCTACGACGGCGACGGCTGGAAACTGGGCGGCGCAGCCGGCTACAGCAAGGCTCGCAACGACAATATCTCGCAGGCCGTGATCGAGCCGCAGTACGCCGGCGGCTACACCTGGGACATCAACCACGGCTTCAACTTCGACAGCCCGGCGGCGGCGAAGAATCCGGCCAACTGGCACATGGGTGATGCGGACGGCCTCGGTGGCTGGCCCGGCAACTACGGTGACTACAGCGCGAATTCGCGTGACACCTACGCCCAGCTCGACTTCAGCAAGTACTTCGACAGCTTCTTCAACGAAGTCCAGGTGGGTTACCGCTGGAATCGCCACGAAGAAGGCATGAACGCGCATGTCTACGGCGGAAACGGTCCGATCTCGCTCGCCGATCTGGGCACCAACGGTCTTACCGATGTCCTGGGCAGCGTGGGCGGCTGGGACGGCGCCTCGCAGCACGTCAGCGCCGATCCCGACAAGCAGTACGCCTGGGTTCGCGCGACCAATGGCGGCAACGAGGATCCGGGTACGTTCCTCAACGGCACGTACAAGCTCATCGAAAAGACCAACGCCGCCTATGCACAGGTGAACTTCGCCGGTGGTGGTTTCCACGGCAACCTGGGCGTGCGTTACGTCGACACCAAGACCGACGGCTTCGGCTACAACTACTCGGGTGCACCGGTGCTTCCCGCTCCGGCCGGCAGCTACCAGAAGGCGTCGCAGACCAGCAAGAACTGGCTGCCGTCGATCAACGTGGCCTACGACCTGACCGATGACATCATCCTGCGTGCCGCGGCCGCCAAGGTCATCGCCCGCGCGCCGTACAACATGCAGGTCAACAACCTGTTCCTCAACGACACGGTGCTGACCGGCTCGGGCGGTACCCCGGACCTGAAGCCGTACAAGTCGAACAACTACTCGCTTTCCGGCGAATGGTACTTCGCACCACAGTCCTACTTTGCGATCACCGGCTTCTACAAGAAGATCGACGATTACATCTTCCAGGACGTGGTCGAGGAGCAGCACTTCAACTCGGCAACCTCTACCGATCCGGTGCAGTTCGCCAAGGAACTCGCGGCGGGCCTGTGCACGGCTGACGGCTTCTGCACCTACGACATCTCCCGTCCGCTCAACGTCGGCTCGGGCAAGGTCAGGGGCGGCAACGTCAGCTTCCAGCAGGCCTTCTGGGATACCGGTTTCGGTGTCACGGCGAACTACACGTACGCCAAGGGCACGCTCGATTCGGGTGGCCAGCTGCCGTACAACTCGAAGAACGCGTACTCCATCAGCCCGTACTACGAGTTCGGCCCGTTCAGTGCCCGCATCAACTACAACTGGCGCAGCGCGTACCTCGCCGGTGGCTACGTGGCCGGTGCGCCGCCTGCAACCACCGAGGCCTACGCCGATCTCGGCGCGACGATCGGCTGGAAGTTCAACAAGCAGATCTCGGTCACGCTCTCGGGCATGAATCTCGCCAACGAGCAGTACAAGCAGTACATCGGCACGAAGGACTTGCCGGTCGCCAAGTACACCACCGGCCGTCGCTACATGGCTTCGGTGCACTTCGACCTCTGATAAAGCGTCATGGATCAGCGGCCAGGGATGGCTGCAAACCCCTCGAAGCTTCATTCCCCACGGGCCCGACTACCCATTATCGGGCCCGCTTTTTTTTGTGCGTTTCCGGCACAATCGGGCGGTTGCCCGAATCCGTAGGAGCTATCGATGCGCCGAACTCTCTTCCTTGCCCTGGCCCTTGGCCTTACCGCCTGCGCCAGCCAGCCGAGGCATGAAACCGGGCCCGTCGATAACGCGCCGCTGTCGCTGATTCCGCAGCCGGCCTCGCTACAACGCCTGCCGGGGCACTTCCGTCTGGATGCCTCGACCACGATCGTCGTGCCAACGGGCAACCTCGCGGCGAAAAAGGTCGCCACGCAGCTGCAGGGTTGGATTCGACAGGCTAACGGTGTGGATATCGCCATCGTCGAAGGCAAGCCGCGTAACGGCGCGATCGTGCTTTTGACCGACGCGACCACCAAAGGGCGCGAGGCTTACACGCTGGATGTAAACGGCAACGGCGTGCGCATCGCCGCCAACGACGAGACCGGCCTGTTCTATGGCGCTGTGACGTACTGGCAACTGTTGACCGATCCGGTATCGCAAAATGGCGTGCCGGCCGTGCACATCGTCGACGCCCCCCGTTTCGCCTGGCGCGGACTGATGCTCGACTCCGCCCGCCACTTCCAGTCGGTCACCGAGATCGAACACCTGCTCGACCAGATGGCCCTGCACAAGCTCAATACCTTCCACTGGCACCTTACCGACGACCAGGGCTGGCGGCTGCAGATCCTCAAGTATCCGAAGCTGACCGAGGTCGGCGGCTGTCGCAAGCCGGTCGGTCCCGACGTGGCGCTTACCGGCGATCCGGAACGCCCGTACTGCGGGTTCTACACGCAGGACGAGGCCAAGCAAATCGTCGCCTATGCCGCCGAGCGCCACATCACCGTCGTACCCGAGATCGAGATGCCCGGTCACGCGCAGGCGGCCGTTGCGGCGTACCCGCAGTTCGGTGCCGGCGGCAAGAAGCTCGCCGTATCGACGGACTGGGGCGTCAATACGGTGCTGTTCAACGTCGACGATGGCACCTTCACCTTCCTGCAGAACGTGCTCGACGAAGTGATGGCGATCTTCCCGTCGACCTATATCCATGTCGGTGGCGACGAAGCGGCCAAGGACGAGTGGGAGCATTCGAAACTCGTCCAGGCGAAGATGAAGTCGCTCGGCATCGACAACGAAGAGAAAATGCAGGGCTGGTTCGTCGCGCGCATTGGCGATTACCTCGACCAGCACGGCCGCCGGATCATCGGTTGGGACGAGATTCTCGACGGCAAGGTGCCGGCGAGCGCCACCGTGATGTCCTGGCGCGGCACCAAGGGCGCGATCAAGGCGGTCAACGCCGGACATGACGTCGTCATGGCGCCATCGCCCACGCTCTACATGGACTACCTGCAGTCCACCCTGCCGGATGAGCAGCCGGGTCGTCCCCAGGTGCAGACGCTGAAGAGTGTCTACGACTTCGATCCGGTGCCGCCGGAGATCGCTGCGGACAAGGCGAGCCATGTGCTCGGTGCGCAGGTCACGGTATTCGCCGAGTACCTGCCGAACTGGTATCGCACGCAGCATGCCGTCTTCCCGCGCATCGCGGCACTGGCCGAGCGTACCTGGTCGCCCACGGCCGACTGGAACGGCTTCGTCGCGCGCCTGCCGGCGGAGATGTCGCGTTATCGCGCCGCGGGCATCGTGCCCGCCGACGGCGCGTATGCCGTAGCCATCGCCACGACAGCGGCGGACAACGACAAGGCAAAGGTCACGCTGTCCAGCCAGACCGGCTACGGCACGATCCGATACACCACGGACGGGTCTTCGCCGACGGCGCAGTCCACCGCGTATACCGCGCCTTTCGACGTGCCGCTGCCGTCCACCGTCCGCGCCAACGCTTTCGAAAACACCTTCGCGCTTGCCGGTCCGCGCGACGAAGTGATCGACGCGAAGTCGCTCCTGCGTCGCAGTAGCGAGCAGCTCGACACCTGTGGCGACAAGCTGGTGCTGCGTATCGAGTCGCCGGACGCCGTGAACGGCGCACGGCCCGTGTACAAGGTCGACATCATGAACACGTGCTGGGTATGGAAGGGCGTGAAGCTAGACGGCCGCTACGGTGTGGACGTGACCGTGGACCGCCTGCCGTTCAACTACGCATTGTGGAAGGATGCCGCAGGCATCGTTTCGCGTAAGGCACGTTCGCGCGCCGGCGAGCTGGAGATCCACCAGGATTCGTGCGACGGCCCGAAGATCTCGACCATCGCGCTGGACAAGGCAAAGGATGGACGGGCTACGTTGCAGGGCATTTTGCCCAAGCGCGAGGGTGTGCACGACCTGTGCTTCGTGATTACCGGGAAGCCGGGGCCGAAGATCTGGGTGATTGGCGACGTGCAGCTGCGTTAAGAGCATCGCCGATGAATCGGCTCCTACCAGGCTGGCCTGCCCCCGCTCGGTAGGAGCCGCTTCAGCGGCGATGCTCTGACTTCAGAACGACAAAGCCGTCGGAAACGTCGCATGCCTCTGCAACGCCGAACGCGCTTCCCGCTCATCATCGCCATCCAGCGGCATCAGCGTGACGAACTTGCCGGCAATCATCGCCGCCAACGGCATGCCGTCACGAATGGCGATACGTGTGCCGAGCACGGCGGGAACCTTCGCGGCACCGGCGATGATCGTGCCGACGAGATTCAGCGGATCGGTGCCCGCGATGCAGACCATCTCACCGTCATGCTCGCGATGACGGATCTGGCGCAGCGCCGCGAGTGCCTCGGGCAGCGCGAACTGCTCACCCACCAGGCCATCGACAAAGCGGCCGCCGCGGATCTCGCCGCGGGCTTCCAGCCGATGAAACACGCGCCGAAGGTCTCGCCACGCCGGCAGCCAGGCGGCCTCACGTTCGAGGATGCGCCAGCTGACCACGCCGTAGCGTCGCAGCAGCGTGCGCGCCATGTGGTCGAGGCCATCGGCGTCATTGCGCTGTTCGGTCGGCCGACGCGAGAGCGACCAACGACCCGCATCCTCGATACCGCTCATCATGTGCCGACGCGCACGGCGATGGCGACTGCCGTTGCGCTTGGACGCCGGGAGCAACAAGGCGCGCAGTCCGGCGAAGCTGTCCGCGGTGACACGGCCAGCCGCCACCAGCTCGCCGAGTGCATCTTCGAGTTCGGTGCGCAGCAACCGCGTGGTCGATGCGAGTTCATCGAAGAACAGCGCACCTTCGTCACGTAGTGCATCAGCCACGGCCTGCGCCCGCGATGACAGCGGCAATTCCTCGGAGATAGCCGGTGCCGCTGCCGACCAGATCGGCAACTGCCGACGCGGCAACAGCACGATGGGCGTGGAGCGGACGGGTCCGCCACTGCCTGTACCCAGGCGCAGACGACTCCACACGACGCGTCCGGCGCGGCAAAGGTCATCGAGCCAACCGATGCTGTAGTCGCTGACACGAGCCGGCAGAAGCTCGGCCTCCCAGCCACCCGCGGCTGCCTCGAAACCTTCCAGCTGAGCAATCACCCCAGCCAGGGCGTCGGGGCCGGCGACCTGGGTCGCGCGTGTCACGTGCTGCCAGTCGAGCAGGAAGCGCATGAAGTCGCGCGGCGCGACCGGTTCGATCTCGCGCCGCAAGCGCCCGATGGTATAGCGATGAATGCGCGCTAGCAGATGCCGTTCACACCATTCCACTTCCGTGGTGCCTGGCGAGAACGGCCCGCGCATGACATAGCCCTCGGTTTCGAGCGACGTTAGCGCGAGGTCGATGTCGCTGCTTTCCACGCCGAGCGACGACGCGAGCGCGCGTGCAGGCACCGGACCGAGACCAGCTAGGCGGCCGCGCACGATGTCGACCAGGGCCGACTCCATCGTCCATGCCTGGGCTTCGAATTCCGGCGGCGCGGCGATCGCGGGCGACAGTGTCGCGTCGGGCAGGATGGCGCGCCATGTCGGCAGGCGCTCGGCGGCAACCCACAGCGCTACCCCGGCGTGGCTCAGCACCGTCGCACGCGCGTCATTCGCCAGGGCGCGCAAGAGACCGGCCCACGCAGGATGGTCGCGCACGTCGCCCTCGGTCACCGCACCGAGCAACATGAGTGCCTCGTGCATCTCGTCGGCGGTCCTCGCCTCCGGCCACGCTTCGTCGCGGACGGATGCGATCGCCTCGGCATCGAGCCGGCCGAGATCGTCGGCACTTTCCGCGTCGTTCCAGCGGCGCGATTGCACGGCCTGGGTACGGCGTTCTTCCAACGGCGCGTCATCGAGGAAGGCATACGGCGCGGCGTTGAGTATCTCGGCGGCGAGCGGCGACGGCGTGGCGAGGTCGCGCGACAGCATGCGGATAGCACCCGATTCCAGCCCACGCAGGATGGTGAGCAGGCCTTCGCTGTCCATCGCTTCGTGCAGGCAGTCGTCGATCGTCTGGTTGACCAACGGATGGTCGGGCACTTCGCGTTCGCCGACGAGGTTCTCGGCACAGGCGACCTGATCCGGGAAGACGGTGGCGAGCAGGTCTTCGCTCTTCATCCGTTGCAGCTGTGGCGCCACCTTCTTGCCGCCGCTGAAGCGTGGCAGCGCCAGCGCCGTCGTCGCATTCCAGCGCCAACGCACACCGAACAGCGGTGCGTCGAGCAGGGCCTGGATCAGTACGTGCTCGGCCGAATTCGAGTGCAGGTAGCGCGCGACCTCATCCAGCGGGAAGCTATGGCTGGTGGACAGCGAAAGCACGATGGCGTCTTCGGTCGCGGCGGCCTGCAGTTCGAAGTTGAACTTGCGACAGAAGCGCTTGCGCAGCGCCAGGCCCCACGCACGGTTGATCCGGCTACCGAAGGGTGTGTGGATGATGAGCTGCGTGCCGCCGGATTCGTCGAAGAAGCGCTCCATCACCAGCGTGTCGCGCGTGGGCAGGGCACCGAGGGCCGCGCGTGCACGGAACAGGTAGTCGACCACCTGCTCGGCGGCGGCCTTGCCGAGGCTCAGCTCGGAAGTCAGCCAGTCGAGCGCCGTCTCGCGACCGCCTTGGTCGAACTTCTCGGAGATCTCCGTGCGCAGACGCGACACACCGATCGATAGTTCATCGGTGCGGCCGGGCGCTTCGCCGAGCCAGAAGGGAATATTCGGCGGTTGGCCCTGCGCGTCCTCGACGCGCAGGCGACCCATTTCCACGCGCATGATGCGGTAAGAACGGTTGCCTAACTGGAATACATCGCCAGCCAGGCTCTCGACAGCGAAGTCTTCGTTCACCGTGCCGACCACGATCGCCTGGGGCTCGAGCAGGACGTTGTAATCGCCCGTCTCGGGGATGGTCCCACCCGAGGTGACGGCGGTGAGCTTCGCGCCACGGCGTTCGCGCAGGCGCTTGTTCACCGCATCGCGGTGGATGTAGGCACCGCGCGGGCCGATGCGCGTGGTGAAGCCCTCGGCGAGCATGCGCACGGTCTCGTCGAAGGTTTCGCGCTTGAGCGCGTTGAACGGATACGCACGGCGAACGAGATCGAACAGCGCGTCCTCGTCCCATTCCTGGCAAGCCACTTCGGCCACGATCTGCTGCGCCAGCACGTCCAGCGGCTGGTAAGGCATCACCAGCGTATCGAGTTCGCCGCGGCGCACGCAGTCGAGCAACGCGGTGCACTCGACCAGATCGTCGCGCGATGTCGGAAACAGGCGCGCCTTCGGCGTGCCGCCCACGGCGTGGCCTGCGCGGCCTGCGCGCTGCAGGAAGGCGGCGATCGATCGCGGCGAGGCGATCTGGCAGACCAGGTCGATGTCGCCAATGTCGATACCCAGTTCGAGCGAGGCCGTGGCCACCAGGGCGCGTAGCTCGCCTTTCTTCAAGCGTTGCTCGGCGTCCAGTCGCTGCTCGCGTGAGAGGCTGCCATGGTGGGCGGTGACCGCTTCCCGGCCGAGTCGCTCCGAGAGGTGTCGTGCCACGCGCTCGGCCATGCGTCGCGTGTTCACGAAGATCAGCGTGGTGCTGTGCTGCTCGATGAGATTGGAAAGCCGGTTGTAGACGAGCTCCCACATGTCGTTGGACATCACCGCTTCGAGCGGCACCGGCGGCACTTCCAGCGCGAGGTCGCGCTTGCGTGTGTGGCCGATGTCGATGATGGCGCAGTCTTCCTTCGCGTTGCCGGTGAGGAAGGCGGCCACCTTCTCGATCGGTTTCTGCGTGGCGGAAAGGCCGATGCGCGTGATGCGCCGCTGCGCCAGCGATTCCAGGCGTTCGAGCGACAGTGCCAGATGGCTGCCGCGCTTGCTCGCCGCCACGGCATGGATTTCGTCGACGATCACCTCGCGCACGTTCGCCAACATGGAGCGACCGGAGGCCGAGCCGAGCAGCACGTAAAGCGACTCGGGCGTCGTGACCAGGATGTGCGGCGGGCGCTTCTTCATGCGCTCGCGGTCGGAGGAAGGTGTGTCGCCGGTGCGCACCGCCGTGCGTATCTCGAGATCCGGCAGACCTTGCTTGCGCAGTTCCTCGCGGATGCCGGCCAGCGGGGCTTCGAGGTTGATGCGGATGTCGTTGGAAAGCGCCTTCAGCGGCGATACGTAGAGGATGGTCGTGCGGTCCGGCAGACCACCGTTGCTGACGCCTTCACGCACCAGCATGTCGATCGCCGACAGGAACGCGGTAAGGGTCTTGCCCGAACCCGTGGGTGCGGCGACGAGGGTATGGCGGCCGGACCGGATCGCCGGCCAGGCGGCCACCTGCGCCGGCGTAGGCTCCGGAAACGTGTTTCCGAACCAGGTGGCGACGGCGGGATGAAAGGCGTCTAGCGGCATCGACTTTTGTGAATTCATTGAATCACTTAAGTGGGGCCTGTCGGCCCATCGGTCAAGTTCGAGACTACTGCGAAGCGGTCTCGTGGGTTGCGATAAAAGCGTTACTGAACGAACGTGGAGGCCTCCCAACGGATCGACTCCCCGACCATGCCCGATACCGCCCGCCGCACCACCCTCGCCTTCGCCATCACCGCCGGCCTCGCCGCCAGCGCCAGCGCGGCCAGCCCGCCGGCGCGGCCGTGGATGGACCGCTCGCTGTCGGTGGATCGCCGGGCTGAACTCGTCGTCGCGGCCATGACGGACGATGAGAAATTTCGCCTAATTCGCTCCGACTTCGGCCTCGTCAGCGACAAGCATGGCGTGCCCGAAGGCGCCGTCGGCGGCGCGGGCTACGTTCCCGCCCTGCCGCGCCTTGGCCTGCCCGCCATCAACGAGACGGACGCCGGGCTCGGCGTGAACAAGCCGGGCATCGACGGCAAGGGCGCGATCTCGCTACCCGCCGGGCTGGCCACGGCAGCGAGCTTCGATACCGCGATCGCCCATGCCGGGGGGCGCATGATCGGTGGCGAGGCCCGCGGCAAGGGCTACGGCGTGCTCCTGTCCGGTGGCGTGAACCTGGTGCGCGATCCGCGCAACGGCCGCAACTTCGAATACGCCGGTGAGGATCCGATCCTGGCGGGCAGCATCGTCGGCGCCACGATCAAGGGCATCCAGGAACAAAAGATCGTCGCGACGACAAAACACTACGCGATCAACGACCTCGAGTCCGGCCGCAATACGCTCAGCGCCGATATCGATCCCGTCGCCCTGCGCGAATCCGACCTGCTCGCCTTCCAGATCGCCATCGCACATGGTGATCCCGGCTCGGTCATGTCGTCATACAACCGGGTCAACGGCACGTTCGCGGGTGAGCACGACTGGCTGCTCAACCAGGTGCTGAAGCAGGAATGGGGCTTCAAGGGTTTTGTCATGTCCGACTGGGGTGGCGTGCACAGCGGTGCCAAGGCGGCGCTGGCTGGCCTGGACCAGGAGTCGGCGGGCGAGGTGTTCGATGCGCAGGTGTTCTTCGACAAGCCCCTGCGCGCCGCCGTCGCGTCCGGCGAAGTGCCGAAGGCGCGCCTGGACGACATGGCCCGGCGCATCATGCGCAGCCTGATCGCCCACGGCGTCATCGACGATCCGATCCCGACCAAGCCCACCACGCCGGTGCCCTACGACGCGGATCGCAAGATCGCCCGTGACACGCTCGAGGCGGGTGCCGTCCTGCTGCGCAACGAGGCAGGCCTGTTGCCGCTGTCGCGCAAGGGTCAGTCGGTTGTGGTGATCGGCGCTCATGCGGACAAGGGCGTACTCGCCGGTGGCGGCTCCTCGACCGTCACCGATGTCGACGGCGACCCCGTCCCGGGGCTGCAGCCCACGGGGTGGCCGGGCCCGGTGCGTTACCACGCCTCCGCGCCGCTCACCTTCATGCAGAAGCTCGGCGATAAGGTCAGTTTCGATCCGGGTACCGACCCCGCGTCGGCGGCCAAGGCAGCCGCGGGTGCCGACGTCGCCGTGGTCTTCGTGACCCAGTGGGCTGCGGAATCCTTCGACGTGCCGGACATGAGCCTGCCCGACAATCAGGATGCGCTGGTCGCCGCGGTCGCGAAGGCAAATCCGAAGACCGTAGTCGTGCTGGAAACCAACGGCGCGGTAAAGATGCCGTGGCTCGATAATGTCGGTGCGGTCCTCCAGGCCTGGTATCCGGGCTCGGGCGGCGGCGAAGGCATCGCACGCCTGCTCTACGGTGCATCCTCGCCGTCGGGCCGCCTGCCGGTGAGCTGGCCGAAGGACGAAGCCCAGCTTCCGCGTCCGACGATCCAGGGCGCCGGCCTGTATTCGAAGGCGAAGCCGGCGGACAACGTCGACTACAACATCGAAGGCGCCGACGTCGGCTATCGCTGGTTCGAAAAAACAAAGCGTGAGCCGCTGTTCGCTTTCGGCTACGGCCTGACCTACACCAGCTTCGCCTACAGCGACTTCAAGGTGGACAAGGACGCGAAGGGTCATCCGGTCGCCCATGTCACGGTGAAGAACACCGGCAAGACCGCGGCGGCCGATGTGCCCCAGGTCTATGTCACCGCCCCCGGCGCCGCCACGCGACGTCTTGCCGGCTGGAGCAAGGTCGCGTTGAAGCCGGGAGCGAGCCGCCGCGTCGACATCGCGCGCGAGCCGCTGGCGCTCGCCCGGTATGACGATGCAGGCAAGCGCTGGCGCGTCGCCCCCGGAACCTATGCGGTGAAGCTGGGGCGCTCGGCCAGCGACATCGCTGCCGAAGCCACGATCGCTGTGGACGAAAGCTTCCCGGTAGTGAAAGCACCCTGAGGCCCTGCACGACACGGCGACATCGGATAGCCACAATGCGCGCATGAACCTGCGCCCCGCACCGATCGTCGCCGCCCTCCTTTGCCTTGCATCGGCACCCGCCTTCGCCGATCCGCCGGATTTCGACCGTCCCGGTGCGGGCTTCGCCACCAGCGTGCTCCCTGTGGGTACGCTGGCGCTCGAACAGGGGCTGCCCACCTACGAGCGTCAGCGTCAGGACGGATTGCTCGACAAGACCTACACCGCCGACAGCCTGATCCGGATCGGTCTTGGCGGCCCGGCGGAGTTACAGGTGGGCGGATCGGCATGGAACCGGCTGGAAG
>Ga0105247_10000463_pt1 | contig 34015 bp, 20 predicted proteins | sample KBSS24metaG_FD_81519 | JGI IMG/M metagenome (GOLD analysis project Ga0105247, IMG submission 81519) | Switchgrass rhizosphere microbial communities from Kellogg Biological Station, Michigan, USA - KBS S2-4 metaG | ecosystem: Host-associated > Plants > Roots > Rhizosphere > Soil | place...
ACAACAAGAAAACGGGAGCCGGCAGTCTCCCGTTTTCTTGCGCTATTTTCGTGTTACGGGCATCTAAATGACCGACTCAACTTTCTTGAAGTTTGCGCCGGCAAAACATACACTTGACTCGAAAACCGTGACGTTACCAAATTATCTTACATTTGCGCGCATCATCGTCGTTCCACTGCTGGTTGTTGTGCTGTTGACGCCGGTAGCGGACCGATGGTTCGGCATTAGCGGCTATGCGCTTGCGATTGCGATCTTTCTTGCAGCTTCGTTCACCGACATACTTGACGGACATCTTGCTCGACGACGAAATCAAGTCTCTAATTTGGGGAAGCTCCTCGACCCGATCGCCGACAAACTACTTGTTTCCGCCGCGCTGATCGTCCTCGTGGAAAAACACCTCGCACCTTCATGGGCCGTGGTCGTGATCGTCGGCCGCGAATTTATTGTAACTGGATTGCGTTCGGTTGCAGCGGCGGAGGGCCTTATTATTCAAGCCCAGTCAATTGGCAAGCTGAAGATGTGGGCGCAGTGCGTTGCTATCGTTGCGTTGCTGGTTGCCGGTGCAACTGGAAATCCACCAGTCTCGAATTTCGGTCTCGAATACCCGTCGTTTCGATTTTGGGAGGTTGCGGAAGTGCAGACAGCGTTCTCGAACCTGACATCATTTGCCCTCACGACCAACGACTGGAAGGTATTTGGTTATTTGGTCGGGCGCGGAGCGCTGTGGGTCGCGGTTATCACTGCAATTTGGTCAATGTACGACTATTTCGCCTTCTTTATTCGTCAGCGACAAAAGCCCGACGAAAGCCCATCTTCCAAAAACAAAGAAGCCCGGACATGATCGCCCGGGCCTCTGAGCCTTTTGTTCCGGTTACGCCCTATTGGAGTTCCACGGAATCGCCCGTATGGATCTCTTGAGCTGTCCGGGTGATAACAACGGTGGCTGTTCGTTCTTTAACATTCACGATCACGCCTTCGCCGACAACCTTACGAAGATCCGGCCTGCCCTGTTTAGCCTTTTTGGTTGTCACGACGCGGCCCTTCGCCGTGTCGCCCGACTTCCGTGCGGTCTGATTCGAAAACTTGCCGCCCTTATATTCCCAGCTGTGATAGCCATAATCGCGAGCCTTCACTGACTCATTGTTCTCCGGCAGCCGCGTCAGGTTCCCCTTGCCGAGCTTGCGGAAGATAGTCAGATAGTCGCCAATCTGTGCATTGTCGTCCCTTCCGAGATCGACGTAAACGACCTGATCACGTGTGACCATTTCCTGAAGATCGCGAGCCATGAATATGTGGCCCTTGGCCTTTCCGGACGGATCGCCGAACAGGTTCATCGCCGGACGATTCTGGAACATGGCACTTGAACGCCGCTCTACTGGCTGAAGAAGATCGCCAAGAAGAAAAGCGTCGCAGGAAGTGTGAATCCGGGCGGCAGAAACATTTGCCTTTACTGCCACCACTTCTAATGCACCCAGCTCCTGGACAAAGAATCCGAGTTTTCCCTTCGAGGTCCATTTGGTACCGACCTGGCCCTTTGGACGAACAACCGAAAACATGTCGCCGACATGAACTCCCTTGTCAGCGCCCATGTTGATATACATGTAATCGCCGTCCCCGTAATTAAAGCCGTCCTGTTCATCTACCGCTCCAACGATCCGGTTGCTGGTCTCGATAGGTGAAGATTGCACGTATCCGGCGCAGTAAAGATTGTTTCCCGAGGCAACGGGCATCGATTGATTGCGATATACGGATTTGATCGAAGAGTCTGGCTGTTGGGCATACGAAGCTGCGGCAAAGAGGCAGGTCGCCGCTATAAATGCACCCGCGCATTTCTTGAAAAAGGTTTTAAAATTCACGATGTTCTCCTATCTTTTGTAAACGAGGTTTGAAGGATTTCTACTAGGAAGATCTGGGACAGAGGATCCTCTCGATCGCACGATGGACCCCTACTATGTTAGCTACTCCGGTAATAAAGGTCAACAAATTTTTTGAATGTTAAACAATCAGGTAGCAATTGATAAGTCGGTGAACTCCCTGCCTTTATCACCAATTGGATCCCAGCATTTCTCGATCTTGGCCACGCGCAACCCCCGCCGATTGCGTCAAATGCTCGCAATAAGATCACCTCCCGCGTTAAATGATCATTTCTTTACGTTTCTCAGGTAAGTATTGCTGTACTTTATTTGTCGTTTTGAAGACTTTTTCTATAGAAATATTGGTTTTTTCTATAAAAATATTGAGTTTTTTTATAAAAATATTGGGTTTTTCTATAGAAATATTGTCTTTTTTTATAAAAATACTGTCTTTTTCTATAGAAATATTGAGTTTTTTTATAAAAATATTCGTTTTTTCTATAAAAATATTACCTTTTTCTATAGAAATATTGAGTATTTCTATAGAAAAATCGATATTTTTTACAGTTTTTGTCGTCTTTCTTATGTCTCTTTCCAGCGCCGGCAAGTCCTTTGCCCCAATGTTTATCGGCTCTTCGCTCGTTTAATCGGGATTGCTCCTCTCGCCTCTGCCAAACGCGGAGTGGTCTAACCGATCCACCTCACGTTTTCTATCAAAAGATGACACACTACCTAAATCGAGCTAGTGGTTCACGCTCGGACCCACCCCTAGATCACGTTTCCTTGCACTCGCTTCAGACAATTTGCTAGTATCTTCGTTCGCGCTCCACGCCCCCAAGCCGGTGTAGCTCAGTTGGTAGAGCAGTTGATTTGTAATCATCAGGTCGTAGGTTCAAGTCCTATCACCGGCTCCAAAGAAAAAAGCAATGTTTAATTGAGTTTTAGCCCGTAAATAGGCCGGAGTACTAACGTAGTACTTTATGGTACTTTTGGCCCAAAATGGCCTAAATTAACGTGTTTTAGGGTAAATATAGTGACCAACATCGTGACCGGATATTTTGACGAAATATCGTGACCAGGAAAAAACCGGATAAAGCAGACCTGCCGCCTTACGTCGACCGGAAGCGCGGAAAGTGCCGATCGACGCTAAGAATTTTCGGCAGCCAACCTAGTATTTTAACGGACATTCCCATGTCGCGTTCGCTATTCAGCCCAGACGATCGGCCCTTCAATTTGAGTTAGTCGAAGCTGCGTTGATCAATTTCCTGACACCTGCGACCGTAGCAAATTCGAGACCCGCCTTCGGTTTCGCGATCTGAGCGAGCGTTGCCATTCGTGCGTCCCGCCACGCGCCGCTTTGCGGCGACCGCTGAGCTAACGAATCGAGTGCCTCAAGTGCGATCTGATTCAAGTTCTTAAAGTCCGTCGCAAGCTGCGTGGCCTCAGCGAGAGCAGGAGATCTTTCCATGATATCCTTCAGCCCCGTCTCGAACGTGCGCCATTCGTTTATCATCGATCGCAGCTTCGCTGCATTTTCTGTGGGGTTGATCCCCGCAAGCATTTCGTCAACGGAGCGGTTAAAGGCTAGTCCTCCCGGTGCATCGGGTTGGGCCGCGTCGATCAAACCGGTCAGCGGCGAAAGCATCGTCTGCGGACGGACTTGGTAACGCTTATATTCTTTAACGGGTTCGATCACAGAAACCAGTGTCTGCAAGGCTGAAATGTCCCGGCCTGCGGCAAGACGCCTCAGCAGCACAGCTTGATTTTTTCTATGCGTAAGTCCTAGCTCCTCAAGCTGTCGGGCGATCGAATCGAGGCGGCGATACATATCGTAAACGTCGTTGATCTCACGCGGCGACCACAGCCGTTCGGCGATCGCGGCCGTACGCGGCCAGATGCGCGAATCAATCGTTTCGGGTGAAACCCATTCGCCCCACATCGTGGCCTCGCCACCGAGTACGCGCTTTTGCTCATCAGCAGTTAAGGTCGTGTCGGCTCGTAACGGGTCGACAACATAGTGGTCGGAAGCCGGGTAAGCCAAATCGATGTAATACCCGTTCGACAAAACACCCTGGAAACCTTGTCTCGCCGCATCCTCCAGCGCTTTTTGCCCTCGCCATGAATGGATGACCACATCTTTGGGCAGGGTGGGCTGAAAGATCTCGTCCCAGCCCATCATGATCTTGCCATCCTTTTGCAAAAACTTAAGGACGCGCATATTGAAGTAGGTCTGCAATTCGTGGTTATTCTTGATACCTCTATCTTTCATGAAGGTTTGTATAGCCGGATTTGCATTCCACTGTTTGCCTTCGTTTTCATCACCGCCGATATGCATATATGCGTCGGGAAAAACCGACGCCATTTCCTTAAAGAAAACGCCAAGCAGCTTATATGTTTTCTCATTGGTCGGATCCATTGTCGGATCAAAGATTCCAGGCTGACGCTCGATCTTATACGGTCCCGGGCCACTGGCGATCTCGGGATGACTGACCAGCCAGCTCGTGGCATGGCCAGGCATATCGAATTCAGGCATCACGCGAATACCGCGAGCGGCCGCGTAATTGATGACCTCGCGAATTTCGTCCTGCGTATAAAAAAGCCCGTCGGATCCCATCTGATGAAGCTCGGGCAGCTTCTTACTTTCGACGCGAAGTCCTTGGTCCTCGGTCAGATGCCAGTGGAGAACATTGAGTTTTACCGCCGCCATGGCGTCGAGGTTACGTTTCAGCACTTCAATCGGCTGATAATGACGGCCGGAATCGATCATTAACCCACGCCACGCAAACCGGGGCCGGTCAGAAATGGAAACAGCCGGAAAATAGAAGGTGTCTTTATCGCCATCGAGAAGCTGCAGAAAGGTCTCAAGACCACGCATCGCGCCGACTGTTGTAGGGGCACTCAATTTCGCCTGATTTTCCGATACCTCAAGGTTGTATGATTCATCGTCGCCAAGTTTTGGAATCGCATTTCCGCTTGACTGGGTCTCGACCACGAGGCTAACATTTGCCGCATCATTTGATAATTCGTGCGACAGTTCTAACACTGTTCGCCCTTCCAACCGGCGCATCACGCGAAAGATATATGCCCTCAAGCGTTCGTCAGTTTGTCCCTTGACAGCTACGCTGAATGCCCTGGTAAACACAAGCCGCCCGTTCTTCCAGATAACGCTTGCAGGAACGGGAAGTAAGTTTCGCCTTGCGCCCCGCAAAGCTTCGTCATCCCGCATCTGGGCAGAAAGGTTTGAAATCGCGAGGGCGATCATCGAAGCAGCAAGAAGTATCTGTAAACACGGCTTATACATAGAGCAATTTGGAAACAAGAGTCTTTATCTGAACGGTTGCGTCTGATAGGAATCGATGGCTCTGCGCATGCAATCTGAGATGACGGTGGTCCCATTTTGAAACATATTGAACCCGCCATCCCATTCCCACCATCCATTGGGAATATTCAATTTCCCCAAAGCAGCATACACAACGGCAGCGTGCCGGCAGCGATCTTCCATTGCAGGATTCTTGCCGTACGAGCCGAATTCGCCTAAAAAAATCGGAACGTGATTCTGCCCGGACCAATCCTTTGCGGCCTTCAAATCGGAGAATATTTTCTCGGACTGCGAATCTATACCATAACTACGGATCCGATTCTCGACCCATTTTCCTTTTGCCGATTCGGGTATCTTGATGTCAGCACTCGATCCAGGATAAGGTACGTACCGCAGATCAGCTAAACCCTCAGCCGACCAGGTTGCTCCCTGGTGAGTAAAAACAAAAGGATCGTAGTAATGAAAGGTATAGATGATATCGTCGTCGGCGAACGGTTTTGAATCAATCATGGCTTGCCGCGAATTCCAGTCGTGAAAGCCTACGATAAGTGTGCGGTTCGGCGCGATCGCTCGAACTGCTTTTATGATCTCTTCTGCCTGCAAGCGCCAATCTTCAGGTTTGATATCGTGAGGCTCGTTACGCAACTCGAAAAACACTCGTTCAGGATCAGTGTTCCTGTAGCGTTCGGCAATTTGCGTCCACAGCCAAACGATCCGCTCGGTCGTGGCGGATCCTTCGACGCGGCCGTCAAATTCAACGTGATGGAGGTCTACGATCACGTTTAGATCGTTTGCTAACGCCCACTTGAGAAACTGATCCGCCATTTCCAACCCTTGCGTGGTTTCCCAGTGGTACGGTCGCGTCAAACTCGCCCATGCGCCGAAGCAGATAGGGATTCGGACCGTCTTAAATCCTGCTTTCGCAATTTCGGCAAACATCTGTTTGCGCCTTGCCGCCTTCTCAACTTTTGCAAAGTCTGAGAAATGCTTCTCTCGTGTTCCAAGCCACCAGTTGTCAAGATAGGAGAGGTTCATTCCCGTTCCCAAACGACTGGCCCGTCTTTGCGCAACCGACTGAGCTTCGAGTGTTCCAAAGGCGAAACAGAGAATTGCTGTAACGATCAGGCCCCTCTTCATCGTGCACGGATTACCGCAATGTAAATTTGTCGCTTAAACCACCTATCATCACGGTGAAATCGCCAGGCTCGATGACCGATCTATTATCTGCGCCGATAAAAGAAAGATCTTCGCGATCTAATGTGAAGGTCAGCCCCTTACTTTGCCCGGGATCGAGATAGATCTTTGCAAATCGTCTGACGCGTTTCCCCGGCGGAGATAATGAGGCTACCTCGTCGCGAACATAGAGGATCGCCGTCTCCTTTCCGGCCCGGCTTCCTGTATTCGTGACTTTGACCGATATCGTGACGTGGCCGTTAATTGCAGCCGATTTCGGGCTCACAGTCAGATCGCTGTAACGAAAGCTGGTATAGCTGAGGCCCGTTCCAAATTGGAATTGTGGTTGAGTTGCGACGTTCCCATAGCTGGTGTCTTCGACTTCGAATAACTTGTGGTCATAGGTGAGATAGTTATTCGTCGAGCGCGGATAGGTAAACGGCAGCTTTCCGCTCGGATTATAGTCACCGAAAAGTACATCGGCCACCGCCTGACCACCTTCGTTACCCGGATTATAGGCGAGCAAAATCGCCGAGACCTTGTCCGCAATTCGGCTGATAATTCGCGGCCGTCCTTCAACAAGAACCAAAACAACGGGTTTACCCGTGGCAATAATTTGTTCCGCAAATCTTAGCTGTGTTTCTGGCAGGGTCAGATCTGTGATATTGCCCGGCGTCTCGGTATACGAACCTTCACCGAGGCATAAGACAACGACATCAGAATCTTTGGCCTTGTCTACCGCGGATCTCACATTCACCTCTTCGTCAACGTTCGTCGGCGTTCCGTTAGCGGAAGAATTTGGCGGCCGAACTATTCGCGTGCCCTGTACAAACTCGAAATTCTTTTTGCCGATCTTTGCTTCGATCGCCTGCCGGATGGTCATTTTATCTGTCGGATAAAGCGATGGCTCCGACCCCTGCCAAACCCACGTCCAACCATTATTTAAAGAGATAAGCGAATCCGCCGTTGGACCTGTTACCAGAATTTTTATGTTTTTCGCAACAGGCAGCATGTTTGCGTCATTTTTGAGTAGCGTCATTGTCTCTCTCGCCGCTTGCAGGCTTACCTGAGAATGCTCCGGCCTCCCGAAGTTGCCCTTCAACGACGAATCAGGCATCGCGTTTTCAAATAGACCGAGTTGATATTTGACCCTTAAGATGCGTCGGACGGCATCGTCAATTCTGGACATGGGGACCCTGTTCTCTTTTACGAGTGCCGTCAGATTGTCGCTGAATGAGTAGCTCGACGGCACCATGCTCATATCGATGCCGGCCATGATCGCCATTCGTGTGGCTTCTTTTTCGTCCGCGGCGACCTTCCATTGCGTGACCAGTTTCTGAATGTCCTGCCAATCGGAAACAATAAAGCCGTCGAAACCGAGTTCGGTCTTTAGTACGTCGGTCAGGAGATGTTTGTTAATATGCCCTGGAATTCCATTGATCTCAGCAGAGTTGACCATTACTGTGCGCGCCCCGGACCTAACTGCCGCATCAAAGGTCGGCAGGAAATACTCACGCAGGTAGTTTTCGGGAATCCAGGCTGATGTGCGGTCCCTACCGTTAAGAGGAAAACTGTAGCCGATATAATGCTTAAGGCTTGAAGCGACATTTCTGTCTTTATTTAGATCCGTACCTTCGAGCCCGCGGACAAACGCGACGCCCATTACCTTTGCAAGATAGGGGTCTTCGCCAAACGTCTCCCAAAAGCGGGGCCATAGTGGTTGGCGGCCAATATCGAGGACGGGTGAAAAACTCCATGGAATCCCGGCGGCCCGAGTTTCCATCGCCGTGATCTCTTCAGCTTTCCGCACCAACTCGGGATTCCACGACGCAGCCATCCCGATCTCCTGGGGGAACAATGTCGCGCCGCGTACGTAATTTGCTCCGTGGATCGAATCGATGCCGTAAATGACCGGGATCTTTAATCGGTTTTTTTGCGCGGCATTTTGGATTGCTTCAATGATCTCATGCCATTTATCAACCGAAAGCGCATGGCCGCTAACGTTAAGGATCGAACCCACTTTGTATTGCACAACCGCCTTTTCGAGCTTAACCGGGTCGATGTTGATATTGGAATCACCGCCCGACGTGATCTGACCGATCTCGAGCTGTGTCATCTGGCCGACCTTCTCTTCAAGAGTCATTTTCCTAAGCAAAGCTTCAATTTTGGCGGAATGATCGCGGAGGGGAGGCCGTTGCAAGCTCTTGCGGAAATAAGCATCGCTATCCAAAAGGTCGGCCGAAACTAAGTCACCGTTACTCTGCGCAAGGCTTTGTTGTAGAGGCAAGCAAAAGATTTGAAGGCAGGTTGCGGCGAATAAAAGTTGCGCTGTCTTTTTCATTGGGTTTAAGTGTCCGTCGGAGGCGTTGAAATATTTTGTAAGTTGTGCGTATATTGTATTTAATTCGTCAAATTACTTCAAGGATTATTATCCGGTACGCGTCCTGCATCCTTTTACAACCGTTATTCACGTTTTGCGTCTCCGCAATTAAAATAGCTGAGTTATAATAGGTAAAATGAAATAGTTAATCCATTTAGAGGGAGAAGTTCATGAAAGCAATTCAGGTTCTTTTAGCTTACTCGGTTGCCGTCTTGGTAATCGCATTTGTTTGTTCACCCTCGGCCGGTGGGCAGGTACGACCGGCCTACGAGGTTTTGAATGATAAAGACTCAGTCGTTGTCATACCGTCCAGTTTTTATTTCGCCGGTCAAAGCGCGCCGACGCAGATGCGAAACGCCGCAGCTGCAAGAATTGGTAAAGGTCGCCTCGTAATTGCCGGAATGGTCGACACATCCGGATATTCAACTGAGATCAGCGGCAAATACGAAGGCTTTTTGATTACTGATTCACCCATCCTGATCGGCAATAAGACCCTGGGAACTGGTGCTTATGGCTTCGGTTTTTCGAAAAAAGGTACGCTCAACATCTTTGACCTAAGCAGTAAGCAGATCCTTTCGACGCAATCAAAAGACGACAGCGAAATGAAACGACCCAGGCCGTTGCAAATGATATCGTCAGGTAACGGCGTAAGACTCTACAAAGGAAAAAGTTATATTGTGATCAGGCCACTATAGTCCGAACACTCTCGTCTTGATCAGTTGCTGGCTCAATGACCTGCTTTTTCCGCCGCTTCCTGTAAGTCTCTGCTAAGCTCGATAAGCTTTTCAAGATCAGCCCTGGCCCTGTCGTTATTCTTTGCGTCGATAACCCGAAGGCCAGTGAACGTTGGATTAGTGACAAATGCTGTTAAAGTGCCGTCGAGGTCAATAATCAGGTCCCGAACGCTTTTTCGCGTCAGATCTTGCGGGTTCGGATCAACGCCAGGTTCGTCTTTAATATCAAAGAAATTCAACCCGAGCCGTCCCGCCTTTTTTTTAATCTCGAGAGCTAGCTCGCCAATTTTTACGTAGTCTATTTTTTTTCCCGTTTTGTAGGTTTTGACGATCGACGATTCGAGTTTTTGAATACTTTCAAAATCGCTTTTGATTACGGCAAACTTGGCCTCGGGTATTTTCGAGTCCTCGCTCGCGTGCAGTTTATTTTCTTCCCGCTTGGCTTGCTCCAGTGCCAGCGAACGCATCCTGATCGAATCAGTGTCGCGTATCTCGGCGTCAGCGACTGGATTCGGAGATACTTGGGCACACATCGAACCCCCGAAAAGAATTACGTAGATTAGGCCAAAAACCGTGTTTCTCATCCGATTCGCAACCTGGGGCCTCGAAATCAATATATAAAGGGTGGACTGCCTTTCTATTTTAGGTCTTTCGCTTCCAACGAGAGCTTTTCGCTCAACTTCAAAATATTGAGAAGGTCAGTGCGAGTATTTATCGCAACCTCGAAATCAATGACTTTGATATTTCCAAAGATCTTACTCGAGACAAAACTGCCGATCGCCTTATCCAACTCGATGATCAGATCCCTTACACTCTTGGGTTTCTCGATTTTTTCCTTGCCGCCTTCATCCGAAGTATGACCGGCCTTTTTTTCCGCACTAACGGCAAACAAATTCGAATCGAGACGCTTTGCTTTCTTATTGATCTCGTCAGCTGACGATGCGATCAAACTGTAGTCGATAGTTTTGCCGGTGGTAAACGCCGTGATGATCGCCGCCTCTGAGATCTGGATGCCCTCAAAATCTTCTTTTATCTGGGGGAATCTAGCAGAAATATCCTTATTTATTGGTGCAAATGCCGCTGCCTCTGTCCGGCGAGCTTCTTGTTTCATACGCTCCATTTCAACCGAGCGCATTTTAATGCCATCACCTTCAGCCAAATTCTTGTCACCCGCACCCGCAGGTGTTTCTCGCTGCCCAAAGGCATATGAAACCGCTAACGCAACCATCATAAAGCAAAGGAGAACAACATTTTTTTTCATTGTATTTATTTCGATAGTTCAAATCTATTCGAACCTCCTTGGAAACGTATCAGGCGATAGGCGTTATTTTATAAGACTTTATCCTACTAATCAACAAAAGTTAATGGCCACGAAAATTTGCCGTTGTCAAAATTCCCTTTCCTTCCCCGATCACAATTATCTGATTAGTATTGACACGTGCGATCTGCTCTGTTTTCCCGTCACTCCAGCGGACTTCGACCGACTCGATCTTTTCGTCGCTGGCGAGCCCAAAATGAAGCCGAAGGTCATTTTGCGACAAATAGCTACCACCCGCTTGTACTTCCTGGATCATTGATCGCTTGTCGGTTTTCAAAGTCAGGCGCGACCCAATGGCATTTCGATTTTCCCCGTTTTGGATAAGTTTGAAGGTAATGCGTTGATTTTTGTTATCGGTAGTGTTCAACAACACCGTGGGTTTATCGCCTAGATTTGTAATTACGACGTCGATCTGCCCGTCGTTATTAAGATCGCCGAACGCGGCTCCGCGCGACGATTCCAGCGGTGCAGCGCGGAGTCCGGCTAACTCCGATACCTCTCCGAACATTCCGTTTCCGAGGTTTCGGTGCAGCAGGATGCCCTGACGATATCCCATCTGGCTCGCGCTTTTGATGAAATCGATCTGAGGATAAACGTGTCCGTTTACGACAAACAGATCTGGCAGCCCATCGTTGTCAAAATCAACGAACCCCGTCCCCCATCCTACATACGGATAGCTGATCGGCCCTACCTTTGATTCCAGCGATACGTCCAAAAATCCCTTTGCCCCGAGGTTGCGGTAGAGCGTATTGTGTTCATTGTCAAAGTTCGTGACGAAAAGGTCCATCCTTCCGTCTAGATCATAATCACCCCATGCTACCCCCATCGAACCTTGTTCAACTCCCTCACCGCTGTAACTGGTGGCCGTCCGAAAGCTTACATCGGTAAACGTTCCGTCATGGTCATTGCGGTACAGGTAGTTTGGCGTTCCGTCATTTGCGACATACAGATCAGGCCATCCGTCATTATCATAATCGGCAAAGGCTGCCCCTAAGCCATAATAATGACTTTTGTCATCGACGCCGATCTTATCCGCGACCTCCTCGAATGTGCCGTCTCCCTTGTTTCTGTAAAAAAAATCACGCTCTCCCGGCAATCCGCGCGGGCCGCATTGAACACGGATACCCTTAAATGCGCATGTTTTCGAACTCCCGAAAACCGGCAAATCATTTAGATCGAGCGAGACATATCCGGCCACAAATAGATCGAGATCGCCGTCGCGGTCGTAGTCCGCCCAGGCAGCACCCGTTTGAAACCCGCGGCCTCTTAGGCCCGACTTTTCGGTTATGTCCTCATATTTACAGTTTCCCTTTCCGCGGTAGGCGGCGTTGCCTTCAAAACCCGTGATAAATAGATCCAAAATACCGTCGCCATCAAGATCAACGGCAGTCACTGACATTCCCCAGCCTTTGCGAACGAGATTTGCAGTATCTGTAACTTTTTCAAATTTCGGCGTTTTAGACGTCTCACCTTCGATCTGCCGATAAAGAGTAATGAAACGGTCGCCACCTTTCTTGAAATTCTCAACCGACGAACCATTGACGGTCGCTACATCCAAAAAGCCATCTCCATCGCAGTCGAAAACTGCCGCACCGCCGCTCATGGATTCGATTATGTAGCGACTTTCAGCAGTGGAGATATGCGAAACATCGATCCCGCTGGCTGCAGAAACGTCTGTAAATGAGATCGCAGGTTTTTGCCCAAATAGAACGAGGGTGGGCAAGAGAACCAGAGATATTATGAGCAAGATGTGTTTCACGAGTTCGGCGAAGGTCGTTTAGCGTATTTCTCGGTCCGTGGTAAAACCTACTTCTTTGCTTTTGGTCGAATTTTGTCGAAGGGCACAATCCCTTCGCCCTCGAGGATCGCATAAAACTGATCGCCCGCAACGTTTTTGATCGTATCAACCCTTCCGGAATTCCAACGAATTTCGATCGTATCGACCTTAGTCGCTTTGCCGAGCCCAAAATGAACGCGGAGATCATTTTGTGACAGATAGCTTCCGCCGCTTCTGATCTCGTCGGTTTGGACAATCTTTCCAGTCGTCGCCTTGATCCTCGCACCGATGGCAAGCGGATTTCCCTGTTTTGCACCAAGTTCGAGCGTTATCCAGTGATTCGAGCGGTCGCCGGTGTTCTGCAGAAGCATGGGGGGACCATCCAGGTCTTCGACGACTATATCAATATCTCCATCGTTATCCAGATCGCCAAATGCCGCTCCGCGCGAAACCCGAAGCTCGGGAACGGCCGTTCCCGCCTGAGCAGAAGCATTACAAAACGTCGTGTCGCCATTATTGATGAATAAGAGCTTGCCCTGTTTGTATCTCGCACCGCCCGAAATATTATCCATTTGCGGATAAACGTGGCCGTTCACGATGAAGAGATCGAGCCACGTGTCGTTGTCCAGATCAAAAAAGCCCGTTCCCCAGCCCACATATGGCCGGGTGGCCTGGGCGACCTTAGCACTAAAGGAAACGTCCGTAAAATCGTAATTTCCATTGTTGCGATAGAGCGTATTGTATTCATCGACGAAATTAGTTACATAGATCGCGAAATTTCCCGTGTGTAGATAATCGCCAACCGCGACGCCCATCGAGCCCTGTTCTGAACCGTCCCCGCTCACAGCCGTTCCGGATATCAAGCCAATTTCCTTGAATTTCCCTTTGCCTTCGTTTTGATAAAAGAAGTTTGGTGTTGAATCGTTGGCTACATAGATATCCGGGCGGCCGGTATTGCCAAAGTCTGACGCGACCGGCTGCATTCCGTAAAAACCCTGTGGATCGTCCATTCCAAGTTGTTTTGAAACATCGATAAATGTGCCGTCGCCATTGTTTTTGAAAACACTGTCACCTGCACCCTGCAAACCTCGCGGGCCGCACTGGACGTCAACCCCGCGAAACTTACAAGTTGGAAGCGATCCAAAGCCCGGAAGGTCATTGAGCCTAAAATCTACGTAATTTGACACTATCAGATCAAGATATCCATCACCGTCATAATCCGCAAAAGTCGCTCCGGACGACCACCGGCCATCAGCAACCCCCGCCTTTTTTGTGACATCGGTAAACGTTCCGTCACCGTTATTCTGATACAACACGTTCCCGCCAAGACATGTCACGTATAGATCGGGAAAACCGTCGTTATTGACATCGCCTATCGCTCCACCCATCGCGTAACCGGGAAAGCCGACGCCCGCTTTGTCGGTTACGTCGGTAAAAGTTCCATTACCGTTATTGTGATAGAGCCTGCTTTTTGATTGCTGCTTCTTGAGGGCCATGTCGACCGTCGGAGCATCTGTGAAGTAAATGTCCAGGAAACCGTCGCGGTCGTAATCTAGCAGCAAAACACCGCCGCTCATCGATTCAACAATGTATTTCTTTTCCAGAGAATAAGTGTGTGTAAACTTGATCCCGGTTTTGTCCAAGACATTTATCAGTTGCGGAATTTGTCGATCCTTACACGAATCGTCATCTTTCTTTTTCGCAAAAGTGGCCTGAATAAGAATGATCGAGATCAAAGTTATAACCGCTAACGCGCCTTGTGTTTTCATTCCATCGATCCGTTTTTCGCCTTACTTAGTTCCTGAAAGATCTTGAGATGTTTTTTGGCAAGCTCCGGCTCCCCGATCAAATTATACAGCCGGCTTAATTGAAAATGGGTATCGGGATCATTTGGATTTAACGCGGCTGCCTTTTCCAAAACCGGACGAGCTTTCAACTCTGCACCCGTCTGCAAATAAACTGCTCCGAGATCGCGCAAAGCCGATGCGTAATTGGGTGACAATTTCACGGCGAGCTCCAGATACTCGATCGCTTTTGCCGAGTCACCCTGGCCTTTGTACGAAACCCCGAGCTGATACGCAGCCTCAAAATGATTTGGATTTATTTCCAGGCACTTTCCAAATTGTCCACGCGCCTCCCTCAGCCTATCGGGTTGTGCCGAAAGAGTTAACCCCATAGCCAAACAAGCGCGTGCATCGTTCGGCCGGGCTGCTAGAACCTTTCCCAGAGCATTCTCGGCGTTTTGCAAATCGTTGTTCTGCAAAGAAGCCGCTCCATAGAAATACACAAACTCTAGATCGTCCGGCTCCAAGGCAATCAATTTTTCGGCCGCACGGACGGCTTTTCCAGCCTGGTTTGCCCGCATCGCGGTAATCACAAATTGGAGCAAAGCTTCCGTATTATTCGGATTCTCAGACAAAAACCTTTCAACCAGACCTAACGATCCGGTGTAGTTTCCCTGTTCACTTTCGAGAACGCCTTTAACAAAGAACAATTGTGGAGATGCTGGCTCAATTTTTTCCACCTGCTCAAGATGGATCTTGGCCTTAGCAAAGTCCCTCAAAAAGATCTCCGACTTAGCCAAGAGCAGCAGTGCTCCGATGTCGCGGGGCCAAGCTGCAACCACCAGGCGTAGGAGATCGACCGCCTCCTGATGCCTCGCGACCTTGCTCAAAACCTCGGCAAATCGTACGGCAACATTCAGATTTTGCGCGGAAAGCGACTTCGCTTGCACCATCACGGTGTCGAAATTCTTTTTGTCACCGGACCCCAAATAACATGTAGCTCGCAGCGGCAGAGCCTCACTATTTCTAAGCTTGAGCGGCAGTTTTTCCGCTATCTCCAGTGCCTTGGGACAATCGCCAACAAGCACATACATTTGCGCTAGATCCAACCCGAGCGAATCGCGGGATCGTTGATTCCAGGAAACACCGTCCAACACGGCCCGGGACTCTTGTGTTTCGCCAAGCTGAAAATGTGCCGCGGCCAAACTCAATTTTGCGGATAGAAGGCCCGGTTCGAACGTTAGCGCTTTTAGCGAAAGTGACTTGGCTTCAGTCGGCCGACCCTGTTTGAGCCGAAGTTTTGCCATTAGAGCAAACCCCAGCGAATCTTTGGGATTCGCGATCACATACCTTAGTAGATCGTTCTCTACGTCGGCAAGCTTTCCGTCCTCTATTCGTTTTTCAAAATGAGCAAGGGCAAGTCTGTCCGACCTCTGGGCCTGTCCGGATATCCAGATCGAAAAGCACGAAAGAATTAAGCCAATTTTTGCGGCCTGAACCAGTTTAATACGGAGATTTTGCATCGTTTGCCATGGGCGAACCACCCTTTCGATTGGCAGCTTTTAGTTCCTGATATGTTTTTAACTCCCGATCCGCCTCATCCTTGCGAGAAGCCTTGCGGTAGGCGATGCTCAACTGGTAATGAATGTAATCTTTGTTTGATTCTGATGCCGCGGCGATCTCGAGTTGCTCGATAGCTTTGTTCGTATCGCCCGTTTCCAGGTATATCTTGCCGAGTTGATAGCGGGGATCCGCATAGTCGAATTTCAAACGGATCGCGTCTTCCAAAAGCGAGATCGTTTTTTCAGGCTCGATCTTTCTCTCGATAAAGGTCAGAGCGAGATGGTATTTCGACAGAAAGTCCGTTGGATTAAGTTCCAATTCCCTGGCAAAAGCCTTTTCCGCCTCGTCGTACTTACTAAGGTGAATGAAACTCTGCCCGATAAAATAGTTCGCCTTTGCAGTACTCGGGCTCAATGCGACAACGGTTTTAAGTTCCTTGATCGCTCTGGCATAATCCCCGAGGATCATAAATCCCTGCCCGGCATAAAATAGGAACTCCGGTTTTTTTTGTGAGACCAAGGCTATGTTGTTAAGGACCGACGTCGCTTCCTGATTTCTCTTCAACTGTATAAGCGAGATTCCATAAAAATACGCAAGCTCGGGATTACTGGCTAATGACCCTTCGATCGGCTTAAGTGTCGAAACAGCTCCCGCATAGTCCTGGTTGAAATAGTAGCTGGTCCCGAGCATCTCTCTAATTACCTTATCCTGCGGATTGACCTTTAAGTGGCGGGCCAGCGGAACTATAGCCTTATCGAATTGGTTTGCCTGAAAGGCAACAATGCCCCAATTCCGGTCTAACCCGGCAAAATCCGGATTCCATTTTGACGCAGAGGCAAACTTTTCGAGCGCGTCTGTCAACTGACTGGTTTGCACGGATATCACAGCCAGATTGTGAAACGCCTGCGCCAATACATCACGTAAATATGCCTTGATCTGGGTCAACTCGATGGTCCGTTTCGGCGTAAGACTCACTTTGGCGGAGGTGGAAAGGTCGGCACTTTCAGTTTTTGTATTTGAGTCAGCCGCAACTTTTCCAAGAATCTGGCTGATCTCATCCTTCGAGGATTGGATCGATCTTTCCTGTAAGCGGCGGGAAATATCCAATTCCTTTTCGCCTTCCTCCTTGCGCCCAGTCCTTACCAATAATCGGCCAAACATGAAATGTGTACGCCGAGCTTGATAATCCTTTTCAGGTTTTCCATCTTCTAATACGATCGCCTGACGAAGATTTTTCTCCGCCCCTACCAGATCATTTGTCTCGATCTGCGATTGTGCAAGGAATAAATATGCTTCTCCGCGACGCGGATCTATCTGTACGGCCCTTTGTAAATATTTGACCGCTTTCTCGTGCTCGTTCATCGAAGAAGCTACGACCCCGGCAAAAAAGTTACAGAAAAAGTCATCCGGAGTAAGTTTCAGCTCCTCTACAAACGCGGCTCCGGCTTCAGGTAACCGGTCGCTTCCACCCTGTTGCAGGATCAAATAGCCGAGATAAAACTGAGCCTTCGGGTGCTTTGGATTGATGGCCAAGGCTCGCCTGATCTCGCGTTCGGCTTCGAGAGGGTAATTGGTCCTTTCGTACGCCTGCGCAAATACGAGGCGCAGATCCGGGCTATCTTTGCCTGTCAAGATCTGGACCTCGTCAAACAAAAGTTTTGCGCGTTCCGGCTGTTTTAAATACAGATAGGTCAGCCCTAGAGCATTTGCCAGCTCAAAATCTGGTGAAATGCGGAAGGCCTTTTCAAGCTCGGGAAGAGCCGATGAGTAATCTTCCTTGGTGAAGTAAAGGTTCCCGAGGATATAGTGTGCGTTATAAAGATCAGGGTCGATCGAAAGTGCTTTTTGGGCCTCACGTATGGCTCTGTCGACTTCGTTAGACCGCTGGTACGCAACCGCCAGGTTAGTTCGATTCGGCGCGCTATCGGTGTACAGGAGAGATTCGGTCAGGAGTTTGACGGCGTCGGAATATTTACCCTCTTCGACCGCGATGTTTCCGACCCTTTGGAGCGCGATGCCTAGGATCGCTCGATTTTCGACAGCGGCATTATTCAGGTCACCCGATATCTGGAAGGTCTCCGCGGCGCTAATATGTTTGGCCAACTCGTCGCTTGTTTGATTATTTTGAGTGCCGGGAGTGAGAGCTGTCTTCTTAGAATTTATCTTTTGAGCAGAAATATTAAATAAAAAAAAAATAAGGCAAAGATCAATATTTTGGGGCTCATAACAGGTAAAACAAATTCTTTTTGAGAAAACTTGATCTGAAGAAAAAGGATATCACAGAATAAAAATGGCGAGAAGATATTTGCCTTTCGGCATCCATCTTCTAGCCATTTTCAAACAAGATCCAAGCTTAGAAATTCAACTTGAATGCGTACTGAATCTCACGGCCCCCTTTTGTACTTGCCGCAACTCCAAAATTACCATTTACTCCGGCGGAGGTAATGGTATTGTTTGTCGGGCTGCACGCACTCGCGCCGCACTGAACGTCACCGTTGTAGAATAGAACCGGCAAACTGTCGCCTCTGAAGTTAACGTGATTGAACGCATTGAACATCTCAATCCGGAATTGGAGCCGGGCGCTTTCACCCAGGAACGTGCTCTTTAGCCACCCTGGCGAGAAGTTCTTATACACCGACAGATCAACATTCCTATTATTCGGCCCTTCACAGGTCGATTTCTTAGGGATAGTTTCACCTATTTTATAACCAACAAGCGTCCAGGCTGCCGGATTGAAATAGCTGCCCTTTGTCGTGGTTAGGCTGCATGGCTGCCCCTCAACCCTGATGGGCCGCTGATTGGCGACCCCGGTTCCCGTTCCGGTAATACCGCCTTGGAAATTAAAACCGGTCGCATTTAGTTGCGGTGTCAACGAGGTGCCGCTCGAAACTTGAATGATCGAGGCGACTTCCCATCCGCCAACTAAAGTCTTGACAAACTGATTGGACCCCTTCATCGAAGGTAGATTGTAGATAAGGTTTGCCACAAAAATATGCGGGCGATTTATATCCGATTCGGCAAAATCGAGGCCGCGGTCATTCCTGTTCAAGACCGCAAACGCCGAACTCCCACCCGACGAATCGTTCAAACCAAAGTCAGCCAGTGACCGGGAATAGGTGTATGCCGCCTGGAAACTCAGGCTCTTGGCGAATCGAGTCCTAAACAAGACCTGAAGCGAATCGTAATTAGCCCGTCCATTTCGCTCAAACTGGTAAATCGAACCGTAATTGCTATAGGGGCGGAGGGCATTGACAGCGTTGGCATTGGCCGCAAAGGCGGCCGCCTTCCGGTTAACATCCAAAACCTGATTGACGTCATTGTGGGTCAATTGTTTGCGGGCACGATTGCCGACATAACCGACCTCCAGGACCGTTTCCTTCCACAACTGCTGGCCGACCGAAACGTTAAACTGCAGTGCGAAAGGAGTTGCGGCTTCGGGACTCAACCCGTAATGCGGCGAACCGGCTGATGCGGCTCCGAGACCTGCATAGACTGTACCATCCAAATTTCGCTGACCGCCGTTGGATATCGCAAATGGCGAGTTGGTCGTTAATGAAGCAAAATACGGAGATGTTCTTTCCCTGAGAGTGAACTGTCCGAATCCGCCTCTGATAGCAGTTTTTCCATTAGAGAAAACATCCCACGCAAGGCCTAAACGCGGCGAAACGTTTTTATAATTATTCTTACGAAGCGACCGGTTTGAAAATTGAACCGGAGTGCTCGCACCTGCTATGCCGGCGCAAGGGTTGGTCCCCTTCGGAACTACGAGACCATTACAAGGATCAGTTGCAGGCCGTGCGGGGTTATAAGCCGATGGCAAAAATCCGCTGATTTTGTCGAGAGCATCATATGGCTCAAAAAGCAACGAATATCTGACACCCAATTCCAGGGTTAGATTAGATTTGGCTTTCCAGGTATCTCCGAAGTAGAATTCCAAATTCTTATACCGGTTGTGGCCAACCGGCATCGTATTGGTTTCATTAAAACCGAAAAGCGAGCCAGTGGTCAAAACGTCGGCTAAGTAACTACCGGAGTTGAAATAATTGAATACGTTATTATCCGGGTCTTCCACATTGCAACAGGCTCCCCAGAATTGGGTTGTTTCGTTATTGGGTCCGGAATCTTCATTCTTCGCAGCCTGGTCATACAAGAAGCCCATTTTTAGCGTGTGATTTCCTTTGACCATCGAGAAGTCATCTCGAACCGTATAGATATCGAGAGAGTTTCTGAATGGTGATTGTGTCCAAAGATCGGGACCTGAGTTTGACTGGAACGGAGCGATTCCACCCCAGAAAACCGGGTGCGGACGATTATTTCCGTTCACCTTACCGGAGGTCGGAAATAGCCCCGGAATTGCGGTGTTGATGGCCGCATTAATATCTGCTCCTGCACCGGGATCGACATTAATGCGATTGGCAGAATACGAAAATTGGACGTCGTTTATAGCCGTGCCCGAAAGCTGCGTGGTTAATTTGATTGCAGCCTGCTTAGAGGGCTGTGTCCAACTGCTTTCAATAGTTGGGAACGCATCATCTCCCCATAAGCTGCCTTGCAAGATCGGAAATGGATTTGCCCATTGGTCCTGCGTGTACCGGCCAAAGATCTTATTCTTGGCACTGATGTTGTAATCTATGCGAACATTTTCTTCTCTAAAATTGATCGGTGAATTGGCAGAGGCCGCATAATTGTTGCAGTCCGAACCAGTTGGGGTCCTGTTTGGCAGCGGGTAAATTTTTAACAATGTCACACCGGTAGGATTTATTTGCGAAGCCGGAATCACATTTTGAGTCACTGTCAAAGGATTTGGCAATATCGCGGGAATTAGGCGGCCCTGACTATCCAGATGCGCAGGTACACCAATCGTGTCCCCCGGACGACCATTACTAATCGTGCCCGTGGAACAACCCCCAACAGGCCTCAGGTCTCCGCTTCGTTCAGCCACGGTGGGTACTCGACCAGAGCGTGACCGGCCGCGGATCTCCTTGTTCCACTCCTGCGAATAGAAGAAGAATAGGCGGTCTTTGATAATAGGTCCGCCTAAGGAACCGCCATAATCATTACGGCGGAGTTGATCTTTCTTCAAGCCAAACTTGTTCGCGAAGAACTCAGTGGCGTTCAGTGCATCATTTCGACCAAAGTAGAATAAACTGCCGTGGAATGTGTTGCTGCCTCCGCGGGTCGCGATCGAGACAATGGCTCCCGCAGCTTGACCGTACTCAGGGCCATAGCTGTTTCGAAGTGATCTGAACTCGGCGATAGCTTCGATCGAGGGGAACAAAAGTATAGTGCGGTTAGAGCCGGTGTCGTTATTGTTTGCACCGTCAGTGAGAAACAAATTACTTTGCCCCGAATTGCCGTTGACCGAAAAATCGACGCCGCCGAAGAGCCCTTTCTGTTTGCTGTCAAAATTATTCGCGGCAGAAACACCAGGCTGCAATTGCGTAAGCTGCGTAAAACTACGTCCATTGAGCGGAAGCTCGCGAACCTGTTCGCCTGTAACGACTTCGCCAACCGCTCCGGACTGCGTTTCTATCTGGATACTGTCAGCAGTAATATTGACAACCTCGCTGACCGCGCCGGTCTGTAGAGTTACATCCTGCCGCGTTGTATTGGACACATTGACCACAACATTGGTGATCGATGTTTCCTTAAAACCGGTTTTTGTAATGGCGATCTTGTACGTGCCGATCGCAAGATTAGCGACGCTATAATTGCCATCGGAGTTGGATGTTACCGTCCTTTTCGCTCCGGTTTCGATCTGGACGACGGTGATACTTGCGTCCGGCACGACTGCTCCGTTCGAATCAGTTACGGTGCCGGCGATCTGGCCCGATGTTCCTGTCTGCGCCAGCAGAGCTGCCGGAAACACCATTATCGCGATCAAAATTAGCGAGATCCTGAGTAACCTCGGACCATTTTGAATGAAACCGCCTATCGAACGAATCATTTTCATCGGAACATCCTCCAGACTAAATTGAAACCAGAATTCAAAGCCGCTAACCCCCCGGCATCAGAGACAACCACGTCCGCGACTAAACCACTAAAAAAAAGCTTAAAATTGCCATGAAAAATGATCTTTTTCACAAATTGAAAAAGCACCCCTTGCAAGCTGACTGCGAAACTATCTGGTTGTCGGGAACTGCGAAATAATTCTTCTTTAGAAACTGCTTTGCCTACGATACGTCACGTTTAATGAAATAAATCTAAAAGCAAATAAGTGGCAAAAAATACTTTTGTATTGAGGCACCGCAAAAGTAACATCGAAAAGTAACTATTGTCAAGCGTTATTCAGAACATAATTAGAAAGTTCCAAAAATAGTTTTCTATTTGGATAGGGCTAAATTGGTCGTACCAATTTAGCCCTATCCAGATCAAATAGAAACCGGGGCAAACATATTAGCGAGAACTAAACTAAAAGCCCCCATCAGAGCAGGCTCAGCACCGAGGCTCGACGGAATAATACGGGTTTCCGGTATTCCCTGGCAAAGCCCGGCCTCGGCTGCGGTCTGTATCTCTTTGGAAACCAGATCCCAGACCTTTACAATCGAACCGCCGACGACGATCACATCCGGCGAAAGTCCCTGGATCAGGTTTCCGAGTCCAATACCGATGAAGTGTGCAGTTTCTTTAACCGCAGCCATGGCTTTCTTTTCGCCCTTCTGCGCGAGTTCTATCAACTGTGGAAAACTGATCTGAATAGATTGGTCGCCATTTTCGACCAACTTCGCATAGCGGGCGATGGCCGCCCGCTCGGATGCAAACGCCTCCCAACATTCGTGGCTCCCGGTTCCGCAGGCGACTGGGGCGTCCGTGCCTATCCGCATGTGTCCGAATTCGCCCGCGACACCACCCTTTCCGCGATAGATCTGGCCGTCAAATACAATGCCCGTTCCGATACCGTTTTCAATAAACACTAAGATAAAGTCGCGGACATCGCGAATCTCCGGCCGACCAAACCAAAGCTCAGCCAATGCCGCCGCATTCGCATCATTATCGGCGGTTACCAGAAGCCCGGCCGCGGCCTCGATCTCCTCAACAATTCGCGGCCTGCGCCACTTGAAGTGGGGGCTATATAGAACCTGCCCTTTCTTGCTGTCTACCAATGCCGGAAGGCTGATCCCGATCCCCTCGATCGCGTGTCCACTTTTCCGCGTGAACCTTTTGACACTTTCAATTATCAACGAGATCGTTTTCTTTGAATCAGGATCTGTCGCGAACGCCTCCTTCTCAATTATTTGACCCGTCAGATCGCACGTAGCAACAGCAGTTTTTTCGGTGCCCAGATCCACCCCTATGACGACTGGGCGAGACGTACGAAGCGTCAAAAGGGCTGGCGGCCGGCCACCCGAAGACTCCCCGAAAACCTCTTTGATCAAGCCGCTTTTTTGCAGTTCGCTAACTATCAATGAGACCGTAGATCGCTGCAGGGCCGTTTCACGTGCAATATCCGCACGGGAGATCGGCCCTTTTTCCCGAACATAATTGAGTACGATTTGCCGGTTTATGTCGCGGATCGTATTCGAGCGTGCGACAATGGCTTTTCTAAGGTCGATTCGTTTCATAAACTTCCCAACAATAGAAATCCTGAGAAGACAGACAATCTACGGATTTTTGGCAAATACTGACATTTTTTCTTTTTCCGATGCCATTTCTAAAATCGACAACTTCCTACCCGCACATGGACAAGATTACTCAGATTAAATAGATAGATTGGATAATTTGTATAAATAAAATAAGATTCCGTTACATTCTTCACTTTTCCAAACCAACGACACTGGTTACAATTACTAGGCCGAGGGTCACGAATGCTAACGAAGAATCGTATTCAATAAGACTTTTGCCGGCAACTGCAACTAAGATTATAGGCTGACTTCTATGATATCTGGTCAAGAAGAATTTACAAGGCGGGAATTTTTATCACTCGGTGGTTTTTGTGCCGCGGGCTGGTTATTGGCTCAAACCGCAGGATCGCAAGCCCAAGCAAGGCCATCGAAAATGCTGCTTTACGTCGGCACGTATACATCGAATACGAAAAGCGAAGGCATTTACGTTTACCTTTTTGATTCTGGAACGGGAGAATTGAACCTTCATAACACGGTCAAAGGTATTGAAGAACCGTCGTTTCTGACTATCGACCAAAAGCATCGGAATCTCTACGCCGTAAACGAGCTTGTAGATTACGAAGGCAAACCCAGCGGCTCGGTGAGCGCTTTTGCGATCGATCAAGAGACAGGAAACCTCAGTTTCCTTAACAGACAATCGAGTTTGGGCGGTGCTCCATGTCACATCACGACTAGTGATAACGGCAAGTTTGCGCTTGTTGCTAATTATTTGGGTGGAAATATTTCCGTTTTCCCGATCGAAAAGCGTGGAATGATAGGATCTGCTGTCGACGTTGTGCGGTTTTCCGGATCGGGGCCGAACAAAGAGCGTCAACTGAGCCCTCACGCACATTCGGTGACTCTGGACAGGAACAATCAGTTTGCGTTTGCGGCCGACCTTGGCACCGACCGGGTTATGATCTTCGAGTTTAACAAATACAATGGAAGGCTCTCACCGAACCGAGCACAGGCGTTTTTCCAAACAAGAGCCGGAGCGGGCCCGAGACATTTCACATTTCATCCGAACGGTAGGTTGGCGTTCGTTATCAACGAACTCGATTCGACCATTTCCTCCCTGGCCTATGATGAAAAGGCGGGTAGGTTGACGGAGATAAAAACGATATCGACGATTTCGGGGGAGTCTTCTGTCGCGAACACATGTGCGGACATCCACGTTTCGCCGGACGGCAAAACGTTGTACGGGTCAAATCGAGGACAGGACACTATCGCCGCATTCATGATCAACCAGAAAAGTGGGGTTATCTCCCCGGTCGAGAATATTGCGACCGGCGGCAAGCGGCCACGAAATTTTGCCATCGATCCGGCGGGAAATTTCCTGCTTGCGGCGAATCAAGAAACCAACAACATAAGCATTCTTAATATCGACAAAACTACTGGCCGACTCAAATCAACAGGGATCACCGCCGAGGTCCCGTCGCCGGTTTGCCTGAAATTTGTGCCGATAATTATCTGAATGAGAAATGTGACGGAATGAAAAGACGTAATCCAGCGTCGCAATTATTCTTTGGACGATCTTGGGGTACCGCATTTTGGTCGACTCCATCGCAAGAATTGGACTGCATAGTTAAGGAGGAGTTCACGGGCCCGATCGGGTTTGGTCGTGACGTGTCAAAATCGACGTTTGAGGTTGGCGGCGGAGGCTAGGGTAATCAGGAATGTTATAGCCGATAAGGGTGAGGCGAGGTTTTCATCAATGAAGGCTTTTTGGTTCATTTTGCTTTATGTTTGCTTTGTAACCGGAAGCTCTTCGGCCCAGACGAATGGACGGGCTAAGGAGCTTTCCCTCAACGACGGCTGGAGATTTCGCGAGACCAGTAAGCCCGAGTGGCATCCCGCGAGCGTTCCGGGGTGCGTCCACACTGATCTCATAGCCAACAAACTTATCGAAGACCCGTTTTACCGTGATAACGAAAAGCGGCTTCAGTGGATCGGAAAGACCGATTGGGAATATACGATGACCTTTCGACTCTCTCCCGAAATGCTCGGCCGACAAAATCTCGACATCGTATTTGATGGATTAGACACGTACGCGGAAGTTTTTCTGAACAATAATCGCATCCTCGATGCCGATAATATGTTCCGGACGTGGCGGGTCAGCGTTAAAGAATTTGCCAAACGGGGCGAAAATGTTTTTCTGATAAAATTCCGGTCGCCTATAAACGAGATCCTGCCGAGAATGGCAAAGCTCGATTACGAACTACCGGCATCGAACGATCAAGGCGAAAAGACCAGCCCTTATACAAGAAAAGCTCCGTATCAATATGGTTGGGATTGGGGACCGCGATTTGTCACGAGCGGCATTTGGAGGCCGGTTCGCCTTGTTGCATGGGACAATGCCCGAATAGACGACCTCCGTATAAAGCAAAACAAATTATCCAAGGACAATGCCGATCTCACCGCTGTCGTCGAGATTGTTGCCGACGACGCGATTGATGCGACCATCGAGATCGAAAGCGTAACTGAAAAGAAAGCGATTGCCGTGAAGCAGGTAAAACTGGCCCGCGGCGTTAACAAGCTCGATCTGGATCTCACCATTCGAGATCCGAAGCTCTGGTTCCCGGTAGGCCTGGGCGACCAATCGCTCTATACGTTTAAGGCGAACCTAAAGGTCAATAAAAAACAAATTGACGAGAGGACGAAACGGACCGGACTGCGGACGCTCGAATTAAGACAAGAGCCCGACGAATTCGGAAAGAGTTTCAAGTTCATCGTCAACGGAATTCCCGTGTTTGGACACGGCGCAAACTGGATTCCCGCTGACATCTTTCCGACCCGGATCACCAAAGAAAAATACAAAAACCTTCTCGGCTCGCTGCACGACGCAAATATGAACATGGTTCGCGTCTGGGGCGGCGGCATATACGAGGATGATTATTTCTATGATCTGGCTGACGAGATGGGCATTCTAGTCTGGCAGGATTTTATGTTCGCATGCAGCATGTACCCGGGAGACAAACCGTTCCTCGACAACGTCCGGCACGAGATAATCGACAACGTCAAACGGCTCCGCGATCACCCGTCAATCGTCATCTGGGTCGGCAATAACGAAATCGAGACCGCGTGGCAACACTGGGGATGGAAAGACAAAAACCCCGATGCTGTCTGGCAAGATTACCTAAAGATCTTTGTGCGGCTCATTCCGGAAGTTCTGGATGAGGTCGACCCTTCGCGGCCCTATTGGCAGAGCAGCCCAAGCTCAAACTTTCAGGCGGATTCCGAATTTCAAGGGATAGGCGACACGCACTACTGGCAAGTCTGGCACGCTGAAAAGCCGTACGAAGAATATGAAAAGCAATTTCCGCGCTTCATGAGCGAATATGGCTTCCAATCATTCCCCGAACTCGAAACCGTCAAGACCTATACGGCCGAAGAGGATCGTAAGGACATCGAGACGCCGATCATGCTTGCTCATCAGCGTCACCCGCGCGGCAATCAGCTTATCCGGCAATATATGATGCGCGAGTACGACCAGCCTAAAGATTTTGAATCGTTTCTTTACGTAAGTCAGGTCCTCCAGGCTCAGGGCATCAAGATCGGAGCCGAACACCTCCGGCGAATTATGCCGCGAAATATGGGTTCTTTGTATTGGCAGGCAAACGACTGCTGGCAAGTTGCGTCGTGGTCAGCGATGGACTATTTCGGCCGGTGGAAGGCCCTGATGTATTACACGCGGCGTTTTTACGCGCCGATGCTGGTATCGCCGCATGTCGAAGACGGCAAGATGGACGTTTTTGTCGTTTCGGACTCGCCGCTCGAGAAACAGGCGGACTTGGATATTCGTCTGATCGATCTAACCGGAAAGGAGCTGATGACAAAAACAATAGCTTTGTCGATCGAACCGCTCAGGGGAAGGTCCTATTTAAGCGTTCCCGTAGATGAGTTATTAAGTGGTGTGGACCCAAAAAACGTCGTACTGCTAGCTGAGCTGCGGTCCGACGGTAAGACGGTGTCGACAAATCAATATTATTTCAAACCGTTCAAGCAAATGGCGTTCTCGAACCCAAACATTGCCGTCGACATCTCGCAGGTCGCAAGCGGTTTTAAGATCAAACTTACGGCTGAGAAGGTTGCCAAGGCGGTCTATCTTTCCGGTTTCACGGAAGGATTTTTTGCCGACAACTATTTCGACCTCATACCGCGTAGGGCTGTCGAAGTTGAGTTCAAGACAGAAAAGAAAATGAACGTTGACGAATTCCGACGCTTGTTGAAGGTCCGCTCACTTGTCGACGCGTTTAACTAATTCTTTTTACAGACATTTCTTAAATATGAAAAATCCTGCTCGCAGCAACCAAATTCGGTTCGCTCTTTTGGCCGCGGTTGTTTTGTCCATCGTTTGCGCCGGCCTTGGTCCTGGATCCGTTAAGTCTATCTCCCAGACTGCTCTTCCATACCGTGATCCAAAGCTGCCGATCGTTACCCGAGTCAAAGACCTGCTTGGGCGGATGACGCTGGATGAAAAAGTCGCACAGATGATGTGCGTCTGGATGGAGAAACCAAACGACAATAAAGACGTGCCGCGATCGCAGATGCCGTTTGGTGGTAAATTCTCGGCTGAACTTGCTAAACAAAAAATCCCAAACGGAATCGGCCAGTTTGCTCGTCAGCGTGAATTGCTCGATCCAAAGGGCTCGGCCGAATATGCGAATGCTGTGCAGAAATGGTTGAAAGAAAATACGCGATTGGGCATTCCAGTAGTTTTTCATGACGAAATCCTGCACGGGGCAATGTCTGGCGGTTCGACCGTTTTTCCTGTTCCACTCTCACTTTCTTCGAGTTGGGACACCGACTTGATCTCGCGCGTTTTTACGGTCGCCGCCCGTCAGACGCGGATCCGCGGCACCCAGCACGTTCTCGGACCCAACATGGACCTTGCGCGTGACCCTCGCTGGGGACGTACCGAGGAAACATACGGGGAAGATCCATATTTGACGTCGCGCATCGTCGTTTCGCTCGTCAAGGCAATTCAAGGTAATGCGACCTATGCCGATCCTAGAATTGACGACACTCACGTTATCGCAACCGGCAAGCACTTTGCGGGACACGGCCAGCCCGAGAACGGCACAAATATTGGGCCAGTAAATCTATCGGAGAGGCTCCTTCGCGAAACTCACTTTGTTTCATTCGAATCAGCGGTCAAAGAGGCTAGTCTATTCAGCATCATGCCTGCTTATCACGAAATCGACGGCGTCCCTGTTCATGCAAATAAATGGATGCTCGACACGGTTTTACGCAAGGAGTGGGGTTTTCAGGGCACGGTCGTTTCGGATTATTACGCCATGACAGAATTGGAGAGTAGACACAAGATCGCCTTAAATTTAGCTGATGCTGCGAAACAATCTCTCGAGGCAGGCCTCGATGTCGAATTGCCCGATCCGAAAGTCAACAAAACGTTAGCCGAGCAAGTCAAGTCCGGGGCGATACCCGAAAGTTTGATCGACCAGGCTGTTTCACGAATCCTCTATCAAAAATTCCAACTCGGACTTTTTGAAAATCCATATGTTGACGTAGATCGAGCATTGAAACTGACTGACACGGCCGAAGACAGAACCCTGGCAGCGGAATCTGCACGGCGGTCGATAATCCTGCTGAAGAATCAAAACGGCCTTTTACCTCTCGACAAGGCAACGTTGAGATCGATCGCCGTGATCGGCCCGAATGCGGATCGTGCCCACCTCGGTGGTTACACAGACCCAAATCCGCCGCACACCGTCAGCATACTCGACGGGGTGAAAGCCAAGTTGGGAGGCGCGGTGAAGGTCAATTACGCGGAAGGTGTGAAGATCACCAAAGAAGGTGGAAATTGGTTTGGTGACGCCGGCACTTTGAACGATCCAGCAAGCGATCAAAAACTCATCGACCAGGCTGTGAATGTTGCAAAACAGTCGGACAAAGTAATCCTGGCCATCGGCGGAAATGAAGACACAAATAAGGAAGGATGGGCGGAGAATCATCTCGGCGACCGTGACTCGCTCGATCTGGTCGGGAGGCAAAATGATCTCGTCAAGGCGGTCCTTGCAACGGGAAAGCCGACCATTGTCTTTATGATCAATTCGGGACCGCTGGCGATAAATTATGTTGCGGAAAATGTCCCCGCGATCCTGGAAGGTTTCTATTTAGGCGAAGAAACCGGTACTGCCGCGGCTGACGTTATTTTCGGCGACTATAACCCAGGCGGGAAGTTGACCATTTCGTTTCCCCGTTCCGTTGGCCAACTACCTGACTACTACAACGCGAAACCCACGGCTAGGCGCGGATATCTGTTTTCGACGACCGAGCCGCTTTTCCCTTTCGGCTTTGGATTGAGCTATACGACTTTTAAGTATTCGAACCTTAGGGTCACCAAACCAAAGATCGCGACAAACGAAGGCACAACCGTGACCGTCGACATCTCAAACACGGGTAATGTTCCCGGAGACGAGGTTGCACAGATGTATATCCGCGATGACGTCAGTTCGGTGACGCGGCCCGTCAAGGAACTCAAGGATTTCGTAAGGGTCGCGATCGAACCGGGGCAGACAAAAACAGTTACGTTTACAGTGACGCCGGCGAAGTTGCAGTTCTGCGGCCGCGATATGAAACGCGTCGTCGAACCGGGAACGTTCCAGGTCATGGTCGGCGGCAATTCTCGCGATCTGATCTCGCAAACCCTGGAGGTTGTCGGGAATTTGCGTCAGTCCGTAAAACACTCTCGAAAACTTTAGATGCCTTATGGTTCTTTTTGCATATCCCGACAAAAGCCGATGAAAATCATTTTGACGTTTAGCTTTTGTTTTGGTCGTGGACAGCACCGGAAGCGTCATGTAGCGTCGGTCGTTGTTGCCCAAAGCGAGGCCACCGACCAACTGTGCACGGCAATGACCAAAAAAAAGCGGCGTACTGGTCCGCAAGTGACAGAATGAAGTGCGTGCAGCAAAAAGATTCTCGCGATTAAGAAACACTATTCAGCGCATACCATGGTGATTCACCGTGTGGAATTTGCGAAAACTGAAGAAGCCAATTTCTGTCACCGAAGACGATTTTGCAAAAATAACTTTTTTCGTCCGTTGGTCTAGCCCGATGTTACTTTTTAAAAGTCGATACCGCTATCGCGATCACACCAAAAATTATCATCAATCCGCCAACCGGAGCGAAAAAAATGAGAGTGCCGGGATCGCTTTCGTAATGCCATATGCCGCCAAGCAAAAAGCCCACCGGCATAAGAATAGTTCCGATACGTAAGCTCCAGAGCGCGGCCAGGGGCGGCACAATGAAATTCTTTGCCAGATACACGACCACGATGAGAAGCAACATACTCAGCACTGTTCCGTGGGTGTGGGCCAGACGAAATAATTCCCGCCGGACAGGGTCCTGCAAGTACACCGGCGCGCGAAACCCGATCAAGCCTTCGACCAGTAATCCGAACGACATCCAAAAAGCAATGCCGATCCATCCCTGCCGTGATAGTCCCGTGAAATTATTCGCCTTGTCGTCCGTCGTCATTATTCTCCAACTTCAAGGTCAACATCCTTTCTGACCGCACGAAGACCCGCGCCGAGTCGACGTACCTCCGCGGTTCGCGAAGGGTCATTCAAGATCCACCACTGCGAGATCGTCTTTGATCTCGCTTCGTCCGACCAAAAATAGTCGGGTTTAGGTCGATCCGCGTGCCACGACGAAAGGCCGTTAGCAGCAAAATACCTGACAATCGGATAATTATCTTTTTCAAAAGCTTCGAGCAGGAACGGCTCGGCCCATACGGGATCAGCACGCATGGAGAGCGCATTGGCCATCATCGCCCTCGTCAGCGCGTCACCGCCGAACAGACCCCGCACGCCCTCAGCAATATTAAATTGAGGATCCGCCGAGGCAGTTAGGTCATGAAAACGATCTGGCCATAATTCCTTTGAATTGTCGATCGCCCAATTTACAGACCTGTCGACGTGACACTGATTGCAAGCATTTGGAACCGGCTTCTCCACGGTCAAAGAGGGATCTGGGACAGTGATCCGGTGCGTTGGGTGAAACGTCTGCACTCCATAAACAACTTCCGGCATATGGCAGGCGTAACAACTGCTGCCAGCCGAATTTGCGGCGTGCTTCGTGTGCTGTACCATCGCATTGGTCTCGCGTAGTTCCGTATGACATTGCGTGCACGCCGTATTTGTTGTTTTTTCCTCAGTGATCTGACCTTTGATATCGCCCTCATGCATCGTATGACAGCTCAGGCAATTAATGCGGTTACCTGGAACGCCTTTTTTGAAGCATGCCGAATCCAGAACTCCTTGATACTCGTAAGCCGTCAGCCGTGGCGAACCATCTGCCCAAAAACGATTTGCAAATGATACGTTACCGATCGACGTATCTTGGTGGATCGGCGTGTACATCGACGGGAGATCCTCACCGGCATCGAACGGATCGCCTTTTGTAAGTATTTCTCTTATTCGATCCTGCGGTTGCGGGATGCGCTGCCCGTGACAATGTCCGCAGATCATCATCGAGCGGTCAGTGTCCAACTTCAAGGGGTCGACGATCTTCGTGTCAGCCTTATCGTCCAGATGCCATAGAGCCCTAGTCGCCGGCGAGGAAGCAAGCTCCGCGTGTTCTGCACCTTGCGCGTGGCAGGCACCGCAAGCGATGCCGAGTTCCGCAACCTCAGTTTTCGCGAGCCTTGTTTGAAAATCGAAATTCGGCTGTGCTTTTACGTTATGACAAAAAACGCAGTTAGTATCCCACTGCGTAAAATGCTGTTTGAAACTTGCACCGTCCGGATAAAAGAACGATCCGTTCAAGCTCATCCAACGTCGGTTCATCAGATCGTATGCCACGGGAAGCCGAAAATACTGCCCGTTTTGTTTGGTAACGTACTGCTCGATCCGTCGGGAACCAACGGTTCGTTCGACCTTGTACGATTTGGTCTTGCCATCGGGGTAGGCAAAGTTCATGAAGTACGCCTGGCCGCGTTTCTCCATTTTTGATCGAACGCCTTGGTAATCGAATGTATTGTCGTGATCGAAATCGCCCTGGATCGTTTCAGCTTTCGCATCCTGCGTCATACGGCTGTGATGTGTACGCCGCCAGGATTCGTAATGATCCTCATGACATACCAGACAGTTTTCCGATGTGATGTAATTCTCGTCGGCTTTACCCATACGTGCGCCGACGTAGTGCGGACGCAGCGCAAGCACGGTAAGTGCTACCGCAAATGCAACGAACGCGGTCAACACAATAGATTTGACGAGAATACTTTTCGGCACTATCGAAATTCGCTGGAATGAATCGCGATTAGTTTAGCCTTTATTTCCTTCGATTTGAAGTAAGTGGTCGGGAGTGTTTTTATCCTGCAGATCAACTCTCGGTCTTTTGCATCCGCACCTTGGTTATCCGGCGTTTATCGACTTCTTCAACCTTAAAAACATGGCCGTTGAATCCGACGCTTTCACCTTCGTTCAGCAACTGCCCGGCTTCCGACATTAAAAAACCGGCGACCGTTGTATACCCGTCGGAAATCGGCAGATTCATATCCAGCCTTCGATTAAGGTCCCGCACGGCCAAACCGCCGTCGAGAAGATAACTTCCGTCCGGCTGTTTGTCGATCTGCTGATTCACTTCTTCATCGTGCTCATCGGATATCTCGCCTACTATTTCCTCGAGCAGGTCTTCAAGCGTAATAATTCCCTCGACACCTCCGTGCTCGTCAACCACAAATCCAAAATGAAACTTCTCCTTTTGCATTTGCCGCAACACGTCCTCCAGGCGGGCTGTATCAACGACATAGGTCGGTTTTTGAATGATCTGTTCAAGCTTGAATTTGTCGGGTGAGGCAAGATATGACATCAGGTCTTTGCTGTGGATTACACCCACAATATCGTCAAGCGAATCACGATAGACCGGCAGTCGCGAGTAACCATGATGATGAAAAGCGTCGGCGACCTGCTCAAAACTGCAATTCTCAGACAGGGCAACAATTTCTGTTCTGGGGATCATCGCTTCTTTGACCGTTGTTTCTGAAAATTCGAAAACCTTGTCGATCAACTCGCGCTCTTCTTCATTCAGGTGCCCGCTTTCCTCGGAAAGTTTGACGAGCTGCCTGATCTCTTCTTCGGTATAGACCGAGGCATGTTCGAGGGAGGTCTTTAGACCAATAACCCTTCCGACGGACCTACCGGCATAATTGAAGATCCACAAAACAGGGGAAAAAAGTTTCGCGAACATTTCCAGGGGACGCGACGCAAAAAGGGCAAACGCCTCAGCGCGCTCAAGAGCAAACATCTTCGGGATCAGCTCACCCAGAACAACATGCAAAAATGTGATAATGCAAAACGCAACAACGATTGCTGTTAGGTGTGCGATGTAGCCGGCTGTGCCTTCGCTCGCGACCCTCTCGGCCAGCGGTTCGAAGATCTTGGCAAGCGACGGTTCACCACGCCAGCCGAGGGCCAGCGAGGCGAGCGTGACACCAAGTTGGACGGCGGATATAAACCGGGTTGGATTATCGAGCAGCCTCAGGGCCGCT
>Ga0105247_10000467_pt1 | contig 33904 bp, 32 predicted proteins | sample KBSS24metaG_FD_81519 | JGI IMG/M metagenome (GOLD analysis project Ga0105247, IMG submission 81519) | Switchgrass rhizosphere microbial communities from Kellogg Biological Station, Michigan, USA - KBS S2-4 metaG | ecosystem: Host-associated > Plants > Roots > Rhizosphere > Soil | place...
GTTGAAGATGTCCGCGTAGGAGCCCCCGGGATAGCGGATCGCATTGAAGCCGCCGGACTTCAGCGATGCGCCGAGCCCGGAGCTCAACATGTACCCATCGTACACGGACGAGTCAACTCCATACCCCTCTGCCGGAACGTTTGCGAGTCCTGAGGATACGTTGACAGTGACGTTGGCGGATGTCTGCGCCAGCACAGGGACCGTGCCGGCTGCACAGGCAAGGCAGAGCAGGCTCGCGCCGATCGCGTGCCGCGCGAGGCCGCCTTTCCTCGATGCGACGTTCAAGCTCATATCAAGCGATGGTGATTGCATGGAATAGACTCCCCTGTTTACGAGTTAACGACAACCGAATTTCCAGCACCGCGCAGCTGGACCACTCCTGCAGGTCACGGGGTTGAGACATAACTCTGGACGACCCACTGCGAGGCGCCCCGTCACGAGGCGCGCACGGGTGCTCCAGCGAGGTGGCGCGTGTTGGGCTGCGAACAGCCGACTGACCTGACGCGACGCCATGTCGCCATAGTCAGACAGTCTTCCAGCATCGTGATACCCCCTCGAGAATCCCGCTTCGGTCACGGATAGAAAACGGGCACGCCGGCAGATGCAATCGCTTCGCCCTGTTGTCTGCATGACATTTATATGAGCGCGTATGTTGTTGATATATTTGACTGGTTTAGGTGATCCCGGGCGTTCACCGAAAGGCAGCCGCAACCTCGCGGAAGCCAGCGGTAAGGTTCTGCACGGACCGCATTCGGTTCGACGCCTTTGAAGCGGAGCTGCGCGCTGAAGAATTGTCGCGGGTAGGGTGGAGAGTTCGGCTGCCTTAGCGGTCTTCCGGGGGCGGTCCGACTTACCTTGCGAACTGGACAGCGGGGGCTAGGGGATCCTCAGTTGCGGCGGAGGCGGGACACAACTAACGGAGATCTGTTGTTTGTTGCCTGCGGCAGCGTTAAGGCTACGCGATGTAGACAAACCACGACAAAGATCACGGCAGCTCAGCTAACCGGCGGCCGCCGCCATGAGCTACTCCCGGCCACAGCTGCGGCACAGATCGCACGTCGGTTGCAGACGCGCTATCTCGATCTCCAGCGCAAGGCGTGGCGAAGTCGGAGGACGTCGTGGTAGTCACGTGACGCACGGTTCAGGATTGGGAATTCTCGCTCCCGTCCACAAAATCAGAATCAGCAAGGAGGAAGCTGCGCCGGTACACTCGTATTAAAGGCGTTGTTCCTCCAGCAATTTTCGCTTCCCGTGCCATCCCACACGAGATCGGCGCGGAACGCATCGAGTACCGGATTGGGAACAGGTTGGGTGCCGTTTCCCCGCACGGTATTTCCGATGATGTGGTTACTGTCGGACTGGGGATCGATGCCCAGGCCAGCGCATGACTGCCCAAGCAGCGCAAACGCCAAACAATCGCTTACCACGCCGATTCCGGCGAACTGATTCCTGGTCACAATATTTTTTCTGACCGTCGTCGTATCGGCCGCAGTGAGCAGAATGCCGATGCCGGGTGGGAAGGCGCCGAGCAGATCATCCGGCTCAGCGGTATTGGGTCGGTTGTTGTCGTGAACCTCGTTCAGGCTGACGTACGTGTTCTGCTGGGTACTGACCTGCAGGAAGGGCAGGAGATCTACAAGTACGCCAACCGTATTTCCGTAGACCTCGTTGCCGGTGACCGAACAATTGCGGCTATTCTCCACCTCGATGCCCAGGAGATTGTCATGCACACGATTGCCCGTGATGAGCACGTTGTCGCTCTGTCCTATATAAATTGCCGCATCCGCGGAAGTATTCAGCGCCTCGTTATTGGATAGAACGCCGTTGCGTGAGGCGATGGGAAACAAGCCATAAACCCGGTTGCCGTCGACGATGTCGTCTGTCAGCCAGAAACCCTCCATACACGTCAGGTGGACACCGTGTTGGTCGAAACCTCTCACGGTGAAACCCGATAGGGAGAAACCTTTGATCCGCTTGCCCGAGACTCCGCACGGCGGATGTTCCGGATCGGATTGCGGGCCCGCACCAATGGAATCGGGTGGACTGACCCAAATCCCGAAGGACTGTCCGCCGGCATTCTCCAAGATGACCGGGTGCGTAGGCGTGGCCAAGCCAACAAGCTCAATGCCGCTCGCAACGATGCTGAGTGCGTTCAAGTCCCCGAGCGCCCCCTCGTGATACACCCCGGGCATGACCTGGATTCGATCCCCCGAGTTGGCACCTGCGAGTGCGGCGCGGATCGAATTTCCAGGATGGACGACAATGGTTCGACTGATAGCTGGATCAGTGAAGAACAAAAGGAATGAAGCGGCTAGCAGGACAGAGCGCATCGGCGGTGACATATGGCCTCCCACAATGCGTTTCGTGCTTGTTGTAATTGGCGGATGTTACACCAAACGTGGCGAACTGATCGATATCAAACTCCGCAGCGTTGCCCAATGACCAAAAAGATACTGCCCAGAGTACGCCCGCGGTAGGACACTCTTGCAGCCGATAGCGGACGCTACTGAAATTGTGTGCGTGCCCGCATGTTCTTCTGGTGCGTTGCAGCATCGATGACCAACAAGGTCCCCTCGCACTCGAACGTGCAGTGCGAGTGCCTCGTCCAAGTCAGATTCAGTCCGGCTTCACGCGTGTTGAGTCACGCAGGGCGTTCACCCGCCATCAGGTGAGCGGAGGCGTGCCGGGGAGAGTCGGCCATGTTCCCATCGATTGGCCGCGTATTGCTGATGGGGGCAGTGGCCACGGCCACGATGGATATCGTGAGCACGATCGCGCGTAGCGCTCACATTGTGACACCCCTGCTACCGACCCTGATGGGCCGATGGGTCGCCGGCATCTTCCAGGGGCAGCTTGCCTGGTTACTGATGTTCCCTGCGATGGGATTCGGTTTGTTTGGGGAGCGCGGTCCCATTGGGACGCAGCTGTTCCTGAGCAGCCTGATGAGCCACATCGCCTTCGGGGTCGGTATTTGCCTCGGCGCACGCGCGGCAGGTTTGGGCGGAGCCGCTGGATAGGTCTGTGAGACCGATTCATGTTGAATATACTGTTGTTCTTTTCACAAACGCTATGTAGGAGTAATCCCCGTGCATCTCTCTCACATTCGGTATTTGACGCTGCTTACTGTCCTGCTGATCGGATCTGTCCTGACGAGCGGCTGGGCAAGCAATGAACAGGCAGCCAATGTCGCCGCCGCACCGAGCAAGGCGCTCATTCTGGATGCATCGGAAGGCGAGCGTCGGCTACATCGGCCACCACCGGGAACGCTATCGAACCTCACAGCACCGTTCATTCTGAAGGTCGATCGTAGAAATGGTGGTGCGCCCGAGTTCGTCATGCTCACAGAGGATATTCCACCGGGGCAGGGGATCTCGCCTCACCGCCATCCCCACTCGGACGAAATTATCTTCATCCATGGAGGTACAGGTCTCGCTTCGCTCGCTGGACGGCAGGCGACTGTCACGACTGGCGCCACAATCTACATGCCACGCAACACGGTAGTCGGCTTGCGCAATACCGGAACTGAACCCCTCAAGATCGTCGCGATCTTTTCCCAACCCGGCTATGAAGGATACCTGAGAGAGATTTCAGTGCCAGAAGGCCAGACCCCTGCGCCGCTCAGCGTTGAGGAGATTTCCGCAATCCGGGCGCGTCATGCCGATTCTGCGGTCTATGAGAAACCATGATCAATTGGCGATCGGCTTCGCCAAGCCGGGCAAGCTCTAGATTCCAACGAATCGGTGGACAATCGCGGTGCGGGCTGGACCATCGGCAATGGCAGCACGGCGACCACGATTCGCTCGTTCACTCACAACAGCACCGCTGGAAACGGCGGTCCGGGCCTGATTCTGCGTCACCAACGCGGGACCCGGCTGCGATTCGGCCGGCAGCAATACCGTATTCAAGCCGTTCGCGACGCAATTTCAGTAATGCGCCACGCCGTTACGACGCAACACCATGGGACGTGATTTGGTCCTGTCCGGCCGGCGCCCGGGGCGAGGCGGGTATGTCATACCCGCCTCGGTCAGGTTACTGACTCAGGGATTGCAGCTGGCCGGGTTCGTAGAAGAGTTCGGATCACTGCACAGAGGTCCCAGATGGGTCTTCACGTCGTTCGCGCTGATCATCGCAAACGGACCCGCATGATGCTCGCCGTTGAACGGTGTCACCTTGAGCGGCGCTCCGGCGCATGTGGCATCGTCCGGATTGTTGAACCAGAACCCCAGGTTGAACGTGTTCGTCGGGTTCAGGCCCACGTCGGAATCGAAACCGAAGATCTGATCCAACAGGATGGTCTTGATGCGTACATGGCCGTCGTCAGTGCGCTTGCCGATCTGAATATCGGACTGATACCAGGCCAACCCGAAGTGATCTGGGACGAAGGTGGGGTCCGCCGACCCGTTGGACAGGAACGGGCTGTGTTGCACGGTGAACAGATCAAAGGCCAGACCGGGCTTGATTCCGTCCAGGTCGAGAATCAAAGTGTCGTTGAGCTTGCCGCGAATGACCGTGGCACGCGCCCGCGGCTCTTCGTAAGAGTTGGCTCGAAGGCACTCGAGAATCGCGGGATTTTTATTCGCAATCAGATCGAAGGTGATCTCATCCTTCTTGTCCGAGGCAGACGGAACAGCAGCAGTGGCAGCGGCGAACACTCCCAGCATTCCTACGGCAGCGACAGCTACCTTCCAGCGGGTATGAGTAAGGGTATTGGTCATAACAGGTCTCTTTGGTTAATGCGTTTGGGCTTGAACTCAGGCAGGCGCTATGGTGCCGCCCGCCGTGCCGGAGTTCTGTCAAGCGCTTGACACAAGGAGGGTGGCTTGGGGTCGGGAACGTGCGCTGACGCAAAGGCGGTGATCGCTCCGGTCCGGGGAGGGCGCAAAAACCGAAAATGCGAGATACCGAAGGCATGTAGGATCAACAGCGGCCGCACCGCGTCCGACACCGTGAGGCCGCTCAGGACGGGCCAGATATACAGGACCGGGACTGTTCCCCACGCGATCAAACCGAAAAGCACGCTTATTCTGAAAGCAACCTGAGCTGGCACAACTAGCTCCTTCGAGCCACGCCTGCGTAACGCGGCTCAGAATCTTATTTGCGTGGATAGGTAACGTTGGCGGTTGAACTACGGACGGGCGTGGCAGCTCCTGCAAACCAACTCTTGAGAAACGAATGCGCGCGGAGATCCCCGTTGCGAATGAAATCAGCCATCATGCGGAAATAGCCAGGCGCGTAGCGTGTTGAGACGCGTTCGCCCTGCGCGTTGATTGGCGGTCTCCGCACTCGGTGCTTCCAGATCATCACTGCCGAGTATCCAGAGCTGAGGTGTGGTGGAGGCGCGCAAGGCAGGCATCGGCTCGTAGCGAAACGGCGTAGCTTGCAAACCAAACTCTGCAATCGCGCTGACGATCTGTTCGCGATTGAGCGGCAGGATGGCGAAGAGGAAGTCACCATGCACATCCTTGTACCAAGGCTCGGGCTTGTATTTCTGGCGTAGCGCGTCGAACGCCTCATAGCCTTCATTGCCGCCGGTTTCGACCACGCGCTCGCCTGCGCGTGCCAGCTCCAGCGCTTTGGAAGTCTCCTCTGCCGAGTGGTGATGGAAGTACATGTCGAGGGCGACGCTCTCCTGATCTTCCTCCAGCACCGTGACCGCGAGGCCAAAGCTCACAATCGCAAAATCAACATGCGCGCGGTTTACCGCCAGCGGTACGACCCATCCGCCTTCGCTACCACCCTGGTAGCCAATGCGCCCCAATCGCGCGCCGGTGAGCCGCTTTGCTTCTCTCATCGCGGCGATGGCGTCGTCAGCGAGAACGTCAAAGTCCTGCGTGTAGCTGCCGCCCGACACACCGGTGCCGCGTTTGTCATAGACGAACGCGCCGATGCCCTGCGCCGGGAACATCCGCTGTAGCGAATAGGACTCGAGGGCGGATTCATGCTCGGAACCATGCACGAGCACGACCACTGGAACCTTCCTGGTGCCGACCGGCAGTACCAACCTACCGACGAGCTTCACGCCCCGGTCCTCGAACTTCGTATCGCGCACGTCGAAGGCGATGCGCTTTCCGGAAACCGCCCCGAAAAGAATCCTGCCCGTACTGCAGTCGGAGAATGAGATCGTCCTGGAGTCGGCACGATCGGTCCATCCATAGGTGCTGGTCCAGGTGCCATTCGCCTGCGGATGAAGCTGGCCTGTCTCGCCGCTCAATAGCCGCCAGCGCAACGTGTCATCGACCGATGGGGCGACATCGACCGTGCTACCGTCATTCAGGCGATACGAACCGATGTGACAGTCTTTGTCCGAGGCGGCGCAAGCTGGGCCGGACAGGCTTGCCAGTAAATAGATCGACAACGTCATGACGCCGGGCACATTCATGTAAGCCACTTTCAATGCTGTTGACACAACCCGAGTGTTAGTGCTTAGGCGGTTGGTCAGTCAGTAGCAGGCGTAGCGGCATCAACGGGCCGACAGGAATGTACTCGTGATCCATCACATTCTCTTTCGCAAGCGGCAAGGAGTCCATGATGGATGCCGCTTCGGCCACGTCTTTCGTGTTCAGCAGGAACACAACACCCCTGCCGTCGGCTCGCGTGTACCATTCCCGGATCTTCCCCTCCAGGTACAGTTGGACCGTCGCACGTATCTCGGCTGGCATGATGGCCATGACCTGCTCGCGTGTAACGCCGGCCTTTGCCTTTAGCAGCGCGAAAACACCTGTCGTCGCCGCAGCGGATGCCTGACTCTGAGTGTGAGACTGGTCTGTCATGGAAAGCTCCTGTCGGGATGAGCCGGGGGGTGAAACGTGGGTGTCCGCGATTGCGCGGCATCGGCCTCGATCAACTCACGCGCGATGCCGTGCTCGCGGCGCCACAGTGCGGATTCGACCGCGTACTGCGGCGACGCGGGTGCGACGATTTGGAGACCGCGCAGATAGCGGCGCGTATTTGGTCCGCGGGCCAGCGCGACCGCCAGAAAGCGGGCCAACTCGCGCAAGGTGCGTGAGCTACTGCGGCGATTCTCAGGCAACGCAGCCAGTCGCCGTGCGACGGTTTCGAACGATTCGGGGGGTTGCCCGGTGACGTGCGCCACGTGGTCGTTCGGCGCGCCAACCGCGAACGCACCGCGCCGATGTTCTTCGAAGTAGTGCTCCATGCAGCTCAGCAGCGCAAGCTGATGTCCGTCGAGATAGGCCGCCTTCAGAAACACCCGGAGCGGGCTTGGCACAAGCCTCACGGTGCGACCGAACACCCGCGAGAGGATGGCCGCCATGTCGCCGCCGGAGAGGAGGGTCGGTCCGGTCGGCCGATACGTGCGGCCGGCGTGCCGCTGCGGATCCATTAAGGCCGCGGCTGCAACGCGCGCGATATCGTCAACCGACGGCGGCGCACTCAGACTTTCGCCGAATGACCACGGCATCAGGCCAAGGTGTGCGGCCATTCCGATGGTTTCAAGATACGGGGAATCAGCGAAGAACCCGGGGTTGATGAGCGTGAGCCCAATATTTGGCAGCGTGGCGAAAATACGGTCAGCAAGCCAATGCAGGCGCGTGAGGAATGCTGGATGCGTGGGGCTCGCGAGCCATTGGCTGAGACTAACGATGGCTTCGAGCCGCGCTTCACGCGCAGCACTTGCGAATACAGCCGCGCCGGTCAACATCTCGGGATCGTACGGCGGGAGCCAATACGCCCGCTGTACGCCGTCCATCGCGGCGGTGACGCGTTCCACGTCGACCATGTTGGCCACGGCGATCTCGACGCCACGGGCGCGCAGCGCCGCGGCGCGCCCATCGTTGCTTCGCACCAGCGCGCGCACGGAATAGCCGGCCTTGAGTAGTTCCGTAACCAACACGCGTCCGGTTCTTCCGGTGGCTCCGGTGACGAGGATTTTCGGACGGTGCATGGCATGATGCTCCTTTCGCCTACAACTTCGTGAACAGTACGTCGCTGGCCTTGTTCGATAAATCGGCCTAATCTGCACGCGCTGTGAAGCAGAGATATACAGTTCAGCGCGGCGCGCTCGACGGGATAGAGGCGTTCTTGCGAGTGGCCGAGCGGCGCGGTTTTCGTGCGGCTGCAAGTGACCTTGGAGTGACACCGTCCGCCGTGAGCCAGGCGGTACGGGCGCTGGAAACGCGCATGGGCATCGCCCTCTTCACGCGTACCACGCGCAGCGTGGGCTTGACGGAAGCCGGGGAGCGATTCCTTGAGCGAGCGCGGCCCGCGTTCCAGGAAATCATTGCTGCAAGCAAGGCCGCGAGCGATCTCGGGGCAAAGCCGTCTGGTCTTCTTAGGCTCGCTGTTCCGCGCGCCGTGGTGCCGATTGTACTGAGGCCGCTACTCGCGTCGTTCTGCGCAGCATTCCCGGATGTCTCGGTGGAGATTGCGGCGAGTGCTGAACTGGTGGATCTCGCTAAGGACGGCTTTGATGCGGGAATTCGGCTCGGCGAGTTCATTGCGTCGGACATGGTCGCGGTGCGACTCACACCGCCCTTTCGCCTCGTTATGGTCGCCGCCCCGACTTATCTCGTCCGGGCTGGGCGACCGCGCATACCGGCGGACTTGGCAGCGCATGCCTGCGTTCGGATGCGCCGGTCCGATGGGACGCTCGCTCATTGGCGTCTTCAGGACGGCGGTAGTCCGGTCGATCTCGAAGTTTCGGGTCCGCTGATCGTGCACGACTATCCAAGCATGCTCGACGCGGCGCTCGCGGGCGCTGCCGTGGCGCAGGTGCCGGAGCCGATTGCACAGGAACACGTTACGGCTGGTCGACTCGAGGAGGTGCTGGGCAAATACGCACCATCCACGCTCGGGGTCTTTCTTTACTTCCCGGATCGAAGACAGCTCTCACCCAAGCTGCGTGCATTCATCGAGCACGCGCGTACGTTTGCGGCGTCCCGAGACAACGCGAACTACAGGGCCTCAGGTCGACGGCGCAGTCAGAAGAGATGAGCGTTAGGGTTACACGGCCAGCCATGATAATTCGAGTCAAGCCGGTTGAGTCTTTGACAGTTGCGGATCTGGAGTGGGCGCCGGTTTGGCAGTACACGAACCGCGATGGTGCGGGCGAAACGGTGGTGCGTGCCGTGAAAAGGATTCCGGTCAGAGACATATCGGGTAAGCTCATCGGCACCCAGGTGCGCTTCGCAAATGGCACTCGGGCGTGGGCACTGATCTATAATGTCATGCCCGAAAATGCTCGGCAGATGGAGCACCTCTTAACCTTGTCCATCGAGCACGCGGGCAAGTGGTTTGACCTGGCGCGCTACCACGATCCCGATTACACGACTCGAAGCCCTGAAGCCTTGGCGCGCTTTCTCGGCTTGGCTGTAGATGAGATTTTCCCAATCTCATTTGATCTTCGCCCTTACGTCGAAGGTGATCCCGCGGTGCTCCAAGGAAGCGTGCTCAGGGAGCCACGGGAGAGGCTGTCCAGGGACGAAATAATTGCGATGGCGCTAGTGTAGTTGCTTTGTACGTGCCGAAGCTGTCAGGTTTAATTGAGCGCACTGACCATGACCTAGCACCGTTTTGGCAGGCGCTTGGAGCAGCGTTCGGTACCTCCCGGCAACGGGTCAGGATAGGTCGGTCGCTAACGGTGTCTGCCGAAGCCTGAGTGCATTCGTGATCACCGAGACGGAGGAGAAGCTCATGGCGAGCGCGGCGATGAGCGGACTGAGGAGCAATCCAGCAAAGGGGTACAGGATGCCCGCCGCGAGCGGAATGCCAAGGGCGTTGTAGCCGAACGCGAAGAACAGATTCTGATAGATGTTGCGAACGGTTGCGCGGCTCAGCTGCCGGGCGCGCACGATGCCACGCAGGTCACCTTTGAGCAGGGTGACTTGCGCGCTCTCCATGGCGATGTCGGTGCCCGTCCCCATCGCGATTCCCACGTCCGCCTGCGCAAGCGCAGGAGCATCGTTGATGCCATCTCCCGCCATGGCCACTCGACGGCCTTCTTTCTGTAGTCTGGCAATGATTCTGCCCTTGTCCGCGGGCTGTACTTCGGCAACGACCTCGTCAATCGCCAGTTCACGGGCAACCGCACGAGCCGTGACCTGGCTGTCCCCTGTCAACATGACGAGCCTCAAGCCTTCTGTTTTGAGTGCATTCAGGGCTCCGCGCGTTGTGTCCTTCAGTGCGTCACCTACTGCGAAGATCCCGGCGAGCTTCGAATCAACCGCCAGGAACATGACGGTAAATCCTTGCGTGCGTAGGCCCTCGACGTCAGAGCCGTCCTGGGCGAGGTTGATACCAGAGGCGCGCATGAGTGCTTCATTACCCAACGCGAGCTTGCGCTTCGCGGTCACTCCGCTGACTCCCTGACCGGTGATGGAAGCGAAGTCAGTGACCTCGGCAGCTGCAATTGAACGCGCGACAGCGCCCTCGACGATGGCGCGCGCGATCGGATGCTCACTGGGACGTTCTAATCCTGCTGCGTAAGCCAACACGTCGGATTCAGAGAATCCTGGGCGCGCGATTACACGTCGCAGCGAAGGATGTCCTACCGTTAGAGTTCCCGTCTTGTCCACCACTAGCGTGTCAACATCACGCAACGTCTCAATGGCCTGCGCATTCCGGAATAGCACCCCCAGCTGAGCACCGCGGCCACTCGCGACCATGATGGAAATGGGCGTCGCGAGCCCCAGCGCGCAAGGGCAGGCAATGATCAGCACGGCGACGGCGTTGACGAGTGCATACGCCAGGCGCGGCTCGGGGCCGAGCAGCCACCAGGCGATAAAGGTGATGATGGAGATCGCGATCACGGAGGGTACGAACCACGCGGATACCCGATCCGCAAGGCGCTGCAGGGGTGCCTGGGAACGTTGAGCTTCGGCGACCAGCGCAACGATTTGCGACAGCATGCTCTCGGTACCCACTCGCTCGGCTCTGATTACCAGAGTTCCGGTCTGATTCACCGTGGCTCCGACAATCCGGTCACCGGCCTTCTTGTCCGCGGGGATCGGCTCGCCGGTGAGCATCGACTCATCAACACTGGACTCGCCAGTCAATACGGTGCCATCCACTGGAATCTTCTCTCCCGGTCGTACACGAACCTGGTCGCCGACAACCAGGCTTTCGATCGGAACGTCCTGCTCATCACCGTCCCGGGCAACTCGCCGCGCCGTTTTGGGTGCCAATCCCAGGAGCTGTCGAATTGCAGCACTCGTGCGACCGCGCGCGGCAAGCTCCAGCCACTCGCCCAGCAACACCAGCGCGACGATCACGGCGGCAACTTCGAAGTACACGCCCACCATGCCGTGCTGATCTTGCATTTCCGGCGGGAATTGGCCTGGTGCAAACGTGGCCACGAGACTGTAGAGGAACGACACCAACACACCGAGCCCGATCAGGGTGTACATGTTGGGCGAACGGTTCGCGATCCCGAGCCATCCGCGGCGGTAGTAGTCGGCAGCGCACCAGAGGACGACCGGCGCGCTCAAGAGCAACTCGAGTCCTCTGGAGACCAGGGCACCGGTCGCGGAATAATGCAGATCTACCAAGTGCGGCACCATGGCCAACAGGGTCACGGGTACTGCAAATCCGACGCTGATCCAGAACTTTCGCCGAACCTGCCGAATCTCCGAGTCATCCTCGACGGCGGTGGGCATGACCGGTTCGAGTGCCATGCCGCAAATGGGACAGCTCCCAGGGCCGATCTGGCGGATCTGCGGATGCATTGGGCAGGTATAGATCGTCCCTTCAGGCACTGTGGCTGGCTGACTTTTGGCTGAGGAGGGTGCCGCATTGGGCGTGTGGTGGCTCGAATGCAGCTCGTGCTCATGTGGTGACGTGTTAGAAGAAGACGGCCCGCCGTGAGCTTTGTGCTCGCAACAGCAACCGCTAGCCCGAGCCGAACTCGCTGGTTTGCCCGCGCCGATGTACTTAGCCGGATCAGCCAGGAACTTGCTCCGGCATCCGGCGGAACAAAACGAGTACTTTCGCCTCTCGAATTCGGCTACGTGAGCCGTCCCGTCGCTGAGCTTCATCCCGCAGACCGGGTCAATGAGCGCTGCCGTACCGGGTGATGCCGAGTGCTGCTGCGGCTGGACATGCGAGCTATCCATTGAATTCCTCTCCACTCAGTGCACGCAGGATCGGGCAGTCGTCCGCTCGCCCATGTCCGGGGCATTCCGCAATGAGCTCTGCCAGACCCTTTCGGACTCGCTGCAGTTCCTTGATTCGGAGCTCGACGTCCTCAAGCTTCGCTTGCGCAGAGCGCTTTACTTGCGCGACGTTACGTTGTGCCGAGAGCCTCAGGAGAGATTTGATCTCGCTGAGCGTAAAGCCAAGCGCTTGTGCGCGGCGAATGAAGCGTAGCCGCGCCACTTCCAGGTCTCTGTAGCGGCGGTAACCAGACGGAAGTCGGCTATGCGGGTTCAGCAGACCACTGCGCTCGTAATAGCGGACCGTGTCGATGCCGACGCCAGCGCGTTTGGCGAGCTCACCGATTCCCAAATCCTGCATGATGTATCTGAGCCTACTTCGCTTTCCGTACGCGCAAGCTTAGACCCTGGACGGTAGTCCAGAGTCAAGATCGAAGCTCTAGGCCCGCGGATGAGCTGTGGGTTCAGCCGTACCGCCCCAATGGGGTATCCAGCGCGGTGTGACCGCGGCGTACCGCTCGTACTCTCGACCAAATTCCCGAAGCGCGTCGCGCTCCTCGGCGTGCGCCAGTCGCACGTACATCCAGACCAAGAGCGGGAACATCCCTACAGTCAAGATGGTCGGCCACTGCAAAAGGAAGCCGAACATGATCGCGATGAAGCCGACGTACTGGGGATGTCGTATCCCAGCGTAGATTCCGGTTGTGGCAAGCTGGTGCCGACGCTGCGCTCGGTATAGCACTCTCCAGGCGGTTGATAGGAGAATGAACCCTGCCAGAATGAGCAAGTTGCTCAGAATGTGCAGCACTCCCGCGTGCGGGTTGCCATGCTGTCCTGTGAAGGTCCACCACAGATGGCCCGCATCATGCGACAAGGGATCCAGGCCGGGGTAGCGGCGCTGCAGCCACCCCGAGAGCAAGTAGATCGTCACGGGCACACCGTACATTTCCGTGAACATTGCGACGATGAAGGCGCTGAAGCCACCGAAAGATCGCCAGTCACGCGGCGAGCTCGGCTTCACGAAGCTGTAGGCAAAGATGATGAAGACTGCAGAGTTGATGATCACCAGGCTCCACAGTCCGTATGCTGACATAGTCTCGTGACTCATCGCCGCTCTCCCTGTGCCTGATCTGGGTCAGATCGCGTTGTGTCCGCATGACCGCCGTGATCATGGGAGCCATGCCCGTGGTGCATGAAGAGATGCATGAGAGGACATGCCGCGAACAGCAGCCACGGAAGGGCACCCAGCACATGCGCGGTGTGCTCCGTGATGAGAAAGAAGGCTGCGATCGCCAGGAACCCCGCGCAAACCAAGCCGAACTTGCTGCGCCAGAATCCCGTGCCCGGATCGTTGCTCATTGCCTGACTCCTTTGTGGTGGCGATTGTCCCCGAGTTACTCCCGAGCCTACGGGGTCGCAGAGAAAAGGACATACGCGGATACCGCAGCGCAACAGCCGGAAAGGCCTTCTCTTGCGGAAAATACCTACTAAATAACGTGCGATCGACGACTGGCTACTTGCCCTTGGTAGGGAGTCCCCGGATGTTCATCATGAAGGGGTATACCGTTCGGTGAACTCATTCGCGGCTGAGCTCCTGCCTGCTGAACCATACCAACGTAAGAAGCAGGGTGGATGCAATCCAGGTAAATAAGGACGCCAGCCCAATACTGGCTTCCCGTGCAGTGATATATATTCCCGGTGAGACTACGGCGTGGGTTGCAAAAAATCGTCCCACCTCCGCAGCAAGTCCCGGCAACAACGCCAGTTTTGCAGTGGACGACAGGTCACCGCTCACTACGGATCCCAACCGTACCAGTGAGATCAGTATCGACTGGCAGAAGGCGACCAGAATGACGCTTATCGCCGGGATCAACACCGACCGGCTCGCCACGGCAAGCACGCCAGTTACGAGGCCGAGCAGCAGCAGTTCGAGCCAGGAAATACCAAAGAGGGCGGCAAGCACGCCAATGGGAGCCCCGCCACTCGCCTGCCAGGTGATCGGCCCGAACCCGGTCAACGATTCCAAAAGAGCGCAAAGCGAAGCGCTCAGGGCCACCAGCGTCAGGCTGAACAGCAGACCGGCCGCGTAGACCAACACTTTCGCCCAGATCCAATCGGTTCGCCGGGCGCGCGGCGCCATCAATCGCCAGGTTTCCGAATCGTACTCACTGCCAAAGATGACCGCTGCAGCCACAATGAAAAACACCTGCGCCAACGGTGAGCTGCCAATTTCCAGTGCGCGCGACAGTAGTAACAGCAGGTCAACCCGTGGTTCGATGCCAGCCAGGTGGATGGGATTCGACAGGACGAATATATCGGCCGCGAACGAGCAGATTGGGACGAACACAAACCCCCAGAACAACAGGGGTAAACGGTGCGACGCTTTGAAAAACTCCGCGGCCAGGACGCGGCTAAACATCGGCGCCCCCGAAAACGTGCCGCAGAAATACGTCCTCGAGACTCTGTTTGATCCAGCGCGCTTCGAACACTCGCGTACCCGTGTTGACCAAAGATGAGATCAACAGCGGAGCGTCGTCCCGATCGATTGCAGCCAGCACAGCGTCGCCGTCGCGCTCTGCACGTTCATTGAGCAGGGCGAGAGCATGCTCGATGGGTTGAACAATGAGACGCAGCCGCTCGCGTCCATTGAGCAACGTGGCCACCTGCCCCTCCGCCCGGAGGCTCCCTTGATGCATGATCGCGACTCGATCGCATAGCTTGGAGACTTCTTCGAGCTGATGGCTAGCCAGCACTACCGTGACACCGTCTTTAGCCGAGAGCTCTCGAATCAAGTGACGGATTTCCTGTATGCCAATGGGATCCATGCCGCTGGTGGGCTCATCCAGAATCACCAGCCGCGGTCTGGATATGAGCGCACATGCGATGCCGAGTCTTTGTTTCATCCCGACTGAGAAGCCATGCACTTTTCGATCGGCCGCGTTGGCCAGACCCACCCGCGCCAGCAGGGATTCTGGTTGGAAGGCGAAACGGGGCCCGCGCAGTTGCGCGAGCATTTGCAGCGTTTGCCTGGCGGTCAGAAAGTTGAAGAAGTGCGGCGTTTCAATCATTGCCCCGACTTCATACAGATTCGAGGCAGCTCCTGGTTGCCGGTCGAGCACGCGAACGGTACCTGTATCAGGCCGTACCAGGCCCAATGCGATCCTGAACAGAGTACTCTTGCCCGCCCCGTTCTGCCCCAAGATCCCGTACACCCCACCTTGCGGGACGCGAATGGAAAAGCGATTCAGCGCAGCCACTGACTTGCGGCCACCGGCAAAGCGTTTATCCAGGTCTTCGGTTTCGATAACATTGAGCAATCGTTAGACCCTCCCGTGGTCCGTACGGTCTTCGGGCGTTCCGTGCAAACACGTTCATAGTCTTACGATGAAATCGGGCAAAGCGGGTGCGCAATTGTGGCAAATTATGGCGCGGCGTCCGCGTGCGCTGCGTTGGTTCTCAGTCAGGCTGGTCTGCTTCCAGATGATTTTTGAAAGAAAGGAGTACCTGGTCCCAAAAGCAGCCGTAGCTCGTATCGCCGCGTTTGCACGCCCCAACGCGCTGTTCGAGGAATCGGTGCTCCATTGAGTTGCGCGCCAGAGCGAGCGCTGTCCGGAAGTGCTCGTGCGCGGCTTCATGCTTCCCACTGCGAAGCTCAAACTCGCCGAGCGCGGCGTGATAAAAAGGATAGTTGCCGAGGCGTTCGCCGTGGGCAATGGCGCGAATCTCTTCGAGTCCGCGCTCCGAACCCTCGTTCTGCCCGACTGCGATGGCGCGATTGAGTGCCACAATCGGGGAAGGACGTATCAACATCAACGTGTCGTAAAGTGAGACGATTTGCCTCCAGTCGGTATCCTCGATGCTATGGGCGACGGCGTGAACCGACGCGATCGCCGCCTCAACGTGATACTCGGTGACTTCGGAACCGGTGGCGGACAGCTCCAGGAGCTTCAGTCCGTCGGCCACCAGATCTTGATCCCATCGCGATCGATCCTGCTCGGGAAGTGAGCTCAAATCGCCTGATGCGTCGACGCGGGCTGAGAGGCGCGCAGCGCCGAGACACATCAGGGCGGCGAGTGCGTAAGTCGTCGGCGTCTTTCCAAGCGGGTGCTCCAGGATCACCGCCGCAAGCCGCATCGCCTCCCGGCAAAGTTCAACACGCACGGCTCTTTCGGGGGAGGCGCCGTGGTAGCCCTCGTTAAACAGCAGGTATATCGCGCGGTGGACAGCATGAAGGCGCGCGGAGAACTCGGTGATGGCGGTAACATCGAATAGCTTTCTCGATGTTGCGAGCACTTTTTTCGCCCGCGTTATCCGTTTTTCAATCGCGGCATGAGTGTTCAGGAACGCACTGGCAACCTCGTTCACGCTGAAACCGCACAGGATGTGGAGCATGAGCGCGATCTGCGCGTTTTCGGGCAACCGCGGATGGCAACAGGAGAACATCATACGAAGGAGGTCGTCTTTGATTGCGTTCGGTTCAAAAAGCTCGTGCACGACGCGAGCAAGCGTCCATTCGCTCTGTAGGAACCTGCCCAACTCAGGCGCAAAGACTCGGGCGGAGCGCTCCCGCCGCAGGGCATCGAGCGCACAGTTCTTCGCGGTCGCCATGAGCCACGCGGAGGGATTCTCCGGAACCCCACGGAATCTCCACACCTCGATCGCACGGCAGAATGCCTCTTGGACGACGTCCTCAGCCAGCGCGAGATTGTGGACTCCGAAGACCCGCGTCAGGACGGCGAGCATACGTCCCGACTCGCGCCGAAAGAGATGGTCGCTGAGTTCCATTTACATGTTGAGCATCTGGGTGGGGCGCACTTCTACAGAACCTCCAACGTCCAGGATCGGGCAATCCTTCGCGAGATCTGCCGCATGCTGGAGATCCTTAGCCTCGATGAGCATGTAGCCGCCGACAACATCCTTGGCCTCGGCATAGGGGCCGTCGGTGACGTCCTTTTGTTGCCCCTTGATCACCTTACCAGTCTGCTCCAGCGGACGCCCGGGGTCGATGACGTGGCCTTTCGCGCCGAGCTCCTTGAACCACGCAACCCATTTCTCCAGGTGCTTCTGGTTTTGCTCGGGGGACCCCGCAGTATCTCCTCTACCGCGAAACAGAAATGTAAATTCACTCATGGTGTTTCCTCCTTTGGTGTCCTGACTCTAGTTCATGGCCATCTGAATGGCACGGCAACGCAGCCAAAATCCTATCATCGCAGTCCCAGAGCACGTGCATGCCTTCACTTGGGCACTTCGGCGCAAACTGTCCGCTGTCCCAGCAATTGCACGCCTGTCGTGACCAGAATCAGGCAGATAGCCACATACATCAAAAACGGGGGTACGTAGAAAAAACGAAGCGATAGATACGCGCCGACCGCGCAGCTCGCGGCAATGATCCCGGTAATGGCGCCCAGGCGTCGCGGCGCGAGGCGGGCGAGATCTGACAAAAGCCAGAGGACAATCGCGAGTGTGAGCAGAACAACACCGACTAGAAGACCCCACCCGAAGTAGAGATTCCAATAGGTTGAGCGCTGTCCCATGAAGACAAACGGGACGGATTTCATCGAATCGGCAAGTCTTACTTCCTGCAGGACGTGGATCGATGTCCAAGGATATGCCCACAAATGTCCGATCGCTAATCCAACAAAGAGAATGGAGCTCAGCCGAATCAATGTTACTGGCGAGCCGAGAATGCCTGCTGCCAGTTTGTTATTTGATTTTTCTTCGGACATCGCAGATTGCTCCATAAGCGGCCCTCATTCGTGGTTTTGACGTTCCACCTGCAAGACGTTCGAGTGGCGCACGCCCGGACATTTTTCTTTCAACGGCTGAGGCTCGCCGGACGGGTGGTGAAAGAAAAATGTCCGCTGCGTCGTTCGTCAAGCGTTGTAGGGGCAGAGCATCTAAGGCTAGGTGTTCCCTATAAACGTGCAGGAAAAATGAATATGTTATTGAAAAACAAGGTTGCGGTGATCTACGGAGCTGGCGGTGCGATCGGCGGCGCGGTCGCCCGTGCTTTTGCGCAGGAAGGGGCCAAGGTTTTTCTTACCGGGCGTGGGGGTGCGTCACTGGAAGCGGTCGCCAAGGACATCCAATCGCTCGGCGGTGCGGCCGAGGTGGCGGAGGTAGACGCGGTCGACGAGAAAGCGGTGGACAAACACCTGCAGTCGGTGATCGCCAAGGTGGGCCGCATCGATATTTCGTTCAACGCGATCGGGATTCCGATGGAGAAAATCGCGGGCGCTTCACTGGCCGAGATGGATGCCGAGAAGTTCTTCCTGCCGATTGCAAATTACACGCGATCGTACTTTCTGACTGCGCGCCTGGCAGCCAGACGCATGATTCAGAATAAATCAGGGGTGATCATGACTGTCACCGCGCTTACCTCGCGCAAGGGTAATTCGGCGGCCGGGGGGTATGGTTCGTCGCAGGCTGCCAAGGAAGCACTCACCCGTGACCTCTCCGTTGAACTCGCGCCCTACGGTATCCGCGTGGTCGGCCTGCGGACGAATGCCATACCGGAGACAGACACGTTCAGAGAGGTCTTCGATATAAAAGCCAAGCCAATGGGACTGACCTGGGAGCAGTTCATGCAATATATTGTAGGTACGACCCACACGCAGCGGGTCATGGTGCTCGAGGAGGTCGCAAGCATGGCGGTCTTCATGGCCTCCGACAAGGCGAGCGGGATGACGGGAACTAACGTCAATTTGACTATGGGCGCTCTCGATGACTGACGTTCCAAACGAATATGGAAAATGGCGCCTTATGGAAACTCGCGACGTGCCGTGTCTCTGACGGCATTCGTGAGTGAAGTCACAACACGGCGACGCCACCGTTGGGTAGCGTTCGGGGCTCCCTCTTTGAATAGGATGAGGTTATATGAGGAGTGTCGCTGTCCTCCTTCTCGTGGCCGCGTTGTTCGGCTGCGCAAACACCGCGCGGGGCGGTCACGAGGTGCGAGTTACCCGCAATGCGGCCGATGTGGAGCATTGCCAGCATATCGGTGCTGTTCAGAGCGTGGGTCCCTATGCAGTTCCAGGTGATGATATGGAGCAGCTCCGCAGTCGGACGGTAGCCATCGGAGCCGACACTGTTCTGCTCAACGCGTCACGACGGACAAGCGCTTCCGGAATCGCATACCGTTGTCGAGCTTCGTGACCACAGTCGAGGCACGAGAGCAGACTCTCGTGCCTCGGCATCCCTAATGACTCATCGAGGCAGCCTCCAGGCACTTGACGTCCGGGTTCCAGGGGGCAAACAGACCGCTCGGACTCGGCTTCCAGGCCCAGACATGAAGGAACCACAGCCCGATCGGATCCGCTTTCGTCAGGGCTTGCCCCATGATGCGCGGTGGCGCGATTGATTTCCAGGCAGAGATCGGCACGAGGAATTCGACGCCATTCAATTGAAAGGTGCCGTCGGGCAGCTTCTCGTAGACCAACACCTCCGGATGCTCCAGGTCGAGCGTCGTGTCCAGAATGGCGTTGTTCTGATAGTGATAACCCATCGCTCCTGCCGGTTGATGTTGGACGCAGTCGGTGACGCGCTTGTAGCCGGCAGCTTCGGCAGCCTCAGTGGTCTTGAACTTCGCGGTTGCGGCACGAATTTTCAAGATGTCGCGATCGACTGTCTCGCCAAAGCGGCTTGGAACAATGCCTTGCGCCCCGTCCATGTCCTTTGCGACGCTTTGCGCCACAGTTGCACTCACCAATGCCAACGCCGCCGCCGTCACACCGAACGACCACGCTCTGAATCGACTACTCATTGTTCCTGCTCCATCCTGCTTCGGATTTGGTTCTGCCTTGCGCTAGCCGCTATCCTGGGGGTGCTGCGGAGGAGGCAGACACGTCTTTTTGACAAACGGTCCTTCCGGGATGCCGAACTGGATTGAGGTCCTGGCGAGCACCGTTGGCATTGCGGTAGGGCGCTCGGTCAAAAAGAATACGGACAGTCAGCCCGTGGCAGAATGAAGCAGTGATGTCGCCTCGGATGCGTCAACGGATATGGCTGATCGCGGCCGTCTGGCTCGGCTGGACGGCTGCTGGGCTTTTCTACATCATCCAGGACACGGTGCCGCGACTCTATCGAGGCGGTGCCGTCCCATGGAAATATGTGTTCGTCGGCTGGATGACGGGCATGTATGTTTGCGCCGCGCTCACGCCGGCGCTCCTGTGGCTTGGCAATCGGTGGCCGATCGAACGCCGAGTCACCTATGCCCCATTGCACCTCTGTTTCAGCGTTGTTTTCTCGCTCTTAGCGACGGTGCTCGAAGTCCCAATACTGTTACTGCTTGGCGTCTTCCCAGCGCCGCCGCCGCCGCCGTCGCTCGCCGCGGGAGTCGCAATCATGTTGTCATTCGGCATCCAGGGCGGTGTTATCCGTTATTGGGCCGTAATCGCGCTCCATGCGGTGTACCGGTCGCAGCAGAACGCCAAGACTCGCGAGCGGGAAGCATTTGACCTGAGGGTGCAAGCGTCCGAACTCGCCCAACAGCTTGCAACGGCGCAGCTGAGTTCCCTGAAGATGCAGTTACAGCCGCATTTTTTGTTCAATACGCTTGGTGCCATCATGGTCCTGATCCAGCAGCAGAAGACGGCGCAGGCCGAAGGCATGGTCGAAAAACTGGGCGATCTCCTGCGCCTCACGCTCGATGATGTTGAGGCCCAGGAAGTCCCACTCTGGCGCGAGCTCGAATTCTTGCGCTTGTACCTCTCCATCGAGCAAGTCCGGTTCGAGGACCGGCTGCGGGTGCGTATCGACCAGACCGGGCTGTCCGAAGTTCTCGTGCCGCATATGCTGCTGCAGCCGATCGTTGAGAACGCGGTTCGCCATGGTCTGGGTCAGAGCGAGGAGGGGGTCACAATCGAAGTGGTGGCGACCAGGTCTGATGGGGCACTTAAGCTCACCGTGTCCGATGATGGACCTGGACTGCTCTCGCCCAGGCCCGGTCACTCCGGAATCGGGCTGACGAATACTAGAAGTCGGCTGCTGAGGCTCTACGGCGATAGCGCGCACCTCGTCATCGAGCCAGCATCGGTCCGAGGTGTGCGGGTTTCGATCACGCTGCCGATCCGCACGGTTCCGCCGGATGGCTCACGATGCGATTGAGCGTCCTTGTTGTAGATGATGAGCCCATCGCGCGCGAAGGGTTGAAGTTGTTGCTCGGTCGCCAGTCCCAGGTCGGGTCTGTCTCGGAAGCGCGCAACGGACGAGAGGCTATCGCTCGTATTCGTGAGCGGAGACCGGATCTCGTACTCCTTGACGTGCAGATGCCGCGCACTGATGGCTTTGCGGCCGTCCATGCCATTGGAGCAGAGCGCATGCCGCCGATCATCTTTGTAACCGCGCACGACCAGTATGCGATCCGGGCGTTCGAAATCGCAGCGATCGACTATCTCCTCAAACCGGTAACCGAGGAACGCTTCGATCTCGCCTTCAAGCGGGCACTTCACAGGCTACGGGGGGCGTCGCACGAGGATGCCGCCAAACAATTGATGACGATGCTCGATGCCATCGCGAATCCGCCGCGGCAACTGGAGCGATTCGCGGTCCGGTCCGGCGAGAACACCGTTTTCGTGCCAGTCAACGAGGTGGATTGGATCGAAGCCTTCCAGAACTACGTTCGGCTCCACGTGGGTCCGGCAACTTATCTATTGCACGTACCGATGAACACTATTGAGGGTGTGCTCGATTCCAACCGCTTCCTGCGTATCCATCGATCGCACATCGTCAACGTCGGACGTATTGTGCAGCTGTGGTCGATCGCGCACGGTCAGTATGCGGTTGAACTCAAGTCGGGAGAACGTCTGCAATCGGGGCGCACCTACAGTGGGCGCATCCGCCGCGCTCTGGGAAATCCATTCTGACTACATCAAGCGCTGGCGGCTAGCTCAAGAGAAGCGGGCCAACCGTGCGCGGTGCAGTCGGCAGGAGTACTAAGGCCTGCGGGTGAGCACTGAAATCTGGGATAAGAGTTTGTGAGGATCTACGGGTTTCCCGAGGTGCGCGTCGAAGCCAGCCTCTATGGCCCGTCGGTGATCCTCCTTTCGCGCAAAGGCAGTCAGCGCCAGCGAAGGTATGCGAGCCGATCCGATAGAGCGCTCAAGTTCCCGGATGCCGCGCATCAGAACATAACCGTCCTCACCGCCTAGCCCGATGTCGCTGATGATGAGATCGGGGGAACGCAGCATGTAGGCTTCTCGGGCAGCTGCCGCCGACTCCACCGCCTGGACCTCGGCGCCATATGTCGTAAGCAGTCGAGCCGTACCTTCGCGACTGCCCGGCTCATCTTCGATGAGCAGAATCCGGACACCCTCGAGGTCATTGCTTCCCAAATGGTCGGCAGCTGTTGGCTCGGCTTCGCTTAACGTTTCGGACTTGAGTGGTAGGCGCACCACAAACGTTGCACCACGTCCTTCACCGGGACTAACGGCGCTGATAGCTCCTTCATGCAGTTCAACCAGTTGCTTGGCGATGGCGAGGCCAAGTCCCAACCCTCCATGTTGGCGATCCATTCCAGATGAGCCCTGCTGAAATCGATCGAATATATAGGGCAGCAGCTCCGGTCGGATCCCGATTCCCGTGTCGGCCACCTCAATGAGCACGAACTCATCCTCCCTGCGAAGCTCAACCTGGATACGCCCTCCTGATGGGGTGAATTTCACAGCGTTACTCAATAGATTCCAAATGACCTGCTGCAAGCGATCGGGGTCCGCCCGTACGACGCCGATATCCGAATTCGCATGAAAGTTGAGCTGTACCTCTTTGCGGACCGCGAGGGAGCGTACCGACTCAACTGCTGCACCGACCGCATCCGTAAGACGCGTCGGACGCAGCTCGACACGCAGCTTCCCGGAAGACATGCGCGAAATATCGAGCAGATCATCGATGAGCTGTTGTTGAGCCATAACGGCGCGCTCGAGTGTCCGCCGACCTTCTGCGCGGTCTTTCTCCGGCAACGCCTCATTGCCCAGGAGCCGAACCCATAAGCGCATCGTGTTGAGTGGCGTACGTAGCTCATGGCTCACCATCGAGATGAAGTCGTCCTTGGCATGATTGGCGGCCTCGGCATTTGCCTGTGCTCCCTCCGCCGCCGAAGTGGCCGCGAGCAGCCGATCCTCCGTTTCCTTCTGTTCGGTATTGTCCCGCATGATTTTGACGAATCCGAGCAGCGTTCCGGACTCATCGCGGGCGGCCGACAAGACTCCACTGGCCCAGATGGGCGTACCATCTTTGCATAAGTGCCAGCGCTCATCTCTCGCGTGACCTTTCTGCAGGGCGGTTTGTAGTTCCTGTTCGGGTGCATGGGCGTCTCGGTCCGCTGCGTTGAATATTCGAGCCACCGACTGGCCGATCATCTCATCCTGTGTCCAACCAAGTATGCGCTCTGCGCCTGGACTCCAAGACGTTACCAGACCATCCGTGTCCAGCATCATGATCGCGAAGTCATCCGAGCTCTCAATGATGAGGCGCAGCCGCCTTTCACTGTCGCGCAACGCTCGTTCTGTTGTCTTTAGTTGCGTGATATCCCAGAAGGCGCCCACCGCTGCGACGACTTTCTGCGCGTTATCGCGAACGGCGGCTGAGCTGACCGAGACTATCGACCGTGCGCCCTGCGGTCCGAGGACCTCAATCTGCTCACCAACAATGGTCTCGCCGTGGGTCAAAGAGCGCGCGAGTGGCCACTCGTTTGCGGAGTACACCTTACCGTCTGGATGCCACCCCTTGAAGGCCGCTACGGCCGCGCTCCACTCGACGTTGAGAAAGGGCGCTGGATAGGACTGACCGAAAAGCTCGGCTGCGCGACGATTAGCGTGCATGACGCGCCGTGTCGGACCATCGACGACGATGATCGCGGCCGGCATCTGTTCCAGAGCCGACTCCAGCCGCGACTGCATTTGGCGTTCGGCCGCTTCAGCAGCCTTACGAGCAGTAATGTCGAAGAATGTGAGGACGACGCCCGCAATGTGGTTGTCTTCCGTGCGGTACGGCAGCGCGCGATGCAAATACCAGCGTCCACTGTGACTGCGGAACTCTGCCTCGATGGCAGTTAACTTGTCCAGGACTACTTGTGCGGCATCGCGCAGGACACCGTGAGAAGCCTCTCTGCCATCCGCCAACGAGAACTTCGGGGAAAGGTTGCTGATGGACCGGCCGACGTCAGTTGGAATGAGCTCAATGAGATCCTGAACCGCCGGGGTGAAGCGGCGTACCTTCAGGGCCGTATCGAGAAATACGACCGCTATATTGGTGCTGCCCAGCAGATTCAACAGATCGTTGGTCGCTTGTTCGGTTTCGAGAACCTTCTCCTGCAGCTGCGTATTGACCGTCGTCAGTTCCTCATTTACTGACTGCAGCTCTTCCTTGCTCGTTTCCAGTTCTTCGTTCGCGCTTTGAAGTTCCTCATTGACGGAGATCACCTCTTCATTCGAGGCTTTCAGCTCTTCCTTACTCGCCTCGAAGGCTTCGGCGCCCGCCTGAAGCTCGCGTCGCAAGATGCGAATTTCGTCTTCCAGCTGGGCATCCGGTTGCAGCAGGAAGGCCGGGGTTGCGTGGATCTCGGTCGATACGCTCTCATCATTACCGACGGGGTGTTGAGCCGCTTGTGGCCGCAGTTCAAAGGTTACCCGCAGGTTACGGCCGGCCGAATTCGCTTTGAGCGGCGCAACGGTAATGCGCACCCAGAGACTCTGGTCCTCCGCTTCAAGGGGAGTGTCGATAGCAACCGGACGATGCGCCTCGACCGCCTGACGGAATGCCGTGCGCACGGCGGTTCTCAGGGCAGGCCGTGACGCCTCTATCACACTCGCGGTCAGCTCCCCTTGTGGATAGGCCAGGAACGGCGTGGTGTCACCGTGCACATATAACATTCTCTCCTGACGATCTACGACGACAGAAGGCGGCGCGAACTCCTCGAGCAAGGCTCGCTCGAAGCTGGCGGCGTGTATTAGTTCCGATCTGGTGCTGGACAGTACATGCTCGCGTGTCTGGAGAGGCTCCTGAATCGCCATGCGGGATACATGCGCCAGGTCAGCGAAGCGATGTTGTGTTGGTCCAACTCGCCGATAGATGCGCCATCGTTTGCTGATCGTCTCGAAACTCTGCTCGGCAGTCCCAAGACTCTCGGTGTTGCCGAGAAACAGATAGCCCCCTTCACGAACGGCAAAGGACAGGAGCGAAACGATGCGTTTCTGGGTCTCCGGCTCGAGATAAATCAAAAAGTTTCGGCACGTACAAAGATCCACGCGCGAGAACGGCGGATCACGCAGCAGGTTCTGCGGCGCGAACACAACCATGTCGCGGATCTCCTTCTTGATTCGATAGGTGTGTGCGTCCTTCTCGAAGTAGCGCTCCAAACGCTGCTGCGCGATGTCTCCTTCTATCCCTGCGGCGTACACACCCGCGCGCGCGAGCGCAAGAGACTTATCGGCGGCATCCGTCGCGAAAATCTTGACCTCGAGCCCCTTGCCAGCACGGTGTATCTCTTCCGAGATGAGGATCGCCAGCGAATAAGCTTCCTCGCCGCTCGAACACGCGGTGACCCAAGCGCGCAGATCGTCGCCTGCCGACCGGCTCTGTACCAGCGGCACAATCACGCTCTCCCGCAATGCTTCCCAAGCCTCGGGATCGCGGAAAAAGCCGGTGACATTGATCAGCAGGTCATTGGCAAGCGACAGCGCCTCCTTCGGCTGCTCTCGGAGCACTTGCGCGTACTCAGCCAGACTCAACACGCCGACAATGCCCAAGCGGCGCTGAATGCGACGCAGAAGTGTAGGCTTTCGATATCCGCGAAAATCATGTCCAGTGCGCGTCCTGAGCAGCGCGTGAATCTGATTCACCAACTGCCGCTCACTATCCAGATCCCGTTCCGGAGAGTGTTCGATGAGCGCTTCGGGCTTTTCAATCAACGGATGCCGGACGTAGTTCGCGATGAAGGCTGGAATACGGTCCGCAGGCAAAACCTGATCGGCGTAGCCGGAGTGCATCAAGCTTCGGGGCATGCCGGGAAATTCGGCTGTGTCCGGATCCTGGGCCACACACAGGCCGCCGGCCGCTTTGATTGCCTGCCCGCCAGCGGTGCCATTGGTGCCAGTTCCGGAGAGGACGACCACGACCGCCTTTTCTTTCTGCTCAAGGGCGAGTGATCGGAAGAAATCATCTACGGGGCGACGATGTCCGCGCTCCTCCACCGGTGCGCCGAGCCGCAACTTCCCACCCGCGAGGGTCACGGTGAAGCCGGGTCGGATTACATAGACCCGATTGGGCTGTACCGGCATACCGTTCTGGATTTGAACGACGGGCATGGACGTGCACCGGCCCAGGATGTCTGGCATCAAACTCGGACTGTCCGGTGGCAGGTGCTGGATGACGATAAAGGCCATTCCGCTATCTGCGGGCGTGGCCCTGAAAAAGATGGAAAGCGCTTCAAGGCCCCCCGCTGAGGCGCCAATTCCAACGACCGGAAAGGCAAGATTGGCTCGCTGCTCAGACCCTACCGGCGCTGCTGGAAGCGTATGGGAGTCTGCCGTCGCCGCGTTTTCCGCAGGTGTAGGACTGTCGTTATTCAAAGATCCCCCTTGTCCGCCAGCCGACGAAGGGGCCAAGGCGCAACTGCGCTGGACATCAACTATAGATGGAATGCCCAGGTGCGGCGAAAGATTCGCCCAGGAGCTTATAATGCGCGCTATTCCTGCGGCGCTCCCGCTTTAGCGCGCCCTCGGGTCTTACATGGCGCGCTGCGATGAGCGCTCTGCCAAGGCGGCCGCTGGCAATGCCGGGCAAGCAAACAGCCGTTAGTACGGCGGCCGGTATCGGCCATTTGTTACAGGTCGGAAACATTACGATCGACAGGAAACAATCCCGACATTTGCGCGAAAGAACCGCACGCTACGTTCGCGTCAGCTACAAACGGCTCAGGAAATGACTACAGAATCCCACCCAACTCAGCCATCACGAGCGGTTCGCTGCGGCATCTATGAAGTTGACCTTCACAGCGGCGAATTGCGCAGGAGCGGCCTGAAGGTCCGCCTTCAGGACCGGCCCTTCAGCGTCCTGGCCCGACTGTTGAGCAACCCCGGTGAGCTGGTAACACGCGAGGAGTTACAGGCCCAGATCTGGGGAGAGCATTCCCGTGTCGATGCGGAGCTGGGGCTCAACACCGCTATCAAGAAGCTGCGCGCCGCTTTCAACGACTCCGCCGATAACCCGCGATTTATAGAAACGCTGCCGAAACGCGGTTACCGCTTCATCGCGCCGGTCAGCGAAATCAAGCAGATTCCTGTGACCGAGCCCACCGGTAACACACAGCCGACTGAAGCCCCGCGTGAACAGATCCCAGGGCCGTGGGCTCTCAGCGAAGAGTCCGTGGGGACGGACTCGCTCGCAGATCGCGACTTGGCGGTGCTGCAGCACGCAGCTACACCCCGGACGCCTTGGCACAAGTGGTTGGTAGTGGGCGGCGTTCTCGCATTCCTCGGAGTCATCGCCGGTGCGGGCATCCTGACTGGCCGAACCAACCCGTCAATCGACCGATCCACTCTCGCCGGCCGCATGGGCGTGTCAGTCTATCGCCAGCCGCGCGGCGCCGATGGATCCGCCCTGGGAATAGGGGGCTACAACCTCCGATCGCCCGGCGACCTGGCCTTCGCCTTCGACTATGGCCACACTGGCAAGTCGGACCATCTGGTGTTCTATCGTCCAGGCACGGGCATCATTTGGATTCTGCGCAATATCCATGGCCGGTTCAGCCCGGTCTTCGCGGGCCATGGCATTGGAGGCTACGCCCTCGACTCCGGCGCCGACCGGGCTTTTGCGTTCGACTACGAACACACTGGCAAGCAGGATCATCTCGTGCTCTACCGGCTCGGTACCGAGGCGATCTGCATACTGAAGAACGAGGGGGAGGGCGTCTTTACTCCCGTCTACCAACACTCCGGGAGTGACTCAGACAGCTCGCCTCAGAATCCGGATGCCCCCAGCCAGAGCCTGGCATTTGATTATGACCACAGTGGTAAGTGGGATCACCTCGTACGCTATCGGCCCGGCGGCCGCAGCCTGGAGATTCTGACCAACATCGACGGGAAGTTTTCCCCGGTGAGCACTGTGTCTCTGGGCATACCGGCGGGCGTTGCGAAGCCTGCCGCCAACCAACTCTTCGCCTTCGACTATGACCACAGCGGCAAGCCCGATCACCTGTTGCTCTACTGGCCTGGCGAGGGGAGCGCGGTCATCCTGAAGAACACCGGCGGGACCTTTGTCGCGGTGTATGAAAGCCACCGTATCCGCAGCGCCGAAATCGATTCGCCCGAGGATCGCGCGCTTCCTTTTGACTACCAGCACACGGGCAGTCTGGATCATCTCCTGCTTTACCGGCCCGGCACCGGGCTTTTCCAGGTTTGGAAAAACACCGCAGGCACCCTGAGTCCTGCGTACTCTGGCATTGGCATCGGTGGCTACAATCTCATGTCCCCCAACGATCGTGTCCTCGCCTTCGACTACGATCACGCTGGCAAGTCCGATTACCTCACCCTCTACCGTCCAGGAACCGGTCTCGTGCAGATTGTCCGTCTCCCATAAGGGTGCGGGTACGAGGTGGCATCTTATGAGATGCAAAAAGCATGGTTCATGTCCGCCCGTAAGTCCTTGTAGATCCACAAGATAGAAGGTCACCCGGAAACTATTTACGAGCGACCGTCGCGTCTCGAATAGTTGGACCTCCAATGCTGGACGTTACCTGAATGTTGGAGTTCTATGAGATTGCGAAATACGGCCGCAGCCATGTTGCTGCTGGGAGTGGTCAGTGCTTGTGGGGGAGGCAATGGTGCTGACGGTACCGGAGGCAATGGCAATAAGGGGCCTCCTGGCGCAGCAACCACGCTGGAGATGGCCGCTTCGGTGACATTAAGCGCGGAGCAGGCCAACCAACCTGAACAGATCTTTGTCTATTCGTTTCCGTTACCGGCCGGCCAACAGACTCTCCTGGGACTGCAGGGAGATGTCTCGATGGTGTCGTTCATGCCGGCGGTGTTCAACCAGAGCCTCATAACGGTTGGGACACTACCGTCCGGGGCCTGCCCCACCAGCGGCACGGTCTATCCCAGCTACGATGCGCTCTACGGCGCTTTTCCGAATATCGTGCCCCTGCAGGGATTCATTGTGAAGAATCCGGATTCAGGCACGGCCGATGTTACCGCTGATATTCCGCTGCCGGCGGGTCTTGCGGTCTCCAACTGCATGGTGCTTCTCATGGATTGGGCAGGTGGTTCTGCTGTCACCATGAATAGCACGCTCTCGATGACGTACGTGTCGTCGTCGTCGCCCTCAACCGCGGTACTACTGCAAACCAATCAGGAATTCGTCTTCGGTGCAGATCTGGGCGCGGGAAGTACCACGGACGACACGCTCTCGTTCGTGCAGGAAACCTCAATTACTCAAGCCGGCACGATCCTGGCGTTCCTCGGCGATATCAGCGATAGCGCGTTTGACACTGGCGGTACGCCGTCCCCACCGCCGGGCCCGTGGCAGACGATGAACGACATCTACCTAATTCCTGGCGGCTGCCCGAATCAGATTCCGGTCAATTCGTCCGGCTTCACCGAACAGGCGGGCAACTACTACGCCGACATTCCCTCCAATGCCCAGCATCTGCTGAACGTCCCCCTCACTGGTGTGCAGAACGTCGCCGTGACGCGAGCCGTCTTTAAGCGGGTGAGCGTAGCGGTCCAGGCGGGAGACTGCCTCTTGACCGTGTTCGGGCTCGACGCCCCAAATGGCGGTGGTATTGACTCGGAGACCCAGGTCAAGGCGTTGTTCCAGCCTGCAGGGTGATTTGCTCCATTAATTTCGAGTAAATTCATTGAGTTATATTAGTGTGACTGTGAGATCACAACTTCGCTATGAGATCTTCATCCACGCTCCCGTCGGCTGGCCGGAAGAATCTGAATTTTTCGCTCGCACGCCACGCGTACCTGAGTCTGAGGAACGCAGCTCTGTGTCGCGGTTCTTCGTCGAGCCATTTCTGAAAGTCCTGCCGCAACTGTGGAGAAGCCGACCCTTCCAATCGTAATAGCCAGATTGCGGCGGCTTCATTGATAGTTTCTGTGCTCCGGTGGTTAGCCACTGACGAATGCTCCTGGCGATCGAAAGTCGTAGGTGTTAGTTTCAGCAGGACTCACGGATCGTCGGCCGGTTTGGGTTTGCGCCGCGTTCGCATCGGCAGCGTCTGCATGCGGAGCAGTGCAGCATATCGTAAGGAGAACTCGCTGAACTTCAGTCCCAGAGCTCGCGCGTAGGCCGGCGCTTCGGCGTACGCGAGGACGCGCTCGCCGTTCTCGAGCTTCCATACGTAGCTCTGTGGCTTGTTCAATCTGCGGGCGAGCTGCTCCTGAGTCAGCCCTTCCGCTTCCCGCGCCTCGGTGAGAAGGGCGCGCAATGCAATGTCTCCGCTAGAACGCAGGATCTTTCCCAAGCGGCTCTCCTAGCCATTTAAGAAAGGCCGATAAATAAAGTAGGTCGATACAAAAACCATTTCAGGATGCATGTGCGCAACACCACTACGAAAAACAGGTCCAAAACTCGATAGGCTCGAAACCAGAATGGGATGACTGGTGGAAAAGTGCCGAAAACATCAGGGGAAGGCACAGATGCCGTTTCAATCGGACGAAACGCCCCACCGGCTGCTCGCTCGCGATCGAGCTGCAGCGTCCCTCCCAGCCAGTGCGAGACCGCCGCCCAAAAGGTTGCGTCGATCTGTGGCGACGCAGATCCGCCGGCGGCGCCGACTTCAGTAGCGGTTTTTCATTTGCCGGAGCATCCGGTCGCCCGATATACGACCGCGCTGTTTGATTCAAGTCGTTGAGCGGATTGATGTGAGTGGGTGCCCGCATTGCCGAAGCGTAGAAGCCTCGCGAGCGCGCGTCCACTCAGGTCGGGGTGTAACTCAACACTGGGTGAACCTCGAAAAGGCCTGAGGTTTTCACGCCAACGGTGTTGTTGGCGGAGAATCGGGACCAGCGAACCTCGCGCTTGCGCATCAACTCCAGGAGCCCTATCGCAGTGACGCCGTCAGCCTCGGGCCAAGTTCCGTCACCGCCAGGCGGCCGAGAGCTACGCGACCGCGGCCGCTGCGCAGCCCAATCACCAGCTCGCCGCGGGCAAGTACTTCGCCATGGCCGCGAATACGAATCCCAGGCGAGCCAGGATCACAGCTGGCCCGGAGCAGCCGGCGGTGTGACGCGCCATAGCAGCCTCGCCTCTTCAGCAATCAGGTCGGGCATTTCTTCGGGGAAAAACACGTTTGCTCCCTCCACCCGGCGGACACCGCGGGAGCCTGGCAGGGTACGGTCCAACCATTCTGCCCACTGCACCCCGAAGAACGCGTCCTTCAGTCCCCAAACCATTCGCGCTGGCCCCTTCCATCGCCGCAGGTCGTCCCGAATCGCAACCAGCGAATTCGTTCCCATCGAAACCGCGTACTCGTTGACCTGCGCCTTCCTCAGGGGTGTTTCAACGAGCGGTCGGAAGTAGGCTTCGATCGTGTCATCCGCAAGACCCTCAGGATGGGAATACGCCAGGCCGCCAATCCCGTTGGCCGACCGGGCAAACTCTTTATCGTTCAACTGCGGGACAATGAAATCATCCACAAAGGTCCCTTTCCGTGCCTGCTCGATCAGCGGCAGGAACAGCGACGGTGGGCTGTTTTCATCCACATCGCAATTCGTGAGCAACAGCGTCTTCACCCGCCGAGGATATTTCGCAAGAAAAAGCTGCGCCACCAATCCACCACTGTCGCTGGCGACCAGGTCCACCGCATCGACGTCGAGCGAATCCAACAACATCGCCAGCATGGTCGCCTGTATTTCAGGTGAAATCCTTTGCCCCTTCGGGGTTTGCGTATGGCCCATGCCCATAACGTCCGGGGCAATACATCTGCGGTGCGCCTGTAGTCTTGTGAGCGCCCCGCGCCATTGGAACCCGTTTAGCGGATACCCGTGTACAAACAGTGCCGCCGGTCCGTGACCGCGCTCGACATAAGCCACACGGCTGATGGGGACATTGACGAATCGCCGCGAAGCATGAAAAGCCCTCGCGTCGATTTCTTCTGTCTTTGCCGTTTTTGCGAAGGCGACCGTGCGCGACATCAACGCGGCACCTGTGGCCAGGGAACAACTGTAGAGAAAGTCTCTTCGTCTCATCTGCTCTTCTCCCATCCGTCCATGCAACTATCATCGCTATGGTCGTGGAGGTCGCACACGTCCGGACGTAATCCGACACATTCGGACGAAAACCGAGAGGAATGTGGTTATTTCAATTAGCGGGACGAAAGGTCAGCGAACAATCGCTTCATCGCACGTGGCGAGAGTCCCGCAGCACGGCGCAGATGACGTGCCAAATGACTTTGATGGGAAAATCCGCTCTCTAAAGCGATCTGCGCAATCGAGAGCTTGCCTTGCATGAGCAGACATTTTGCGCGCTCGAGGCGGCGCTGAATGACGTATTGGTGTACCGGAACACCCGTGGATTCGCGGAATCTCACCTTGAAGTGAGAGGCGCTGAGGCCGGCGAACGAAGCAATTCTGGACAAAGACAGGTCATCGCAGAGATGGTCTTCAATGTAGGCGAGGGCCTGTTTGAGCCTGCGTCCATCAAGGCCGCCTTTTTTCTCAGTCGAGCGTTGCGGCGCCGAGCTGTGGACGCAAACCAGACGGGATGCGACCGCGACGGACAAGCTTTCCGTGTAGAGACGGCCCGATGGGTAGTTGGATTCCATTTCAGACTTCAAGGCCCAGGCAATGTATTCCAATTGGGTGTCGCGGATCTGGAAGCGATTCCTGAGCTCCACGCGACGTGAATCGAACCCGTGTTGTTCCGCAACGGTATTCAGCAGCGAACACGGAAGACCCAGCAGTAAGGTCCTATCATGTTGATCGTGCATCTCCCACCGCGAAGGTGTGCCGGCAGGCACAATGTCGATGTCGCCGTGCGCCGCGGAACCGGTGTAGTTCATGCCTCCTCTTCGGCAGGAGATTTTGGCGGAGTGCCCCACGTGCACTGCAATCAGCACGTTCGGGAGTCCCGGAAGATCCAGGACACCGGCAGGATCTGCACGGAGTTCCAACGCGAGGCCATCGGCTGTTTCGCCGTAAGCGGTCACCTCCGGTAAACGGTCCGTGTTGGCATCAAGGCTCAAAAGTGATCGGGAGATAATCATCTATCCGTACTTCGCCTGTGGCGAGTTCTCTAGTCCACAGCTGACCTTGAATCGGCCTGCCTGCGCAAACAGTCCGGCGGCTTTGGGCCCGTTCACGGCACAAGGTACACTAAATTGATTCGCACGCCTCGATATCCGAATGCATATCGGTTGATATCATTCACGGCAAGCTGATTGCCTTGGTGGAACGACACTGATAGCGTCCCAGCTAATTCGCGCTTCCGGCATGGCAGAGACAAGGAGGTGCTCAAACAACCGACTCCCGATCTGTTTCCAGACGACAGTCAGGCCACGGCAACAAGCACGTGGCCCACAGCAAAAAAAAAGGGGTACCGATATGAGGATACAGGCGCGCATTCTCGTCGCAGTGCTGGGCTCGCTGGCATGCTTCTCTCACTTAAACACGACGGCTGCCGCCGACCAGCAGGCATCGAGCCAGTGGTTGGCAGACAGCCATCGTCCGCCTGGCGAAATCATCCCGAGCGATATCTACGATCCTTTCGGCTTGGTATCGGGGGGTGAACACGGTCAGCTCGTGACGCTGGCATCGGGCTTCAGCTTTACGGAGGGCCCCGCGGCCGATCGGCACGGA
>Ga0105247_10000469_pt1 | contig 33842 bp, 25 predicted proteins | sample KBSS24metaG_FD_81519 | JGI IMG/M metagenome (GOLD analysis project Ga0105247, IMG submission 81519) | Switchgrass rhizosphere microbial communities from Kellogg Biological Station, Michigan, USA - KBS S2-4 metaG | ecosystem: Host-associated > Plants > Roots > Rhizosphere > Soil | place...
ATCGTCGTGCCGCGCGCGTTGCGCTCGGGGGGCCGCCCCGGGACGAGCGCGGTCGTCGCCGGGCTGCCGCCGCCGCCCGCCGCGACCCTCGGGGCCGAAGGGGGCGCGGAGGGCGACCGGGCGCAGACCGCCGGCGCGAACGTGGCCGCGCCGGCGACGGTGAGCGCGGCGACGGTGAGCGCGGCGACGCCGCCGGCCGCGCCGGACGATCCGGCGCGCGCCACGAAGCCGCCGATCCGCCCGAAGACGCCGCCGCGACCCGCGACGTCGGCGCGCGCGCCGAGCTGCAAGCCGCCGTACACGATCGACGCGAACGGCGATCAGCACTGGAAGGCGGAGTGCCTATGAGGATCGCGGGGCGACGAGCGCGGGCGGTGATCGCGGGCGCGCTGTCGTGCGCGGCGTGGACCGCCGCCGGCGCCGCGGCGCGCGCCGACGACGCGCCGACGAAGGAGCAGTGCATCGCGGCGAACGAGAGCGGGCAGGCGCTCCGCCGGACCGGGAAGCTCGAAGGCGCGCGGACGAAGCTCCTCGCGTGCTCGGTGGCGAGCTGTCCGGCGGTCCTCCGCGACGACTGCGTCGAGCGGCTGGCGAGCCTCGAGAAGGCGGTCCCCACGATCGTCTTCATCGCGCGCGACGACGCCGGTCACGACATCGCGGCGGTCAAGGTGACGATCGACGCCGCCCCCTTCGCCGATCGCCTCGACGGCTCGGCGCTCCGCGTCGATCCCGGGGAGCACACGTTCGAGCTCAGGGCCGACGGGTACGCCGCCGTGACGCGAAAGCTCGTCCTCCGCGAAGGCGTGAAGGGGCGGCAAGAGGTCGTCGTGTTCCAGTCGACGGACTCGATCGCGCCGCGCGCGGCCGCGGATCGGCCTCCCGCCAAGGTCGAGGGGCGCGGCGCGCCGCGGGCGCTGGCGTACGTCCTGGGCGGCGTCGGGATCGTCGCGATCGGCGCCGGCGGCTTCTTCGGGCTCCGCACGATCGCGAAGAACAACGACGCCGCGTGCGACGCCGACAACGTCTGCGCGAACGCCCAGGCGCGCCGCGACGCGCAGGGGACCGCGACGCTGTCCACCATCGGGTTCGTGGCCGGTGGCGCGCTGATCGCCGGCGGCGTCGTCGTGCTCCTCACGTCGCGCGGTGACGGCGCGTCGTCCTCGTCGCCCTCCTCGGCCCCCGCGCGCTGGGAGGCGGCGCCGATGATCGGCGCCGGGGCGGGCGGCCTCTCTCTGCGGGCCGCGTTCCGATGATCAGGTCGAAGCGCGTCTTCATCGCGACCGCGATCGTCGCCGCGGTCGGCGGCTGCGCGCAGATCCTCGGCCTCGAGGATCCGCGCGATCCCCCGTCCGGCGACGCGGGCGCCGGTGCCGGTGACGGAGCGGGCGGCGGCGACGGCGGGGCGATCGACCCCGGCGACGGAGGCACCTCGCCGGACGGCTCCACCTCGGGCGACTCGTCGGATCCCGACGTCTACGAGCCCCCGCAGTGCAGCGCGACCGGCATCCGATGCGGCGGCCCGCTCGGGAACACCCCCGTGGAGTGCGAGGCCGGCAGCGCGAAGCTCGACGTGGCGCCCGGACCGTGCCCGTCGATTTGCCTCGTGGGCCTGTGCGTCGACCCCGGGAGCTGCGTCGACGACGCCGGCGCGCCCGCCCTCCGGAGCTGCGGCCCCGCGCACGATCAGAGCTGCTGCGCGGCCACGGCCATCCCCGCCGGCTCGTTCTCCCGGAGCTACGACGGGGTCACCGCCGGCGCGACCGACCCGTCCTACCGCGCGAGCGTCTCGATGTTCGTCCTCGACCGCTTCGAGGTGACGGTCGGCCGATTCCGCAAATTCGTCGCCGTCTACGACTCTCCTTCTGCGCAGCCTCCTGCGAAACCCGCCGCCGGCGCCGGGAAGAACCCGCACGACCTGTCCGACCCCGGCTGGGATCCGACGTGGCCGCTCCCCGCCGACGCGGCGGCGCTCGTCACCATGGTGAAGAAGCCCGCCGGGACGTGGACCGACACGGTCGGGGCCAACGAGTCCAAGCCGATCACCTCCCTCGATTGGTATACGGCGTTCGCGTTTTGCATCTGGGACAGCGGCCGGCTCCCCACCGAGGCCGAGTGGAACTACGCCGCGGCCGGCGGCGGCGACACCTCCGGCCAGCGCGTGTATCCGTGGTCGAATCCCCCGGGGTCGACGGCGATCGCGTCGACGATGGCCAACTATGGCTCCAGTGAAGCGAACGACGTCGGGAGTCGATCGCCGAAAGGCGACGGTCGCTGGGGCCAGAGCGACCTCGCGGGGAACGCGAGCGAGTGGGTCCTCGACAGGTTCGTGTCGCCGTACCCCTCGAAGACCTGCACCAACTGCGGGAGCTCCGCGGTCGACGCGGGCCCGCGCGTGATCCGAGGCGGCTACTTCATCGACGACCGCGACGCCGTCACCGCGTCGAAGCGCTCGTCCCTCCTCCCCGACTCGAGCGAGTACTTCGCCGGCGTCCGCTGCGCCCGCACCTTTCGATAGGGCCTTCGCTTTTTACCCTCTCCGTTCAGGCATACAGCGTCATCGCGGGTGGCCTATCGCTCCGGCGGGCGTGGATATCACCCCTTGGGGTGATATCCGCGCGCTCTGACTTGAGCCAATCATGGGCGCGCACGGCTCGTAGCCCGTGTCTCGGCCGCACGGAGACTTCCCGAAATAACGCGCGCCGGAGCAGGACACGGTTCCCGCTCGCGCGCGGCGCTTGGAGGCGCTGGCACCATGAGCACGACCTATAAAATCCATCCCTCCGTGGGAGTTGCGCGCGTCGGCAATAGCGACGACTACTACATTGGCCCCGAGACAGCCGGAGGATTGCCCACCGAACAGGGCGGGGGAACGGTGACCCGATTCCGGGACGGCAATGGGGGCTTGAAGAAACAGGCGGCCCGCTTCCGCGTCTACGCCTACGACTCGCCCGACGCTCCCGGGACGCTGGTCCAGCCGGGGAAAGGAGGCGTCAAGGACATCCAGTGGACGGTGTACCTCGCCAACAAGAAAGCAGCTTGGTACGAATTCCTCCAGCAGGAAGGTAAGGACGGCGACTACCAGAACCACCCGCTGCGCAATCCCAGGACCCAAGGTCAGGATCGCAAACAACTCATCATCGATCCGGGCCCGCAGACCATCACCTGCCTGGGCACCGGGAACACGCAGCGTCAGGCGGAGTTCACCGAGGGCAAGGGCCCGACCGGTTACGTCCAGAACTTCCCGCCCAAGGGGCTGGTCCCCGAGGGCAGCGACATCACCACCCTGGGTAAGATATTCACGGATTCAGACGGCTATCTTTATACGCTGGGCGGATATGGCCGCTCCGGAACCACGGCGCGGTACGACATCACCAGCGCCCTCCTGGACACATGGAAACGTGACGGGACGCTGCCCGACGACATCCTCCAGATGCTCGTCCCCATCGCGGACGTCGCCTATGCGTCGAAGGGCGACTTCGACGGCGCCATCCTCCAGCAGCTCGGTCAGGCGAACTACGACAAGTACATCGCCACCATCGAGCAGAACGCCTACCCGCAGCCGCGGCTCGACGCCTACGCCAACAACACGTTCTGGTGGGACGACGTCTCGGACGGACCTGTCACCGCGACGTTGATCATGGACGATCACGTGGGCACGGTGGTGCCGGTGGGCACGCCCGCGTGGGTGCTCGTCGCTCCACCCAAGTATGCGCCGCAGATCCTCAACATCATCACCCTCTACGACACGATGTACGACCTGTTCGTTCGTACGTCGAGCCTCAATCCCGCGCTCTACTCCCAAGGCCGGTTCAACCCGAATTACAAACCGAACTACGAGGCCGAGATCCAGCCGATCCTGAGCCGGCCCGCCGTCTATCAGTGGGTCGCCAACATCAACCCGCAAGGCGTCACGGGGCACGCCTCCTTCACCACGTCGAACGGCGCGCCCACCAATTTCTTCGACTATGTCCGCCCGCCGCTCGCCGTCAACGAGGTCAACCCCGGGCTCATGCCGAAGATGGCGGGAGACAACCCGATCACCGACACGAAGCCTCGCAAATTCCTGGTGCTCACGGATACCCAATATTTCCTTCTGAGCCAGTTCAGCCAAGGTCTCTGCGATAGGGCGCCTCCCCCGAACCCTCCTCCGTCCGGCGCGCTGCTGGACCGCGGCGTCCTGGAGAACTGCGTGGGCGGCCCCTTCTGCCCCGGCATCGAGATGACGTGGATCTCCCAGGACATCCATTTTTACAGCGAGCCGTTCCGGCTCAAACACAAGTCGCTGACCGGCCACGGCCTCCACTGGGACAACGACCCGCATGACGGCCAAGGGCTGGAGCCCGGGGACGCCAGCAAATACATGGCGCTCCCCTGGCAGGCCGATTTCAACGAGTGCTCCAATCAGGTCACCGACGGGACCTCGGTCTGGTGGTGGCCCGCGCAGCGCCCCTACTTCGTTCACTACGCCGCGAAGGACGGCTCCTGGGAGGCGGGCTACTGGACCCGCCCTGACGATATCCAGTTCAGCGCGGACGAGCTCATGGTCTACAACTGGAAGGATCTGGGCTTCATCGTGCAGCGGAGCGGAATACCCGCGATGGCGGAGGTGGAGCGGCTCCCCTTGACCAAGATACTGCCGGGCAAGGCTACGTGACGGAGCCCGACCTGGGACCGCGCGGGGATGGGAGCGTTTCAATGATCGATTGGGGGGAGGATTCATGGCGATGAAACGTCCGACGTATTTCCTGATTGCGGCGGCGGCCGTGGGCGCCACCGCGGCGGTGGTCGTGGGGGTGCGCCGAGGCGTCTTCTCCTCGGAGCAGGCGGTGCAGGCCGTGCCGCCGCCGCCCTCCTCTGCGCGGGGGCTCCCGGCAGCCGACGGGCTCGTCCCTCCCCCCTATCCCGTCTTCCCGCGTGGGAACGACCTGACCCGGTCCCTGCCCGACGACAGCCCCCAGGTGCAGCAGTTCCTCTCTTTTTACACCGGGGTGGGGAAGGTGACCTTCCCGCCGATCGCGCGCACGCAATTGGCGGCTCTCCCCAGCCGTTACCTGGACATCGCCGATAACGGCCTCAACCTGGGGAGTGGGCATTTCAACTCGTCCCTCGTGTGCCAATCCTGCCACGACAGCGATTGGACCGTCACGGGGACGGATCTGCCCAACATGACGTTCTGGGGCCAGCCCTCGGTCTCCACCACGGGAAAGACTCCCTCGTCGCTCGCCGCCAACTGGTCGATCTTCGGGGACTGGAGCGCCTCGATCAAGGCCCTGGCCGGGCGAGATCCCGTCTTTTTGGCGCAGGTCGAGGCCACCCGCGGGCTGTCCCCCAACCAGCCCGCGGCGATAGACAACCTCTGCCTCCGTTGCCACTCGCCCCTGGGGCAGCGCCAGGCCGAGCAGGTCCACCTGCCCTTCAACCATTACATGCTGTACTCGACGCCTGCCGGCTCGGGATATACCAGCCCGTTCCCGGGGGAGCCCCTCACGGGCCCGCGATATGCGGTATACGGCGCGCTAGCGCGGGATGGAGTCTCGTGCAGCGCGTGCCACGGCGTGTCCCCGAGCGGCGGTCAGCCCTGGAACGGCACCGATTACACCGTCTTCTACGGGAGCAACGACAGCACCAATGTCTACGGCGGCAGCGTCACGGATCGCCTCAAGGGCCGCGGGGAGGACGTCCTTCCGCCGCCGTACCCCTTCACGACGTCCATGAACACGGTGCCGGGCGCGGTCGTGGGGCCCGACACCGGGCTCAACGCGCACCCCATGGCCGCGGCGGGCTTGAGCCTGCAGACCGCCCTCAACGCGGCCGGCGATCACAGTTATCTGCGAGACTCCACCGTCTGCGGCTCGTGCCATATCGTGATCCTCCCGAAGGTGCCCGACAAATACAGCAATACCCTGAAGGTCAAGGACGCGGTGGCGCGCGGCGGTTACGAGCCGCCCGCGAGCTGCCCGCCCGGCCAGACGACGTTCACCGGCGACTTCCTGAAAGACCCCTGCGTGGGGCTGGCGTACGAGCAGACGACGTACTTCGAGTGGATGAACAGCGGTTATCCGCCGACCTCGACGTGCCTCACGTGCCACATGCAGGTGACGACTCCCCCCCTGCCGTACGACGGGTCCACGCCGATAGCGCAGCGCAACACGGACCTGGCGCTGTATTACGGGGATGGCCCGTCGCCCGCTCCTCGCCAGTTCAACCGACACACGCTGCTGGGCATCAACCTGTTCGTCCACGAGATGTTCCAGCAGTTCACCGACGTGCTCGGGCTGGAGTACTACAAGCCGTCCGATTCGCTCGTCCCCCCCTACCTCCAGAGCCCAGAAGTCCTCCAGGCGACCCCCATCCTCGTCCCGAATCCGGGCGCGGAGGACGGCGACGCGAATGGCTGGGTGGCCAGCTCGAACAGCACCATCCAGGCGGTGCAGCAGGCGCAGGGCGCTCAGGGGCGGGTCCAGCCAAGCCACGGCAAGTACTTCTTCCAGGTGAGCGGCTCCGGTACGGGCGCCGCTCTGACCATCGACATATCGAAGTACGCGACGCGCATCGACTCCCAGGACGGGGCGGTGAGCGTGCTCTGGGGCGCCACGGCGTACTGTGATCGGGCCTCGTGCGGCGCGCTCACGCTCACGCCCATGGCGCAGGGGAGCACGGCGTCGGGGCCCGTGAGCACGCTGACGGCCACGCCGGGAGAGACGCGCTGGCTCCCGCAGCAGGGGACGCTGGCCCTCCACACCGGGACTCGAAGCCTGTCGCTCCAACTCGGCGCCGTGATGGTGGACGACGTGTTCCTCTCGCTGCGATTCCCGGACGGCTCCGTCGCGCCGCTCAAGGATGGCGCCAAGAACTACACGCTCGCCCGGAACCTCTTGAACGCCGAGCAGTCCATTTTGAACCTGGCCACCAACACGGCGGAGGGGACGTTCAACGCCAGCCGGCCCTCGGCGCTGGTATCCGCCGGGACGCCTACCGTGGCCGGTGGCAACCTGAACGTCGACGTCACCGTCACCAGCAGCGTCGGTCACAAATTCCCGAGCGGCGCGGGGTTCCGTCGCGCCTTTCTGCAGCTCGAGGTGCTGGACGCCGCCGGCAAAGTGCTCTGGGCCTCCGGACAGCCGAACCCGCAAGGCGCCATCTGCAACGGCGCTTGCAAGCCCGACAACAGCAACATCCTCCCCAGCGAGTTCACGGCGGACATCACGAAGCTCCAGCCGCATTACCAGGTCATCAACAACGAGAGCCAAGCGCAGATCTACGAGCTGAGAGTCGTGGATGACTACAACAAGGTGACGAGCCTGGAGCTCCAGCAGTTCAGGGAGGTGAAGGACAACCGAATCCTGCCCCGCGGCTGGGTGGCGCCTGCGCAGCGCGGCTCCAGTGAGATGCTCTTCGGGTTGAGCCTCAAGCAGCTCGCCCTGCTCACGCAGCCCTCGAGCATGGTGCCTCCGAGCACGAGCATCTCGAGCGACCCCGACTACACCACGTCGCCGACGACGGGGAAGGACCACATTACGTATTCGATCCCCGTCGCGAACATCAGCAACTGGAAGTCCGTCCGGGTACGAATGAACTATCAGACCATCCCGCCCTTCTACCTGAACGCTCGCTTCAAGGAAGCCTTGATCGGGAGCGACAACAGGCCCATCGCGCCGGGCCCCGCGAGGCAGCGGTTGATCTACATGAGCAGCCACCTGAACACGCAGACGGGCCTGTCGTTCCCGCCCAACCCCAGCGCGCCGAGCGCGCAGATCGATTTCGTGAGCAATTGGACCATGGTCCTGAGCGAAGCGACGGTGACGGGCAGCTGAGCCTCCGCCACCAGGGCACTCCACTAAATCATCACCCCCGAGATCATCACCCCCGAGGCGACTCCATGCCCATGTACAATGATTTGTTCTTTCGCACCAACCTCTCGGACATCGGGAACGTCCCCTCGCCGCCCCCGGCCTACAGCTCGCCGGACATCATTCCCCATGGAACGAGCCCGGTGCCGGACCCCGCGGGTTTCTTCGCGGGCAACTACGGCTCCGACGTGGGGCAAGCGCTCGTCAACCGGGCCAGCAACTACATCTACCTGCGGATGAAGAACCTCTTCACGGGGACACAGTCCGGGCTCGCGTCGCTCTACTACTCCCGCGCGAGCCTGATCCTGTACCCGAGTCAGTGGCGAAATAACGCGCTCATGACGAGTGACAATGCGAGCCAGGTGCCGGTCTCCGCTCAGAGCACGAACGGCGTCGCGGTGACCACGGACCCATTCGCGTGGACCCCTCCGTCCCTCGACGACAACGATCATTACTGCCTCATCTCCCGGGTGGTCACCGAGCAGCACCCGAACCCGATCCCCTCCACGGGCAGCGTGAGCGACTTCTCCGAGTTCATCCTCAGTAACCCCGGCTTCGGCTGGCGCAACGTCTCCCTGACGGACGCCGGCGCGCCGACCTTCACGACCTCGGTGGCCTATCAACAGGGGAGCGACAGAGCGCCGATCCTCTTTTTGCTCCTCTGCGAGAACGTCCCCGCGGGGGCCGCCGTCGCGTTCTCCGCGGGGACGCCGGGCCCCGTTCCGCTCATCGACCTCGAGAAGACCGTCGTCCCGCAGAACAACGGCTCGTTCGCGGCCGGAATGCACGCCGACGTCCCTGGGAGCTATTCGACCAACATCACCTACTCGTACTGGGCCAATGGAACGTCGCCGCCACCGGGCTTCAAGATCACCCTGGTCGCCCAATATTACGTAGACTCCAAGATCCATCTCTACGACCGACTCCTCACGCCGCACGAGCTCGGCGTCCCCCACTCGCTCCGGAGCCAGATCGGCCCGCAGAGGGGCCTCACGATCGGCTCGCACACCACGATAGGCGTGTAACCACCTCGTGCTCTCCGGGCGCCCCGGCGCGGCGATCGCGCCCGCGAGGAGGTGGCGAGAGCCGAGCTCTGCTCCCAAGGAGTTCGTATGTCTGCGAGCACGAAGCCGGCCTACGACGTCGTCGTCCTCGGGGGAGGCCCCGCGGGCTCGGCTGCGGCGCTGTCACTCCGGAGGTCCGGCGCCCCGCGCGTCCTCGTCGTCGACGCGCGGAGCGCCGAGGCGATCCACGTCGGCGAGAGCATCCCGCCGGACACGCGCCACCTCCTCCAGAGGCTCGGCGTCTTCACGGATTTCCTCGGCGAGCAGCACGAGCCTTGCCTCGGGAGCTGCTCGTCGTGGGGCAGCGGCGAGCTCGGATACAACGATTATCTATTCAACGTGCACGGGACGGGCTGGCATTTGGACCGGCGGGCGTTCGACTCGTTCCTCGCACGAAAGGCGGCGGACGCCGGCGCGGAGCTGCGCCGCGCGGCTCGGTTCGACGGCGTCCAGCGCGATGGCGGAGGTGACTTCGTGCTCCGCGTCTCCACCGGCGACGGGGCGCTCGAGGAGATCCGCGCCCGGTTCGTGATCGACGCCACCGGAAAGAGCGCTCGGTTCGCGCGTCGGATGGGCGCCCGTCATAGCTTTCACGATCGGCTCACCTGCGTCGTCGCGTTCATGGACCTCCCGGCCGCGTCGCGGCTCTCGCGCCTCACCATGCTGGAGGCGGTGGAGTACGGATGGTGGTACGCGGCGCGCCTGCCCGGTGGCCGCCTGGCGGTGGCCGTGGCAAGCGATCCGGAGATCGTCAAACGCGCGGAGCTCCACACTCGCGAAGGCTGGCTCGCGCGGCTCCAAGAGACGGCGCACGTCGCCGGCGAGATCGCGGGATGCGTCCTCGACGGCGGCGTGAGCGTGTGCGCGGCGCCCTCCTTCATCCTCGATCGAACGGCCGGCGACGGGTGGCTGGTCGTGGGCGACGCGGCGTCGGCTTATGACCCGATCTCGTCGCAGGGTATCTACAAGGCCCTCCTCGACGGCCTCCTCGGCGCCGAGGCCGCGGCCGGTTGGCTCGGCGGAGACGCCCGGAAGCTCGAGGCGCACCACGCCGCGGTGGCGGCACGCTTCGCGTCCTACCTCAGGAATCGAAACCACTTCTATGGTGTGGAGCAACGCTGGCCCTCCGCGCCGTTCTGGCGGCGACGGCGGGAGAGGGCCTCGGCAGCACCGCACGCGGGCGAGCCTCCGTCCTCGTAGCGGACGATCGCGCCCGCCTCGGCGAGCGGTACGGATTCCGTACCGCGCGATCGAACGACGCCGAGCAGCCCCGGCGCGCCCGCGATCAGCGCGCCGCGGCGACGACGTCGGCGGCGCCCTTGTTGTAGGCCCACCAGTACGTGCGGGCCGCGCCGTCCCAGCGCGCGTCGAAGCGCTCGAGGACCCCGGAGGTCTGCTCGTAATAGAACGCGTCGTCGCGCGTATTCGTATTCCCCGCTTCGCCGGGGAAGCTCTTCATGAGCCCCCACACGAGGCGCGACGGGCCGTCGGTCGAGAGCTGTCCGCGGGCCTGCACCTTCGGAATGGGGCGCCCCGTCGCGTCGGGCTGCGACCAGAAGAACTGGAGCGCGCCGGTGTCGACGCCGTGAATCGCGATGTCCTCGAGGCCGTCCCCGTCGAGGTCCGGGACGGTGAGCTCCTCGTTCGAGGCGACCATCGGCGGGCTCGTGTACCACCACCAGAACGTGCTCTTCCCGTACGCCGACGGATCGCGGTGCGAGACGACCGCCGCGATCTGGCCGGACGTCTGGTTGAAGAGGACCACGTCGTCCCTGCGCCCTCCGTCGTCGGCGTTGTTCTGCACGTTGGCGACGAAGACCTGGATCCCGCCCGGCCACGAGAGCCCGGTGAGGTTCCCGAGGCTCGATTCGCTCGACTCGGCGAACCCCCACCCGTTGAACTGGAAGACGTGCATCGACGACCCGTCCCACGGGGAATAGACGAGCACCTGGTCCTGCCCCGTGCCGTTGAAGTCGCCGACCGCCACCTTCGAGCCGGTGGTCCAGCCGGCGGGGAGCGCCTGCGAGGACTCGAGGACGAGGCTCGCGCTGTAAGGGCTGACGCCGTAGCAGCGGAGGTTTCCGAAGTTCGTGAAGGCGCAGACCGACTCCCTCGCGCCGCTCGTCTTGTGCATCGTAAATACGGTGGTCGGAGACTCGCCCGGCGAATACACCGACGTCCCGGCGATCTTTCGCATCGCGTAGTCGTTCGTCAGGACGGAGATGTAATAACCGCTCGGCTGACTGACGTTGAGGTCGCCGGTCGGCGCCTCGGTCTTGCCGTACAGGATCAGCTCGGCGAGCCCGTCGCCCGTCGCGTCGCCCAGCTTGAAGCGGTACGCGGACCCGCCCATCTCGTATTGAAAATTGGTGCTGTGCTGCTTCGCCTGCGCGCCGCTCGAGGAGAGGCACGCCGCCCCGGTCACCGCCAGCGCGAAGAGCGCCTTGATCATCTTTTTGTTCACGTCGATATCTCCTTTTTTCATTTCGCCCCGGCAGCGAGGCGCGTGACGAGGCCGGCCGGCCCCTCCGCGGCGCGCCGCTCCGTCCACCGAAATACGAGGGGTCATCGGGTCAGCAGGGGGAGCCCGCCTCCGCCGCCCGGCTTGATGGTGTATTCAATCTTTCCGTTCCATTGCTGGGCGGAGCTCGCGTTCGCGTCCCAGAGCCACAGCGGGGTGTACGCGGCGCGGCTCCCCCACTGCGCGTCGAACGCGCGACCGAAGCGATGCCAGAAGCGCTTCGATATCGGGTCGTAGCTCCAGTCCTGGCCCTCGCCGATGGATCCGTACTCGCAGTCGAACGTCACGACCGGATCGCCGCGCGTGAGGCCGCCGCTCCGCGGGACCAGGCATTTGTCGTAGGCGGTGTTGCGGATCTTCCCGCTCTTCCTGTCGTAGTGCCACTGCTGGGCCGCGCCCCCCGTACACCAGTACAGCCACACCGGCGTCAGGTTCGCCGGATTGCCGTTCTCGATGTCGACGCACATCGAACGATCGTCGTTGAAGATCGGCTTCCCGGCCGTCGGGCCGCCCTGCGTGATGTCGGCGTTCCGCCGCTGCAGCGTCGAGATCGTGTCGATCAGGCGGCGCAGCTCGAACAGGCCGGTGTCCTCCCAGACCTGCGACCAGAGCGTCTGCTGCGTATCGTCGAAGTATTGATAGACGCGGTCCTGCACCTCGGGGACGTACGTGCTCGGCGGCTTCACCGGGAACACGTCGCGCTCGCTCACCCAGCGATGCCGGTACGTACCGCTGTTCGTCTCGACGCAGTACACGTCCGAAGACATCCCGGGGGTGCCCGTGAAGTCGTCGTAGACGTACACGTCGTAGCGATCGTTTCGCGCGCAGTGGACGCTGCTCGAGATCGTCTGGAACGCGCTCTCCAGCGCGATCCGGTACGCCTCGAGCTCGCCGTTCAGGATGCCGGTCTGGATGAAGTCGGGATGGAACGCCGCCGCGACCGATATCCGCGCGGAGACCGCGTACATGAGCGCCGGGAGCGCGAGCCGCCATTCGTACGCTCTCCCCGCGGCGTCGGGCGGCGCCGGGGCGACGTAGCGCGCCCACTCGTGATCGAGGATCCGCGGATCGTACGGCCGCTGCCAGTAGGACGCGCCGACCGCGAGGGCCATCGCCCCGTTGAGCGAGTCCTGATACGCGGAGCTGGTGCCGAAGTCGGGGAGGGGGAGGGAGCCGCCGCTCCGCTGGAGATCGAAGACTTGCTGGCGCATCAGCACGACCGCCGCCGCCACCTTGCCGAGGTAGCTGTCGATCCAGTGCTGCGAGTCGATCACGCCGAGCGTGAGCAAGAGATCTTGAATCTGCTGGAGCTGGTGCTCGATCTGAGCGAGCGCGGCGGCGGTCCCGTCCGGCGCCGAGTCGAGCATCCCGAGGAGCTCCGCGGCGGCGATGACCCACGTGACGCCCGAGTACGCGCCGGCGACGACCGCCGCGGCGGCCTCGACGCCTTGTACGTACGTCTTGACCTCCGAGGTGGTCGAGTCGTCGCCGTCGGTCGGGTCGCCGCTCATGGTGTGGAGGCGCGGAGCCGCGACCTCGCCTCGGGGCCGCGCGGCGTCGTCGCCGTCGGTGGAGGCGGCGCATCCTGCGAGGAGGACCCCCGCGCTCAAGGTTACGAAGTGGGATCGACGCATGTGTATTCTCCAGGTAAAAGGCGATCGCGCGTCGTGTCGTACGACGCGGTGTGGTCGGGCAGGGCGGGGTGTCGCGTCGCCGGACGGCGCGGTGGCCGGCGGGCGATCGACATCCTCGACACCGACATGAGCACGCGACGTGCCGCCGCGATCGCGCGCCGAACTCCGCTCTTCGAGCGCCGAAAGGTCTCCTGCGTGAGGACACGTGTTGCCTGCCAGGAGACGAAGCGCGCCGCGGCCGCGCCGGCCCGCTGCGCCGGGTCGCGGATCCGTCGAGGCGATCGCAGCTAGTCCGCGCTGCGCTCGCGGCCGCGCCGCCGAAACGTCCGATGGACTCTCGACATCATTGAGGTATGACGACCTATCAATGTCCTAGGCTGTTTTGGGCAGAACAAGTATTTGCGTACTGGAGAGATAGCCACGTCGTCGTCGGGGCGGACGTGTGGCAGAACCCGTACGCCGACGTCGTTCACGTGTGCCCCAATGCGCTCGCGCCGGTCGCGGAGGTCGAGGAGTTCGTCATCCAGGGGACGACGAAGCCGGGTATTCATCCGTTGCTCGTGGCGAAGCGGCGCGTCACCTACTCGTATCCAGCGGACGAGGCGCCGAAGAGCGTCATCATTCACTCGGCGGGGATCGACGTGGCGGCGCGGCAGGAGGTTCCGGTGACGAGCGCGCCGCCCCCGTCGCTCCAGCAGACGACCCCGCCCGCGTCGCTCTCGGCGCCCTCGCCCTCGGCCTCGCCGGCCAAGGGGGTCACCGGACCCGTCCAGGTCTCGGGTTACTCGGAGAGCTATTCGGTCGAAGAGGCGATCCAGGACGCGATCGCTCAGGCGCAGGCGAAGAGGCCGTCGCCGCCGCGCGAGCCGGACGCCGCCGTCATCGTCGAGGTGACGAAGATCTTCGCCCGGGTGGGCGGGAACATCCGCTCGGGCCTCTTCGTCACCTGCACCGCTCGGTGATCGAAGCGCGGCGCGGGGCTGACGGCGCGGCGTCAGCCCGGCGGGACGTGCGCGGCCGCGCTGTACGGCGCCGGGCCGGGCTCGAAGCCGGGCTGCTCCTCGACCCGCGCGAACCACGCGGCGAGGTTCCGGTACGACGCGAGGTCGATCCCGGTGTCGCCCGCGACGTGCGTGTACGCGTACAGCGCGACGTCGGCGATCGAGTAGCGCCCGCCGACGAAGAACGGGCGGCCTTCGAGCGCGCGATCCATCACCCCGAGCGCGCGCCGGCCCGCTTCGAGGCGGCGCGGGAGCTCGTCCTTGCGCTGGGGCGCGCGCCCGGTGAGCAGCCAGTAGCGCGCCGAGCCCAGGGTCGGCTCGACCTCGTACTGCTCGAAGAACAGCCATTGCAGCACCTCGGTCTCGGCGAACGGGTCGGCCGGCAAGAACGCCGTGCCGCGCGCGAGGTGCCACAGGATCGCGTTCGACTGCGCGATGCACCGCCCGTCGTCGAGCTCGAGGACCGGGACCTGACCGAGCGGGTTCTTCTTCAAGAACTCCGGCGTCTGCCCCTCGCCGCGGAAGATCTCGATCGGGACGAGGTCGTAGCGCGCGCCGAGCTGGCGCAGGAGGAGGCGGACCTTATAGGCGTTCGCGGAGCCGGCGTAGTCGTAGAGTCGCATGGGGCGAACGATACGCGGCTCGCCGGCGCCCGCGCTCGCCGTTTTCGGACACGGGGGGATCATCCGGCCGGCCTCGGCGGCGCGTCCGCCGCGCGGCCCGCTGAAACGAGCGCGAGGCGGACGCCGCGCCGGAGGAGGAGCGGCAAGCAGAGCGCGGTGCCACAGCAGCCGATCCACACCGCGGCGCTCAAGCCGGCGGCCGCGATCGTGATCGACGCGAGGACGCTGCCGAGCGGCGTCGCGCCCCAGATGAAGAAGCGCTGCACGGCGTTCACGCGCCCGAGCAGCTCCGGCGGCGACTGCGTCTGGCGGTGGGTGAGCGCGCACGGCCCGAACGCCCCCTCGCCGACGCCGTGGAGGACGCTCGCCGCGACGAGGCCGGAGATCGATCCGGCGTGGCCGAACACCGGCACGAGGAGCAACCCCGCGACCGACGTCAGCGCGCCGGCCACGAGCGTCCTCGGGATACCGAGCCGCTCGATGAGCCGGTCCGACGCGAGGTTGCCGATCGGGAAGCCGGACGCGGCGGCCCCCATCACGACGCCGATCCCGACCGTCCCGAGCCCGAGCGCGTCGCGCGCGTAGAGGACGAACGACGCCTCCACCATCGTCAGGAAGAGGACGTACACCACGCCGCACGAGATCACAGGCTCGATCTCCGGGTGCGCGACGACGAACCGCAGCCCCTCCGCGACGTCTCGATGGATCCACCCGGACGCGCGCGGCCGGTGAACGGGCAGAGGCTCTCGATGCCGGATGGCGAGCACCGCGAGCACGGAGACGACGAAGCTCCCGACGTTCGCGGCGATGGCCCACACGACGCCGAACGCGGCGATCACCGGCCCCGCGAGCGCGGGGCCGATGGTGCGCGACATCGACTCGGACAGAAAGAGCCGCGCGTTGCCGCGGTGGAGGTCCTTCGGGTCCGTGAGGAGCGCCGGCAGATACGACGTGTACGCGACCTGGAAGAAGACCGTCGCCGCGCCGCTCACGCTGACGAGCGCGAGGAGCGCGGCGAACGGGAGCGCGCCGGCGGCGGCGAGCGCGGCGATCGCGAGGAAGGCGATCGCCTGCGTCGCGTCGCAGATCATCATGGTGGTGCGGCGCGAGAAGCGATCGACGATCGCGCCGGCCGGGAGCCCCAGCACGAGGAACGGCACGAAGAACGCGAACGGCAGGAGCGCCGCCTGCGCCGCCGAGGTCTTGAGCACCGTGACGGCGAGCAGCGGGAGCGCCAGCACCATGAGCTGATCGCCGAGCAGGTTGAGCGACTGCCCCGCCCATAGCCACGCGAAATCGCGCCTCACGCCGTCACTCCAGCGCGTGCGCGGACGGCGCGCCGGGCCGGGGCTTGCTCGCGCTCGCCGCGGACGGCGCCGGATCGCGCCACACGCGCGCCGGCTCGATCCCGCCGTCGGACGTGCGCAACGTCATCGCGCCCGCGGCGGCGGCGAGCGCGGCGTCGCACGCCCCCTTCGTCTCGCCCAGGACGATCGCGTACCCGTACCGGCTCGTCACGTGCCCCCCCGGCGGCAGCACGAGCGCCTGCCCCGGCGACGCGAGCGCCGACACGGAGACCGCGGACGGCGGGATCGCCGCGGCGTCGAGGTCGACCGCGGTCACCGTGCAGTCGTGGCTCGGATAGAAGAAGTGCACCGCCGCGACGCGCTCGCGCGTCCGGGTCGTGTCGGGCTGGATACCGCACGCGACCTGCACGGCCACGCGCCCCGGATCGATCCCCGAGGCGATGTAGCCGACGTACGGGATGAAGTCGCCCCCGAGGCGGCAGTTGATCTCGATGACCTTCGGCCCGGCCGCCGTCAGGCGGAGCTCGGTGTGCGTGATCCCGTCGCGGAACCCCACCGCCCGGTGCGCGCGGGTGAGGACGTCGATGAGGCTCGGATCGTCGAGCAGCGGATCGCGCGCGTCGACGACGTGCCCCACCTCTTCGAAGTGCGGAGGGAAGCCGGTGACCTTGCGCGCCACGAACATCGGCAGGAGGCGGCCGTCCGCGCACGCCGCGTCGACGCTGATCTCCGGGCCGTCGAGGCACTCTTCGACGAGGACGCCCTCCTCGTAGTACGGGACGCCGTCCTCGGTGGCCTCCCTCGCGTTCCTGTACGCCTCGTCGATCTGGAGCGCGGAGTCGGCGCGGCTCACGCCGAAGCTCGCCCCGAGGGCGCGCGGCTTGACCACCACCGGATAGCGGATGCGGGCGGCCGCGGCGCGCGCGGCGTCGAGCGACGCGACCAGGGTCGAGGCGGCCTGCGGCACGTGCGCCGCGTCGAGCGCCGCCCGCGTCCGGTGCTTGTCGCGGCAGCGGCCGATCGCCTCGGGGTCGCCGCCGGGCAGGCCGAGCGCGCGCGCGAGCTCGGCGCACGGGATCATCCGGACCTCGTCCCACGAGAACACGCCGCGCACCGACGCGGCGTCCGGGAGCTCCCGGGCGGCGCGGATCATCGCCGGGGCGTCCAGCGTGTCGACGACCGTGTAGCCGTCGATATACTTCTTCTCCCACGTCGGCTCGCTGGCGAGGAAGAGCCACACGCGACCCGCCTCCGCGACGAGGTCGAGGAGATACTCGCGATACAGGTGATATCCGCTGCTGACGAGAATGACCATCGGCCGCGCGTCGCGCGGCGTGGACGCCTTCGATTCCGCCTTCATTTCGGCTCCCTCTGCGCGCCCTTCGCGCGGCAATTGTTATTCGATGTACACATTCCGAGCTTCGGTACGATTGGACTCGAGACGACGGATCATTCGACGTACACGGGATCGCCCGCCCGGACCGTGCCCGGGGTGAGCACCGCGCCGTACACGCCGACCCGGTTGCCGTGGCGCTGCGCGATCGCGCGGAGGACGGCCGGGCTCGACGCCGCCGTCCGCGGGTCGAGCGACACGATCGCGCACCGCTCGTCGGGCGTGGTCACGGCGACGCGCGCCGCGTCTCCCAGGCGGAGCACGCGGCCGACCCAGCGCTCCTCGGCGAACGCGTCGCCGGCGTCGACGTAGAAATTGGCGCGGAAGCGCGCCGGCTCGACCGGCGTGTCGCTCTCCTCCGCGACGCGCGCGGCCGTCGCCAGGCCGAGGATCGACACCGCGGCGATGTCGTAGCTGCCGCGGTGATCGCCGAGCAGGTGGAGCGGCCTCCCCGACGCGTCTTCGAGCTCGCGCAGGAGCTCGCTCGCGTGGACCGGCCACCGGGCGCCGGACGGCGTCTCGACCAGGACGCGCGAGCGCTGCGACGCGGGGTCCTCGTACCGCGGGCGATAGAGCAAGAGCCGCGGGTGCTCGCGCGCGGTCAGCCACGGGAAGAGCGTCTTCGACGCCGCCTGCACGAACGCGTAGCGCCGGTCCCCCGCGAGCCCCTGGATGCCGATGTCGACGGCGGGCAGCTCCTCGCCGGCCATCGATTTGACGGGGTAGCGGACGATCGTGCGGATGGTCGCGACCTTCTCCATGGCGCCTCCTCCGCCGCTCATGCCCGGACCGCGGCGCCGTCGCGGGCGGCGCCGTCGACGACGAGCGCGCCCTCGATCGCTCGAACGGCCGCGCAGTCGGCGGCGACCTGCGCGCGATCCTCGTGCGCGAGGACCACGAACCCGAGGTCCAGGCTGCCGAAGAGGTCCTTCGTGAGGTGCACGCGCTCGCCGTTCCGCACCGCGATCGTCGAGACGTGGTGGCTCGCGAGCCGCGGGACGGCGTCGAAGATCTCCGCGTTTTGGATGACCCCTTCGGCGCGCGCGATGAGGAAGACGACGAGCACGTGCTTCTCGAGCCGGTAGCCGGCGGGGATCGCGCCGGCGCCGGTGAAGTAGCGCACCGTGCGATCGACCTGGCTGTCGCCGGTCGCGACGCGGCAGAAACGTGGCTGGCCGCCGCCGTGCGGGCGCGCCGCGACCTCGACGAGGCGAGGGCCCGCCGCGGTCCGCATCACCTCGACGTGCGCCGCCCCGAACCGGATCCCGACCGCGTCGAGGACGCCCTTCGCGTACGCGACGACGTCGTCCTCGCCGTGGTCGGGCGGCAGCCACTCCATCGTGTCGTAGACCGCCATGTGCGGCCCGTTCTCGACCTTGTGGTACCGGCACACGTCGGTCACCGTGTGGACCCCTTCGTAGCTGAAGGTGTCGACCACGAGCTCGACCCCGGCCGCGAACTCCTGCACGAGCAACCGCTCGTTCACGATCCCGAGCCGGTTCGGCCTGCCGAGCTGCGCGTCGAAGCACGCGCGAAAGCCGCGGCCGCCGCGGAGGAGGGTCACGCCGTCGGTGCTGGCGCTCTTCGGCGGCTTGACGACCAGGTCGCGCCCCGCGAGCCCCTCGCGATCGATCCACGCGTCGACCGCGGCGGGGTCGGCGGTGCAGATCTGACGGATGATCGGCAGCCCCGCCGCGCGGACCGCGGCCGCCATGTCGCCTTTGTGACGGCGCGCGCTCGCGAGCGACGCCACGTTGGCCCTGTCCGAGACCACGCGCGGCGCGAGCGCGTCGGCCAGCTCGACCCCCGACTCGCAGCCGGCGAGCACGCACCGCGGCGCGAGCTCGCAGAGGCGCGCGACGACGCGATCGACGTCGCCGTCGAAAGTGATCGTCTCGTCGAAGTCGCGCGGCCGATACGACGACGCGTAGACGGCGGGCGGCTCCGGCGCGGACACGACCGCGACGACCGGGACGCCGGCCTCGCGGAACGCGGGCGCGAAGAGCGCGCCCGAAGAGTACGGGTCGACGATGACCGCCGGACCGCGCAGGTCACGAGGCGACGCTGGGCTCATGACGTCCTCCTCACGACGCGAGCCGCGCCGCGCGCGCAGAGAACCGGCCCCACGCGTCCGCGACGCGCGGGCAGAGCCCTCGGGCCCGGACGGCCGAGTGCACGAGGCCGGGCTCCACGACGAGCTCCACCTCCGTCCCGGACGAAAGGAGCCGCTTCGCGTACTCGCGGGAGTCCACGAGCAGCGAGTCCATCTCCGCGCCCATGATGTACGCCGGCGGGAGGCCGTGGAATTCGCCGCTCACGAGCGGCGACACGTACGCTTGCCCGATCCGCGCCGGGTCCTCGACGTAGCACCGCGTGTAGTACTCCATCTCGCCGCCGGTCAGGAGCGGCGCGTCGGCGCCGCCCGTCCGCCAGCGCGTGAAGTCGAGGACCGGGCTGATGAGCGCCTGCCCGGCGAGGCGCGGTCCGCGCCGGTCGCGCGCCATCATCGAGACGACGACGGCCTGGTTCGCGCCGGAGCTGTCGCCCGCGATGACGACCTTGGCCGGATCGATCCCGAGCCGCGCCGCCTCCGCGATGACGCCGGAGAGCGCGCCGTAGCAGTCCTCCACCGCGGCGGGGAACGGGTGCTCCGGCGCCATGCGGAAGTCGAGCGCCACGGCGGTCAGCCCGGACTTCGCGGCGAGCTCCGCGACGACGGTGTGGTGCGTGTCGAGCGAGCCGACCACGAACCCCCCGCCGCGGATGTAGAGGATCGCGCCTCGCCCGGCGAGCCGCTCGGGGCGATAGACGCGGATCGGCAGCTTCCGGCCGTCGTGGGCGACGGCGTCGTCGGTCACGGCGACGCCCGCCGGCACCGGATACGGGAACTCCACGGTGAGCCCCAGGTACATGCGCCGCTGCTCCTCCACGGGACGCAGGTAGAAGTCGGGCGGCATCGCGCGATTGCAGCGATCGATGAACTCCTCGATACCCGGCGCGTAGCTCCCCTTCGATTCGCCCTTGGACGTCGGCTCGGCGTGCTCGGTAGTCATCGTTCCATCCGTTTCTTTCGTTGTGTTTCGCGGTGTCTCGTCGACTTCGTCGCATCGGCGCTCGCCGCACGGGCCGCGTTCGTCCCTTTGGCCGCGTCCCGTCGCGCTCGGATTGGCTCTCACGTTCACCACGCGGCGCTGGAGCTCTACGGCGCCGCCCGCCTCCGGCAAGACCGCCGCGGCGGAGTCGTCGCGGGTGACGAGCGGGTACGCCTCTCGAAGCAGGCGCCGGAGCGGGACCGGCTGGCCGTGCCACGGGCACTGGACGGCCGCCCCGCCCGCGTCGAGGCGCCCGAGGTGGAGCGGGCCGCCGCGGTGCGGGCATATCCCGTCCACGAGGAACGTGCGCCCCGCGTCGGACAGGACGAACATCCGCCTCCCCCCCGCGGCGAGGAAGTTCGCCTCCCGCGGATCGAACCTCACGACACGCAAGGGCGATAGTCCTCGATGGAATAGATCGAGTAGACGCACTCGTCGGAGTCGATGATCGCGCCGTGCAGCCGATTGTGGAGGATGACCGTCCCCTCGCCGGCGTGGAGCACCGTGTGGCGCTCGTTGCCGTTGATGAAGTGCATGACGCCCGAGTCGATGTGGCACAGCTCGTCTCCGTCGTGGACGTGCGTGACCGAGAGCTCGCCGCGCGGCTCGACGAACTGCTGCCGGCGCGGCTTGATCGCGCCCGACTGGATCTTCGCGTAGACCTTGGGGTGGAGCTCCTTGTAGCGCGGCCCCCCGTCCGACCAGGCCACCTGCTCGCAGAAGTCCGCCTCGGCGAGCTCGGAGAGGAGCTTCGCCTCCTCGAAGCCGCGCACGACGTCCGTGATGATGTCGTCCCCGTACTCGGCCACGGCCGGCTTGATGAGTTTGTCGAATATCATCTTGCTGTGGTGCTGATCGATGTGCACGTGCTCGGTGAAATACCGAGTCTCCGCCCGGGGGCCGAACACGGCGCGGAGCATCTCCACGACCTGGGCGCACGAGTAGATGAACGCCGTCTCCGCCTGGTAGAGCGCGCCGAGATAGCGGAAGAACTTGGAGTGGTCCCGCGAGATGAAGTTGTAATAGTTGTTCATCAGCAAGGACGACGTCAGGTAAAATTGCCAGTACGCGTGCGGCCGCGGGTCGAGCCCGACGTCGCCCAAAAGCTTCTCGAAGAGCGTGCTGTGCTTCGTCTCGTGGACGCCGTACCCGTACTCGTCGATCACCACCTTGAAGAGCTCCGACTGGAGCTGCCCGAAGTGGCCGAGGACGTTCCTCCCCATGGCGGACGCCTCGAGCAAGAAGTCCCCCGCCATCTGCATGAGGAACGTCTGCGCGGCGTGCCGAGGGTTCGTCGAGCGGACGATCGCCGTCATCGACCTGTTCTCGCTCGACTGCTTCAGGGACGCGGCGAAGTCGTCGAAGTACGCCTCCAGGCTCGCGGGCGTCCAGCGGCCGGTGATCGACACCTTCCGCTCGAGGACGTCGAAGAGGCTGCGCTCGAGCCACGGCCGCACCACCGCGCCGAGCGCGGCGGAGCGCGGCGAATAGAACTCCGCGAAGTCGGCGCGCTTGGCCGCGAAGTCCTTGCGCGGGAGGAGCAAGAAGTCCTGCTCGTAGATCGTCAGCAGGGTTCGATTGGCGGCGAGGCTGCTGTACGTGAGGAGCTCGTCCCACTCGAACGGCTTCGAGAAGTCGAGGTGCGGAAACACGTGCGGGCGGAGCGTGCGCCGGTACGGGTTGTCGTCGGGGTGCCACTCCTCGGTGTCGTCGAAGAGGTCGCTCTGCCCGTATTGCACGAGGCAGCGCTTGAACAGCTCGTAGTCTCCGAGATCGACGGCGGACGGCGTGGCCTTGTCGAGCGAGTGTTTCACGTCATTCCTCTTCTGCGCCCTTCTGGGCGCCGTGGGGGTGGAGGGAGAACTGGAAGCCGGTCTCGTCGTGGGCCGCGCGGACGACGACGGGGGTGCCGCGCTCGATGAGGACCGGCCGCTCGAAGCAGTGGACCGCCTGCATCCAGTGGCCGTCGGTGTTGTCCGGAGCGTTCGAGAGGTGGACGCCGGGCGAGAGCTCGAGCTCGAACCAGAAGACGATCCCGTGGACCCACCCGCCCTGCTCCGCCTCGACGCCGATGCAGGCCCTCCGCGACGCGAGCGAGCCGTCCTGGAAATCGAAATCGAAGAGCGGCGTCGCCGCGGACAGCGGCCGGTGGTCCCACGTCGACAGGCGCACCGGGAAGTGCTCGCGGGTGGAGAAGCGATTGAACAGGCTGACGTCGAGCCCGGCCGCGTCGCGCGCGAAGTTGTTTCGATGAATCGCGCGGCTCTCGATCAAGCGGAAGAGCACGCGGGCGCGCGCCGGGATCACGCGGGCCCCTCCGCGCAAGAGGTGCTGGCGCGCGTGACGGACGATGGATAGGACGCTCTCGCCGAGGAGGCCGCAGTCGATCGTCTCGGTCACGAGGACGTCGGCGCGCGCCGGGAGATCCCGCCCGACGCGGAGGTCGAACGACGGCTTCGCGACGACGTCCACCCGGCCCCCGAGGCCGTTCGCGTCCACGATGCGCCGCGCCATGTGCGCGATCGGCGCGATCGCCTCGCAGGAGACGACGACGCGCGCGCCGGCCCGCGCGGCCATCATCGCCAGGAGCCCGGTCCCCGTGCCGACGTCGAGCACGACGTGCTCCGGCCGGACGACCGCCTGGAGCGCCGCCCGGAACGCGGCGTTCCGCCGCTCGTCGTTCAGCATGGCGAAATGCCACCTCGGGATCAGGCGGCGATAAGCGCGGTTGATGGCGATCGGAGCGGACTCCGACGGGAGCCCGGCCGCGAGCGTCTCCTCGTAACGCTCGATCGAGTCGAGCTGCTGCTCCGTGGTCGCTTGTTCGACCATTTCGTGACTCATACGAAGACCTCCTCGCCGCGGGGCGCGGACTGCGGGCTCCCGACCGGACGCTATATCGATATTCGCCTCGAGCCGTCCGCCCGTGACGCGGCGCGCAAGCTCGAAGATTCGAGCTCGCCCGCCGGAAGGGGAGCCTCGCTCATCCGGGCGGGCTCTGGATATCACCCCACGGGGTTATCTATTTAAGTTTTCAAATTAAGTAAATGGCACAATCGGGTGATGAACATATTTCACTTGACGATACAAACCATAATTGTTTGCCCATCGCCGTTGGCAATTTTGAATTGCATTATGCAATTTGCACTGTACCGAAGATCAGCTTTTGCCGATTGTCGAGCGGTGGCGGGCCTTTGGCGGGGGCCGGCGAAGTTCGGTGAGCAGTATGCCGGGGTGCGCGCCGTCGCCCGGCCGAAGACCCGGCCCGCGCCCCGCCCGGTGAGCTGACGGTTGTGTTGGCTACGGGGTCGCGCGCGGCGTCGGGCGCCGGTGAAGAGTCGGAAGATCGGACTTGCGTTCACCGGCCGCGCAATCGATGCTCCCCGCGTCGCGTGCTCGATGATCTCGTGCAGTGGATAGGGGGTCCGCGGCGGAGCCCGACTCCTCAGTTCGGCGCCTCGCGTCGAACGACGAGTCCGGCGCGTCCGGCGAGCGCTCCTTCGGGCGCCGGCGCTCCGCCTCGAGGGATCTCACACGGTCGACAGCGGCGCCCGCAGCGCGGGTGGTATCCACTCTTGCCGGCGTGGGGGGCGACCGCGCTCGCGTCCTCCTTCTCGTTCTCCTGGCTTTGCTCCTTTTGCTTCTCCTTTTTCTTCGCCGCGCCGGCCCTCGCCGAGCCGCCGCCGGCCCCGGTCGACTGGAACGCGCCGCACGGCTCGCGGGTGTACCGGCCCGTCCGCGCCGACGCCGCGCCGGTCATCGACGGCGTGCTCGACGACGACGTGTGGACGCGCGCGCCGCGCGACGACCGCTTCGCGTCGACGCGCTCGAAGCCGTACGGGCTGCCGTCGACCGAGCCGACGGTCGTCCAGGTCGCCTACGACGAGCAGTATCTGTACGTCGCGTTTCGCTGCGCCTACTCGACCGGGGGCGCGCGCGACGACAGCATGCCGGCCGACGAGCAGACGCTCTTCGAGACGTCCGAGCGCGTCGGGGTCCTGATCGACGCGCGCCTCGATCACGCCACCGCGCGCTCGTTCACCGTGGGGCGCACCGGCGCGCGCGGCGACCTCGAGGTGACCTACAACGGCGCCGGGTTCAACCGCGAGTGGCGCGGGATATGGGACGCCGAGACCAAGGTGGAGGCGAGCTCGTGGACCGCCGAGCTCCGCATTCCGTGGGGGACGCTCGGGCTCCCGTCGCACGACGGGCCGTTCGAGGTCGGCGCGAACTTCCTGCGCTCGGAGCCGAACTCGCCGGAGTACTCGCTCTGGGCGCTCATCCCGCCCACGTCGTCCGGCTCGGTGAGCTTCTTCGGCCACCTCGTCGGGATGTCGCGGGTGCACCCGTCGCAGCGCCTCTATCTGCAGCCGTTCGTCGTCGGGGCGGCGCGGCAGGACGCGAGCGCGCCGCTCTCGGGGCTACGCGATTTCACCGGCACGCAGGGGAGAGCCGCGATCTACGGCGGCTTCTACGCGCGCTATCGCCCGGCGGGGCCGCTCCAGGTCGACGCGACGATGAACCCCGACTTCTCCACGGTGAGCCCCGACCAGGCCATCGCGAACCTCGATCGGTTCGAGCTCAGTTACCCGGAGCTCCGCCCGTTCTTCTCCGAGGACAGGCCGCGCTTCGAGTTCGGCGTCCCGGGGGGGCCGCAGCTCTTTTACACGCGCCGCCTCGGGCTCAAGACGCTCGACTCCGGCGCGTACCAGGAGGTGCCGATCCTCTACGGCGCCAAGGCGATCGTGCGCGACAGCGGGACCGAGATCGCCGCGATGAGCGTCGGCATGTCGACGTCGGATCCGAAGGTGACGCTCGCCGACACGGCGACGATCTTCCGTTTGAACCACTCGTTCGGCCACGGCGACCGCCTCGGCAACCTGTTCATGGTGCGCGGCGGCTCCGGGAACCACTACCTCGCGAGCGGCGTCGACGGCCAGTACACCATGTTCGAAGAGCACCTGACGCTCTCCGGCTTCTACGCGAGGAGCGCGACGGAGGGCGCGGCCGCGGGCGGCATCGCGAACGCGAACCTCGGCTGGGCGAGCCAGGACTTCAACGCCGGGGCGAACCTCCTCAGCGTCGACACGACGTTCGACCCGCAGCTCGGCTTCGTCCCCGAGACGGGGATCCTGAGCACGACGTTCTACGGCGCGTACACGCCGGTCGTGACGAACGACCTCCTCCGCCAGGTGTTCCTCGAGAGCTCCGTCGTCCACACGGCGAACCGCGACGACACGCGCGTCTACGATCGGGTGAGCCTCGGCATGTCGGCCGAGGCGCTCGACAAGACGTTCGTGTCGGTCCACGTCCTGCCGGCGGTCGAGGAGGTGGCGAGCGACTTCAAGGTCGCGGCCGACCGCATCACGGTCCCGGCCGGCCACTACAACGTGCTTATCGGGCAGGTGTCGATCGACACCCCTCCGCGCCGCGTCGTCGAGGGGCACCTCGGCTACGCGGAGGGGGATTTCTTCGGCGGCTACCGGCGGTCGCCGAACGCGCGGGTCGGCGTGAACCTCGGCCCGTTCTCCGGGTCTTTGCTGTACGAGGTCACGAGCCTGCGCTACGCCGGCCGCATCCTCACCGGCCACCGGATCAGCGCGCGCAACACGTTCACGTATACGCCGCTCGCGCGATCGGCGCTCATCGTCGAGGCGAACACGCTCACCTTGCGCTCGGTCGCGCAGCTCGTGACCTCGTACACGTTCGGCGCGCTCAGCACGATCGCGCTCGTCGTCAGCGAAGGGACCGGGCAGACGGTCCTGAACCTGGGCGACGCCGCGAACTGGTACGACCACGCCGCGTTCAGCGCCGTGCTGTCGTTCGCGTACGGGTTCTCGCCGTTCTAGGGCGCGGCGGTTCGCCGCGGGCGCCAGCGGCGAGGCGCGCTTTCGGCTGATGGACGCCCGATCTTCCCGCCGCCCGGGAGCGTGAGGCGTCTCCTCAGCGGCCCGTCGCGAATTCTCTCGTGACCGGCTCTCTCGTGACGATTTCATCTCTGATGAATCATCTCGTGGTGCATTCGTCTCGTGACGATCTCGACGGCGTCGTCGTTATTCGGCGACGCCGCGCGCACGCGAGCGACGATCGGCGGCGCGGGCCGGTCCAGTTCGACCGAGGCCTCGGAAGAGGCGAAAAAGAAGGGCTCGCGCGGCCGCACCCGGCGCCCGGGTGGTAGCATCCGCGCGATGAGCGGCAGGGTAGAGCGGCCGGTCCGTCCAGCGGACCGAGGACTTCCCCGTATCCGGCGCGGGGAGAGCGGCGCGTGATCCCCACGGACGAGGAGCGCGAACGGCGGTCGCGCGTCGTGCGGCGAGTCGTCCTGGGGCTCGCCCTCGCCGCGCTGAGCGCCATCGCGTTGACGGCGGCGTTTCCGCCTTATGGGGCCTGGCCGCTGGTGGTCGTGGGCTTCGTGCCGCTGCTCGTCGCGCAGCACCGCGTCCTGCCGGCGCGGTTATCCGCGTTCGCGCCGGCGCTGGCCATAGGCGGCTTCATCGGCGGTTATGTGCAAGACGCCTTCAGCTCCCGGGCCGCCTGGTATATGCGCGCTCTGCCGGTCCTCGTGGGAGCGCTGGCGTTCCTCGCCAATCTGCGGGAGCGGCGCTTCCACGCGCGCACCGGATATCGCGCGTTCATCCTCCTCGGCGCCTTCGGGTGGGTGGGCGTCGAGCTCGCGCGGAGCTTCGTCCCGGTGCTCGGTACATGGGGGATCGTCGCCTATGCCCTCTATGACCAGCCGTGGCTCCTGCAGCCGGTCAGCGTCCTCGGCGTCTGGGGGCTCGGGCTCTTGATCATGCTGATCAACTACACCTTCGCGCAGCTGGCGCTCGCGCTGTTCGACCGCATGTGGCGGCTGGACGCCGACGTGGCGCCGCTCGACCTGCGCCGCGCTCTCCGCTGGGCCGGTATCACCGCGAGCGTCCTTTTGGCGTGGATCGCCGTCAGCTCGCTCATGCTCGCTTCTTCGCCGCCCGCCGCCTCGACGTTGCGCGTCGCGGCCCTCCAGCCCGGGGTCGCCGCCGAGCTCCCGCGCCGGGACGAACGGACCTTCCGTCGCGAGCTCCTGGCGCGCCTGGTGTCGCAGACACGGGAGGCCGCCGGGCGCGGGGCCAAGGTGATCGTCTGGCCCGAGGGGGCGATCGATTTCGACGTCCGCACCCCGACCGAAGGGAGCGCGGCCATCGTGAGCCTCGCCCGGGAGGCTGGAGCGATCCTCTTCGTGGGCTCCGTCATCGAGACCCCGCGCGGTCTGCGGAACGAGGTGACGGGGATAGGGTCCGACGGAGCCTTCCTGGGCACCTTCGGGAAGGATCACCCGGTCGGCTTCCTCGGCGAGACCAGCGTGACCGGCGGCACCTATCCGGTCTACGAGACGCCGGTCGGCCCGCTCGGCAGCATCATCTGCTACGACCTCGATTTCACCGACACCGCGCGCCGCGTCGCCGCCGGCGGGGCCGAGCTGATCGCGGTGCCCTCGTGGGATTGGCCCGGCATCGCGGCGAAGCACTATACGCACGTGGTCTTCCGCGCCATCGAGAACCGCGTCGCCATCGCGAAGGCGGAGCACGCGTACGACTCGGCCATCGTCGATCCCTACGGCCGCATCCTGGCGCGCGCGGTGACGCCCGAGGGCGCGCGCGCGATCCTCGTCGCCGACGTGCCGATGGGCGTCGGCTCCAAGCTCGCGGGCCGCGCGGGCGACGCCGTCGGTTGGCTGTGCCTGGCGGCGGTCCTGGTCCGCGTCGCCCTGCAGCTCTCCGCGCGCAGCCGGGCGTCGAAGCCGATGGGTGGATGAGTGGAGCGCGGCCCGCGCGCTCTCGTCGAGTCCAGATCGATATCCATATCGCTCGTGATTGACCGATGCTCGGTGTGTGCCAGCATCCACGAGATGAATAGGCCCATCGTCTCCGGCATCTATTCAATCGAAGCCGCGCATTGCATCCGCTGCGGATCGTGCTCCACCCTCGCGCCGGAGAACTTCCAGCTGGACGACGTCGCGGCCCATCTGGTCCGGCAGCCGCGCGACGAGGCCGAATCTCGCCGGTGCGAGGCCGCGCGCCTGAACTGCCCGGCGGGCGCGATCCTGCTGGAGCGCGACGGGCTGGAGCGCCGTCGACGCGCGGTGGACGAGGACGACGAGCCATGGCACCCGTAATCACGAAGGCCCCCGCCGAGGACCTGCTCCGCGACGCCCTCTACTACCGTCTCTTCGAGGACGCCGAGCGGGCGCGCTGGAAGATGTCCGATATCCCGTGGTCGGCGATCGAGCGCGACAGGGCGTCGCCGAACGTGATCCGGATCGTCCGCGAGGCGGCTCGCTCCGAGCTCACGACCTTCTCCGCCACCGAGCGGTTCCTGGAGGCGTTCGCGGAGGACGTCGACTTCACCCAGTGGATGTCCGTCTGGTTTTACGAGGAGACCAAGCACCCCCAGGCGCTGATGCGCTGGCTCCACGAGTTCGGGGAGACCGTCGACACCGAGTTCATGCGCCGCGGCCGCGTGACCGAGCCCTTCATGAAATCGCGCTTCGGCACGCTGGTGACGAACATCATCTCCGAGATGGTCGCCTCGAGCCGCTACATGAACCTGCGGCGGCTGGCGAAGGAGCCGGTCCTCGCGCGCATCGCCGGTCACCTCGCGGCCGACGAGGCGCGCCACGCGAGCGGGTTTTACTCCTACGCGAGCAGCTACATCGCGCGCGCCGAGCGGCCGGACGCGGAGCGGCTCACCGCGGTCAAGGTCCTCCATTTGTGGATTAGCTCGACTGGGAAGGTGGAGCATCCGGTGAACCAGTTCCTCCAGCGCGTCACGGCAGACGACGATCTGGCGGCCGAGCTCCCCTTCGACTTCACCGAGGTGCGCGGCCGGGTGTGCCGGATGATCGGCACCCTGGTGGACCGCCCCATCGAGGGCCCGAAAGACGTGATGGCTCACGTGAGAGAGCTGATCGGCGTGGTGCGCCACAACGGCGGCGTGGACGGCGTGCCCTGATCGGCGGCGAGGCGAGCAGAAGAGCAAGAAGAGCAGAGGAGCGAGAAAGCCGTCGCGCCCGGTGACTACTCTGTAGAGTAATTAACTGTAAACGCGGATTGGAGCTCGTCACCGTATCTGCCGAGCTCGCGCCGCATGGTGGTCTGCTTTATAGTCGCATTTGGAGGGGCGACTCGCGTCGCGCCCCGGGCGGCGTTCGCTCGCGGCGCCGCCTGAGGTCCTTTGCAGAAAGAGATGACGATGTGGCTATCTCCTAGCGAATCATCGAGAGGGACGCTCGATCGCCCCCGAGGGTCGCGCGCGGGATCGCGCGCGAAGCAGCTCTTCGAAGAGCTCCTGCGGCCCGCAGGCATCGAGATCGACGGGCGGGGGCCGCTGTCCGTCCAGGTGCACAGCGACGAGGTGTACGAGATGACGCTGGCCCGCGGCTTCACCGGGCTGCGCGAGGCCTACGTGGACGGCCTCTGGGACGCGAGTCACCTCGACGTGCTGACCGATCGCCTGCTCTCGGCGCGCGTGCCGATCCCGTGGGCCGGTCGGGTGGAGCTGGCCCTCGGCGCGGTGTCCAGCCGCCTGCGGAATCGCCAGAGCCCGCGGCGGAACACCCAGTCACGGCGGCACTACGACCTCGGCAACGACCTGTATCGAGCCTTCCTGGACCGGCGGATGGCCTACAGCTGCGCCTACTGGAAGGACGCGAAGACGCTCGACGAGGCGCAGGAGGCGAAGCTCGATCTCGTGTGCCGCAAGCTGGGGCTCGAGAAGGGGATGCGGGTCCTCGACATCGGGTGCGGCTGGGGGAGCTTCGCCAAGTTCGCCGCCGAGCGCTACGGCGTCACCGTCGACGGCGTCACCATCTCGCGCGAGCAGATGCGATTGGGGACGGAGATGTGCAAGGGGCTCCCCGTGACGCTCCGGGTCCAGGACTATCGTGACCTGCGCCACGCGAAGGAGCGATACGAGCGCGTCGTCTCGATCGGGATGTTCGAGCACGTCGGGTACAAGAACTACCGCGCGTACATGAAGATCGCTCGCGGATGCCTCGCCGACGACGGCCTGTTCCTGCTGCACACCATCGGCAGGAACGAGTCGACGAAGTCGTTCGACGTGTGGATGAACGAGAACGTCTTTCCCAACGCGATGCTCCCGTCGGCCGCGCAGATCGCGACGGCCTGCGAGAAGACGATGATCCTGGAGGACTGGCACAACATCGGTTCTCACTACGATCCGACGCTCATGAGCTGGTTCGAAAACTTCGATCGCGCCTGGCCTCGGCTCCAGTCGACCTACGGCGACCGCTTCTACCGCATGTGGAAGTGCTACTTGCTCACCTGCGCGGGCTCCTTCCGCGCGCGGAAAAACCACGCCTGGCAGATCGTGCTGTCGCCGTTCGGCGTGCGCGGCGGCTACCACGCGGTGCGCTGACGTCGGCGAGGACGTCGCGCTCGCGGAGCCCGCCCGCGGCGGCGGCGTCGCCCGCGGGGCGCGTACTCGCTCGCTGCGATCGCGCGTGAGCAGCGAGACCCGAAGGGGGCCGCCTTCGCGCCCTTGGGTCAGCCCCATGAAGGCGCGGCGCAGCCCCCTCCGGTGTTCTCTTAAGGCGCAGTCGGTAAGGCGTAGTCGATTGTCCGTCTACGTTACGTCATCAAGTCAAGTGCCGCCGGTGCCGCCCATGCCGCCGCCGGTCATACCTCCGCCCATGCCTCCGCCGCCGCCCATGGCTCCGCCGCCGGTGCCGCCGCCGGCCGCCCGAATGTTCGCGCGCAAGGCGCCGACGGTGCTGCCGTCGTCGACGTGGAAGAGGAGATCACGGAACTCGGGGGTGATGGGCGCGTGCAGGTTCTCGCTGCGCAGCGCGTCGGACAGGCCGGTCCTGATCGACGAGTTGATCGCGCCGATGCCCTTCGTGGCGACGGCGTCGAAGTTGTTCCCGAAGGACTTCTGCAGCGTGGCGATGACCGTCGGGTCGGTGCCGCCCATGGATCGGTAGATCTCGGCGACGTTCCCCACGGGATAGCCGTTGATGCGGTCGAGGTACACTCGGCCGACGGTCTGCTCCAACAGGACGCGGTTCTTGCTGCCCGCGGCGCTGCCGCCGCCGCCGCCGCCGCCGCCGACCGGAATCAGCAATTTCGCAAAGGTCTGTACCATCTCGATACTCCTGTCTGTAGGGGATTAATCTGTATAATAAACGTACCTGTCGGTCTCTCGCCGTCAAGAACAGCCACTTGAATATCCATTCCCCAAGCGTGCAAATCGGGGCTCATGAATCACGGCTCATGAATCAGGGGCTCATCGCGCCCGGGCGGAGCGCCGAGCAGCTCGGCGGGGACGGCGAGCCCGAGGTGGAAGCCGACGCCGAGCTCCTCCGCGAGCGGCGCAAAGCCGACCGCATCGAGCATCGCCAGCAGCGCCCCGTCGGAGACGGCCAGCACGGGCGCGCCGCTGAATCCACGGGGGAACGCCCCCTGCAGCTCCAGGCGCAGCTCCTCGCCGGCGCCGATTTGCGACATGACCACGGACCGGCACACGCGCGGCGTCGACAGGTGCCTCCAGTCGGCGTGCTCGGCCGAGCATGGATGGCCGAGGACGAAGACCTCCTCGCCAGAGACCGCGCGCCGGCGGGTCTTTGCGATCGGCTGGACGAGGGCCTTTTGCTGCTCGCCCACGCACATCCAGGCCACGCCGCGCTCGCTACGAGCCCCGAGGTAGCCCGTGCGCCACGGCTTGCGGTCGCCGCGGTCCAGGAGCAGGCGGCACGTCGCGATCTCGATGCCCACGTGAGCCGCGGTGTACAGGACCCCGTCGGCCGCGACGGCGAACGCCGTCCCGATCGGCCGATATTGAAAATCGCCGACTACACGATAGACGGAGTCGAGCGGTAGAGCAGAAGGTTCCATGTCGTCTTATCGTCCTCCCGATCCGAAGCGATCTCTCTCGGCGCCGCCGCTCCGGATCGACGCGGCGTCCTTCCACGGCCCCACCTCGGGCGGGAGCTCGGCGACCAGCTCGATCGCCGCGGGGACCCAGTCGGGCCCGAGCTGCTCGAGGCAGTGCCTCGCCAGCTCCGACGGAGGAGGCGGCGGCGCGCCCGGCACGACGTAGGCCCTCGGCACCTCGCCGAGCCTGCCGTGCGGCGCCGCGACGACGCGAGCGTCGGCGACGCGCGGGTGCGCGCGAAGCACGGACTCGATCTCCGCGGGCGCGATCTTCAACCCGGCGCGGTTGATCATCCGCTTGCGTCTCCCGACGATGCGCACGGCTCCTTCGGCGTCGAGGGTGGCGAGATCGCCGGTGCGGATCCACGGACCGAGGGGGACGAGGTCGCCGGACTGGATGCAGGCGGCGCGCCCCGACGGGCTCCGCACCCAGAGCTCGCCCTCACCGTCCAGCCTCACCTCCACGCCCGGGAGCGGGCGACCGACGAGGCCGGGCGACGGCGGGCGGTCCGGGAAAAACCGCCGGGTGCACACGCGCGGGCCCGCCTCGGTCAGGCCGTAGGTCACGTAGAGGGCGCCGCCCACCCGCGCGGCGGCCCCTCGCAGCATCTCCTCGCCCGCGGCGCCGCCGCCCACCGTGAGGACGCGCAGAGCTCCGAGGCTCGCCCGGAGCGCCGGCGCGCGCAGCATCGCTTGCAACATCGAAGGGACCACGGCCAGCGTCGTCGCGCTCCAGCGCTCGATATCGCCGGCGACGCGGGCGAGCCAGGGCGGCTGCCCAGGAACGGCGATCGACGCGCCCACCAGCCAATGGCTGAAGATCTGATGGACGAGCGCGTACGAGTACGCGCCGTCGAGCTGCACGAGGGCGCGATCGTCGTCGCGCAACCCGAGCGCGGCGGCGTTGGCGCCCGCGTTCCACAGCAGCGCGGTCGCGTCGAACACGACGCCCGAGGGCAGGCCCGACGTGCCGGACGTCCAGAGGACGACCGCCCCCGCGAGCGAGCGCGGGGGCCGCGACGGCGGGGCGATCGAGAGGGGCGCGCACGGGTCGTCGATGACCAGATCGGGATCGAGATCCCGCAGGCGGAGCGCGATCGCCGCGCTGCCGAGGTGATGAGACAAAAGCCCCACCGTGAGGCCGGCCTCCAGCGCGCCGAGCAGCGTCGTGAGCATCGCGGCGCCGGTGGGCAGGCGGACGGCGAGCCGGTGGCCGGGGCGGTACCCCGCCTCCACGAGCCGTCGCGCGGCAGCGGAGGCCGCCGCCGCGAGCGCCTCGTACGTCCACGTCCCGGAGGCGTCGAGGAGGGCCGGCCGCTCGCCGCCGAGTGAGCGGCCGCGCCTCGTCAGCTCGTCGAGGCCGGGCACGGGCCGGGCTCCTTCACGGCGCGCTCTGCTCTCTCAGCTTCGCGGCGATGAACTCGCCG
>Ga0105247_10000470_pt1 | contig 33781 bp, 68 predicted proteins | sample KBSS24metaG_FD_81519 | JGI IMG/M metagenome (GOLD analysis project Ga0105247, IMG submission 81519) | Switchgrass rhizosphere microbial communities from Kellogg Biological Station, Michigan, USA - KBS S2-4 metaG | ecosystem: Host-associated > Plants > Roots > Rhizosphere > Soil | place...
CCATTTTTCTCTTTTCCTTTTGCTCGAGAACTCACTCCTCAGGGAGCGAGACAGTTAGACGACTATAAGCGTCGCCTATTCGTTTGAACGGTTCAGTGTCGATACCCTTTTCTTCGGCTGCTGCCTTAAGGGCGCTGAGGTCATAGCTCTCCCGGCCTTTTACTTGGCTCATGGTTACAACGCCGGGTACCTTGCGTATCTGCCAATCACGTAGCCGCGATTTGATAGCTTCGCTCAGCTCCTTGGCTTGCGCGTCTAAAGCATCCCGCGAATGTTGCTTATCCCGGTATTCGCGCACCATATCGGTAATTTCAGCAGTGCGCTGCGGGTCAATAGGTTCGCCTTTAAACTTTTCCGAAGGTAACGCATGCCGCTCAATGCCGCAGGCATCCTTCCAAGGACAGGTTTCGCATTCCTGTCCTCCAGCAATCCAACCTTCCGGCTTTAGCTCCTGCGCGCCAGCGGCTGACAGGATTTTCTGTGCGCGCTTTTGTAGTGTAAGAAAAACGTCCGGATCATAACGAACAACAAATTCTTTAATTTCGTCATGAAAACTGGCGTCGACGTACATGATCAGAACGTACATCGGCCGGTATTTGGTTTTGGTTCGGACCAATCCTAATTGTGTTATCGCCTGCAACCGGTGTTGGTGTTTTTCTTTTTCCAGATTGGCGCGCGGGTCGATCGATTTGATTTCGGTTAACAGGCAATCGCTTTCGATATCCTTTATCCCTAAATGGCGTAGCATATTTCGTGGGGCGTTAACAATAAGCCCATCTGGAGTGGCGCTGAGAAACTTGTCGATAAGTGTTTTTTGCGCCTTGCCTGACCAGAGCAACTTCTTACCGAACCGTTGCCGCAAGGCTGGCACGACTAAATACTGCTCAATAAGATCGCCGCGATGCGTTGCACCCCACCGTGCGAGGTGATCCTTGTCCGCGCGTTCAGACGATTTGAGATAATACGTTCTCCGCTCGCAAGCACCGATTTCGGATGCGCCGACGGTGACCATGCGATCGTGCTTCCAAGTTTTGGTTTTCTTGGCAACGTAATCCGTGAGAATTTGCATAAGCATTGTTATTATCCTTTTGCTTCACCCCAGTTTTCACCAAGCCCGTGATCAACCAGTAACGGAATGGCCAGATCAACTGCTGTTTCCATCGTATGAACCATTTCCTTAAAAGCCTCCCGGCCCACTTTATTCTTTGGTACGCTGACGTCGAGTTCATCGTGTACGGTCAAATGCGGAGCTCCGAGTACGTCACATACTCCACCTTCCCAGAGCAGCACCATGGCTTGCTTAAGGACATCGGCTGCCGAACCTTGGATATAGGCGTTGAGCGCACGGTAGGTAAATGCACGTTGTGAATTAGCCACCCGCTTGTCAAATAAAATTGGGATACCTTGCTTATCGACTACTCCTTTGACCTGCCATTTGTTGAACCGCCGCTTGCGGCCGAGTAGCGTTGTAATTTCACCGTGTTCTTCTGCTTGATCCTGATAAATCCCGCTCAACGGTTTAATGAACGGCGCGCGTCGATGGTATTCGTTTAACAGCTTCATGCCTTTGGCTTCGTCCATGCCAAGCTGCATTGCGATCTTAGCTGGGCCAGCACCATATGCTGCTGCGAACGTTATTGTCTTTGCGTAATTTCGGGGTAGCCCGGTCATGTCCGCAACGACTTGATGAAAATCTGTATTACGATCCTTGTTGTACGCCTCCATGAATTTATTACCGCTTCTTAAACCTTGTTCGGCTGCTGCCAATGCTAACAAACGAAACTCGATTTGGCTAAAATCCGTTGTACCAAAATCCTGGCCTTTGTCGGGCAAGAAAAGACTGCGGATTGGTTTACTCAATTCGGTGCGCACCGGGATTTGCTGCAGGTTCGGCTGCGAGGAGCTAAAGCGGCCACTCACTGTGCCGGTGGCATCGCTGCGCAATTGGTTAAACGAGGCGTGCAACCGGCCTTTGTGGTGCCCTTCCAAAACAACGCCTTTAACAAACGTATTACGCATCCGATCCAAGTGCCGGATTTCCTGTACTAGTTTTCCAATGGGGTGCTGGCAAGCCGCGAGCCATTCCTTTGTAAACGACGGGCGGTTAGTCTTTGGAGTTCTCGGATACTCGATACCTTCCTTGTCAAACAAGGCTGCGACCGGTGCGGTTAACCAAACAAACGTTTCCGGACCGGTATCGCCAATCTTCTTGCCGAGCTGTTTCTGCTTTTTGGTCATCGTTTCGTAAAGTCGTTCGGCTGCTGCGAGGTCGATTTGCACGCCACGCATCCGCATAGCAACCAGCATCGGAATAAGACGGCTTTCTAACAAGAATAAGTCCCACAAATTTTCTGCTTCAAGCGCTCTTTTCTGGATAGGGAAGATTTCCAACGGGAGTTGTGTATCTTCGATGGCGTAATCGCGTACGATAGAACCGGGCGCACGCCAAATAAAATTTCCTGGAGTGCGTTGACCTGTCTTACCAAACTTTTGTCCGATCCATTCATTTAGTTCATTCTTTTTCTTGCCGCGTTTCAGATAATGTTGCGACAAGGTTTCTAGCGAATATGAACGACGACTTTCGTTTAACAACGGTTCAGCAATTTGTACATCATAAATTGGCCCGTTGACTTTAATCGCTGCGCTATTCAAAAAGCCTAGATCGTATGCAGCATGTGCGAATAGTTTGGGCTGGTCGCCTCGTAGCTGCTCCCTTAACCAAGCATATACTTTTGCCTTGTCGAGATTGCCACCTCCTTCATGGGCAACGGGGTAGTACTCGCTAAAGCCGTCAACAGCGATAGCAACGCCAGCGATCGCACCGTCACGGTGATAACCGGGACCGTGTGTCTTCAATTGTTCATCTTTAGTTTCGCAGTCGATAGAAATCAGCTTGGCCGATTTCAATGACGGAAAGCTAGGCTGCATGGTGTCCGCCGTCTTCCGGAGTGCCGGGACGAAATTGTTCAGGGAAAGGCAGCACCGGTTCATATATTTCGATTAGTTGCTGCAGTGCATCCAAGGCTTGTTCTAAATCGTTTTTTAATTGCCAAGCCGCGACGAGTTTCATGACTCTGCGTTCGTCGTTACCAATCTTGTTTACCTGACAAAAATAATCGACGTTGCCGAACGCTGCGCCAACGTAGATATTTTTTCGGTGCGCTCTGTGATATTCACAGGTTTCAATTAATTTTGTTAAATAATGTTTGGCCTTTTGCAGATCAATTAACCCATGCTTCTTTTTATGGCGGGAAATATATTTTGTAACGCAGCCTTCCAGATAACCCATTTCCGTATCGGCTACAAGGTCCCAGTGCTCATACTTGCTTTTATAATGCGTGCCACCGATCTGGTAATTGTTAGCGGTCATGAGATAACTCCTGTTGTTTGATCCAACGTAGAACGGGTTCGCGCACAAAGATTTTATCAGCAATCTTCAGCGCAGCGGATAAGGTTTCGTCCGTAACGGGTGCAGCCAATCGGTTGCCCATCAGCTCTTCCAGACAACCGAATTCGTACATTTCCAGTAAGTCTGCGATCTTGACTTTGCTTTGTTCATCTAGGGATAAGCGCGGCAAATCGATCTTTAATAAGGTTCGTCCAATTTCTTCCGCTTCCTGAATGGCTGCTCGTAATTCCTTAACGTGGTCCTTGCCACCAAAGGGCACATCCCCGGCTAACAGTTCTCCGGCGTCGTGGTTGAGCATATAATAAAAAACGTTAGCGCTGGGCATACCGAAGATTTCACAATAGATGTTAGCCACTCGTGCACAATGTTCGCCGACCGTTTGTTGATGTAAGACTGGCCAAGCGTGGTAGCGCTTTAACCGCGCTGCCATAACCGGAGAACTGTAAATTCTATCACGCAGCGACGACATGTTTTGTCCTCCGCCAGAGCCATTCCTGACAAGCCGTACGCCAATCGTCTGCCCTTACTTCCGAAAGAATTAAGCGAGCTCTGACAAATTCCTTTTTTCTCCATGCTCGATAGGCGTCAAACATAGGAAATGCTGTGTCGCTTAAGAAAAGGTTGTGAAAATCTGGTTCAGCACCCTGCAATAAAGCGGCGAGTTCTTCATCGAAATAAGCTGGTGCGTCGACTAATGGCTGCGTTGATATTTCCCGAGCATCTTCCATCGTGCCTGAACGTTTTTCTAGTTCGGTTTGATAGGCATGAAAATTATTACTTAGGTGGTAATAAACGCCAACCGGAAGCTCGAGCTGAGCTGCCATGTATTCTTGGAGAACAGAAAAATGTACAGCGTTGGCACCGTATAACCCCCAGATAATATCGTTGGAGCGACAAAGTACTGTCATGTCTAAGGCGTTTTTATTGATGCGAAAATAAGCTTGTGTGTTGCAAGGGCGATCCTTAAGATGTGATAAAACTCCTAAATCAACAACCGGGTCCCACATGGTCAGCACAGCATGTCTGGTTGTTGGGTCGCGTAATAACATCATAATGATTTCTTCGAGCTGATCCTTTATAAAATGGACGCGCCAGCGATAACCATACGCGCCATGAAGTCTGCCGTCCGGTTGCGCAAAACGTTCGCCAAAATCCTTGATGAACTGGTTTAAGAATTCTGCATCCCTTCTGCCCGCTAACATCCACAAAGCTTCAGCCAAATGGAAAAAGGGATTAGCGTCCCGTTCCGCAGAAAACAGTACTCGCTCCGTTGGGCGTTCATAAACGGTCATAACGGGGCACGGTGCAACCAGCACAGTACCGTTGCGACTTTGTTCGAGTTCGCCGACTTCTTTGAGAAGTCTGATCCCCTGCGGTAAGGCATCGCGCACATTTACTGCATAAATAGTAAGCATTATTTATCCTCCGGGAAAACTTCCAGTCGTTGACGGCGGATTTCAAAATCGATCCAAGAGCAAGCTTCGTTATAGGAGTTTGTTGTAGCGAGGACTTTACCGTTCGTTTCACAAACGAAGAACTGCTTCATACTTGGCGGGTACTCGATTGCGAAGCCACGGTAGATGCGTTTCATTTATTTAATTCCTTTAGCAGAACGGTCCACCGGGCCAAACAACGTGTCGACCTTTGGGCGTAAGCCAATAACTGCCATTGCCGTAGCAGCAACCACATTCTTTTGGTCCGTAAAAATCCTCGCCATTGCCGTAGTCGCTTTCCATGCCAGCGCCATTGCAGCAGGGACACCGTTCCCGTTTCCAGCCACGAGCTGTTGCTTGTTCGGGTGTCATTTAGTTTTCGCCTTGCTGTGATATGCGCGCATTTTGATTTCAGTCCACACCATGCGCGGAATTATGGAACAGGAAGTCATAAGTTGTCCGCAAAAAGTTTCGCACCAGACTACGTGCATTTCCTAAATCTTTATTTACGATAAATAACCCTCTGGTATTTTCCCTCGCAGATTCACCAATCGTTTGTAACCATGTATGTGTTTTATTTTCTACACCTAACGCGGTAGTTAAATTTGGAAGGCTAAATACATCCCACAGATAAAGCCCAGAGTTACAGTGACCATTATTTCGACTGTTAACATCAAGCGTTGTGCCTACATAAATGTATCGGGGCATTTCTGGGTTATATCGAATGTAAAGTGCAGGTCCAACAGCTGCTTTGATTAATATTTGTCGTTCCTGTAACTCTTGTAACCGCGAAACCGTTAAGCGTTCTGTTGATTTGACGACAGCGTTATATGTGACAGAAAAATCAGGACGCTCAAACCTGACAAGCTCATTTTTGCCATTCGCATGTTGTTCAGGCGTTAGGCACGCTTCTGCACGTCGGACTAAGATAGCTGCTAGGCGATCGTCGTCTTGGATAAATTCTTTCATAAATTGATGTGAATCAGGAAGACGATCACCGACATGCTGCAGTGCACGTCGCTCCGCAGCTTTACTAAAGTCAGGATATCCGCGCTGGCGTGTTTCATCGCCCAACAGAAGTTTCGCTGGAGCGCAGAGAAAATGTTTTGTAAAGTCAAGACCAGATCTAGGCATTTTTTAACCCCCAACAATAAACACATCGATCGAAGTAAGTCCGTCCGGTGCCGGTGCCCTTTTTGACAAGACGCATTAGTTCTGGACAAGCGACAACGTTCTTATAATGCTTGCGCAGAATACGAAAACGTTTCGCTAAATTTTGCAGGGAATTGTCACGACTCAGATGATATTCGAATACTAGTTTATTTGATTTTGGTAATAGCCAATCATCAATTAAACCAAATTCTGCACCTTCAATATCCATTTTTATACCGTCAAATTTTTCACCTGGAAAAAGATACTCTCCGTAAATATTTTTTACCATAATCGGCGCATTTGCAGCTCTACGTGGCAATATTGTGCCGCGATAGTGATCAGTTGAGTTTTTTGCAGTCCAAAATTGAATAAAAGGTGCATCGATATTAGTTACGGCCGTTTGGAGGCACCGCTTAGGTTCTGTATTTTTAATTAATATATCGAAGCAATCTTGCATCGGTTCAATACTAATTACTTTTGCCCCTTTGGATTTACAGTATAAGGCGAACGCCCCTATGTTGGCACCAAGATCGAGCCAATGTTCCCCAGCTTCGACATCAAACTTAGCGGAAGCTCTGCGGTAGGCACGTTTATCCAGTACTTCAATAAGAGCATTTTCGTCGGTCGTGCCCGGTCGATACCAAGCCTTGATCTTATCCTTACCAAATCGCCCCTGCTTTAGCATTTGAACAATCCTTTCGGGTGGCCTTCGCCGTTTTGTACTTTCGTATATTTCAGATATTCGCAGCAGGTGTGCTCGACTTCTCGCATTTCCCAAGCGGGCCATTGCGCGGGCCAGAACTTACTGTTACGTGACATAGCTAGTAACTCTTGTGCTGCTTTTAAATCGGCACCTTTACCAGCGACCCGCTCGAGTCCGCGCTGACCGCCGGGTCCAAAATGTGCCCAAGTGTTTATGTCGGTCGCGTTGCGTAAGAGAGAAGTATGCCGCAGGTCGCTTACAATCTCGTAGGTCATAAAACCGCCAAGACAAGTTGAACTCATCCATTCCGCTGCCGTCTGTAATTTATCAAATTTAAATTTACGCCAATCCTTATGGGTGTTATACCAGATTTCAATTGCCTGCAGCACGCCTTCCTGCTTGTTTGGCGCGCCGAGACAAGTTGTATAAATCATGTACGCACCGGTTACGTATGGCGGCGGAATTTTTTCAATCGCCAATCGTAATTTTTTCGGGTTAAGATAATTTCGGTTTCGCATTATTACTTCACCGGTCGTTATCCGGTTGAACCAGCGGAAGACGACGGTAGCCGGAAGGACTTCAATTAAGTTTTTTAACGGGTCGCGAAGATTTTGCCGAAACCAGATTGTGGTTGCATCCAGTTCACGAAAAACATTCGTAAAGCGATATTTTTGTAAGATTGAATCGGCAGTCCAAGGTGCAGGTTTTCCTGCTTTGCGTGCCAGATATATTTTGTGTCGTTCGCGTGCAAACGCGAAGAAAGGCTCTACTTGCATTTTAACCTTTTCCTAAATCCCATCGCGGGGAAGGGCAGCCTAGCCGAAAAAATCCACAGGCGCAACTCCACCCGACCGGGCAGCAAAGGAAAGAAGGGGTTTTGGACCCTAATTTTTCTTAGCAATTTTATTGCGTATTTTAGCACAGAATAACCCTCTGTTTGATATGACTTATTAACGATCATCGTTCCAACCCTCTTTACTTTCCTGTGGGATAGGGCATACTAATCATAACAGAGCGGACCGGGGAATTTCACACAGTGGCCAAGGATCGGCGGTAACGGGCAGAGGAGAGAGATATGACAAGCAATGTAAAAAATTCTTTAATTGCTCACCTGAGTCGGCAAGCTGGCGGACAGCCACTTTGCAAATCACGGCGAGCACACATCGTGGCCTCGATCGCAGACAAAGATCGTTGGCCACAAATCTGCAGCCGCTGCGCTGCGAAACTTGCTAAGATGGAATGCAAAGAGGTGGCGCGCTAATGCGCCGCTTATTTTTATAAATTTGGGTTTCGACCCGTTTGAAAATTTAAACTTCCACAACAGGAGACGACAATGACAACCTGCACCATTAAGAAGTTCATCAAGTCCGGCAGTGCAGACGACCCGAGCTGCTACAAACTGGTCGAATGTAAAGTCGGCGACTATGTCTGCTTCAAATCAGATTATGAGCAGAGTGGTCGAATTCAAAAGATTACACCGCGTCGTAATTTTTACAGCGGTTCAAACGATCCCGAACTGGTTCTAGTAAATGAAAACGGTTTCGGTGGTGAATATCTGCGCTATGCTACGCACACTGTTGTGTGCGCTTCTGATTGTTGGCTTTAAATTTATTGCCGGTCTTTCGACCGGCGTTTGGCAATTTTGCCTAGAAGGAGTTAGGAAAATGTATCAACAAAATTCTGGTGGTTTTCATGGTCGTCCACTTTCGGAAGACCAGTTGCAGACTTTGGTGCCGAGCGTCTTCGCCCGCACTGCTCACCCAGAGCGGAGCGAACGATTTGCACCAATCCCTACCATTGAAATCCTTCGGGGTCTTCGCAAGGAAGGCTTCGAGGTTTTCAGTGCGCGGCAGATGACCTGCCGCGATGCTTCCCGCAAGCCTTTCGCCAAGCACCTTCTGCGCATGCGCAAGGTTGACGCGGTTCAACAGGTTGGTGACACGTTCTTCGAAATCCTGCTGAAGAATGCCAACGACGGGACATCAATCTATGACCTGTTCGGTGGCCTCTTCCGCGCGATTTGCATGAACGGTGCCGTTGCCAACGATAAGGCGATCGGTTCGGTAAAGGTTCGGCATTCTGGCGACGTAATGAATAAAGTGATCGAGGGTACATATACGGTTATGGACTCCGCTCAACGTTTGCTGGAAGCGCCAAAGGTTTGGGGTGCGATTAACCTCAGCCACGATGAACAGATCGCCTACGCTGAGTCCGCACACACCATTCGGTTTGCGGATGCAGAAGGCAACGTCAACACGTCAATTGAGCCTTCGCAGATGCTGAAGGTTCGTCGGCGGGAAGACACCGGTACCGATCTCTGGTCAACGTTTAATGTTGTCCAGGAAAACATGTTGCGCGGTGGCCTGACTGGTTTTGGCACCGATGCTAACAATCGTCCACGACGCCAGACAACGCGCGCCGTGAATGGAATCGACACTGACCTAAAGCTGAACCGCGCTTTGTGGCAGCTTACTCAAAAGATGGCTGAATTAAAAGCCTAACTTTATTGCCCGGTTGAAGAAGACCGGGCGTTTGGAAATTTTGAAAGCAGCAAGCATGAAAGGAGCGACGAACCATGGGTATGTCTAAAATAAAAATCGTGTTTACAGTATACGAAAATCAACTCTCGGTTATTCGGTATTTGCTAAAAGGTGAGGTTACTGGTTTTCGTGTTATCTATCTGGATGAAGCTGAAGAAAAACCTGCCAAACAAGAAACCAAACTCCGCAGAGCTACTGAACCCGGTAAGAGTCGTGTAAGTAGCAGCGAATGGGTTCGCCGGAAGCATAAGCAGTAAGCTTTCGCAATTAGAAAAAGAGGGAAAAATTAAAAGAGTTAGCGTAGGTTATTATAGTTAAAACTTCTTGTCTGGTCGAAAGGCCAGACGTTTGGAAATTTAACGAAGGGTGACTAAGATGTGGAAAGCAATAACCTTTGCGCTCGTCATCGCTGGATTGATAACTTGGTTAACGGAAAAACCAAAGGATCAAAGCCGACGATCTAAAACAACTAAGGACTATAACCTGCCACTAACAACTGTTCCAGCGCCAACGCCGTGGCAATTTAATTGGTATCAGGAAGGACAGCTTATATGAGAAAAGGTAGGCAATGGAACGGCCCTCCGGGCTGGCAGCATGAAGTCGGCTCACTGGAATACAGGACTGAGGATGGACGCGGAAAAGTGATCGTAAGATTTATCCGCTTTCGCGTTCAATACGATGCTTACGTTGATGAAAAACTTATTGGCACTCGTAATTTTCGAGGCCAAGCGATGGAGCTTGTCGAGCGTTCGAAATAAGTTATTGTCCGGGTTTAAAAGCCCGGACGTTTGGTAATTTGAAGTGAGCAGGCTTACCCCCCTTTCCTTTAGTATCCCGTTCAGGTATAGTAAGGGCGCTAGGTCAGGGTAGGCAGTTTAATCTTGAAAGAAGGAGAACTGCCCGATGGACTTTACGAGTATGACTGGACCACAGCTAGTCGCAGCTTGGAACGAAATGCTACTCACCGCGCACGATCTTAACTGCGAGGAGTTTAAGCCGGTAAAACGATTTGCCGATGCAGCAACTGGGCGCAAGCGTTGCGCACATCTGCACGGGCTTATCCAAGAAAAAGCCAAATCGATGAGTAAGGCACCTGAGGAAACTGAAAGTGACATACCAGACTTCTTGAAGCGTACCGAGACCCCGGAGCAGGCAGAAAACCGCCGCATGAAGTATGCCAAGCGCAATAAGCCTGATGACCACGGCTTAAAAGTTGTCGAGCCATTCGTCACTCCGGAAAAAATACGTAAAGCCATTGCAAAGGATTTAGCCGAGACTGATGAAGAGAAAGCTAATCCTTCGCAGGAACTCAATCCACCTAGTAAAAAGGATGAAAGTGTCATGGCGAAGAAAACTAAAAAGCGTGCGACCAATGGATCGGGAAAACATATTCTTGCTAACGACTCTGTTATCACGAAGTTGCAGAAACAGAACGTCGGCCGGAAAGGTACCTACAGTCACGATCTATTCGAAAAGATTAAATCCGGCATGACTGTTGCCGATTGGAAGAAGGTCGCTAAGGAGCGAGCTGGCAATTATCTGCGTTGGTACATCTCACATGGGATGGTTAAAGTAAGTTAACTCACAGGAAACGGCACCGAGCTAATAACTCGGTGCCGCTTATTTAATGAACACAACTACCCGCATGAAAGAATTACCTCCGGGCAAAGTTTCTTACTCGCCCATGGAGCGAACGCTATTTAAATTTCTCTCCTCTGGCAAACGCCTCAACAGCACCGAACTCATTCAAAAATTTTACAAAGACACGATCTCAGAACACTTCCATGCCCGGGAAACCGTGAACGCAGCCTTAACTTCTCTGCGCCGTAAATTGGAATTTAACAAAGCTCCCATTCAATTAAAACGTTCACAACTTTCTGGACCGAGACCGGTGGAGTGGTGGGTCGAATGAAAATCATTGCTTTCGATTTAGGTGCGACGATGGGTTTCGCAACTAACCACAACAACTCCTGTGGGCATAAAATATTTAAAGGAGTGCGAGTTGAACGATTTTGTCAAATTAAACGCTGGTTAACTGAACTCTATTGGGAACCCTACAGCGTAGTAATTTATGAAACGCCTTTAGGTCGTGGACAAGACGCTACCCGTTCTCTTTGGGGCATCGCGGGTATCCTGGAAGCGATCGTTACTGAGAAAAGCTTACCCGTTCTTAATATTGCAGTGCCTACGGTTAAGAAGTTTGTCACGGGCAATGGACGGGCTTCAAAAGAAGACATGATTAAGGCTGCTAAGAAGAAAGGCTTTCCTGTTAAAAATGAGCACGAGGCTGACGCAGTCGGGCTGCTGCACTACGCGATGGCTAATTTGGAAAAAATTAAATGACTAATCCATTCTTAGCTTACGCGGACAAAGCGATTGCTGCACCGGTTAAACGCCGCATGCAAGCGAATGAGAAGCGCTTTAAACATCGCGCGCAGGAAAAGGCTGTTCAGAAAGCGTTAATCGAACGAGACCTTTTATGGAAACTTTGGAAGCGTTGGCGTAAGGAAACCTTTGACGAATTGTTGGCAGGCAAGTATGAAAATGAAGTGAAGAAGCTTATTGCTTTTTTAGAACGTTACAAACTTACTCAGGAAAATAAATTAATTGCTTTTGTAAATGCGGGTCCTTGGCTCGAAGCTCCTCCAGAAATTCGTTTGCTCGTTTTACAATTAATTGACAAACAAATTATCAAATTAAGACAGGCCCTAAAATTGCCTCCATTTGATGATTCAATGCTGGGAAGTAAAAAACTCGATGCGTTCTTAATCATACGCAACAATTTTCAAAAGGGGAAAAATCATGCTGAACAATAAAATACAAAACGAAGATATCGTCATGATGGCAAGAACGTTATACAACAAAAATGTCAACCCACTTTACGCGGACGATATCCGCATCGCCACGACGCTAGTTTGTGCGCGCTGGCCTGCTTCAGTAATCGAACCAAATTTCGAGGCAGTAAAAGCAATGGCCTCGATGCGCTTCCTTAATGACATGCGAAAAAGAAATAAAAATTTAGAACGGTTCGCAGGAGCGTAAGGCAGTGGCTGTTTATCTTCTACACCTAGAACCACCATTAAGACATAGCCGACATTATATCGGCTATGCGCGGGACGAAAGACAATTAAAAGAACGAGTCCGTCGTCATCAAAATGGCACAGGCGGTGTGTTACCAAAGTACGCTATATTAAATGGCAGCAGGGTAGAGCTCGCTCACGTTTGGCCAGAGACACCAAAAGAATTTGAAAAATATCTTAAGACTTATGGTGGTGCTACACGTTACTGCCCAATTTGTAAAGTAAACTCAAGACCAATCCCATTCGTAAAAAACATGAAATTGCAGGAGTCGCCGGTTCGCGACATTGACCCTTCTGGAACCACCTGTCCTGCAGAAAGGTCACCACCATAGGAGGTGCAGCACCCATCGACTAAATCCGTTCTGAGAAAGAAACGTCGGCCCATTGTTCTAAAATTCCTGCAATACAATGGGTCGACACTTTAAAAATTAAATAGGGGAAGTAACATGATGAACTGGACAGAAGACGAAGTATCATTGTTGTTAACACTTAACAAGGATGGTCTGAGTGCAACTGAAATGTCAGCCGTAATAGAAACAAAAAGCCGTAACGCTATTATTGGAAAATTGCATCGAATGCATGTGCCAATGACAAACAGCAGTGGCGGAAGAAGAGTGGCACATCTTAATGGCGAACGCAAAGAAAGACCTAAAAAGCAATTGATGCTTAACCGAAAAATTAAAATTCAGTCTGTTAACTACAAACAATTGCCGCTTGAAAATATTGACGTGTCTCGTAATGATGGCAAAACACTGGTTGAGTTGGAACACAACCATTGCCGTTGGCCTTTTGGTGAAACAGATATTTATTTTTGCGGTCGAAAAATCTTGGAAGGCACACCGTACTGCTACACTCACTATGATGTTTCGCGTAGGAAACCCGACCAATGGCAATAAGGGAATTTACTGAGCTGGAAGATGATATAATAAGACGTTACGCGTCGGGCGAGCTTGTTATTTCTGTAAGAGGCTTAGAACGATTAATAAAAAGAATGTGGCCTACTATTCAAAATCGTGCAAGCAAATTAGGTGTTGCTTTAAAAAAGCGCGTGCGATCGGCAAACGTTCATAGCGCAGGGATACCACCAGATAAAGACACGGATAAAAAGATAAATTTTACGCCTTACGAATGCAGCGTTGGTGAAGATGAATTGCTTACTAGACTTCGTTTAATGCATCCTGAACGGGCAGCTAGATACGGGTAATAGGTTTTTAAACAACGGAGCGACAAAATGGAAAAGCATCTGGAAGTTCTCGGCCACCGATACAGGGACGTCATCACTAACTACGAGGGCGTCTGCGACAGCGTATGCTTCGACCTCTACGGCTGCGTTCAGTACTGCATTCGCAGCCAAAAGCTGGATAAGGACGGCAAGATCGAGAACGGCCACTGGTTCGACTCATCTCGCCTAACCAAGCTGAGTAACAAGCGGGTCATGGAAGTTCCGGCCATTTACAAGTTTAAGAACGAGCAACCGACGTCGTCAGTTCCCGCTGGTCCGGCTAACAAACCAGCGCGCCCATAAAAATGAATGACAGCGAAATGATCGACCGGGTGTACGGCCACTATTCGAAAGCCAGCCGGAAACGACTTCAGGCCATGATCGACGCTTGCAGGAGGATAGACGAGTGCCAACTTCCGGGAGACATCGTCGAGTGCGGGGTGTGGCAGGGTGGCCATATCATTCTTGCCAGATGGATATGTCCATCACGTGTTTGCTGGCTGTTCGACACCTTCGACGGTATGCCAGAGCCAACGGACCGCGACGTGAAAGTCCACGACAAGGGACGACGAGCAATAGAAACATGGCGCGCCAAAACCGCAAACGGACATAAGTGGGCTGCGGCTTCGGTCGAAGAAGTTCAAGGCAATCTTCGCGCTGAAGGAGTTTGGGACGTGACAAAGTGCATCATGGTTCAGGGTAAAGTTGAAGAGACTTTAAAAAATAATGTTCCGGAAAAGATCGCTCTGCTCCGTCTCGACACCGACTGGTATGAATCGACGAAGATTGAATTGCAGGTCCTCTATCCGAGATTGGTTAAGGGAGGAGTTCTCATCGTCGATGACTACGGCCACTGGCGCGGAAGTCGTGAAGCGTGTCAGGAATACTTTAACAAGAAGGGAATAGCATACAACACTCTGCTAAAGCCTATCGACCAGACTGGGGTCATGATGATCAAGCCGTAAGAGGCGAAGGAGGGCGACATGAGTATGAGCACTAGTGTCATCGGCCAACGGGCCAGAGACGATGCATTCAAAAAATATTTTGCTGTCCTTAAATCTTGCCAACAAGCAGGCATAGAACCACCGAAAGAAGTCAGCGACTATTTTGGCGAGCACTGCAACGGCTATGATAATCCGGAATACATCGCTGAGCAGGCTCTGGAAGTTGACTTAAGTGAAATCGTGCAAGAGAGAGAAGGCGACGGCTCTCTTGATTACGTCGTCGAAATTGCCAAGCTTCCAGAGAGCGTCGTGTCAATCATCTTTCGAAATAGCTGGTGAACGACATGGGACACTATGACGAACAATACGAGAGAACGGAACGTGAGGGCATAGAGCGTAGAAAGCGTGAAGCTAAAGAAAGAGCCAAGGTTTACGGTCTAGCAGTATTGCCACCTACCAAGTTTGAAGCCTTGGGTGTTTGCGAATTTTGTGGGGACAGGATTTACTCAATACCAAACTGGAAGTGCGCTTCATTTAATTGTCCACATCGACCATAGGTGATCCATGATCAAAAAGCCTGAAGAGGTTCTAAACCTAGAGAAGATGAAAGAGCTGGCACTTGGCGCGACTGACGAAGAGTGGCGCGAGATGAGAATTTATTTTCGAAAGAAGGATGGCAAGCCTGAGATAAGGTTCAACCCGGAATTGCGCATCACCAGGTTCGAAGGAGAGAGGACGCAATGATGGACTCAGCAGATAGGTTCGTTTGGATATTCGGCGGTGCTCTCGTCATTACCGCTGGCATGGCGCTAGCTTGGTTTCTCCCGTCCGATATCACGCCGATATTTTCTACAGGTTTAGGAATGGTCGGCGGATCACTTATCGCGATAGGAACGAACGCATGACCTCTCGTCGCGACTTCATCAAAGGCTTAACCGCCGCGCTCGTCGCAGCGAGCGTTCCTGCTGCGGTAGCGGAGAGCGTCGCTGAGAAGACTGTTGCGTTAGATAACCTCTGGCATAATTATCAAATTCACGTCGCAGGCGGAAAGATTAAGAAAATTATCATCGACTGTATCGACGATGATAACCAAAGCACGATTCAGGCGTCGATCCTTCCAGAAGTTAAAGGGAATGATGAAGCTTGGATTAGCTACTGGGCTAAGGTCGATCCGGATTATAAACATACATTTCTCGATGACCTTCGCGTCGAAGGAGATTTCAAAAGCATAGAGCTGTTCGGACTTCAGCTCACAACCGAGAAGAAGACATGACCACGTGCTACCACTGCGGACGAGCGGACGCGTCGAGCGGACCGATGCACACGGAGATGCTATCGCCGCAATTCCCCGAACGTCGCCGCGTGTTCTGCTGCTGGAACTGCGCGAACGAGCACATGCGAATAAATGAATACGGTCTGGAGCAACATCAAATTCAGATAAGGTTTCTCGGCAAATACGGCGACAGTCACATAAAGATACTTGGGAGAGAATAATGGGCATGCCAAATTTAATGTGGGTCACTCTCGGTCTTGTTTGCGCATTTATTCTACTCGGACTTCTCTTCATTTCTGTCTGGCTAGACGAAGGACGTAAACAACAACAACAACAACAAAAACAGTCCGCAGTCTATGACGGAATAGAGTTAGCCTCTGGCTGCTGGGAGCAGTGCGACGGAGGATGGTTCAAGACCACAGGCACCATTCATGTCCACACGATGATAGTCGACGGCACGACGTACATCGACGCCATGCGCATCGAGGAGGAGATAAAATGAGCACGAAGAACTTCTGCGACGCCTGTGGAAAAGAACTTACTAAGAAGTGGTCAGGATGGGCAATATTCCCACATTCATCCTTTTGGCCTGATGCTGGGAAATACGACTTGTGTTTTGATTGCAGCAAAGCATTTGAAAAAATATTGGCAGACTTCTTCAAGAGTAAAGGCAAATGAAAAATCTCCTTATCGCAACCTTGACCTTCATCCAGCTGACCGGATCAAACGGCGATCCAGTCTGGCTAGTAACTTCGCAAATCATTTCAGTGACGGGCATTAAAGGAAGATGTGAGAACACCACCATGTTCTCGTATGTAGCCAACGCTTATATCGAGACGCAGATTCACGGCTTCTGCGTCCGCGAGACGGTCAACCAGATTGTCGACAGACTGACCAAGGAGAAGGAGTGATGTCGAGGGTCCTCGTCACAGGTGGTTGCGGCTTTATCGGAGCAGCGCTCGTCAAGCGACTAGTTGCGGCTGGTGAGGATGTATTCGTTCTAGACAATGCGTCGAGGGGAAATTATTGCAGAGTGCAGGATGCCGTCATTCTAGACAGACGCATGATAGGCGACGTCAGAGTAGACCACGAGGTTAGATCAGTAGTCCTTGGAATGGACGAGGTTATCCACATGGCCTCTGTCAACGGCACAAAGAACTTTTATGAAAAACCTGCTGAAGTCCTCGACGTTGGACTGCGCGGCATATGTAATGTAGTTACTTCCTGCATAGACCATCGCGTTAAAAAACTCATGGTCATCTCGTCGTCAGAGGTCTACCAAACTCCGCCGAAGATACCAACCGACGAGACGGTGCCTTACTCTGTCCCTGATCCTTTCAATCCGCGCTACTCTTACGCAGTGCAGAAGATCGCGTCAGAGATGGTAGCCATCCACAACGCCAAACACTTCGACAATCTTATCATCGTCCGTCCACATAACATCTATGGACCTGATGCCGGAGAGGAGCACATCATTCCCCGGCTCATGCGCAACTCAGATAACTTCCATGCTGGAAACGAGACGCGAGCCTTCTGTTATATCGACGATGCTGTCGATGGATTGATGCTGCTGCGAGAGAAAGGCGAACACAAAAATATCTACAACCTTGGCAATGATGATGAAATAAGAATAGATTATCTAGCTCATAAAATTATGCTTCTGTCCGATCACAACTTACAATTTAACTCGTCCTCCCACATGTTTGACGGCGGGACCGTTCGCCGCTGCCCGGACATAACGAAGATTAGAAAGCTAGGCTTCTTGCCGAAGGTATCGCTGCGAGAAGGATTGCAGCGAACTATGAAATGGTATCAGGAGAACCCGAGATGAAATGGAAAAGGTTCATGGTCATTCACCTCTATCATATATTTTATGCTGTGCTTGCCATGTGCGCCGCCAGCGCGGTCTACTCGATTGTTAGGATGCTGATCCAACCGGGATGGAGGCCATGATGTGGGTAGTGACTCTTAAGAGTGAGTGGTGCTATGGACCTTTCAAGACGAGCAACGAGGCCAAGACGTGGGTCATGGAGAACGCGACTGGCAACCTCAAGCTGAGAGACTTCGACATATATCTAGTGATCGGAACGGAGATAGGTCGATGAAATTGGCCGACACCGAATTCACCGGCCAAGCGCTCTGGGACTTGGTCGTTGCAATCGAGGGTGCAATTGGTGCGCGCAAAGCAGGTTGCACTCCGCTTGGTCGCGCAGTCACAGACCTGTGTGAGGCGGCTTGGAAGCGTGACCAAGGTGTCAGAGACAAGGTTGCATCTATAAAAAATCAATTTAACACCGCTAACTGTCCCGTCTGTCATTACTGGCCGTGCAAATGTCCGAGGACAGCAGCATGAGCGCCGAACGTCTTACGATCATCGGTCTCTTGCTGATGCAGCTTTACATGGCGCATCTGTTAAGAGAAACCGGAGACAGACAACTAGAGCTAAGTAAGATAACCATGCAGGCTTCATCGGTCTGCGTCGACAGCGTTAAGATTATCACCAAGGCAGCGCAGAACGCGCTCGCTTTAATAAAGAAGGAGGACAAGCCATGATCTTACGATTGTTGGAAGTTGGCATAGTAGCGTGGGCAGAAACTGTCAAGGAAGTTGGCATTGCATTCGCAACCGGCAAGGACCCTCGCATCAACAGCCAGAAGTATGATGCGTCCAATAACTACGGATACGACGAGTACAACTCGAAGTTAAACCCAGATGTTGTGGCGGCTAGAAAGAAGAAGATATGACACAGACACGCGATAGCAGACCATCCGACTTGTACATGCGCGCAAATCAGAAACAAACCAATCAAGAACTCCTAGAAGAAATTCGCGACTTGTTGAAGGAGATACTCAAGGAAGTCAGTCACAGGAACGCAACATGATACCAGACCCTCAACCAAGCGAGCCTATGGAAATTGGTGGCGGTGGCCTCGTCGCCTTCTGCGCCGTCGTCTCTACAGCGACCGTGATAGTCTTTCTCTTCCTTATGTTTAGCGGTTGCAGCAGCAATCCGAGGGATGATCGAAATCGTTTTGACTGTGGCGAAGGATGGTATGCGCCGACAAAGGCGCAATGCCCGTGGGCTAGTCCAGTCGCGCAAGGTAAATATAATTGCGGCGGCGGATACTATGCGCGAACAAAGGCGCAATGCCCATGACACCGAAAGAGGAAGACGCATGGTGGGTTCCGCCGCTGCTGATCACCTGCGCAATCTGCGTCGTGGTCGGTCTCGGCATGGCATTCTACACAGACAACGGATTTTGGCTGCTGCTGGTGATACCCGGTGCAATCTTTCTCGGAGGTTAGACCAATGTCACTGACAACATTAACAGCTATGGAAAAACTAGAACACATCGCTGCGTGCCCAGATGGTTGTGGAGTATGCAAGCTAATGGCGAATGATGTTCGCGCCCGCATTGCCGAGTTACAGGTCATGGGCGAAGAAACAATGTTCAAGCTCGTCGCCGCAGAAAAGCGCATTGCCGAGTTGGAGGCTCAGATGCCCGAGTGCAAAAAATGCGAAGGAGCCGGTTCTGTCGTCATTATGTCAGACGGGTCAATCCTGCCATTTTATAGAGCGCCGGAAAATGTCGGGGAGGAAAAACGCTGTGACGAATGCGATGGATACGGTCACGTGACTGACGCGCGGAAACATGAATGGAGCAAACATCGGAACGGAGAGGCTAGCTCCATGACACCGACACATGACGATGCAACTGACTGGTCACTGATGGGTCCGCTGTATCGGGACCGCATCATTGAGCTAGAGGCCCTCATTGCCGAGTTGGAGGCAGCGATAACAGAATTCAGCAAAGCCACCAGCATGAAAGATGGGCCGTCGCTTGCGATGCAGCGGCACGAGCCAACGTGGAAGGCATGGAAGAAACTATGTGAAAGGCTAGCCCCATGACAACCAAAGAAACACAAAAGCTAATCGAGAATTATAAGCGCGATCATTCGCCCATGACACAACTATATTTTAACGAATTCCAACTTGAGTATATTGAGCGAGTTATGCAAGGACCGCTCCGCGCTCGCATTGCCGAGTTGGAAAAGGAAAACGGTCTACTGAAAGACAAGCTATGGGCTTTAAGCAATCCAGCACGATACGCAGCGGGATACAGGAGGGATCTGTGACACCACCAACACAAGAAGAACTCGCAACCTTGCGCGACACATTTAGGAAGATCGCCAACGGGCATGACAATGACTTTGCCAAGTGGGCAGACATAATTGACGGTCACGTAGTAAAGGATAAAGAACGGCATGAGGCCCAAGTGCAGCGTTACATTCTAATGGCTCACGCCGCCATCGAACGCTGCGCACAGGTGGCGGAAACGAGAGCGGCACGCTATGACCACCAACACAATAATCAAGAAAATGCACTGTGGCAGGAATGTCTAGAGATTGCCTCGGCCATCCGCGCCCTAAAGGACAAGTCATGACTGAAAAATGTCAGTTCTGCAATTCAACGTTCGCTCGTCGCTGCGACTGGTGCCGCAAACTCGGGAAGGTCGGCTTCTGGCGCTTCCTCTATCTTTACTTCAGAGGCCCCTAATGCCAAACAAACTGACAATGGGTCTTCTCTTCTTCGCGGCTACGCTCTTGATCGGAGGTCTGACGATGGGACTACCGATGTGCTGGATGAGAATGATTTGCAAATAGGAGGGATAAATGATCGACATGGGCGACGACAAAAGAGACATCGTTGATACGCTGCAAGGTTCTTACGACTTGGCAATGGAAGGGTGCATTGACCCACTAGAGCAGTACGAATATCTCATCAAAGCCAAGAATGAAATCTTGGCCCTCCGCGCTCGCGTCGATAAGCAAAACGCCAGACTGAGAGAACAGTGGGAATGGCCGACGAAACACGGAACGTTTAAGCTCGTCACCTTTGGCTTCCTCTTCGGTGCGGCGCTTATGTTCCTGATAATGTTTCTGATGACCTTCACTTTTCAGTTCAAGGTCATGACGATGTCAGCCTACGCTTCTTATTGCGCCCAGAACGGCGAAGAGTTTGAAAGGTTACGGCCATGAAATGCCAAGTCTGCGACAACGAGAAGCTGGAGCGAATAATCTCTCTCGGCTACATGCCGCCCGTCAATTGGATGGTCCCTGTCGACCACGAACCGCACGGCTCAGTGTGGATGCCGACAGACCTTATGTGTTGTCCAAGATGCGAGCTTGTCCAATTGGGGTTCATTCCCGGACAAGAGTGGACCTTTCCTCCACACTATCCGTACACATCCGGATCGACAAGATTGCTAGTCGACAACTTCGCGCAGCAAGCTGACGAGGCCATCAAGCTTCTCGATCTTCAACCCGGAGACCTCGTGATTGACATCGGATCAAATGACGGCACGCTGCTATCGAAGTATAAAGAACGAGGTATGAAGGTTATCGGCATCGAGCCAACAGACGTTGCCGACGTTGCAATCAAAAAAGGCATCCCAACTCTTAAAAGATTTTTTAACAAAATAACGGCTAGCCGCATTATGCAGAAAGCCAGCTTGATAACCTGCTGTAATTGCTTTGCACACATGCCTGAACCGAATGAGATTGTTGAGTCAATTAAGATGCTGCTCAAGCCGGGTGGAACGTTCCTGTCAGAGAGTCACTATCTGATGGGGCTGCTTGATAGTTGTCAGTATGACACGATCTATCACGAGCACTTGCGATACTACTCGGTGACGAGCCTTCAGAATTTGTTCGACCGACATGGATTTCTGATCGACGCCGTCAAAAAAATACCGACGCACGGCGGTTCCATTCGCGTCTATGCTTCTATGAAGAGCGGCCTCAATGCTAGCGAAGTTTATGATTTTACCGAGAGCGAGAAGTGTGCCATAGACGAAGGCCACGCCTATTACATCTTCAAGGAGCAAGTTCTTCGCTCACGCCGCGACCTCGTCTTCACAGTCCAGCAACTTAAGGGACTAGGGCGCGTGGTCGGCGTAGGAGCACCAAGCCGTGCGAGCGTCGTCATCAATTATTGCCGGCTAGACATCGACCAGATTGACTATGTGGTCGAACGAACCGGCTCACTGAAGATAGGACGCTACATGCCGGGTACACGCATCCCTGTTGTCGACGAGCAGCGACTAATCGACGAGCAGCCAGAAGCCGCAATCGTCTTCTCGTGGCATATCTTCGACGAGATAGAAAAGAACCTGCGAGCTAAGGGATACAAAGGTGAACTGGTGAAACCAATATGAACATACTAGGATGGAGAAAACAAATGGCGACAGCACCAATATCAGAAGGTGAGTGGTGGCAGAAACAACAATTCGCCGCTCTGACGATAATGAAAATTCAAGACGGAGGTTTCATAGTCTACGAGGACAACAATTTTGAGATGGGATTTGCAAAGAAACTTCTCTTCGCTGATGGCGACATCGGCATCGTTCTTCAATACGTGCGAGACAAGATGACTCAGGGTCACAAACCATGAGATGCGCTTGGTGCGGAACACCGACCAGAACGAAGAAGACGCATCGTCTTCATACGAAGAACTGCATCAAGCGCCAGTACTGCGCGAGCTGTGGAGCGTTCAAAGGTTTGCATCCAGATAAGTTTAAAGGATACTGGCTTCCAAAGAGATGCGACTTCGTCGAGGCACCGCGCCAGTATCCTGTACACGGAAGGCTGACGCCACTTCAAAGGTTTAAATTGGAAAGGGGAATAGGATAAACTTGAACTATGTCATAATGAAATACGTCCACCAAAAAGACCCGCTTCTTTATAGATACGAGCTACAGAAGATTGATACTGGAGAGACGGTCATGAGTACAATAACAGTTCAGGAGACCGCTCCAATAGACATCATGAGAGAGTACAACAGGTGCAACAAAGGGGAAGATAAATGATACTCACTTCGTTCATGATTGCTAGTCTTTACTTTTGCTCTAACGCTCCGGGAGAAGGAGGAACGTTAACGGCCCAAGGTCGCAGGTGCGATCCGAAAGCTCACGCAGCAGCGCACAAGACGTTGCCTTTCGGAACAATCCTGAATGTTTGTTTCGGCCGGAAATGTTTGGCCGTCGTGGTCAACGACAGAGGTCCTTTTATCCGTGGACGAGACCTCGACTTGACGGTGGGAGCGGCGCGTGCACTCGGCATGGTACACGCTGGCGTCGCTCGTGTGCGTGTCGCCGTTCCTCTTCCGCGCGAGAGACCGGTGGAGGTCGCATGGCAACCTTGAAGCTATTCAGACGCCGTTACTGTGCTATAATCCTAACGCCGTCGCTATACGAAGTGGTGGAGACGGCTGGCCTCGACATGCGGTGGTACATAAAGTCTAAACCAATTGAGATAGAGGGATGACAGACTGGCATCCGATAGCAACGGCACCGAAGGACACGATCATTCTTCTCGGCACTGAGAGCGATCCTTTCGTGGACAAGCACATGTTCTTTATTGATATGGGCTGGTCGCACAACGACGGATTTTGGAGCATGGTCCACGAGGGCACAATCTATCCATCGCACTGGGCACCGATCACGTCTCCGATCAATACAGCTCCGATCACTCACTACAAAAATTGTGAATATCGTTTTAACGAAGAGTTTGATGAACGCAGGGTTCTCAAGCTTCTTATTGAAGAACTTGAAAAGATGAACATAGAGCAAAGCAAAGCCTTACGGACTAAAAACCCACGGGTTAAGAACGCGATGAGCGCATACGCAGACTATTTAGACGAGGTTCCCATGGAAAAGAGACTTGCACATCTATTGCGTGAGGCGCGGCAATATGTGGCCGATGCCGGCAACGACGAGGACAGCGAAACAGTCAGACACTCCGCCTCTTTATTAGAGGCGATAGATAGCGCACTAGACGTTCAGGACTAGGAACCACGGGTTAAGAACGCGATGGTCGATCAAGTAGCAAAAGCATTATGCGAGGCCGCTGGTCGATCAATATATCACGATCCAGATACGCAGCTTTTGGCCTGCTCTTGTTGCGACAAACTGCCGAACGGTGCAAGGCGCTGCATCTATTGGGAGACGTTTAGAGGCGAGGCGCGGGCTGCAATCTTGGCGGCTTATGCATGGCACAAAAAGGAAAGACGATGGCCGGGTTTTTGCAAATGATCGCGGCGTTCAGGACTAGATAATGCCGGAACTCGAAAGGCAAGACGTTATCTGTCCGCACTGCGATGGCTTCGGTTCATTGATGCATGATCCATACGGAAACAAAATGCCGTGTTCGCAATGCGGCGGCATCGGGAAGAAACCAGTGTGGCGAGTCATAGACGAAGTTCTGCATCCACGCGCCTTAACGCCCGAGAAGGACAGATAATGACGAGAAAGGAAAACTATCTAAGGCGCAATCCTTGGGCCATCGTGGAGATTTTTCTACACGAAAAGTATGGTGACTGCGCCGAGGACAATTCAGCCGGCGAGCTTCGTGATGAACTGAAAAAATATGGCTGGAAAATATCTGCGTTGCTAACGCCAGCCGACAAACGCAGGGATGAATTGGGGTACGTGCCAAAAGATGATCCGAGGCTAAACACGATAATCGGACCGCCGCGCACGCCCGAGCAACAACCGACCGACATTAGCTACGCCGAAGTATCAACGGACGACATCAAGCGCATGAACGAGCACGCCAAGGAGAAGGACAGATAATGTCGGAACCGAGATTTCTAACTCAATGGGAGCGCGAGGACTACGAGCGCGAAAAACGCGGTGAGGCACCTCTTGGTCCAGAACAGATAATGCCGCGAGCAAGGAACGCAGACACATTCGACGTGTGGGGCAAGCCGCCCCCGTTGCTTCGCACTCTGACGGAAAGGCAAGAGCGGGCACTAAAACGATACGTCGCTAAAGTGGCGCGGAAGGTTTACCGCATCGCATATGATTGCGGCGTTGCGGCCACCGCCGCCGCTGGGGGAACCTTGGTCCCGATGGAAAGTATCGCGTTTGAGCGGGGACAAGATAAAGGGGCGGCAGACGCAATCGAACGCTGCGCACAGGTGGCTCAGGATTGGCCTCATTATCCAATCGCCGCCGCCATACGCGCCTTGAGCGGCCCTAATGATTGAACACGCGCCCGAGAAACGCCGGGAGGAATGAGATGCCCGAATGCAAAAAGTGCGAAGGGTCGGGAACAATCGTCATTATGCATGATGGATCAATCCTACCATTCTATAAAGCACCCGATGGATCGGTGGAAGTAGTAAAACGGTGCGACGTGTGTGATGGATACGGACGGGTGGCTGAGACTAGCGCGGAACGGGAGAAATAAAATGGACAAATTCATCCTCGTAATCTCAGCACTTGGCTTCGGTGCGTTGATGATCGGTTGTCTCGTCTACGCTTTATTCGGAGACGACTACAAGCCGCATGAAATGAAAGATCGTTGGAAGCTGTGATTCCAAAATTCTCGGAATTAAAAAACAAGGCAATAGAAGAGATGATGGCATACGATCATCTTCCTCCTGAATTGCAGGAGTTCGTTCGTACCAGCAATGTTGGATGGAAGTCGATGAAGGTGATAGAATACTGGGAGAGGCTAGGGCGTGATGTCAACGCAACGCTCCAACTTCTTCGCGGTGCCGAGCGGTGCTTCAACAATAATCAAGTGCCGAGCGGTGGAGCGACGATACAAATAAAAAGGCCAGAGCGCCGGGGGTCCGACCGCTCTGGCAGTTGAGACCACGAAGCGGGATTGCCTCGTGGGCCGGGAGAGACGTTTAAAGATGAGCGGCTCTATTGCCGCTAGGGTCCACGATAGTTGCGCCACGAGCGCAGATATTACGCTCGTAGCGTCCCTTCTCGTCAGCGACAATGGCGCTGCATGTTCCTGTTAGTCGTTCAATGCGGGAGACGTGCATGCCCCGTCTTCCGTCGCTTGATCTTCCATTACGATACTGAACCACAACAGCCCCGGGATGAGCCGAAGTCCGAGGAAAGTTTAACCAGTTTCTTGCCAGTCTATATTTCTGATCTTTAACGCCGAAGTATTTCATCTGCGTCCAGCCGCAAATTAAACGCGCGTGACTCTCGGTCGAGAAAGCCACGACGAAAATGAAAAGTAAGATCAGCCGACCTATTATCATCCTTCTTCTCCATGCTGGTTTCAAACGAACGCGCTGTCACTTTCAATGACCGCCACCTTCAACTCTGGAACGGTGACGGCTTCCCCGTTATTCTTCACAAGGAAGTCAAGATCTTTAATACTGACCCAAGCTCTTCCCTGCTCGCCCCAAGCCTTCCCCCATGAATTAATCATACGCACCGCACCCGTCGTTCCATCAGGACATTTCTCGTCGAGATCCACGCCGGCAATGCGCCATTCGTGACCACCTTGATTGTCACCGGTAGGACGAATGAAACCGTTTTTATTTTCTGGAGTGAACATGTCCTTGAACCAGTCCGTGCCGACCAGCACCGGACCCTTTGCCAAGAGCCAAGCCACAAGGGTGTCTGCGTCTGTCGCCCAGCGGTATTCGTCAATGTAGCCTTTCCCCTTAAGAGCCTTCATGAGACCGAGCGTGGAGGTCCCGTCATAGTCCTGTCCCGGCCATTCGTCCGCCTCCTGTGCCCAATGATAGAGGTCGGCTGGGGTGAAGTGAGGGTGATTGACCACCGGACCTCCTGTAAGCCACCCAAAGCCCGCGTAGCCCACACACTGGGGCAGGTCTCCTTGGTCGTAGACCGCACCGCCCCACCACATCCTCTTACGCACCCCAGCTGGAACAGCAACCTTCGGCAACGGGAATGAGGCATTGCGTCTGTCATGTTGGACAAGGCGACCCATGCCTGCGAGCGGACTGACTGCCATTATTTTTCTCCGGGTTTAAGTTTGAGTCCGAAAAATCCGGTTGGTTGCGTTCCAGCGTACCAGACTATCTTGGAAGAGCAGTACGAGACCCACTGCCTCTTCTCTCCATTCTCTGCCACAAGCGTAGCGCGTTGATAACCGAGTTGTGGGGTGCCGTCCGGATTTCGTTTATCATTTCGTTGTATAGTCATCGGGTCCGGATCGTGGTCTCCCGGGTCGACAGTCACAGTGTAATTTCTGTCCGCCCATCCCCAAGTAAACAACCGTGCGTTCTGCAACGGGTTGCGGACATACGTCCAATAAAATTCCCGCTTCTTGTCATCCCAAGGAGGACCAATGTAGCCGGGGAGAGTGGTGTCTGGACCGTGAAACCAAGGTTGGAGCTTTTCTTCATAATCATTCCTGACCATCCAACCCCAATTGCTTGTCAAGTTTTTTGGTGCACGGTTTCTCCCTGTGACTTTGGCCCAACCTCTGCCGTCATCAAGCGTACCAAATTCCCACTTCTCGTCGACACACCAAGGCGCTAAAATTCTGCCGCCCATTTTAAAGCCCTTTCACTTTTGATTCGACAATGTCTCGAACCTGCTGATTGAATTGGAAAGACAGATGGCCAATGCGCATAGGATGATCGTCGTGCGCTATACCCGGTGCGCCAATATAACCACCACCCAACATGCCCGCATTTGGATTATAGATATTAAGAATTTGTTTTATGTTTTTGCGGGGAAGGGTGTCCGGCTTGTTCAGGTTGTAGCGCGGAGACGAGTCAATGTTTATAAACAAATTGATGTCCTGTGGTGTTCTCTTTTGTGCCAGAAAGACAGCGGCGCGAATTGCCTGAACACCACCGCCGGAGAAGCCGCCAAGAACACAAATATCTTCTTTTGCACATTCCTTATAAATATCATTTACACAATTCATAATGCCGGACTGCATGTAACTCTTCACAGGACCGTACTTTGCCAACTGACTTTCCAAACCTGTCATTCCAGCACTGGTCAAGTAGCCGTCGAAGCCCAGTAGACCGCCCCAAATAAGGTACATGCGTTTCATATCTTTTCCCTCTTGTAGCGTGATCGGTTTTTTAATCTTCGTCCGTGGTAGCGTTCCAGCTCTTCAGCGGCTTTTTCCCAAGTCTTTGCTTCGACCCATCCCGGCTCGTTACCGAGACCACCACTTATTCCAGTTCGAATATCCTTGGCGCGTCGCCGCCAAAGGTCGGACAATTTCGGCATGGTTCAGTTGTGGAAAAAGGGTGCACCAAAGCCAAAGGCTATCGCGATAGCAACCATCACGATCCAGATCAACTTGTTCCTTTGCTTATATGGCGTTATGACGCGTATCCAGCAAGAAACACCGATTGTAACCATAAGCGTCAGAACCACAACCAATTCTGTTCCAGCATCGCGAACAAGCATCCACCCTTCAAAGTTTCTATTGTCCATGAAGCGTAGATACCACAGCAACCAAGTTCGCAACGTTAAGCTGCCAACGATAAACATCAACGCGATTTCTGGCTTATTGTTAAAGTAGAGATGCCGGATTGACCTCCACACAGTGGCTTTTCCGACAAGAGCATTCCTTGCCGAGCGATAGCACCTGCCAATGTGGAGTGCACCATAGAGAAACATCCACGAGTACATCACCGCGAGGATGCCGTTGGCCACCTCTAGGAGTTGATAATTCATTTCTTGTTTCCCTGTTTCCTCTTTCTTGAGTTGTTATTGTCCTCTCGTCGCATTCTCTTTAGCATCTCAGTCAGTGCGTCCGTTGCTTCGCCCATTTTCTTAGTCCGATCATGTAGACGATCTTGCGCAGCTTCGAGTTGCTGCTTGTCCATCGGTTTGTCACGATGAATCCAGTGAATGATAGCTTCAAAGAAACTGCTCATTTCACTTGCCTTGTCCGTCGACGCCGACGTGCAAGAGTGGTCCTCAATTGGTTTATAGCTTCGATCAGTTTTTCCAGATTTGATGCCTGTTCGTTCGTCGACTCGACGAAGCTCATGGTGCGCTCGTTGCATTGTCTCTGCGCCTCCCTTCTTTCCCTCCTCTCATCAAGGAAGAAAAGAATTGCAAACATGGCTGCAAAAGGACTGGCCGTCTTCGCCGCATCCCAAAGGTCGCGAATGAAACCGCCATCCTTCCCGGTCTGGCCGAGATAGGCGATACCGACGAAGCCAGCGACGACGGATGTGTACTTAAGGAAAGAAAACAATCGGTCGAATAGAAACCGACCTATTGCTAACTCTGGCTCTTCCATTTTATTTCACTGGAGGTTGTGGTTCGATCATTCCCTTCAACCCGTCGCGAGCTGCATTCATTGTCAGCTTAGCGAGAGAACAACCAGCGATGAATTTCAAAGCCCATGACTGGGGAAGACCGAACTGCGTCCAATCAAACAAAGCCCACACCGAGGCCACACCCATTAGCGCATTCAACACGTTATGAATTGTGTTTGTGTTGACGATGCTTGGCATGTCAGAAACTTCAGGTTCAACCACTGTCCTCTTCTTAGGCTTTTTTGGCATCGTATCCTCCAAGGAGTGAAAACATTCCAAACAAGATCGCAACAAAGCAGATGAAAAGCATAATCATTTACTTACCCTTTGTTAGTTCTTCTACCTTCCGCCAAGTCTTGTCGCCAACCAGACCATCAGGATTGAGGTTGTATTTTCTTTGGAACGCGCGGACGCGTTCTTTCGTTTCGTCGCTATAGTACAGCAACTTCTCCAAGTCAGCCAAGTCGTGGCGATCAGAGATAGTTTGAAATATTCGAAGCAGGGCTGGCGTTGCCCTGAGAACGTTGCCGAGACCACCGACCTTGTCGATGGCCTCGAGAACGTCGCCGCTGTTGTTTGAAATAACAGCGATCACGTCACCTATGGTTGTCTTGGTCACCGTCTGACTTTCGTCGCCTTGACCTTGACGATGCCCTTCGGCGTATTCACATTCACTGTCACGAGACCGCCGACCGTAGCCTGCTTAGTAACGAACCCACTGCAGATGGCATTGCCAACGGCACCAACTGCAACACCGACACCGGGTGCGCCGGCTAAAGCACCAGCAACCTCCGCCACACTGGCGGCGACTGGCAACAGACCGCAGGCTGTCTGGGTATACGCTTGAACGTCAGCGATAAAACTGTCAACCGCAGGCTTGTCGAGACCGCCTGTGGTTGTACATGCGCCAGTCAGCAACGCAATAGCTAGAAACCATTTCCTCATTTCACTTTCTCCTTCTGGTTAAATTTCCTCTTTCGCAACGTCATGGTATCAACGATTTGATAGTCGTCTAGATGGAAGTGAACCGGACCATTCGCAGCCACCCCATGACCAGCGAATGATTGTCCTCCCATAGTAAATCCGGCATATCGTATGCCATTCGGCGGACCCGGATTAGGAAGACCGCCTCCAACACTTGTCCACTCTGAAGACAACGTACAGATAACGGTGAAGCTTCCAGCTAACAAATTAGTTCTTGAACTCGGGCACCACCATCTGGTTCCACTATAGCCGGAAGGGTCAGCGGCAACAAATAACCGCAACGTTGCCGGTGGAGTGTCTGCACCTTCCACAGGGTAAAGGACACCAGACCCACTGATCGTAAACTTCATTATGATTGTCTGGCCAAGCCGAGCCGTCTGTTGCTTAATACAATAATGCAACTCACCAAAATTAAAGTCGTCGCAAGCGCCGATACCTCGAGAATATGTGGCGGTCCAATTAGGTGCATTTGGCAACGAAACATTTCCGCCGCCACCATTCGACGCGCATCCGGCCAGCAGTAGTGCAAGAAGCAGAATATATTTATTCATCTTCCAAAGCCTTCCAAGTGTAAGGTCCGACAACACCATCAGCGACAAGCTGGCTTTTCTTTTGGAAATCAATGACGGCTTTTTTCGTGCCGGCACCAAAGTCTCCGTCCTGTCTAATTCTGTAACCGGCGACAGTCAGCAAATATTGCAAACGCTTAACGTCCTCTCCGGTATTGCCGACGCGCAGCAGCGGATATTTAAGGACCGCAGGCTTAGCGTTGGCGACCACAGGTGCAACAGTAATACCGAGTTGCCAAGGTGCGTCGTCATCATAATGTGCCTTGTCCTGTTTCACTGAGACATGGCAATGATGGTCGTGAGGGTTGGTTCCTGTGTATTTACGCCATACCCAAGCCGGTTGCTGTTGACCAGAACCACTGGCAATCTTGCCGTTGGAAATGACGTACTTAATACGGTCGTTACGACTATTGATAAGATTGTGAGCAATGACATCAGAGACAATGCCGTGCTTCGGATCGTTGGTAAAGTCTCGAGCCGTAACCACACCCGTTCCATCTGTGTCGTGGACCCAAGGGTTATGGTCCGAAGTGCGTGTGGCATGATGTTCGTCGCCAATTGAACCATCACTTGACTTGTCTCGATTGGGAGACAGCGCGTTAATCTCGCGCAATAGAATGTCCAGACTTTTTGCTACCCGCCAAGTCATGATGTTAACTCCTCTCCATCGGGGAATGATACGTTCACCGTGTCGTCTGTAGTTATCCCAAGTCGTCGCATTGCACCCTGACTTAAATCTGCAATTCTCCCTGTATCAACATGGGGTCCCCAATCGGCAGGGAAAGCACGAATGGTCTTTTTTGTTTTGGGTGAATAGACGATGACCATTGTCGTAAGAAGTTTCTCTACAGAAGTTTCATCGTAGTTCCATCGGCAAGCGATGTAGTTAACGAATGGGTTAAGTCGTCGCGCCAAGCCTGATGTTCCAGCTGGCTGCGTCGCAAGAAATAAATGCGGAGCTTCGTCCACACTGTAAATGAATGCCAATCCTTCATCAGGGTCGACGCCATGATCAAGCGGACCTCCGAACCAAGAACACTTTCCACTTATCTTAATCATTGTGTATTACTCTGGCGGTGAGTCAGTTGGTGAGTCAGTTCCTTCCAGTCGCTTGACCCTGACAACGAGTGCTGCCAAGGTCGCCTTCATTTGCTCGTGCTCGCGTTTAAGAATTCTGTAACCCTCGAACATTCCGGTTCGGTCGGTAGTGGAAACAAGCCGCTTGCCGAGCTTTTGCTTTATGTGAAGAGGAATGGCCATGTTAGTTCACCTGCGGTCCCTGAATGTCACCTGAATTTATGTACGTGACGTGGCTTGTGCCGTCGACAGCGCTGCCAGCTGCGCCACCGCTCGTATTGTAAACACTTCCACCAGAAGCATTTTGACCGGCTTGACCGGGATTGCCGCCGTCACCTGCTGTTTGATCACCCGCACCTCCGGCGTCTTGCGTACCAGCGGCACCGCTAAAACGAAAATTGCCAGCGGGCTGCGCCACCCCTCCTAAACCCGGAATTGTTCCAGAACCGCCACCGCCAGAAGCGGTGTATGTCGATTGGGGAATGTGATTGTCAGCACTCGCACCACCACCACCGCCACCACCCCATATCTGCGATTGATTATCTAGGTTAATAGCCTGCCGCGTATAGAGAGCGGTCCCGCCGTGCTGCCCCGACGTTCCAGTGAACCCTGCATCTCCTCCAACGCCACCCTTACCCTGAATGCGGCCATTGACAAATATATTAACGACAACGCCTGAGTTAAACGATCCGACATCAAACGCAGGAACATCGACATCGTCAGAACCGATATACACTCCACCGTTGACATAGCAATTGACGGTATCGCCGCTGAGTGCCTCTGCGTAAACGCTGTCATGGGTCTCCTGAAGATTGACGTTGTTCCGGCTAACGTCGAAAATGATCGTATGGTTATGTGGGTCTATTGCCGTACCAAACGGAGAGAACAGCATCTCTTCAGCTTCGACTTCAAAAACATTTCCAACAGGATTAACTCGCGTGACTTGAATCGGAACTTCGGCACGTGCGCCGAACTCGTCTTGAAACGGCCACAGACCTTGTTGATTTGAACCAGCGTTCAATAACGGATTGAACAGACTTCCGCCACCGAGCAGATAGCCGCCACCGAGCGCAGGACTGACACCAGAATATTTTAGAAGTTGGAAGCTGAAGCGGCGCGGTGGGTTGACATATCGCCCAAGCCACTTGTTTGCCAGAACCTCTGCGACCGCTTGTCCTCCGCTAGAAATGCCCCGCGCGAAGATTTGTTTTAGCGAGCGACCGCCAACTAGAATTTCCGTCGTCTCATCAGTGACGGTAAAGACTGACGCATAATTGCGTGTCTCATCGACCTTGAGCGTCGGGTTGATCTGTGCATAGTAGACCTGAACTTGCGTGACGCGCTTGGACTCCTGTTCAGTCACATCTAATGTATGTGCAAGCGTATTGTCTTCGTTCCAGCGTTCAGCGTCTGCCTGAATTTCACGAAGGATTTGCAATCGTATTTGTCCGCCGACATCATCCCACCAAATGGCGCCACCAATCTGCTGGATGATTTCTGATACAAGCTTATTAACCGGAGTTGGTTCTGTAACGACGAACTGATAAACCGTGCCAAGGTTCGCAGCGATTTCTGCTTCCCAATCATCAAAGGGAACCAAAGAAGGATCAATGCCTGCGTAATTTTCCAAAAGATCAGAGATGATGACTTCCGGCGACTCTGGAGTTTCTTGAAACCAACAGACTTGAAAGCGATCTTGCGCACTGTGCTCAACGGCAGTTGTTCCAAATTGACCACGAGTCAAGCTGACATTGTCGCCACCTGTTTGAGTATAGATGACGATTTCATTTCCACCGATACAAGCTAATCCTGACGACGGATAATCCGCTGCCAGCGTGCCAGAAGGAATGATCGTTGCGGTGGTGGCAACATCCGTGATGTCACCAGAAAGATAACCCGGCGAAGCCACAGGAGCCGTCGCATAGTCTCCATCGGCAACCTTAAGAGTATCCTTAGCAATTATTTTAAATTCGCCGTTCTCAGGCCCAGTGACAGACTCAATCAAATATGTTCTCGCCTCGATGGTCGATTCAATGTCACCAAAGTCATCTCGCGCACATGTAAAAAGATACAGAGGCTGAAAGCGGAGAAACCTGTTGCGTGCTCTGAACTTTCCCCAAAACGATCCTTGTGTGAAAGCATCATAGTCGCGCTCGCTTGCGTACTTGTCGAACAGAGACGTTGGTAAATCGTTGTGCGGCCCATCCCGCATGGTGATCGTTATCTGTCCGCGCTGGCCCATGTTCTCACCAAGCGAGACAATAGCCGAATCAAAATCTATATCTTTAATGAATGGATAGATGGTCGCGTCAGAATCAAGG
>Ga0105247_10000475_pt1 | contig 33614 bp, 29 predicted proteins | sample KBSS24metaG_FD_81519 | JGI IMG/M metagenome (GOLD analysis project Ga0105247, IMG submission 81519) | Switchgrass rhizosphere microbial communities from Kellogg Biological Station, Michigan, USA - KBS S2-4 metaG | ecosystem: Host-associated > Plants > Roots > Rhizosphere > Soil | place...
CCGTTGTCGAACTGGAAGGATGACTGCGAACGGTAGAGGTAATCACCCGGAACCTTACTCGCTCCACCGGCGCCGTTCACTGGCACTACGTCCATGTGATTTGACGCGCCGTGACCCTGCTGGGCGCCCTTCCACTCCGAGAGTGGATTGTTGCCAATCTGGGTCGAGTTGTTGATGTAGGGCTCCTGCTGCCAGATGTGACCGTGAACCTGGAACACATTGTTGCGCGCGTGGCCATTCGCATTGAGCACGCGGAAGCGAACAGGCGTTCCAGCCTTGGCGGTGAACACAGGCGTCACAGGATCGCCACCAACCTGTGCATTCGAAAGCGAGTTCGTAAAGTCGACCGCACGAGTCTCCTCGAGTGGCAGATCGGGCTCGTAGCCCATACGCTTCCACATCGGCTCGCTGCGATAGTTGAGCGCCTTCTGACCGGAGTCTTCAGCATCCTCTTCTCCCGCAACGTTCGGAACGGCGGCGGCATCACCCGTCAGATCACTACGACGCATATTGATGTCGGTCTGGAACTGGAGCACGAATTCGCGGAACGAGGTGCCGTCAGTCTTACTGACAGTCGCCTGCGCGCGCGAGTTTGTGTCTTCAATCCAGGTCGCACCCTGCGGCTCAATGATGAGTGAACCGATCGCGCCCTTGTTCGAGTGCTTGATCGGGTCAGACGAGATCAGGTTGGTCGCGCCGAACTCAACCGGCGTAGCAACCTTCGTCGTGCCGTTCATACGGATGTCGCCCGCATACCACTTGTACTTGACGGACTCACCCGGCTTCGCGGTCTGACGACCGTCTGGAGTGTATGATTCAGGATTACCCACCACGTTGAAACCGACGTTGGCGCCATCACTCGACACCACATCGTAAGCAACGAGTTGCGGGTGTAGACCAACCTGATTGGACGGCTTCACCTGATTCGCGTTGAAACCCTCAACGATCATCGGCAGCGTGTTCCAGCCAGGCACATCAGGCACATCGGTTGGGAGCTTATTGAACAAGGTGACTTCAATACAGTCACCAGCATTTGCTCTCAGGACGAGCGGCTCAACGGGCACGCCGGCTTTGAGTTTTCCGGTCGCGGCGTCGATATCGTTCGTGCGGACATACATGATCGCGGTTGGATCATGCAGTTTGCCACCCTGGTTCGTACGGTCGTTGTAAACAAGAGTTCCGCCAGGCAATGCATTCTGCGCGGCTACGGCCGTCACGCTGAACTTGCGGCTTGGAGCAGCCACCGGACATGTGCCTTGAAAGTCCTTGTTATTGACAGCAGCCTTTGCTGCACCGGTCGGATTGTTTGGCAACAACTGAAGATCGGGCTGGAGACCGGCTGCGCCACGATATGCGCGCAACAGTCCCCACGTTCCGTTCCACTGGTTATCAACAGAGCCACCCGGCTGATACAGGTAATCGACAAAGGGAGTTGCACCCTTGATCGCTGCTATACCCGGCAGCTCAAACTCGAAATGCTCAGAGATGCCCATCGCCTGCGAATTGCGGTAACCCGAATTCGGATCGGTGCGCTCGTAGAGCCACTTCTGACCGTGGATGTTGAAGTTGTGACTTTCCTCGTGAGCACCGACAAGAACGCGAATCTGTACCTTGTCGGCTTCATAGGCGCGCAGCAACGGCGTGAACGGATCACCCGGCTGAAGACCGCCCGTCAGGTTTGGATAGAAGTTCGGCTGCGAATTCAACGCCGCATTCGCGCGCGTTACATCCGAACGGTAAACCTGCGAAAGATCGCCGGCATCTCCTGCCGCCTGCGTATTCGTCGCCGGATCCTGTGCGCGCAGTGCGACAGGCTCGTTGCGATAGTTGACCACCATCGTGCCGGGGTCTGCGGCTGAAACTGCTTCCGGACACGGGAGCGGAACGCCACCCGGGCACACATCAGCTTTCTTGATGTTCACCGGTAGCGCGGCTTCGTCTCTCACCGGCGGGTTAATAGAATTAGCCGGATCGGGAGTCGCTTTGCCTGCACCGTCGATACCACCACCAGCTTTGTAAGCGAGGGTGTAGTCGGCAAACTCGAGCAGAAACTCACGATAACTGTCCGCAGTGTTCTGCGTCTGAATAACTGCCTGCCAGGCTGTTGGACCACCATCGAAGCGTCCGCCTAATGTCTGGCCAGTCTCGTTATGTTTCCAAACAGAACCTTGAGGCTCCGTAACGAGTCCGGCATAGAGGCCGGTCTGCTGGTGCGTCGAAGGTCCAAAGTGATCGTGTGTAAAGATTGTACCGAGCGTGCGATCCTTACCAGCCAAATTCAGCGTCGGATCGGCGAACCAGCGTTGCACGGTTGTCTGTGCGCCGAGGGTGCCGAAGAACGGATGTGGCTTGGCGGTTAGCTGAGTCTTCGTCGTGCTGTTGAAGGCCTGCAAACCACCGCCGGCATTGATGGCATTGATACGCTCGATGACTTCGTCCGGAGAGAACGTGCCGTCTTCGTAGTTCCAACCATTGCCCGCACCGTCTGACGAGGTCACATCAAACTTCACGAGGTGAATGTGCTGACCCATAAGATCGGTCGGCGTGCGCACCTGAAAATCATCTAGCTCGTAGACGTTCGGTGTCAGGTTCGTGTGCTGGAACGTAATACAGTCGTTCGTGTTCGCGCGGAAGAACAACGGCTCCGGTGCACGCGTGCCGTTCAGAGTCGAAGCGACATCGCCCCAGAGCGTAAGAATGCGCGATTGTGGAGCGTGCCATCCAGCCTTGTTCAACTTGAGATCAAGCTGAATCGCCGCGCCTTTGTAGAGTCGTGGATTACCAAACGCGTTACCGTTATCGTCACGACAAGGATCGGCGAACGGTGCTCCCGGTTTGGGCGGTAGACCATTCAGCGCGAAGGTGGCCGCAGTACCGTCAGGTTTGAAGCTTGCAACCTGCTTCTGCGCGTGGAAGTTCATCGCCGCGATTTCGTCAGGTGTTCCTGTTTCGGGAACAGCCTTGGCCTCAGCTACCAAGATCTCTTTACTGAAATCGAGACGTGTCTCAACGCTCTCGGCTTCGCCACCGACGATGACGTGACGCGGCAGACCACCGTCGTCAATCGTGTCGAGCGGCGGGTGCGGCGGACGGTGTCCGGCGACGCCCGGAACGTAGAACGGATAACCCTTGAACTCCGCGGTTGGCATCGGAGCCATCGCGATTGTCGGTAGTGGCACGAGTGCGGGAATCGGAGTGCCCGCAGTGATTTCACCGTCAGGCAGAGCACGCGCGCCGGCCACCGGACGGCCATCGCCGTCGAGCTGTGTGCCTTCTTCGAAAACATCGTGCGAGCGCCACAGCTCCCACATACCTTGCGCGAAGTGTGGATAGAAGTGGCAGTGGAAGATCGAGTCGCCCGGAGTTTTGTTTTTATTGCCTGAACCGCCGTGCGCGATCTCGGTAGTGAACGAGTAGCCGGGGCCCATTGCCTGGCTATCGAGATAGCTGGAGTTGTCACTGTCAGGCGTATTCAACCACTGGTGCGCGTGCAAGTGGTGGATGTGGTGCTCTTTCGGACCAGCATGGACCACTCTCATCTTCACGTGATCGTTGATATAGCTGTGGTGCACGTTCGACGGATCATCCGGGAACAGGACCATCGACGCCTTCGCGCCTTTGATCAGGTTGCCGTTGCCGTCAGTCGTGTTTGCCGGGACATCGACGATCTCAGCCGGATCGCCAACAGCCCACGCCGACAGGAAGAAGTCCTCGTATTTACATTCAGTACAGTTAGCCATCGGGCCGACGCCGAGACGATTCGCGAGAATCTCCGGGCCGATGCCGCCCGTTCCATAGTTGATAGCGAAGCCGTCTTTGACGCTGTAGAGCGTGTGTGAAAGAACCGGATCTTCAAACTGCGGAAACGGCTGGATGGCTTTGATCTCGTCGTGATAGACGACGGTAAACTCGCGGAACGGCTGATCGCGATCAGGCTCCACGGCGTTTGGTTTGTAGCTGCCTGCTGGAAAGCGGCCCTTGTTGGGGCCGGTGATAACAGCATTCAGGTCCGTGTGCACGATGTTGTTGGTGCCATCGAGCATCTTCAGGATTGGCTGGCCCGCGCGCGGGTGTCCCGCCGGATAGACAGCGTCGTAGTTCAGAATCGGCTGTCCGCTCGCGGTTTTCTTTGGCGTACCATCCGCGTTCTTCACCGTCGCGAGCGCCATCTCTTCCGCAGTTAACTGCGAGCGATACCACTCGGCGCCTTTTAATTCGACGTTGACGGAGCCAAACAGGCCCATCGCCAACGAGCCGCCGTCACCTTCACCACCTGTTGTTGCGGCGGTCGAATAAACGAGGTGATTACCTTCACGCTGTGCGATGTAGGTGTAAGTGGCCGACGCGCCTGGCGCAACGAGACTGCTCGGGTTCTGTCCGACGTTCGAGCCGTCAGACTGAATCGTGCCGACGAGTTGCAGGCCCATGATGTGCGCTCCGGCCGTGCGTGTAGCCGGCGCGTTGTTGGCAGCGAATGAATTAACGTTTGCCGGATCGGGTGCTAAAAGGTTAGTAAAGTTGACTTGGAGACAATCTCCAACGTTCACGCGCAATGCGATCGGGCGCGGGCGCTTGCCGGGACGCAGTTGCACGTTACCGGCAACCAGTCCTTTGCTCGGATCGATAGCGACGACATCGCGCTTCAGTGCGTAGATCATACCCGCCGGGTTGATCGCACCGAGACGGTTATAAATTAAGGCCTGGTCCAACGCGACCACGTCAGCCTTGACCGTCCGCTCGCATGTAGTTGGAGGAGACGTTTGAGCGTGCGCGCTCGACACGGCGAGTAGCGCAACCACTCCGGCGCAGATCAGATGCAAGCGCCGTAAAGCGTTTCTAGTGTTCATTAAAATTTTTACCTCATGGAGATGAGTTGATCGTGCCGCGCGGACCTTATCGAACGAGGTGACGAGGCTTCATCGGAGATTCATCTGCGTGAGCGCTTGTGCAAAGGGTGTGCCTGTAAGTAGAAGCCACAAAAACCTACTGGCTAGTTTATTGGTTGTTCCAACTTGGGTTGATATGAGGCTTGAGTGTTCCACCACGGAACACGAGAAGAGGTATTCTCACGCAGCGGCGCAACGGCGCAACGAAGACATTCCGGTAACTCGGCAGCGCTTTGCGCCGTTGCGCCGCTGCGTGAGAAATATTTTTTTAAGACTCCGTATCTGCGCCGCCGCGCAAACCAAAAGCTTTCATCTTTCGATACAGCCTGGGCCGGTGGTAATTGAGGATCTCGGCGGTCCTTTTGACGTTGCCGCCTGTTCGCTCGAGCGTCTGCGCGATCGCTTCACGCTCGATCTCGTCCATTGTGAAGTACGGTGGAATGACGCAACGAAATTCACCAGTGTGAGCCGTGCGAAGTTGCTCGGGCAAATCTTCGGGCATCAACTTATCCCCAGTCGCAAACAGCACCGCATGCTCGATAACGCTCTCCAGCTCGCGCACATTCCCGGGCCAGTCATAGCGCATTAGCAAAGTAAACGCCGGAGTCGAAATCTCGCGTATTCGCTTCTTGTACTTCTCTGCATACTGTTCGAGAAAGCGATTAGCGAGCAGCGGTACGTCGTCGAGTCGTTCACGCAAAGGCGGGGCCTTGATCTTGATCGTGCTGATGCGAAAGTAGAGATCTTTGCGGAGTATCCCCTCTTGAATCATCTGCGCTGTATCGCGATTAGTCGACGATACCAGACGGAAATTCACGCTGATTTCCTGATCGTCGCCGAGTCGACGAAGCTTTCGCTCTTGTAGCACGCGCAGTAACTTGGTTTGCAGGTGAGTCGGCATCTCGGCGATCTCGTCAAGGAGCAGAGTGCCGCCTGCGGTCGCTTCTATCAACCCGTGCCTGTCACGATCAGCTCCAGTGAACGCGCCTTTTCGATAACCGAACAACTCGGATTCGATAAGCTCCTGCGGAATGGCGGCGCAGTTGATACGCATGAACGGTAATTCCGCGCGAGCACTCTGAAAGTGAAAGGCCGCCGCAATCAACTCTTTACCAGTGCCTGACTCTCCTTCTATTAATACTGACGCATCAGAAGGCGCAGCCGTGCGGATAATCGCGTGGATTTGCCGCATCTTCGGATCGCGGCCGATGATTTTGAAATCCTCACCATCTCCGATCAGCGCCGTCTTCAGGCTGCGGTTTTCGCGCTTGATAGCCTCGAATTCCAGGGCGCGCCCGACGAGAGTCGTGACCTGTGCCGGAGTGAAAGGCTTTTCAATGTAGTAGAAAGCGCCGTCCTTGATCGCGTCGATAGCAATGTCGAGCGAGCCGTGCGCGGTCATGACAATGACCTGCGTGTTAGGGGTGTTGGTTTTTATAAGGCCGAGTAAATCAATTCCACTGGCGTCAGGCAGACGCAAGTCAGTGAAGACGAGATCGTAAGGCGAGCCTTTGAGAAACTCTTTCGCCTCGCTGCCGTTCTTTGCTGAGTCTACGTGATGGCCCAAATCCATCAGGATCAAGCGGAGCGCATCGGTGATGCTCATCTCGTCGTCGATAACAAGCACGCGGCTAGGAGGCATGGGCCACCTCCTGCTCCGCGGCCGGCAACGCGATGGAGATCGTCGTACCTTCTCCGGGCCGGCTGTTAAGAGAAATCGTGCCGCCGTGCTGCTCGATGATCTTTTTGGCGTACGGCATACCGAGACCGAGGCCCTGCTCCTTTGTTGTATAGAAAGGTTCGAAGATCTTTTTTGTCTCTTCCTCACTGATGCCGTGACCCGTGTCGGCGATTTCAAGTAGCAGCGCTTCGCCGGAGTGAGCGATGGTGACGCTCAGCGTGCCGCCGTCTTTCATCGCCTCGATCGCATTTAGCATGAGATTGATCAAAGCCCCACGCAGCGATGATTGGTCGAGCCTTGCGTAAGCTGCCTGCTGGTCCAGCGACAGCCGCACCTCGACGTTGTTGGCCGTTAACTGTGGCCGCAGCAGCTCCAGCACGTCTTTCACAAGCTGGTTTAGATTTCCGGAAACGAGAGTGAGACTAACCGGGCGGGCGAAGCCAAGAATCTGCTCAACCCTGCTGTTGAGATGTTTGATAGTGTCGACGATTTTATCTATGAGATAAGTTTGGCTTTCCGAAAAGTTACTGGATTTTTCTTTGAGGTGGAGTGAGTAGAGCAGCAACCCGGCGAGCGGGTTCTTAACCTCGTGAGCTACCTGGGCCGCGGCGCGTCCGAGGGCGGCGATGCGTTCCTGAGTGACAAGCCGTTTGTGAGTTTCAATGAGCTCGGCGGTGCGCTCATCAACGCGCGTCTCGAGTTCTTCAGCGTAACGTTTGATCTCCTGCTCGAGCCTGCGCTTCTCATCAGTCAGGCGCTTCTTCTCGGCGGCGCGCGCGACCGCGTTGAGCAATACATCTTTGATGATTGGTTTCGCGATGAAATCATACGCGCCCGCGCGCACGATTTCCGGTATCACCGACAAGTTTGGCTCACCGGTGATCATGATGACGGGTACGTAGATTTTGGCGGTGCATAGTGTCTGCAACAACTGGATGCCGCTCTTGCCGGGCAGGTTGACGTCGATCACGGCGACGTCGAGGTCTTCCGCTTTTTGCGTCACGGCGCTGTCGTAGTCCGCTGCGATCACAACGGAGTAGCCGGCCCGCTTCAAAAACTCTCCCATTGTTAGACGAATGCTGGGCTCGTCGTCGACTAGTAGCACGTTAGGCATATTTAATCTTGGTGCTCCTCTGTGCAATCTCTGTGTTCTCTGTGTCTCAGTGGTTGTTTTTCCTTAGGCATTCATTAACCACAAAGACACAAGAGAACACAGAGATTGCACAGAGAAAGCCATAGTTAATTGTATTCAGCTTCCCACGTTTCGACTGCGGCAAGCTCGACGATGAATCGGGTGAATTTTCCTTCCTCGCTCTCTACTTTGATCGTGCCGCCGAAATCGCGAATGATGCCGAAGCTGATACTCAGACCCAGGCCAGTGCCTCCCGTTTCGCGGCGAGTGGTGAAGAATGGATCGAACACCTTACCGAGATCTTCTCGTTTGATCCCAATGCCGTTGTCATAAAACTCAACGCGCACGATTTCGCCGGCACGGCGCGCAGTGATGCGGAATAGTTTTCCTTCAACGGAATCGTCCGGCTTCGCTTTGAGCGCGTGATGCGCATTGCTGATCATGTTAACCACGACCTGCCTGAGTCGCGAGCCGTCGGCCCGGACCATCGGCAGATCCGGTTGCAGATCGATCTCAACAGTAATGCCGTCTTTTTCAAACTGGTGTCCAAAAAGCGCGATCGAGGCATTGATCGACTCGGCGAAGTGGACCTGTCGCAACTCATGCGTATCGGCGCGCGCAAAAGCCAGCAGGCCACGCACGATTTTGGCGATGCGTTCGCCCTCATCAATGATGCCGTCAATCATCTGCTGCTCGAACTCAGAACGTGGCGTCTCTTCATCCTTGAGGAGCTGAGCAAAATTGATCACACCGTTCAGCGGGTTATTGATCTCGTGAGCCACACCCGCGGAAAGCTCGCCAATCGAAGCCAGCTTGGAAGATTGATAGAGCTGGCGTTGCATCTCTTCGCGCTCCGCTTCGAGTTTCTTACGCCCCGAGAGATCACGCATAGACATGATCATCACCTCTTCACCGCCGGTCGATAAAGGAGTAAAGGAAACGGCAACGGGACGAGCTTGGCCCTGTTGAGTTTGGATTATCAACTCACTTTCCATCGAAGAATGACCATTCGAGGAGTTCAAGAGCTGAGATTGCGCGTGTGGGGTAGTGGTGCGGAAAAGCTCGAGTATGTTTTGGTTGATACAGTGCTGTTGCGGGACATCGAGAATTTCACAAACTTTGTGGTTGGCTTCAATCAGATGATGATCTGACATGCGGACCACTCCGATGCCGTCCCTTGCCTGTTCGAAGAGAGCGCGATAACGCTCCTCACTCGCGAGTAGCTGGCGCTGTTTCCGGTAGACCAGGCGGAGCAACAACGTAACCACGAGGGCGTCGACCATGAAAGAGATAGCAAAGTGTTCGACGCGTTGTTTGATATCCCAACGTCGTTGCACGTTAACTTCACCGGGATAATGCGTATCAACCCATCCGAAGAAGGACGGGCGCAGTGCTATCTCCCAGAAACCAATCACACCGATCGTTAGCAACACGGTGAGCGCGCAGAAAAAGACGACTAACTTGAACTCTCTTAAATCAAACTTTCTATTCATTACAGACCTCTACCACAGATGGCACAATCCGGCACCGCACAGCCCGGGCGAAGAGCGTTCAATGCGCGGTCAAATCGCAGAGGCGGGAAGCGATCTCCGCAGGCGTTTGTTTGTGCGGGACTAGAAGGGGGAGCGAGCAGTATAACTTTTAATTAGTGGAACTACGAGCTTGTACCATTTGTGACTGAACAATTTGCTCTTCGAACAAACGACCAGGCGCCAAATGTTCAGGCCCGGCGCATGCAGACCATAGCAGTCCTCGCAAACGAATATTGAGAATTGTGGTAAGCAGTCGTTTTCGCGGGTGCTCGACGTTAGTGCGACTCAATCCGGCATGAAGCCGCGAAATACCATTGGCAAAAACAGGTATCCCCTTATCAAGAGCTCCAGCATAAGCAATACGCGCCTCATCTTCGTTTCCGGCCAGCTCATAAGCGCCACCCGCGAGAACGAACGCGTCACTGAGATCCGGGCACCTGATATTCAACTTTCGAATGGCCGTTCTCAACCGCTCAATATCATGAGCCATGAGCGCAAGATATCCACCGACACAGCACGCAATCGCATCGACGTCTTCTTCCGCTAATTGCTCCCTGGCGAAGTCATACGCATTTTTGAAACGCCCATTCATACAAAAACGCTGGATTAGCTCACATCTCCGCATCAGCTCGGGACTCGCGTTAACAGATGGATGAATCCCGAGAACATACTGAAAAACCTGGGTACGTCCTGTCACATCCCGGTGGAAAACCAACAAGGTTATATGTTGCGGCGGTAAATATAATGAGAAGATGGCTGAGATCTCATTGGGTATCTCTACGGAAAGCCAGTGCGGACCCGGGCGAGCAGCAGTTGAGAATTCCGCAAGGCCAGGAGTGGATGATAGCGGCGTTAGGTTAACTTTTCCTTCAGGGATCTCGGTTCCCTGTTGCCATAACCTCATAGTGACTGCCGACAAATATTTTACTGAGTCGTTTGCCTGAAGAGATTCGATGCCCGTCAATATCTGCAATCCTGCTGTTCTCTCGGCATCGAACGGTTGATTGAAAGGAGTTACCTGCAGCGCCCGCAGTCTGTTGCCCCAACCCGGATTGTGATCGGCGGCGAGTGCAGCAAGAGAAAGGATTGTCGATAGCCGAACTGAGGATGCCGGACCAGCGGCTTTCGAGAGATCAAACGTTTGATTGTTTTTGTCCTCAATAAAACCAGCCTTCTTGACTACATCTTCCAACAGCGGACTCGAAGGCAACGAAGGTCCCTCCAGGCGAACGGTCTCTTTCTCTCCGGGCACGACCTCCAGAAATTCCTCGACGCTCTGTCCTTCCGGCGCAATCAACCGTGCACAATAGAAGCCTCGATTTGGTGTCGTAAGTTGCAGGTGTCCGTGGCCGAGGCTCAATAGCTCACCAGTGCTACTGCCTATTTCGAGAGATGCCAGTGGATCGTCTGATTCAACCACCAGGATCCCGAGGTCATCGGATGATTCAGCGGTGGTGACATTCGCTGGAGGGGATTCAAGTACGATCGCTTTACTACCGGCGTCATCTTCGAGAGACTTAACGGCAAGCGCCAGCTCCGGTGTTTCTTCCATCGAGTCTCCTGCCAGAGCGACTGGCCCACCTCCGCCGGCTGACACCGGCGGTTCTGCTGCGATAGAAGAAACACCCGGCGATGGTTGAACCGGAACCAGGCGCACGGAAACCTCGGTTGACTCATACAGAGGAAACGATCGTAGCTTTGGATTCTTCCCTTCGAGAATGTGATCAGGGGCCGAAGCGTGTACCGTGTATATCATCGGCGGAAGTGGAGCTAACGGCAGCGGAACATTTGTGACCGGTGGCTGAAATTCTGCTTGAAACTCGTGTCTCTCGTCGCCGATGCTGAGTTTCGCAACTGGCCACACTGTATTTGGTTCCACGAATAGCTCAAGTCGCTCTGGTTTCACCGAATCAAAAGGAATCTTCACCAGCACCGGGTTCTTGGAATGCTCTCCGTCCTTGAGCGGGCGTTGTATGACAGGGTTCACGGGATCCTTGATGACGAAAATTTTCCGGGCTATGACCTTGTTTATTACATAGTCGAACAAAGATTCTTTTCGTATAAGGTATTCATTGTTATTGCTGTCGTAGACCTTTGCCGCGCCATCACCATTAAGACCGTCCAGTAAAGCACCGGTGAACGCTCCCTTTTCCTCGCCAGGACTGGCTGTGGGCTCAAGACCTTCAAACGACTTACTTCGCGGTGCAGTGGAATTGAGAATAAACTGCTCCACCGGTTCCTGCTTGATATCAATTTCTCGTTTTACAGTCGTCGAGCCAGTCTCAAATTTGAATGGCCATTGAAGCAGGTTGCGGCAAGCATCGATAAAGAAGAACTGTTCTCGAAATCTGGTTGCCTTAAAGAAATCCTTAATCGAATTGAACTTCACTGCCTTGTTAGTCAGTGTCTCATTGAAATCTGCCATTACGAGGCATTGCTCGTCGCCACTGCTTACACTTTCGAGATTAGTTATCCCGTGACCGGAAAAGTAAAAAAAGAAACGATCTACCTCTTGCTGGTCGCTTATCTTTCCAAGTTCCGGGATGACCGTAAGCAGCTCATCAGCAATGGCATCACGATGTTTGACGCCCGCGGGAATCAACACGGGGCTGGGACGAGTTAATAGAAAAATATTTTCCGGAGGGACGTGGCAATCAGTCGAGCTCATCAACCATTCCAACATCCGCATAGCGTCGTTGACGGCGCCCTTTAATTGTCGTGAGGGTTCCCAGTATTGATTGATCCCGATTATCAGCGCCCAATTTGCCATACAGGCTCCTTGTACTTCTCGACGTGATATGAAGATGGAGGGATGATCCGGACCAGTTTACAACCGGCCAGATCATCCCTTTGGGGTATTCGACGCTGCGAGCTTCAGACTACTTTAGACATCAGGCTCAATAAAGACCGGAGTGAATGGACTATCGGTGGTTAACATCTCAGGCTCTTCGCCTTCTCCTACCGCCTTCATCCCTGTCTCAGTTGCACCTACGGGCTTAGCTTCAACAAAACGACCGGCCTCAAAGATTAAACGAATAGCTTGAAAGCCAAAAACCAGAGGGACGTTCCCTTCATAGGTGATCTTCGATTGGTTGCTCCCTTCGGATTTTACTGAAACGCTTCCGCTCATTGCATTCTGAATGACTGGAACGTCGACGCCTACCGAAACACCGCTGGAGCTTTTGGCCTCAGTAGTGAATTTCTTGCTCTTGATCGTGCTGGTCACGACGTAGACCTTATCGGCTTCAACCAGCTTTGCCGGCGGCCCCACAGCCTGGTCAATCGTGGCATTCGTCAGGAACCTACTCAAATCGAGCCGATCAATTTGATTCACTTTAACGTCATCAAACTCAAACGACAGAGCGCTCGCTTTCTTGTATCCGACGTTGAGGCCAAGTGTGCCGCCGCCGAGTGCGCCGATGATTCCGGAAAGAATTGAGAGTCCAACGCTGATATTCAAATCTCGAGAGCGTTGGCCATTTATGAAGGCAGCCTGCTCATCCGGCCCGATTACAGGTAAGGGGCCGTTGGGTCCAGCCTTGAATAGTTTAGGAATTTCTCCCAGAAAGACTAAATCCTTATCCTGCTTTTCAAAGAGTTGCAGGGGCCGGATGTTAGTTCTGGGTAAGCGGACAACGTTGTATCTGAAATCTTTTAAGAGACTTAGTACGGGGTCTGAATTTCCCATTGTGTTTCTCCTCAAGTTTTTGTGCTTAGATCGTCCTCTACTTGTTATGTAAAATTCTCGGAAAATATTTCCTGACGGTGCCAGAGTCGTCAGGAACTTCGCGAAGTACCGGGCGTCTAACTCACATCATGAAGCGGTTGCTTCTCCTGATAGCGACCATCACTCTCGTAGGATGCGCCCGGCCTGGTGACCATCCCGTCAGTCAAAATTGTGTCTGGCGTGAACAGGAAAGCCATTCATTGGATCTGACAAAACTATGTGATCGACGGCATCTGCGCTTCGACGCTGCAACGGCCGAAGATATGTCGATAAGGTGGGCTGACATGCACTTCGGCCATCGTCCGGAGTGGGACCGGAAACAGGGTGAGTGCATGCAGACGCTGTTTCAAGGTATCGCGAAAGATCATGGCATCGATGTCGCGGTCGTTTATCAGTCCGGTTTGGAGCGGGACGCTTTCATTGACGCAGCGGTAATCTTCAGCTTCGGTATTCTGTACGTCTTCGTCGCCTATATCGTTACTGAACGCATCCGTAGACGATTTTACGGCGAGGATTCGAGCTACTGGATAATGACGCTTACTATGGCGATCGGTGTGAGTCTTGTCGCAGTAATGGTTGGGATTCTTGGATCCATCGTCATAGAGACTCTTCGACTGAACAGCGTGCACCTGAGCTACAGGATGAACCGCATTCCCTTCAGACAGCATTGGGCCATGCTGTTTGTTTGTGGGTTAGTTATCTTTGGGTTAGTGGCGTTGAGACGTTCCCGCCTCAGATAGGTACGTTTAGGACCCGCGTTTCAGCTCATCAACCTGCGTGCCGCGGATAGTGCGTGTGAGCTGCCACTTCCCGGTCAGGTTGTCCAGTAAATGATCTTTGAAGATCCGGCCTGGACCATCGAGCGGCTCCTGGGCCTGAGCAGAGGTTTGGTAGATCGCGCCGGCTCCGAGTATCAGAGTGGTTGCAAGGATAATTGATCGGATAAAAGGTCTAGTTGAAATAACCATAAGACTTGTTTGACTTGTCTTACCGTCTCTGTCTCAACTGCTTACGGATCCAAAGAGGATCTCGCCGTAAATCCAGAACGGCATAGATGTAGACTACGTCGTCTTCCACCTCATAATAGATGCCGAATGGAAATCGCTTCGATAACATTCGATGAAACTCAAAATAGATCGGATGGACTCCTGCGAAGAGAACCAAAGAGTCAAAATCAGAGAGGATTGAATCCAGAAAGTAATCGCCAACTCCAGTCGCGCACGATTCATAGAATTGCGCACCCGACTCGAGGTCTTCCGCGGCGTCCTCAAGTATTACGACGGTCACGGTTCAGATCTTCGTAGGCGGGATCTGAGTTGGTCCAGGGTTAGAAACTTTGCTTCTCCGCGCTGCGCTCGCGCTTTCCTATCAACCAAAACGTCCTGATGCCAGTCCGGTGAAGGTATCTCATCGTGGCGATTCAGTGAGTCCCACAGTTGGTCGATTGCCTGCAGCCGTTCGGCCACTGACATTCTTTCTATCTGGGAAGGTTCAAACATGTCGTCACCTTACCACTGCGGGGTTTAGTCCTGCAAGATAGAGTAACCGCACAGTCGTGACGTTACTAATTCGATTTGGCATTTACTATTCGGCCGCGCGGATCTTACTATTCATCCACCTCTCACTGGTGACGGAATAACTTCTTCGGTTGAATCGTCTCCAGGTATTCTCCAACTTCACGAATCAAATCATTGTCTTCCTTCTTTTCAGCGAATAACACAATGCCTATGTAATGCTGAAGATGCAGCGTAACGATTCTACCTCTAATCTCAATGTCCCAATACCTTTCCTCCAGACCGTCAAGCCTCTCGACCAGCTTGCCCTTGAACCTTCTAAGAATGGCGTCAGCAACACCATTGAACAACATCCAATCACTATCATCCGAAATGGCTGCCTCGCATCGCTCATCATTCCAACTGTAGACAACTTTCATGTTTGGTTCGAGAATGTCTGTCAGATTTCAGCTAATATATTAACTGCTATATGCGATTTGAAGTCACTGCCGCATTTGTGATTGGTGTGCTTCTGCCGGTGTTGGAGACGGGGCGGCGCGGCATCAGTCATTGGGCCATCAACTTCACTACGATGTTTGAGGATTATCTGGCGGGTGCACTATTGCTTGTCGGAGGGTGGGCCGCTTACCGGTCGAAGTCGTGGGGTGCGCTGTTTCTTATTTTGGCGTGGGCCTACTTCTCAGGACTGATGACTAGTAGTTTTGTGGGCCAGCTTGAAGAGACCTTACGGCAGACCGCGTCCGGACCAGGCAATATGCTCGTGTTAGTCGTTAAGTTTTTATTGTGGAGTGTTTGTGTCGTCTCTTTGGTGCTTTCCTTCCGCACTGCAATACGAAGTCGAATAAACCACGACACGCTATGCCCTTGATTTGCTCTTATCCGTTGCACGTCGAGGCTGAAGGCAAAGCGTTGTTTGTCACTCTTTTGGACCACCTCCTCGAGCTCTGCCCGGGTGAACGGGTGACCATGACGCGCAGCACCCGCAAGCAGATCCTCAACGTCCACCCAACCTTCCGCGTCCAGCGTTACGCCAGCAGCAGCCGGATTGTGTCGTAGCACCAAACTAAGGTACTTGCTGATACTGGTGGCGCGCTTCTTTTCGATCAAGCCATTCCTCCATAAGATTTGGGCCACAAAAGGCACAAAAAGCACAAAAGAAAAAAGTTCCGCGTTCAGCCTTCGGGCTGCAGGCGAGCAAGCTAAAGCTTGAACTCTGAACCTTTTCTTTTGTGCTTTTTGTGCCTTTTTGTGGCTAAGATCGAGTTTATTGGCCCTTGTCTTCCGCCGCTTTGAAACCGGTGCTGTTGATAACTTCGCGCAGCTTGGCTTCATTCAATTTCTGGTCATCGTACTTGATTACGGCCTCGCCCTTATCGGAGCTCACCTGCGCGTCTTCAACGCCGTCGGTAGCTTTGAGCGCTTTGGTAACCGATGCAGAGCACTTCGCACACTTCATTCCCGCAACCTTGATGGTGACGGTCTTGGTGAAAGCTGCGGCTGTAATCACGCCGAGGGTCAGAACGAGGACACCACTGACAACAAGACTAGTGATCCGATTTAGCATTTCTCTTCTCTCCTTCCAGGTTATTCATCAAGAGCGGCTTGATCTTTTCCTCGAATTCTTCGCGAAGAAGTATGCCGCTGATTATGTCATTTACTTTGCCGTCGCGATTTATGACGACGGTAAGAGGCAGAGTTTCCTCTGAACTAAAACGAGCTTTAATTTCACGTGTGCCGAGGATGATAGGGTAGTTAACTTTGAGGCTTCTGGCAAATCTCCGGACCCGATCCCTTTGCTCAGGCGGGTAAGTGATGCCAATGATTTGCAAACCTTGTTTGGCGTGCTCGCGTTGGAGTCGCACCAGGTCCGGCATTTCCGCGCGGCAGGGCGGACACCACGTGGCCCAAAAGTTAATAAGAACGACCTTCCCCTGGTAGTCGCTGAGGCGCACTGTGCGTCCATTGAGATCCTTGAGTGCAAACTGCGGCGCCTGGTCTAAATTCCTGCTCAGGATCAGAGCGATTGGTCCAATGCCGATGTATTTGTGCAGCCAGTTTGCACGGTCGATGAGTGGTTGAGTGTCATTGAGTTCGTGTCCTGTGTCATACCAGAGCACGAGCTTGGGCTGGCTGGCGGCGTCCGCGTACCGCCGCATTGACGTCTCACTGAAATATCGCTCAAAACGCGCGAACTGAAACAGGAGAGGTGTCGGCGTCGCATAACGCACGTAATTGATCGCATCGAGCAAGCTGACAGTTCTGAAATAAGTGTCGAGCTGATCTTTAGGCGTGGTTTGGCGGAAATTCACGTAATCAGGATCTTCACTCTCCAACAATATCGTTGTCTCACTTGGTACGCCTGCCATCAGCACCGCTGTTTGCAGTCGTCTATCAACCGCGGAAAGTATCGCGCCCCAATGAGCGCCGGAGCTATGGCCCACATAAGCGATGCGGTTCGGATCGACATCAGGTCGCGCGCGCAGCAAATCTATGCCTCTGCGCAGATCAACTACTGATTGAATGAAATTATTCCGAACTGCTTCCGGCTCACTACCTGGAGCGCTGCGGCGCCACGGCGCGGGACGAACGTCAAGATCATCCACCAAAAGCGAAACTACACCAGCGCGCGCATATAACATCGCCTCCGGAAGAAACTCCGTTCGCGTGCCATATCCCCAATGACCAAAGACAACACCTGCAAAGCGTCCTTTTTCAGTGGGCACGACGAGGTAAGCAGTAGCCCGTCCGCTCTTCGGACTCGCGTAGGAAATATCGTGTATGCGTACACCGTTCCGGTTTATAACGCCGGCTTCTTTGATATCAAGCGACACATTCTGGTCATAATCGAACATGCGTCGCAGTTCATCAATCGATTGGTTCTGCGCGAATAGTGTTTGACAAGACGCAGCCAGTAGAAGGAGTAGCCAGATTCTTTTCATCACACTTCTCCTACGTCGGATCGTCGTTCCACTTCTGCTAAATATTCCATCGCCACGTCTTCGACTCTTTCAGCGCTCTTGCGGGGCGTGAGGGAACGGTAGAGCTCAACGCAGGCTCGCAGAGCACCAAGACAGTCAGCGGCGTCGTGGGTGGCAACTGTACGTTGCAACTCGAGAGCGAAGGCCGGCGCTATCGTCTCGATTTTTCGTACTCCCGTTGGACGTGCACCAGCGCGAGCAAGCGCGAGTGGACCAAGAACGGTGCCGCGCAGAAACGCGAGGAAGTCGATCGCCTCAAACAATTCACCACGCGCGATCCTGGCCGCCGCGTAATGCACCCAGATCCAAAACCGATCTTCAATCCACTGCGGTGAACGCGCGGGATACTCCGCTTTGCCCTGCGCCAGCGCACTCGAAAAACGTCCATCCCTTTCCCAGAGAACGCAAGGATCTTCGACACGCGTCGCTACGTCGTCCAGACTTACAAACTTCAGATCGACATGTAACAAGGGCTCTTCATAGAGGCATATGAGGACGCGTGGCTCTCCAACATGCTCGCCCGTGAACGCGGCTAAAAGCTTCCCGAGCGAAGCCGCAATGTTCATTCGCTCAGACATGACCTCGGCCTGATGCGCAGGTTCGACAGCGATGATGAGATCCAGGTCACTGAACTCGTCCATCGAATTAGTGATAAAGGACCCGCCCGCGGCCACTCCCACAAGACGCTGGTCGTCCGCGAGTCGAGCGACTGACCGTTGCAAAAACTCTCGGTGTGACTCCGGCAGTGAGCTTGGCAGCGTGACTGGCTTCATTTTTTGTAACCTGGCGACTTATTAGAACAGTCTCGTGAGATGCCAGGCAATGCGGGATTGAGTTTTATTTGATAACTGGAGATTTCCTACCTTTGGCAGCCCGTCCAGACCGTTAACAACGTAGTCGCAATCGCGTCTGCGAAATCGTTCCAGCCGCAAAAAGGCACAAGAAGCACAGGAAAATTTTTGTGCTTTTGTGCCTCTTTGTGGCTCTGTTTAATTAATGATGCGAATGTCGTCTTGAATTCGTGGATCGACTTCGAAGTCGCTGGCAAACTGACCGCTGAATCCGGTGATCTGGACGGTCTGGCCAGGGCTCAAGCCACTCACATCTATGCCTGTCGAAGCGGCAACGAAGGAATGAATTTCGCCAGAGCCATCATTGACGAAGATAATGAATCCGAACGGTAGATCATTCACGATAGGTTGAGTGATTGTCCCGGTGATCGTTACCAGCGTGCCTTCAGTGTCTTCACCAACGTCGCCGGTTGCCACCGGTTGCGAATGCACTTTTGGACCACTGCCATGCGCTTTGACGTTAGTCACGTCGACAAGCACGAGCAGTCCGGGTAAAACTGTATCGGCGAGTGTTCCGGTCACGCGCACCTGTTGTCTCAGCCCAAAACCGAGATTGTCGGGGGTGCTGACGTAGATTCCACCAGTGCGATCCTGGATCGCGAATCCCTGATCAAATGTGCTCGAGCTGAACGCGCCGGAAGGAACGGTGACCGAGCCGTCGATGGTCACGATTGTTCCGAGCGGCAGGCTGCGCGCTTCGGCAATGGTGATCGTTTTCGGCTCTGGTGATTGGGGGCTAATCGGACCGGGGATTGTGGTAATGAGTAAAGCTACGATTGTGAGTATGTGCAACATACTGTTTCTCCTTAAGAAAGTCTGAATCAGCTTGTTCGGGGGTGAGGAGACACTAAGCCACGCATTCGTTACTGTCAATCCGTTGAATTACGTAGAATGGGGTCTAACTTCGGAGGTGTTGATGAAAATTCGGCTTTGCTTATTCATGCTGTTGCTGTCGATAACCGGAGCAACACTCACTTACGCTCAAGGCGAGAAAAAGCCCAGGACGATTGCTGATTACCAGCCACGCACGTTGCAGCAATTGACCAATTTGCTGCCCGAAACTTTCCGCGCTGCGCTTGCCGCGCGCGGAGTTGAGGGCAACAAAGACATGAAGCAGATTGTTCATGGTGAATTATTTCCATCTCGCGTCAAGGTTGTTTACAGCGGCACGCAAAGAGCGCTCGTTGAAGACAAGCGAAATTTAATCACCAGTTGGGCCAACCAGTTCGCGGGCGTGCCGGAGTTTTACACAGTGCCTTATCAAACAGAGCTGCTGTTCACAGAAGGCGCTGAAAAATACTGGCTCGCCGTGCACAAAGATCTTTTGGCCCAGGACTGGAAGCAGGGTGAGTCGTTAGAGCTCTGTGTCATCAAGTTCGGCAACGTCCGAATTGGTGATGAGTTTGAGCCCGTGCTGCTGGTGGAAAAGGTTGTTCCGCGATAGTGGCCGCAACTATCTACTCTTCCACTCGACCGGAAACAGTTCCCCCGCCTTTTTGGGATCGAGCTTGATGCCCACGAGTGAAGCGGCGTAGGCCAATACAGGATCGTGATTGAGCCTCATGTCCTGCGCCGTCGGCAGCAGCAACTCATCCGGAGTCACACCAACGTGCTCAAGGCTTTTACCGTCAGACATGATGATATCGGCGTCAGTCGCGGAAATCGCGAAAGCAAGACCTTCCTTGACGCCCACATGTAGCGGGCGCCATATGCTCTGCATTACAAATCCAGCACTGCGGTCTCCGATTACCGTGCCGCGTTTTTCAAGTTGCATGACCCGCGCAAAAACCTCTGCGGCTGACTTCGACTCGCCATCGATCAGAACTATAAGCTGGCCTTTGAACACATTCACTTTCTGATTTCTGGCAAACACCGAATCAAACCCTTTCCGTCCACGCCGATCAGCAAGCTTCACCTTTGACTCAAAAAAGTATCCCGTCAATAGCTCGAGACTGCGGACGGAACCACCATAGTTGCCGCGCAAATCCAGGATCAAAGCTTTGCGTTTCCTGAACCTATCAAATGTGCGGGCCAAACTCCCTTCACCCAAGTCAAATTGTGGCATCTTCCAGACCAATACATCTTCACTAAGCTCCTGGAATCGATGCCGAGTCAAATGATCGTTTTCTTCTGCCTCCAGATCCCATTCAAGGCGGTTATGGTACGTGACGATCGGGCTTCCCTCGTCTATTTTTGCCTTGATGACGATTCGTTGCTGGCTCTTATCAGGCTTTTCAACTACGAGAGCCATCGATGATTGCGGGCGTAAGGTATTGTAAAGATAATCTGCCAGCCAAACCTTCGTGCGGTCCAACGGCCGGCCGTCAATCGACAGAACTTTATCGCCAAGCTGAAGGCCTTTCCCTTCCGCATCACTGCCTGGTCTTACCGCGCCCACGTAGCAATCCGCTCCGACGGGCCGGATTTGCCACCCGTAATCTACGCGGGTCAAGTTATACGGCGGTAAGAAGTAAGTATGCGAATCGTTCAGGTCGAGCAGAACCTGGGCTACGATTCCCACCAACTGGTCCAACGACTCGGCATTCTTCATCTTTTCATCAGCGAGCTCGAAACGGGCGTCAATGTTCATGCCATGGAAAGTTGGATCGTAATAGCTGGACTTGAGCTCGCCTTTGACTATGCGCAAGACGTCGCGCCACTGTTCGATATCAAACTTTCTTGCTTTTTGTGCAGGGGTGTTAACTGCTGCGATCGAAAGTAGCGCCACTACCGCAAAGAGCCGGGGTCTGATTTTGATCATAGGCTTCTCTCCCACGGCGCATTATTTCATAAAAAGGGTGGACACGGAGGGCCACCCCTACAGTTTTTTACGAACACCAGAAACCGCTGTTGAGCGTGGCCTGGCTGATTTGGTTGCACTTGCGCGGTCCGGGTTAACCGGTCGTGCCGCAGTCACGACAGATCCAGGCATCGCTTTACCTCGCGAGCAACACGCTCACGGTGTCACTTTCGAGATTGCTCGTGACCAGATCGAGCTTTCCGTCGTCGTTAACGTCGCCGAGAGCCAGGTGCCAGGAGCCTGGTCCAGTTCTTATCGCCGGGCCGGGCGCGAACCAGCCGCGACCGTCTCCAAGCATTACGCGCACGGCCTCGCCGCCCGCAGCTAGGACATCCATTTTGCCATCATGATTCACGTCGATGACGGCGGCATGAAAGGCTTTGCCACCAAAATCGAATGGCGAAGCTGTCGCTTCGACGAACCCGCCGCGCCCGTCGCCCAGCAGCACCGTTAACTGGTTCAGGTCGTGATGAGTCACGATGATGTCAGGCTTACTATCACCGTTGATGTCGTTGATAACGGCAAACCATGGCTCACCAGTACGCAGTGGCAGTTGCATGGAACGAAAGCCTCCGCTTCCGTCGGACAGGAGCAGGGTCAACGCGCGACTTAGCGGTAGTTGCTGCGCTCTCATTGGACCAGTTGCAGTCGCAGTCGCGACGATATCGAGCTGCCCATCGCCATTGACGTCGCCTATCGCAAATGGATACGGGCTTGGGCCAACCGGAAAAGGCGAGCGGGCGGCGCGAGTGAAGCCGCCACGGCCGTCGCCGAAAGCGACCGACACATCATTGTCCGTACTGTTGACGCTGACGAGGTCGAGCTTGTTATCGCGATTCATGTCGGCCAGCGCCAGGCCGTGCGTGTGTGGATGATCTCCGGTCCTCATCACAACCGGCGAGCCGGGAAACGAAACGAATCCTCCATTGCCATAGCCACGGAACAACATGATGCCGTAGCTGTCGTGAGTGCCGACGGCAACGTCCAGCTTACCATCGAGGTCTACATCTCCGACTGCGAGCTCGTTAGGAGGATGAGTCATGCTGATCGGGTTGGCTGCGGCAACAAACTGTCCATTGCCTTTACCGAACAGAATCGTGACGCTCCGACTCCTTCCGCACGCCACGAGGAGGTCCAGCTTTTTATCGTTATTCACATCACCGATGATTACATTACCGGGCCCGGGAGGTACTGAAATCGGCGAACCGGCGGCGGGCGTGAAAAAAGACTGTTGCGGCTCAGCGTTGGTGGCGCTTCCCGATTGGCATGAAGTAACAGCCAGAATAGTTGCTAATAGTATTGAGTATTTCACTACTGGCTCCTTTCAAGCATTGGACGTGCGAGAGATTATTTTTGTTCCGGCGGGATTTGTCACTTTTGTAAATCATCTTGACTCGCTGCAACTTTGTGCATAAATTGCGACTCGCGAACATACCACGCTGTCTACTCACAAGGAGACCAGAACATGTACAAGAAATTGCTGACATCAGTTGCGCTGCTTGGCGTGCTTAGCGTTGTAGCACTGGCCCAGCAGCCAACTCCACCACATACAAACTTGAAGGTCGGAGACAAGGCTCCGGACTTCACGCTTCGCGCCACCGACGGCAAGACCTACAAGCTGAGTGATTTCAAAGGTCAGAAAAATGTCGTACTGGCGATTTACGTGCTCGCCTTTACCGGTGGTTGAACGAAGGAATTGAAGGCGTATCAGGCTGATATCGCCAAATTCGAAACAAACGAGACTCAGGTTTTCGGAATGAGTGTCGACAGCGTTCCCGCCAATCGCGAATTCGCAAAACAGCTCGGAGTTACGTTCCCCATTCTCAGCGATTTCAAACGCACCGTCGTTAAAGACTATGGCGTCTTCAACGAGGAGCAAGGCTTTGGAAATCGCGCCACCTTCCTAATCGACAAAGAAGGCATCATCCGGCACATCGACGAAGGAAACGTGGCGATCGATCCGACCACTGTCATCGACGCCTGTAACGTGCTCCAACATAAGAAGACGGCCACGCCGTAAGAATTTTCTGCGTAGTCTCTGCGTTCTCTGCGCCTCGGGCGGTAAAAAAGCATGTAAACCGCAGAGGCGCAGAGTACGCAGAGACTACGCAGAGTTTTTGTGCCTCTTTGTGGCTGGTTTCGCTTATACTCTGTCCAGGTTTCGCAGTTCAATCCCACCGCCCAGTAGGTACAGCCTTGAGTTTCAAAAGAAGCGGCCAGGTTTTTCTACTAACACTCTGTCTATTTCTTACTTCCCTTCCCATCAGCGCGCGTGCGCCGAGCGTCACAACGCCGAAGCCGAGCTCATTCGAGCAACCGGCGGACGAGAAGTTCGAGTTTGGCAAGGTCGACCAGGACCTGCTCAGCGAAATCAAACTGCTCGACGAGCGCTTCGAGAAGGAAGGCGTGGTCTTTCACGAGACCAATCTGGACGCTTACCTGAATCGTGTCGGGACGGCTGTCGTCGCTGACAAGAAACTCGAAAACGTCGAATGGAAGTTTCGCGCGTTGCGTGATCCGGTTCCGAACGCGTTCGCTCTTCCAAACGGCTCAATCTACATCAACACCGGACTGCTGGCGCTGCTGGATGATGAGAACCAACTGGCTGCCGTAATCGCGCACGAGATTACGCATGTTTCCGAACGGCATACCTATTTACGGAATCGCAGCCTGCGAAAAATGATGCTGGCGCTGAACATCATCAACACGATTGGAAACTGGAACCCGATCGGTGGACCAGCAGGACTGGCAATCAGCTTGATCGCTTCAGTCTCGCCGTTCATGCTCGCCATCAGCGTACTCGGCTACAGTCGCGAGCAGGAGAAGGAAGCGGATCTGGAAGGCTTGAAGGCCGCGGCGGCCGCCGGCTTTGTGGCTGACGGAATGCCGAACTCCTTCAAGGCAATGCAAAGAGACGTCGAGGGCGAGCAGCTCAATTCTTTCTACAGCGACCACCCGAAACTCCAGGAACGAGTCAACTACACGAGCAGCAGCATCAGTGCCGACGCACGAAAGCTCACCGAAGAAGAGGCAAAGACCGCGAAAGGTGATTATCTCGCGGTGATGGAGCTCGTCGACCGGCACGATGTTGAGCTGGCCATTAACGAAGGTCGATTCCGCTCGGCGGTGTTTGTCAGCCAGAAGCTTGTGAGCCTGCATCCGGACTCATCCGAGAATGTTTTCTATCTGGCTGAGTCGTATCGCACGCTTGGTCCACGCAATGCCGAGCTCACCGATCAACAACGCACTTCCGGCGCGAAGAAAAAAGCCGCCAAGACACGTTCCAAACGCACGCTCGAAGAACAAGACGCCGAGCTCCTGAAAACTCCCGCGGGCCAGGAAGCATGGAAAACAAACAGTGAAAAGTCAGAGACGTTGTTTCTGCGCGCGCTCGAGTTGAATCGTTTCAATGCGAGCGCACATCGCGGCTTGGGCATGCTGTATGAACGGCTAAATCGAAAACAGGATGCTGCGGGCGAGTACGCGAAGTATCTCGAGTTAGCGCCTAATGCAATTGATACAGAAAGAGTTCGACGACGTCTTGCAGTTCTAAGAGAGTCGATGAACTAACAGACGGAGGAGAGCGAATGAAACTATGTGTTCGTTTTGGCTTTTTCATCCTGTGCTGCGCGTTTGTTCACTACGGTGTGGCGAGGGTTGAGGCGCAGTATTTACATCCGAAGATCGTCGAGAAGAAAGTAACGATTCACAGTGCCACGATTCTTCCGGCCAAGGTCGAGATCGTTAAGGAAAGCGCGAAAGGCTCGGAGATGATGGTGGCCGAGTCCGCTAATATAAGCAGCAGTGTGATGGAAGCTGTCGGCAGCGCGCTACAGCAAAAGAAGATCAGCGTCGTGGCAAATCAATTTGAACCGGCGTCGATGGATGATAGTCGCAAGTATCAACTCGCTGATATACAAACGCGCTACGATGCGTTGCTGCCGAAGCTTGTCGACAAATCAAAGGACGTGAAAAAGGCGCGCTTCACGCTCGGCGATGAGGTGATGCTGCTGAATGTGCACAAGGATGCGGATGTGCTCGTGTTCATTCGCGGGCAAGGCCGGATGTTTACTAAAGGCAAGACTGCTTTCTCGATCATCAATATCTTCGATCTCGATTTTCCGTTTGCGACGATTACTGTCGGGATTGTCGACGCGCGCAGTGGTGAGGTGCTGGCGTTCACCAAACCGATGTCGGCCAGTAAGGTTCTAAAAGATAAAAAAGCTTTAAATAAGATGATTGAGAAATCATTGAAGAAACTCCCCGCCACGCCTATTCCGTGATACATCAGCAGCGGGGGCAAGCCCCTCTTCCTTACTTGTTCTAATTTGTGGCTTGTTGTTCTTCTTGACTTGTTCTCTTTCTGGCTTGTTCCTCCTTCTCAAGTCATAAAGTAGAACAAGTCAGGAAGAGGGGCTTGCCCCCGCTGCATCCGGCTCCTCACAATCCCTGCAACAACTTTCACTCTCTTATCGTACTGGTGGGTTCACCAAAACCCGGTCATTCAAAATTTTATGGAAATCACCGAAAAATTAACAAACACACACGAACTGGTTTTGATCGGACGCGATGACGCAATCGGCTATCACGGCATCATCGCCATTCACTCCACAGCGCTTGGTCCAGCCGTCGGCGGTACACGCTTCTGGAATTACGACAACGAAGCAGAAGCACTCACTGACGCGTTACGCCTGTCTCAAGGCATGACTTACAAATCCGCACTCGCAGGTCTGCCACTCGGCGGCGGCAAGTCGATCATCATCGGCAATTCGGCGCGTAATCGCAACGCACTCCTGCGCGCGCACGGACGTTTCGTCGATACGTTGCAAGGCCGTTACATCACGGCAGAAGATGTCGGGACCAGTCCGGCAGACATGGAGATTGTTCGTCTGGAAACGAAATACGTCGCGGGTCTTATCGGTCGCTCAGGTGATCCTTCACCGTTCACAGCGGCTGGTGTCTTTCGCGCGATTCAAGCTTCAAATTACTTTCTGTGGAGAACGCTTGAGCTGTCAGGATTGACAGTCGCGATCCAGGGCTGCGGAAACGTCGGATACTGTTTGGCGAAGGAGCTGCATGAAGTAGGAGTCAGACTGATCGTCAGTGATGTAAACAGCGAGAACCTGTCACGCGTCGTTGCTGAGTTTGGCGCAGAGGCCGTCGCTCCAAATGAAATTTTTAGTGTGAAGGCTGACGTCTTCGCACCCTGCGCTCTCGGTGGTGTTCTGAACGACGAAACAATTCCGCAGTTGAAAGTTCAAATCGTAGCGGGCTCAGCCAACAACCAACTGCTCGAGGAGCGTCATGGGACCATGCTTCGCAACCGAAATATCCTTTACGCTCCGGATTACGTTGCCAATGTAGGCGGTGTGTTGAATGGCTGTACCGAGCTACTAGGTTGGACATCCGAACAAGCAGTGACAAAAATGCTCGCGATTTACGACACGGTTCTGCGCATTTTCAAAATCGCCGAAGAAGAAGGCATCACCCCAAACGAAGCCGCCGACCGCCTCGCAGAAGAGCGATTGCAACGATCAGAACGGCCAGAAGACCGGGACTAACCAGATGACGATCGCAAATACCGCGATCGTTAGCAGCGAACCCACTTTCAGAAAATCTAAAAAGCGATAATGTCCCGGTGTGTAAACGAGGACGCAGGCTGGCTCGAGTGGCGTCAGAAAAGAGCACGAAGCCGCGTAGGTCACCGTCACGGCAAACGTTCTCGGGTTGAGTCCCAGCGCGAGCGCAGTTTTAACTGAGATTGGTAACATGACGAGCGCCGCGGCCTGATTCGACATCGGCTGCGTCAGCGCGACTGTCATGAGAAAGAATCCAGCAAGCACGGCAACTGGTCCGTAACGGCCCGTGCCTCTCACGATAAAGTCCGCGAGGAATTGATCCGAGCCGGTCTTTTCCATTGCTACGCCAAAACTCATCATGCACGCGATCAGGATCAGCAATCGCCAATCGATGATCTCGTAAACTTCCGACATGCGCACAGACTGCGTCGCCAGCAGGATCATGACACCAATCAGGACCGCGATCGGCAACGGGACGAGATGCGTGAGTGAGAAGAAAAGAAAGACGCCGAAAGCCAGTAACGCCCAGCGCTGCTTTTCCGGTCGCGGATGTTTCTCGGAGACTTCTTCCAGAAGTAATACGTGACCATCAGCGGCGAGTGCTTCAACCTGTTCACGAGTTCCCTGTATTAATAAGACGTCACCGAACCGTAGTCGCACCCTGCTGATCTTCGACAGCAGGTCGATGCCGTGGCGGTTGATGGCTAATACAACCACTCCGTGTCGCCTTCGAATATCGAGACGTTTCAATGTTCTGCCGAGAAAGTCAGAACCACGCGGCACCATCGCTTCGAAGAGCTCTGTGCCTTTGCCTTCCAAATAGGAATCGTTCAACTTGAAGTCTGGCTTGATCTCGATGCCGGCCTCACCCTTCACTTTGAGGATGTCTTCCATTCGGCCCTGGACCAGCAACTGGTCGTCAGCCTTTATCTGCTCGCGTGGATGAGGCGCGATCCTGTGTTCCTCACCTCTTAAAATTCCCAGCACAGATAGATCGAGCTCGTCACCAATGCGAGCCTCGGCCAGTGATTTACCGATTAGGGGCGAGTCAGCCAGCACAATGACTTCGGTAATGTATTGCCTGACGTGATATCGCTCAGTAAGAGACTCAGCGGAGCTTCTTCGGGGCAGGAGGCGTAAACCTAACAACAGCATGTAGAGCATGCCGACGGCGACGATGATCACTCCCACTCTGGTCAGCTCAAACATCGTGAACGGCTGGATTCCATAACGCGGCAGCGCGCCACTCACCGCAAGATTCGTCGACGTTCCGATCAGCGTACACGTACCGCCGAGGATTGCTCCGAACGCGAGCGGCATTAGCAGTTTTGACGGACTGAGATTTCTGCGGGCGGCGATACCCAACACGACTGGAAGGAACATCGCAGTCGTAGTTGTGTTCTTCATCACTGCCGCGCAAAACGCAGCGGCGAACATGATCAGCGCCGTGATGCGAAACTCACTGTCGCCGGCGGCTCGGTGTAAGCGGCGCCCGACCAGATCGATCACGCCGGTCTTGGCGAGTCCTCCCGTCAAGACGAAGAGACCTGCGATTGTGATGACGATGTCGTTGCCAAATCCCGCGAAGGCCTCGGTGGCCGTCAGCGTGTTAGTGAGGACCAGCGCCATCACGAGGAGAATAGCGACGACCTCGATCGGTATCCGCTCGAGACTAAACAGAACGAGAGCGACGATCAGCAGCGCGAGAACGATTGCAATCTGGGTTGTCATTCGTCTTTACGCGAGGCCGTGCTGCTTGGCGAGTTTTTTCGGTAGCTTGGAGCGCACCAACTCATACGACTGCTTCACATAGTGCGCCCACTCCTTGCGATTGAGGCAGCCCGGATCTTCAACCAGCACCCACTTGTAACGCGCGACGTACGGTGCGGGACGCATTCCGGGTGAGTTCGAAAGCTCGTCAAACTCGTCGTCCTTAACCTTGAAAGAAACAGTTAGCGGTCCTTCCAGCCCGGCAACACAGAACATCTTCCCGGCCACTGAGAAACACAGGTCGTGGCCCCACTTGATATCCTCCGTCACCGCCGGCAGCGCCCGGCACATATCGCGCAAGCTCTCAATATCCATAATCAAACCTTTCGTTCGAACTGTAGGGGTGGCCCTCCGTGGCCACCCGTTCTTCCAGTCCGTGATGTTGCCAGAACGGGTGGCCACGGAGGGCCACCCCTACAGTTTCTTCATCAAATCGTAGAGCTTCCGTGTGGTGTTTTGATTGCGGATGGTCATGTCCAGGTACATTTTGCGGCTGGAGAGTTTCAACATGTTCGTTCGCGTCAGCTCGCTGATTTGTGCCGACCAGAAGAGCGCGCCCGGACAATAAACAACCTCTTCGATGTCTTTCTTGAGTTCCAGCTCGCTCAAAATATCTTTGGAATCGATCGTGTGACGCAGGAAAATCACGTTGTATCGCCAATCGCGATCGGCCGTCCAGTTTTTAGGCAGGCTCTTCACGATCTTCTCCATCTCCGACAAACTGCGCAGCACCACTCTGGAATCGAGCTGATACTCCTTCAACAGCATTTTCTCGATTTTACTTTCCAACTTCCGCGCATCAGCTTCCTTCGACTTAAAGATGATGTTGCCGCTATTGATATAAGTGACGACATCCGTGAAGCCGAGCGCCTCAAAGCTCTTCTTCAGCGCGCTCATGCTGATCATGTTATTACCGCCGACATTGACGCCGCGCAGCAGCGCTACAAACACATTCGCAGTCGATTTTCCCATACGCTTATTATCCATCCTCTCAGCATTGACAGGACATTTGGCTGGCTCTATCATCTGCCAACCCAGAGCCAGATTACCTCCCAAACGTTCGTACCTCCCAATCGTCGACGCTCCCAACTTACAACCAGCTCTATCTGTCTCACTGGAGGTCATATGAAGAAAACGTTTGCGGTGTTTGCTCTAGTAGCCATTACTGTAGCAGTAGTGGTGTTCACTGCTGTTCACGGTCAGAACGGCGGTCCCAAATTCCGGCGCGTCCGCGCGGATAAAAAAATCGCCAATCAATATATCGTGGTACTTAAAGACGACGTCGGCGACGTTGACGGCGAAGCGTTTCGTCTCGCGCGCGATTTCGACGGCGATCGTAACGGCGGCTTTACTTATAATCGCGCCATCAAAGGTTTCTCCGTGCGCATGTCTGAAAAACAAGCTCTTCGACTCGCAGACGATCCGCGCGTCGCCTTTGTCGAAGAAGACGGCGTCGTCAGCATCGATACCACTCAGACCGGCGCCACCTGGGGACTCGATCGCATCGATCAACGCAATCTTCCTCTCGATGGAAACTACAACTACAACGCCACCGGCTCCGGCGTGAAAGCTTACATCATCGACACCGGAATCCGCGCCACGCACACTCAATTCGCCGGGCGCGTGATCTCGGGATTCACAGCCATCAGCGACGGTCTCGGTACGAATGACGGAAATGGACACGGCACTCACGTGTCAGGCACGGTCGGCGGCTCAACGTACGGCGTTGCGAAGAACGTTACGCTCGTCGCCGTTCGCGTGCTCGATTCGAGTGGTAGCGGAACCAACTCCGGCGTCATTGCCGGTATTAACTTCGTTACTTCGGATCACCTGGCAGGCCAACCGGCCGTAGCCAACATGAGCCTCGGTGGCGGTGCTTCATCCGCGGTCGACAGCGCGGTCGCTGGGGCGGTTGCTGATGGAGTGACGTTCGCAGTTGCGGCTGGAAACGAAAACCAGGATGCGTGCAACACGTCTCCAGCTCGTGAACCCAGCGCGATCACCGTCGGCTCAACGACGACGACCGACGCGCGCTCGTCATTCTCAAACTTCGGCACCTGTCTCGACATCTTCGCGCCGGGCAGTAGCATCACGTCGTCATGGAATACAAGCGACACAGCGACTAACACGATCTCGGGTACGTCGATGGCAACACCACACGTGACCGGCGTCGCGGCGTTGTTCCTGGAGACGAATCCGAGTGCTTCACCGGCGACGGTTGCGTCGGCCATCATCAACGGCTCGACTCTAAACAAGGTAACTGGCGCGGGCACCGGATCACCGAACCGGCTGCTCTTCTCGTTGTTGTCCGGCGGGACTCCGACTCCAACGCCGACGCCTGTTCCGGGAGCAGAATTGTTGTTGAACCGCGGATTTGAATCGGGCGCCGTTAATTGGACCGCGACAGCGGGTGTGATTACCAACTCTACCGGTCAAACGCCGCGAACCGGCTCGTTCTACGCATGGCTCGACGGCTACGGCACGACGCACACTGACTCGCTGTTCCAGACGATCACGATTCCATCAACGGCGACCACGGTGACGTTGAGTTTCTGGCTCAAGATCACTACGGCGGAAACAACAACGGTGACCCCGTTTGACACGTTGCAGGTACAGGTTCGCAATACCAGCAACACCGTACTCTCGACGCTTGGAACCTTCTCGAACTTGAACAAGTCGACCGGATACGTCCTGAGAACATTCGATGTGACTGCCTTCAAGGGACAAACCGTGAGGATTTACTTCCTCGGAACGGAGGACTCGTCGCTACAGACGTCGTTCGTAATCGACGACACCTCCTGCACCACGCAGTAACGAGCGGCACGGACCATCCACAGATTACGCCGATATTTTGTACAGTCCGGTGTAATCTGTGGATGTGGCCATGAACAAGTCAGGAAGAGGGGCTTGCCCCCGCTGTTGCTTGGATTGGACGAGCGGGGGCAAGCCCCTCTTCCTGACTTGTTCCCTTCCTGATCTATTCTATAATCCTGTCGCCATGCAAAAACTCTTGCCGGTAATTCTGCTGGTCCTGGTTTCGACAAGCAGTGTTGTCGCAAAGGATTGGCACGGCATCCTGCCGCTACACTCAACGCGCGCTGATGTAGAAGCGCTTTTGGGCCCACCTCCACCACCACCCGCGGACCGAGCCTACACGCTAAACAAAGCTCAATCGATTTACTTTCTTGACGAAGGTGAGGTTTACATTATCTTCGCAGACAATGAAACTCTGCCGCGCGGCAATTGCAACTCAGTAGCAAACGGCACCGTCTTGTGGATTCGAATTACGCCCAAAGACACGCTCTTGCTGAGCAGCCTGAACCTTGATGAAAAGGCATTCAGAAAAATCCATGCCCCTGACCCTGTCATCCAGGGATACGAAGGATTCATCGACGACAAAGAAGGGCTCGCGATCCGGGCTTTCAAGGGAGCAGTGGAAGAGATGGTTTATCTTCCGAACGCGCCTGATCGAGAACGGTGTTCAAGCTACTACGAAAACCTCGAAGACTTCGTCAAAACAGCTCCGATCACTTGCGGGTTACATTTCGATGCGTACGGCAATATCGATTGGGATGATGAAAAAGCCAGACTGGACAATTTCGCCATCCAGTTAATTAATGAAGAGAAAGCGCAGGGCTATATCATCGTGTATGCGGGACGCAAAGCTTACATTGGCGAAGCGCAGCTACGTGCCAATCGGGCCAGAGACTACCTGATCAAGGTGAGGGAGGTTGATCCAGAGCGGGTGAAGGCGTTTGACGGAGGGCATCAAGAGGATTTTACGGTGAACCTGTACATTGCTCCCGAAGGGGCGCCGCCACCCGATTTAAATCCCACCGTCGATCCTTCTCAAGTGGAGGTTATTTACGAGAAGAAACGCCGGTCTCCGAAAAAGCCCAATTGAATGTCACCAGCGCGCTAGCTCGCTCACGATCGAATTTACACCTTCGACCACCATCGCCATACGTTTGTAATCGAGCTTCTCGGCTGTGTCATCAGCAGTGTGATAGTTGCGATTGCGGTAGAACGCAGTGTCAGTGATCATCAACGCGCTGTAGCCTGCGTGCCAGTAGTTTCGCTGATCGGAAAAATCAACACCCGGAATAAATTGAGGCGCGTTGATCGAATAGACAGGCAGCGGCGCAGCGTTGCGCAGCGCGGCTTTCGTCCGGCGGACCAGCAATCCGTCAGTGAGCCGTCCCACCACGGCGATGTAATTTCCAGTTGACGGGTAAAGGGCACTCAACGCACCGATCGGAAAATGCTGGCTGTTGGATGCGTCACTGAAATAGCCAATCATCTCCAGATTAAACATCGCTCTCACACGCACGTTCTGTTGGCGCAGCGACTCAGCATGAACATAGCTGCCCATGCCAGTCGTGCCAAAATACGGCGGCTCTTCCGTACTGAACGCGACCAGTTCCACTCGAACTTTTAGTTGTTGCCGGTCGAGTAATCGCGCGAGCTCAATCAATCCTGCGACGCCGCTCGCGTTGTCGTCCGCGCCGGGTAATGGGCCAGCCGTGTCGTAGTGTGCGCCGACGATGATCCGCTCTTCTGTCTCTGGTCCAAAATGAGCGATTACGTTTCGATAAGACTTCCCTCGAACGCGATAGACCTGTTCGGAAACAAATGCCCCAGTTTGGCTGAGCTCGTTTTTGATGTACGCGGCAACCTGATCGAGGTTCTCGGGGTGATCGAAGTCACGCGGGCCGAACTCGGTTGAGATCTTTAGAACGTGTGCTTCAAGTCGGGATGGATCGACGGTCCTTGCTGAATTTGGCGTCGCGCGAGATAGCAGCGGCTGAGTCATCCAAAACCAGACCGCGATCAGCAACACCAATATTATAAGGACAACAAGCAGCATGAGTTTAATGATACGACGCCGTCGCTCGGCCTGTGATTGCCATTGTGCTTCGATTGAAGAAGTGGCCATTACTGTCTCTGCAATATTAATCCTGCATTTGTCGTATTAACGTGTTCCTGGTTGGGCCAATTATTCGTTTATGCCGTGGAATCGCGTGGGCACAGGCTTTGCTCAACTGGTGGTGCGCAGTTCGCGCCCGAATTCTAACAGAGGAGCTGAGATGATGAGGAAAAAACTCACCCCACGACTGGTTCTACTTGCGGCTATGACTCTCATCGCTGCCGGCGCTAATGCGCA
>Ga0105247_10000480_pt1 | contig 33353 bp, 25 predicted proteins | sample KBSS24metaG_FD_81519 | JGI IMG/M metagenome (GOLD analysis project Ga0105247, IMG submission 81519) | Switchgrass rhizosphere microbial communities from Kellogg Biological Station, Michigan, USA - KBS S2-4 metaG | ecosystem: Host-associated > Plants > Roots > Rhizosphere > Soil | place...
AAGCGTTATCGGCCGACCCACGTCGCCACTGCTTCCGCGGCACTAACAGTTCGCCCAAGGATCCCACCCTCGCCGGAAATGCACTCGATCATCGCCGTGTGAATCTTTGGTTCGGCCGCCGCACATGCATCTGCGACCGTCTGACACTCAAACCCCCGGTCCACAGCCTCACGGAGCGTCGAATGCACGCAGACATCCGTCGTAACACCGGCAAGCGTTAGTGTTGTGATGCCCCACGATCGCAGCACGAGCTCGAGGTCGGTCGAGTAGAACGCCCCGAACCCTGGCTTGTCGATCACTACCTCAGAAGGCAGAGGCGCGAGCTCGTCAATGATCGCGTGCCCTGGCTCACCACGCACAAGCAGCCGCCCGAGGGGGCCCTGACTGCCAATAGCCGCGCCGACGCGAGCGGCGCGCCGAGCCTTGGCCGGATTGAGATCGGCCAGGTCAGGCCGGTGTCCCTCTCGCGTGTGAATGACTCGCACGCCTGCCGCGCGCGCCGCTTCGAGCAGTCTTCGCACGTTAGGTATCACCGCCCGCAGCACGCTCACATCGACGCCGCTCTGCCCGATATAGCCGCACGGATCGAGGAAGTCGCGCTGCATGTCAATCACGATAAGCGCAGTCGTCGAAAGTGACACGGTCAAACTGCCGTTAGAAACGACACGCCAACTGCCCCGAGGAATCCAGCCGCGCGCCGGCTGTCTGCTGAGACCGCCCCGTAATCCTCGGCCATGACCCGCACCTCGCGATAGCGGTGGTAATTGATTAGGAGCTGTCGGCAAGGGATGACCTGCGCATCCATTTCACCATACAGCTGGCGATGCAACGCAGGCAGCCGATACCAGGGGACGCCAACCCTGGTGTGATGCGCATTGTGGTATCCGAAGTTGAGCACCAGGAGGTTGAGCCAGCGCCAACGTACCGCCAAAAGATTCGAGTAGGTGTTCTCGTACTCATATTGCCGAGTGCGACGCGGGTCAGGAGGCGCGGGGGCGAGTGAGTGCGAGGGGAACACATCATACGTGTGCTGGAAGGCATCCATGAACCGCAGCACGTGCAGGAACATAAAGTACGAAAGTGCGTACAGGAGCAGCGCCTTGATTGAAACGAGCGCGAGTGCGGCCCAGAGCGCAACTCGCAACGCTAACACTGAAACCGTGCGGGCGCGTTGTATTACAGTTCCATGGTAGAACGGCGCAATGACGATCATCCCGCGCATGATGAATTCGACCACGGGGATGTAGGCCCATTCGAGCGCGAGCACAGTCCGAAGAGCCCAACCCGGAAGGCGCTTCAGAAAACTGCGATAGTCAAAGGTCACCACATCGAGGCGATCGGCGTGATGCCGGAGGTGTTTGATCTTGAGTCGCTGGTAGTCGGCGACGCACGCCCCGTTCAGCCAGCTCATGAGCATACCGAGCAGATCATTGGGACCCGCACGGCGAAATACAGCGTGATGGGCGCACTCGTGTATCAAGTAGCCCGAGCACACGAGAGTGTGCGCCGTGAGCAGTACGCCGATCATATTGAGCAGGATTTCGGGCCGGGTGAGCAGCCAGATGCCGACCGCCCAACCGATCAAGGTGTAAGAAACAGAAACCAGGTTGGGCCACGCTGACATCGCCCGTCGCATGGACGCGCTCATTGTAGTTCTCCCGGATGCCCCTGAAGGGCTGCGACGAAAGAGGCATCGTAGGTCGATTCGATCGGCGGCACGGCCTGGATCTGCCCCTCCTTCTTCAGGATGTCGCCGATGAGGCTGCCGCTGGCATAGAACGAGGGCAGGTCCGAGCTCTTCTTGAACACATCACCGAGTTGGTTGAGCCCGGGGTTCTCGACATTCGTGAGCTGCGCTTTCACATCAGCGGGGCCGATCCCGAGTACCTTACTGATGAGTGCTGCAGCTTTATCCGGCTCCTTGTGGAGGTAGTCGAGCCCGTCAAGGGTGCCTCTGATCAAGCCTGCGACGAGCTTGGGGTTCTTGGAAATTGTGCTTTCCTCGAACGCAAGAACATCAGTGATCATGCCGCGTGCCTCACGCGAGGAGAGCAGCACGTGGAACTGACTCCCGCCACCCAATTTGCTGATTGTCGACACGCTCGGCTCGAAGGTCACGCCAGCATCCACAGCGCCGCTGGCCATGACCGACACAACCTGCTCGGGCGTCGAATTGACCACGCGGACGTCTTTCTGGGAGAGTCCGGACCGGGCGAGCGCGTACGCGAGCAGAAAGTCGGACGGCGAGAGGGGCTGAAAGGCAACCCTACGCCCTTTGAGTTCCTTGACACTGTGGATTGCGGCACGAGAGACGATCGCATCCCCGCCCACCGAGTAGTCGAGCGGCATGACGACTTTGAGCTTCCATCCCTTGGATACCGCCGTGATCACTTGATCGTACGTCAGCGTCGAGGCTTGAATCTCGCCTCCCACGAGCGCGCCGGACATGATTGAGTTGTCACTGAACGTGACAAGCTGCACGTCCTGCCCGTACTTGCGGTAGTAGCCATTCGCGGCGGCACAGTAGATTGGCCCGTAGCCGATCCAGTTGACGACGCCCAGGCGCACCGTACCGCCGGCGCTTGCCGCGTCCGACAGAACCAGTGAAGCCAATACAGCGACCGCGGCAATTCGAGCGATGATTCGAGAGCATCTCATAGGCTCGCTACTCCTCGGTTTCGATGCCAGCTGTGACGAACTGGTGGCGCAACGGCTCGAGCTGTGGGCCGTAGTGTTGCCATAGGCTGATGGCGCTGTCGTATAGACGGCGACGCACTTGAGAAGCACTCGCAGTGGTATTCGGTGCTGGGTTGGTTTGGAACTCGAGGCAGGCGTCCTGCCACCCGAGTCCGCAGAAAGTGAGCAGCCTCTCTGTCTCCTGCCGCTGGTTTGCTACGAGAGCCTCGTAGCTCACCTCATGGATGAGCCCAGGAAGCGTTGTCGTCCAGTGTCGCACCAGGCGGCGATACGCAACGTAGTAGCGACCGAGCTCGTCCAGGTCATACGAAAACGGATAGCCGTCCTGGAACAACTTCTTGTACATCGCAAAGCAGGCCGCCATCGGGCTGCGTCTAACGTGGATGATTCGAGCGTTCGGTAGTGCGCGACGAATGAGGCCGCAATACAGATAATTCAGAGGCATCTTGTCCGTGAAGCGCTCGCCGGTGACGCCGGCCGCGCGAGCTCGCGCGAGGTAGTCCCTTCCAAGAGCTGCAAAGTCCAGTTGTGCCGACCGCAATACGAACTCGCGGCGCGACATCGGTGCGTTTCTGGACTGCCGGGCGACGCCGGCGACTACCGACAGCGCAAAATGCGGCAGCTCTCCTGCCGCACGTACATCCGTATGGTTGCTGAGAATCCGCTCCACCAACGTACTGCCGCTGCGTGGCAGCCCAACGATGAAGATCGGCCCCACATCCTTCGAAGCACTCGATGACGAAGTTGAGGAATATGCCTCGATAATCCAATCGACCATGGCGACATCGGTAGCGACGTCATACTGCAAATGCTCGCGTCGCACTCGAGCGCCAATCGAGAGATGCTCAAACGACTGTTGGTATTGGCCGAGGTCCTCATATTCCTTGGCCAACGCGTACCGCAATGCGACCTCGCCGCCCCATTTCATCCCGCCTGAGGCCAGGCGTGTCTCGAGCTCACGAATGTGATTGCGCTCCGTGCTCTGCGTTCTCAACTCTGAGCGATTGAGGTACGCCTCGTAGTCAGTAGGCGCGAGCGCGAGAACGCGATCGTAGTCTCGCTCCGCGCCTTCAAGGTCTCCGAGGAAGCGGCGCACGGTAGCGCGGTTGAACGTGAAGTGAGGTTCGCCTGGCGCGAGCGAGATTGCCTGCTCGAAGGCAACAAGCGCCCTGGATTGGTCGCCTGCTCGGCTGAAGACATTGCCGATGGCATCCAGCACTGCGGCATCCCCAGATGCGTGCAGCTGTGCCGTCACGGCCGCCTCGCAGGCCCGCACCATTTGCCCCAACCCAAGCAGACACTGAGCACGTTGGAGCAGGAGGCGGGAGCTTCGCGGTGAGGTAAGTAGTGCGGACTCAACCTGCTCCAGCGCTTCCGCCGCGCTTTTTGGGCGTACCCTGCCTGTTGGGGCCGCTACAGTTGGGCTCATGTCGCCATCGCTTGCTGCGACAGTCGCTGCAGCAGCTCCAAATCGGTGCGCATCCCGCAAGTGTCGCGGATGCGCTCGAGTATCTGAGAGCGTAGGGCAAGAAACTCCGGTGTGTGCTTCATGTTGAGGACGCGCTCGCGCGGCAACGGCACCTCGTACACCGAGTCGATACGACCGGGGCGAGGTGCCATGAGGACCACGCGCCGCCCGAGATAGATAGCCTCATCGACATCATGCGTGACAAAAACTACGCTGCAACCCTCGAGCCTCGACACGTGGAGGATGAGGTCGTGCATGACTTCACGCGTCTGTGCATCGAGAGCGCCGAACGGCTCGTCCATCAGCAGGATCTTGGGTCGACTCATCAGCGCCCGCGCGATAGCGACTCGCTGCTGCATGCCTCCAGAGAGCTGTACCGGATAGGCTTGCTCCACCTGACTCAAGCCCATCAATTGCAGCAGTGCATCCGCCCGGCCGGACGCAACTTCGACATCGGAACTGGTGCTGTCGCGCGTATGGACCGCGAGTTGACGAGGGAACTTGATGTTTTCCATGACGGTGAGCCACGGATAGAGGCTGTAGTTTTGAAACACCATCGCGCGATCGGCACCGGGCGCAGTAACCAGCTTCCCAGCAGCCTCGATAGTTCCAGACGTACGGGTCTCCAGACCCGCGAGGATTCGTAGCAGCGTGGACTTGCCGCAGCCGGAGGCGCCGACCAACGTCACGAACTCACCATTGCCGATTTGCAGACACACGTCGTCCAACGCGACGACGCGTTTGGGCCCTTCCCCGAACACCTTACAGACTGACTGAAAGTCAATGGCACTCATAGGAGTCAGCTGCGGACGTGCAGGTAGGGAAAAGCCAACCGGTGCACGAGCCGAAAAGCCTGGTCCGTGGCCAGCCCGATCACGCCAATCAGAATGATGCCGGCGAAGATCTTGTCGGTCTGCAGGAAGCGTTGCGCCTTGACGATCGAATAGCCCAGCCCGGAGTTCGCAGCCACGAGCTCGGCGACGACGAGGTAGGTCCAGGCACATCCCATGGTGATGCGCAGTGTGTCCAGCAGTGCCGGCTTCGCTGACGGGATGATGACCTTTTCGATGATCTCGATGCGCGTGGCGCCCATTGTCTGCGCCGCCTCTATCTGCGCCATCGGTACGCGCCGCACGTCTTCGGCTACCATCAACACCATCTGGAAGAACGTGCCGATGAAGATAATCGCGACTTTGGCGGCCTCGTCAATCCCGACCCAGAGCATCACCAGCGGGATGAAGGCAACCGCGGGCATGTAGCGCACGAAGTCTGTCAGCGGCTCGAGCAGCGCTTGCACGACGCGGAAGTTGCCGATGAGCAGTCCGAGTGGCATGGCGATGAGTGCGGAGAGCGACCAGCCGGCGATGACGCGAAAGCAGCTGATGCCGATGTCATCGAGGAGGTTATCCTCACCAAACCACGTTTCAATCCGGTGCAGCACATCCAGAGGGCCTGGCAGGAACACGCGATTGACCGAGTCGCTGAGCGTGAGTGTCATCCACAGGACAAGCGGGACCGCGAGCCCGATCGCGGCGAGTGTCCAATAGTTGCGTTGACTCAGCAGACCGCGGATTTTCCACATGCCGGTTCTCACGGTTTGTTCGGCGCGCCTGAGGGCGCGCTGCCTCCTGCCGCTGCGACCGCAGCATCGAGCACGGAGCGGTCGATACCCTTCGCGGCATCGGGTTGGCCATCGATGAGTTTGTTCGACAGCAGGAACGTTGCAATGCTCGGCGCGACCCGCACCAGGCTGTGAGGATTGCCCGCGTCAAATGCTTCCAGGTTGGCTTGTGCGTTGAAGAAGCGTGTGCCGGGCAAGAACACGCGGTATTGGTCCGGCGACATGCTCACGACCTTGGACATGATGGCAACTGCGCGATCGGGCTGAGTGCGGATAAACGCCTCGGTGTCGAACCAGGCGCGGACCATCGCCACGAGGTCCTTGCGTTTGGCCTGGATCGAGCGCTGCTGGGCAACCAGCAGATCGGGAATCAGTCCCGGCATTTGCGCTGATGTGAAGAGGGCCGTGCCTTTGCCGCTCTTCTGTATCTGACTGATCCACGGGTTCCAGACGACCGCGGCATCGACCCGGCCGCTGATAAAGACGGCGGCGGCATCCCCTGCGGACAAGTTGACGACTGTCACATCCTGTGGCGTCAGACCGTTGCGCGCGAGCGCGGTATATAGAACGAAGTGCGAGATGCTGTATTGCTCGAGTGCCACGCTACGATGGCGAAGGTCCGCAAAGCTCTTGATCTTCGGGCTCACCAGCAGGGCGTCATTTCCTGCGGAGTTGTCGTTCACCAGCACAACCTCCAACGGCAGGCCTTTGGCGAGCGGCCCCAAGGTGTCGGACCACGTCTGGCAGTTGGCATCGAGCTGTCCGGTGGACAGGGCGGAAATCGAGTCGCTGTAGTTTGCGAACCAGACGAGCTTCACGTCGCCGCCGTACTTGCGGAAGTAGCCTTGCTCCTGGGCCACGTACCAGGCGACCCAGCCTGTCCAGTCAGACACACCGACCTTGATTTCAGCCTGTGCGGGCAACCCCCAGGCCATTGCAGCCAGAAGCTGAATCGAGATCAGCGATCGAAGCCAGTGTTGGATCGGTTTCATGAGGGGACTCCGACGGCCGCAGATCGGTTGAGGTAGGCACGCCAGCCGCCATCAGCCGTGATGTCTTGCGCACCGGCAATGGCACGGGGCTCTGCCACAAAGCCCTTTACGCTCGACCCATCTGCCAACGTTACCGTGCCGATGGCGAGCGGCGGAGGTACTTCGCTGACGAAGCTGCCAAAGGCGGCGACATCGAGCTCATAGACTTCGACTTCGATAGCGGCGCCCTCTTCCGCGACGTACACGAGTGCAGGCTTGGGCGGTGACTGACTTGTCATGGCGTAGAGACGATACACAGGCGCGGTGCGTGTACGACTCACGAGCCGCGCAGATCGTGAGGTCAATTGCCAGTGCAGCGGCATTCCTGAGAGGTGCGCGCCAACGACGGCCAGCTGAATGCGGGTCGCTCGCGTCTCTCGATCGAGCTTCGGAATAGCGAGCTCAGCCAAAGTGTCGCCATAGCGGGCCGCAAGATCGAGCAGCCCCGCGTCACTCCACGCTGGACCGATGAGAGTGACGCCGATTCCGGTGCCATTTTCACGGAACCCCGCGGGAACAGCGATGGCACTCATATCGAGCAGATTGACAAAGTTGGTATAGAGACCGAGCCGGGCATTGAGCGCCACAGGGTCGGCGAGCACTTCGCTTATGCGATAGATGGTTGGCGTAGTAGGCAGGACAAGCACGTCGATCCGGTCCCAGACTTCTTCTGCGGCTCGCACGTAGGCCTGCAACGCATAGAGTCCGCGGAATGCCTCGACGGCGGAGATTCCTTTTCCCGCCTGTACTATGGCATGCACGACCGGATGGATAGCGCTGGGGCTGCTCTCGAGAAACGGTTCCAGAGCGGCTGTGCGCTCGGCCACCCACGGACCGCCATACAGCAGCCGCGCGGCCGCCAACAGTCTCGTTACATCGATCTCCACCACTGCGGCACCAACAGCCTGCAAGCGAGCCACAGCGGCAGCAAAGCTGCGGGCGTCCTCCGGCGCGAGATCGCGCAACTCAGTGAGACGCGGCACTCCAAGCCTGAATTGCTTTCCGACCTTGGGGGCCTGCGAGGGCGCACGACGTGAAAACGGATCTTCGCCGTCGAAGTGTGTCAGGACCGAGTCAACCAGCGCTGCGTCGGCAGCGTTCGTAGTGAGTGTGGTGACACAGTCGAGACTTCGGCATGCCGGCAGAAGGCCTCGTGTGCTCCAACGCCCGCGGGTGGGTTTGAACCCGACGAGATTGTTGAAGGCAGCAGGTACTCGACCCGAGCCCGCTGTATCCGATCCCAATGCAACTGGCACCACTCCGGCAGCAACCAACACCGCGGATCCCGAGCTGGATCCCCCACTGACGTACTCGCGATTGAACACGCACCCCGGGATGCCATAAGGACTGCGCGTGCCCACCAGCCCCGTTGCGAATTGATCGAGGTTGGTCTTGCCGAGGATGAGGGCGCCGGCGGCAATCAGCCGCTCAACGACGTGGGCGGATTGATCGGGGCGATACGCGAAGGCGGGGCATGCAGCTGTCGTTTCGAGTCCGAGGACATCGATGTTGTCCTTCACCGCAACCGGAACGCCCGCAAGGGGGAGTGCCTCCCCCGCCGCCACGCGTCGGTCCACACGCTCAGCTTGCGCGAGCACATCCTCTTCCTTCACACGACTGATCCACGCTTGAGGCTGGATTGCAGCGTACGAGCGGACCCGCGTTAGCGCCTCCCGCGCGATGGCTCGAGCACTACTCTTGCCACCGCTCACCTCGCGTGCGATACCACATACAGTCCAACCGTGCGGCTCCATCAGGTGCCTCCCGTGGCCGACGACGGTGCGTCGGGCTCAACTGCAATAAGCGGCATCCCAGGAGCAATAGCCTGCCCCTCCTGAATGTAGATGGCGCGTACGACTCCTCCGGAAGGGCTCGGCACGCTACACTCCGTTTTCATGGCCTCGATGGCTGCGATGACCGTCCCTTTTTCGACTCGATCGCCTTGCCTCACTTTGATGCGCCATACATTGCCCCCGAGCGGCGCCTCGATGAGCTCTGCTCCCTGCGGTATGACAGTCGCATCGGGTATCGGCACGGCTTCAGGCAATGACAGGTTCGACACCGACTCACTGCGGCGCGCCCAGGCTTCGCGCTCGGCGTCGAACGCCGCTTGACGCTTGGTCTGGAAGGCTTCGATGCCGGCTTGCTCGGCGTTCAGAAAGCGTCGATAGTCGGAAAGCCGGAAGGTTTCGGTCTCGATCCGAAGCGGTCGACGCCCGTAAGGGAAGTCGCGCCGCCAGTCCGCAAGCTCAGCGTGACTGACGGGAAAGAACCGGATCTGATCGAAGAAGCGCAGCAGCCACGGATGTTCGCGAAACTCAACGCTGCGCGGATAAGAATTCCAAACCTGCACTGTGCGCCCGAAGAGCTGGTAACCGCCCGGCCCCTCCATGCCATAGATGCATAGATAGGCTCCGCCAATACCAACAACATTGGGCGGCGTCCACGTCCTCGCGGGGTTGTACTTTGTAGTCACGAGCCGATGACGAGGATCGAGCGGAACAGCGACGGGAGCGCCGAGATAGACATCACCCAATCCCAGCACGAGATAGCGCGCAGCAAAAACGATGTTGCGCACGTCATCCGGCGATTGAAGGCCGTTGATACGGCGGATGAATTCGATGTTGTCGGGACACCACGGTGCATCCGCTCGCACCGAGCTCATGTAGCGCTCGATGGTCTGCGCCAGGGCCGGATCATTGAACGACAGCGGCAGCCATACGGTGCGCGAGGGAATCTCGAAGTGGTCGAGATTGCCCAAACGATCCTCGAGGTCTCCAAGCGTGCGCAGCAATCGCTCGAGAGGTAACACGTCCGGGTCGTAGTGGACCTGCAGCGACCGAATACCTGGCGTCACATCGACTATGCCGGGAGGCTTAGCACGCTCGAGCTCCAACATGAGTGCGTGCGCGCGCAGGCGCAGTGTGAGGTCCAGTACGATCGGGCCATACTCGATGAGCACGTGTCGATCGCCCTGGCGGCGATAGAGCGTCCTCGGGCGTGACCCGCGCGCATCGAAGGTCGCGAGAATTGCGTCCGCGTCGCGGAATCTCGCAATGCGCCGGACCGGAGGTGCCGAAGCTCGGCCCGACCCAGCGATCCAAGCATTCTGAGCGCGTTCCGCGTCACGCGCGGTCGTCTCATCCACGCACTCAAACTGCAGCGTGTCTCCCGGTGCGAGTTGCCCCAGCTTCCAAAGATCTGCCGAGATGACTACGAACGGACAGACGAACCCGCCGAGAGAGGGGCCATCGGGTCCCAGGATGATAGGCATGTCACCCGTGAAGTCGATCGCTCCGACAGCATAGGCATTGTCGTGGATGTTCGACGGATGCAAACCCGCTTCACCTCCATCGCGCCGCGCCCACTGCGGCTTGGGACCGATGAGGCGCACGCCAGTGCGGTTGGAGTTGTAGTGAACCTTCCAGCCCGCACTCAAAATGATGTCGATGTCTGCGCGAGTGAAGAATTCCGGCGCACCATGAGGTCCGTAGAGGACCCGAACGCGCCAGAAACGTGTGAGCTCGGGCTGCAGCCGCGTTGGAAGGTATCCGTTGAGCCATGTAACTGGCTGCGCGTCCATATTGGCGTCAGCGCTTAGACGCAGCACGTCACCTGCCGCGAGATTGCGTCCCGCGTGTCCTCCAAAGCGCCCGAGTGTGAAAGTCGCACGACTTCCGAGGTATTCGGGCTCCTCCAGCCCACCCCTGAAGAGCACGTAAGCGCGTAAGCCAGGCCCGGTAACGCGCCCGAGTTTCAGGGTCTGACCGGCAACAACGCTCGTGGTGGTATAGGCCGCGACCGCCTGACCGTCGAGGCGGGCATCGCAGGCGGCGCCCGTAATGCAGATCGTTGCGGCGCGAGCAAACAACAGTGTCGGGCCGAGTGCGGTGACCTCCAACCCTGGCACTCCCTCCGGATTGCCGAGAAGCCGGTTCCCGAGCCGGAACGCCAAACAGTCCATGGGACCCGACGGGGGAACGCCGACGTGCCAGTAGCCGCGTCGTCCAGGGTAATCCTGCACTGTCGTAGCCAGACCGCCGATCAACACCTGCACTGATTGCGAGGCGTACGGCACGGCGGACAGTGCGCGCGTCGAGACGCGTCCGGACACAAACATCTCGCTACTGACAATTTGCCGCAGCCAATCGAGATTGGTTTCGAGGCCGGCAATGCGCGTGGTCTCGAGCGCGCGTTGCAGAGCGGCAACCGCCCCGGCGCGGTCCGACCCTTTGGCAATGATCTTCGCCAGTAACGGGTCGTAGTAAGTGCTTACCACGGTGCCGGCATCGACCCACGTCTCTACACGTACCTCCTGTGGATACTGCACTTCAGTGACGGTTCCACTGCTCGGTCGATTCTCCTCTCCGGGATCCTCTGCATAGACACGCGCCTGGATCGAACAGCCATGCGGAGCCGGGAAGCCGTTGCCCGCTGCTTTCCAGGCGTCCATGAAGGAATAATCCCCACTCGCGCCGCGTACCATCCACTCGATGAGATCGACGCCGGTGATCTCCTCGGTAACAGCATGCTCGACCTGCAAGCGTGTGTTTACCTCGAGGAAGAAGAACTCTTCGCGCTGCACGTCGAGCAAGAACTCGACGGTACCTGCAGACCGATAGGCCGCGGAGCTCGTCAGCCGAATCGCGCTTTCGGCCAAGGCGATGCGCAATGTGTTGCTGAGATTGGGAGCAGGTGCCTCCTCGAGGATCTTCTGATGTCGCCGTTGCAGTGAGCAGTCGCGCTCGCCCAGGGCGACCACCCGGCCGGTGCCATCACCGAAGACCTGCACTTCGACGTGACGTGCCTCGGGCAAAAAGCGCTCGAGGTAGACGCCAGAATCCGCAAAGTTACTCGCAGCGAGGGATGACACGGCGGGAAACGCCGCCTCGAGCTCCGCCATGTTGGTACAAGCACGCATCCCGATGCCGCCGCCGCCTCCGGTTGCCTTGAGCATGAGCGGAAAGCCGATACGCCGCGCGGTCTCGCACGCGCTATCGAGATCGGTCAGCAAAGAGGACCCGGGCACGAGCGGCACCGACTGCTCGAGGGCGATCTCGCGTGCGCTGTGCTTGAGCCCGAACGAGCGCATGTTCTGCGCTGTCGGCCCAATGAATATGAGATCCGACGCCTCGCACCGGGATGCAAACTGCGCGTTTTCGCTCAAGAATCCGTAGCCCGGATGGATCGCCTGAGCGCCGTAGTCCTTCGCCGCAGCTATCAAGGCCGTAGCGTCGAGATAGCTCTTCGCGGCGGGCGCAGGTCCGATGCACACAGCCTCGTCTGCCTGCGCAACATGCAACGAGCTTGCGTCCGCCTCAGAGAACACGGCGACGGAAGCGATGTTGAGGCGGCGCAATGTGCGGATGATTCGGCATGCGATTGCACCACGGTTGGCGATCAGTACCTTCTCAAGCACGCCCCGCACCCATGCGCACATCTTCACTGGACGCGATAAGCACACGCACGGCTGTAGGATTGAAGCCGTTACACGGATTGTTGATCTGCGGACAGTTCGATATGACGGCGATGACGTCCATATGCATCCTCAAATCCACGTACAGCCCGGGAGCGGAGATGCCATCGACGATACCGAGAGTACCGTCCGCCTCCACCGGAACGTTCATGAACCAGTTGATGTTTGAAACGATGTCGCGCTTGGTTCGGCCGTAGCGGGCGTTCGCAAGCAGGAAATTCTCGACGCACGCGTGCTGGGCTTTGGTGTGATAGCCGTAGCGCAGCGTGTTGCTCTCACAGCTGCAGGCTCCCCCGATGGTGTCGTGGTAGGCGACCGTCGTCGCTACGATTTGAGCCATCGGTCGTCCCTGGTTAGACATAAGCACCGTGCCTGTCCGCAGGAAGATGTTCTGCTGAGCGGCGATGGTGTTCTGAGCGCTATAGCGCTCACTGTCGTCGTGTGCCGCATAGAGCAGGAAGTCGACCGCCTGATTGCCGTGCAGATCAAGAATGCGGAGAGTCTCGCCCTCGCGAACCAGGTGATCCCACGGAGCACGAGCTGGAACGATCTCATCCAGAAGTAAGTCCTTCGGCAGCCCAGCAAGTGCGGAGTCGGTCATGATGGTTGAGTCCTTATTGCGAGAGGAGTAGTGCAAGTCGTGTGCTACGTCAGCGCAGGAAGTACTCCTCCACATTGAGAAAGGCCCGCAATGCCTCAGGACTTGCGGTCCGGACGGGATCCTCCGGGGCCGTGACTGGGCCTCGCCACGCGGATATGCGCACAGGGGTCGCCGTGTACTCTGGGCGCGGATCGAGTACGTGAGGGCAATTCGCAAGAACAACAATCACGTTCATCTCGGCGCGCAAGGTGAGTGACCGACGCGGGGCAAAGGGGCCGGCGTGCAACGTTGTGGTGCCATCCGCACCGATCTGCACCGCTTTGAACCAATTGATGCACGGATGTACGTCTCGCGCACCAAGACCTACCTTGGCGGCGCCCAGGAGAAGGCGGTGCTGGGCGTTCGGTCGGTCGGTCCAGTTCGCCCCTTGCCCATACCGGCGTTCGTTGCTGCGCTGGTTGGAGGGGCCGCAGAAGGCATCGTGGGTGCGCGCCTCGTCCTCGACGATGCTCATCAGAACGCGTCCCATATCGGACAGCAGCAAGCGCCCCGCTTGGAGGTTTGCAGTCCACTGCACTTTCAGCGTATCCGCGACGTTCAGCCGCTCGATCGGCTGATCGGCGTTGAACGCAAGCATCGAGACGCAGGCATCGCCCTGCAGATCGATGAGTCGGAGTCGGGTGCCGCGCGCCAATTTCCTGGAGGCATAGCCGCCAGCCCCGAGGGTTTCTTCCCACAGCATTGCATCGGCTCGAACTCCTTCGGGAAGGTCGGCGGCGGCCTGTGCCGGCACTGTGGGCATTGCCTCAACACGTGTCCCTGCCATGGCGCGCGCGTGCTCGCGCGCACTCTTTGGATCAGCTGTACGGGAAGAACCTCCTGTAGTCACTGGCTGGTTTCCTTACTTGTAGGAGTAGCTGACAGTCAGTCCGATGGTCCGCGGCTGCGACACGATTGCCTGAGCACGGTTTCCGTAGATCGCCGGATCCTGGTAGGACGTAACCCCCAGGTTGTTGGTCAGGTTTTCCCCAAACACCGTGGCCATCCAATGGGCAGCGACAAACGAAATTCGAGCGTCCAGCATCGCGTAGCCGCCGATGGTGGGCACGGTTGCTGAAAGGGAAGGCAGCACGGCGCTCTGGTAACGCGCGTTCACCCCGACCTGCAACTCGCCACCTGCGATACCCACGTGTCCGTACTGAAGACCCAATGCGACGCTCGATTTTGGGGTGCCGGGTAGAGGGCTGCCAAGCGCTGGAGGCGGGGCAGACGTGTTGGGTTGCACGAAAAGAGGGTTGAGCTCCGTCAGTCGCGTCTGATCATACGTGTAATCCAATCGCGCCTCGAAATGAGAGGTCAGAAGCGCCTCGATCTCGGTCTCGAAGCCCTTGCTCGTTGCCCTGCCAATGTTGAGGGATGCAGGCAGCACGAGCGGCGTGAGCTGCAGCCCCTCCTGCACGTTGCGCCAGTCAATCCAGAATGCCGCGGCTGAGTATTTGAGCCAGTTCCCGATGGTTCCCTTGGAGCCGATCTCGTAGTTGTCTGCAGTGTCCGGCGAGAGGTGGGTGAGAGCGGGCGGAGTGGTGTAGCCGATGCCGGGCTCGGTGGGTGGCAGCGCATTGACACCCCCCCTGCGGAACCCCTGCGACCAGGTCGCGTAGACGAGGTTGTGCGGATTGAGTTTGTAGGCCACGTTGACCTTCCACAGTGCCTTGCGCCAGTCGTCGCTCTGAGTGAGATTGGCGATCGGTGCATCAGGACCGAAGAACGGTCCGCCGTCGTACAGCAGACCGGTCTGCTGCGAGACCGTGACTGTCTGCTTGAACACTCGTGCGCCGCCTGTGAGGCTCAACGCATCAGTGAGGTGCCAGGTGAGCTCGCCGAATGCAGCCAGATCCTTGAACGTCGTCTCGAAGTCGCCGATGTATGCCTGGTCCTTGACGATCGGAATGCCGGCGACCGAGTTGTAGATGCCATAGGCAGTTTGGCCGACACCGCAGTAAGACGGCGTGGTGCCGTCACCTGCGCTTTGGCCGTAAGTGGCCTGGCAGTTGTTGTAAAAGTCGAGATAGCCGGGAATGAAATCGTGCTCGACGATGTCCGTCTGCTGATGGTTGTAGAATAGTCCGGCTACCCACTCAAATCGCTCGCCAGCTTTGGACGCCAGACGCAGCTCCTGCGTCACCGGCCGATCGTTCAGTCCCTCGACACCTTTGACGAAGGTGCGCGGGTTTTGGCCATACAGGCTCTGAAAGAAGAAGAAGTTGATGTATTCCTGTGTTTCATCCGCACTGGTGTCATTTACATGGTGCGCCCACGAAGTTGCGGAGGTCAGCGTGGCAAAGCCCAGGTCATATTCCAATGTGAGCGCGGCGAGGTCGACGCGATCTCGTGTGGTCGTAACGCCATACTCGGCGTCCGACAGTCTATCTACGCCGGGAGGCACCGGCGCATTGAACAGCTGCGGCGCGAGTGCGGGATTGGTGAAGTCACCTGCCGGTTGTGTTGCAGGACTGATTGGCTCATTGAAGGCAGCCGTGCTGGTCGCTGCATACGGAAAGCCGCCGGCCCGCGAGAGCTGGTAGTAATAGGAGAACTGCGCGTGGAATTGGTCGCTCGGCTTCCAGAGCGCCGAGATGCGCGCGGAGTGGTAGTCGTAGGCGTTGACGCCCTTCTGCCCATAAATGACTGGCGCGCTGAAGAGGTTCCCTGGCTCTGCGGCGACCGGAACACCTGCCGAGTCGAGCCGAAAGAGGTTGGGTTGGTTGATAAATCCCGCGTCCCGCGACCAACCGGCATTCACGCGCACTGCGAAAGTGTCCGAGAACGGCAGGTTGAGCATTCCGTTCACGGCCTCGTTCGGCTCGTGCGTGTGCGCCGTTCCGCTGGCGGTCGCTTCTACTCGGGCATCAAATCCGGTCAGATCCGGTGCGTGCTGCACGAAGCGCACTGTGCCTCCCAACGAACCTGATCCGTACAACGTTCCTTGGGGACCGCGAAGAATCTCGACCCGCTCCAGATCCTGCAGCTGCAGCGAGAAAAACAGTGGCGTGTCGTCGACATAAGTCGCGACAGGCGGCACAACTGGCGAAGCCGCCGCAGGCAATCCCGAGGTCGTTTCGCTGTTCAAACCGCGAATGATCAGGTTCGCGCCATTCACGCCCCCGAATGGCCCTTTATCGGTATAACTGACTCCGGCCATCGAGCGCGCGAGATCCGCCATGTCCGCGATCCCGCCCTTCTCCAGATAGTCTGAGGAGATCGCAGTGATGCTGAGCGGGACGTCCTGAGCGGAGGCCTCGCGCCGCGTGGCCGTCACAAGCACCTCGGATATACCGCCGTCATCACTCGTGCTGGCGGCCGCGACTCGGGTCAGAATCGCGGGATTTGAAGTGGCTCCTGCGCCGCCCTCGGCGGTCGCAGCGCTGGCATACAAAGTTGCCGCAACAGCGGCCGCCACAGAGCTACGCGTACTTGTCATCGCCGTTTGATCTCCTCTACGCAAGTCGCCGCACATACTTGCGAAGGGAGTGGCTATGGAGCTCGGGACGATTGGATACACTGAAGATCGTCCCGAGGACCACCACTGGTTCCTCGCAAACCAATCTCCCGGGCTTTTATCCCGCCGTGTATCCGAAGCGCTTGCGCGCTTGGACTGCCTCTCTCGGACCAGACGCCTGTCGCGATCGCGACAGACCGGAACCCTAGACGCACATTTCCATCATTGTCTGCGAGCACGATGTTGCAAGCGCCGTGCCGAACCCTCGGAGGCGATGACGCGCGCGCCGTTCCGCCGCATAAATCAAGGCTTTAGCGAGTATGACGGAATGGCGCGCTCCGTAGCGAAAAGCCAGCTGTGCCCCAACCTCGGGCGCTTTGACCAGCGTGTTGCCCCAACATGGGTCGCAGGAGGCTCGATCCGAGCGCGATTGCCCGCCACAATAGGAGTGTCGCGATTTTTCGCAGGGGCGTGCAATGAGTCTCGAGATAGCCACTCGGTGGTTTGATTACGAACACCTCGCGGACGGGATTACGAGGCTCTGGGAGCCGCATGTCATTCGCGTCATGCAGTGTAATATCTGGCATGTGCAGGGACGGGATCGTGATCTCGTGGTCGACACCGGCATGGGTGTTGCGAGTCTTACTCAGGCCGCTGCTCAAATTTTCGACAAGCCGCTCACCGCTGTCGCTACCCACTCGCATCTTGATCACATCGGCTCACTCCACGAGTTCTCGGATCGGGTAGTGCACGCCGCCGAAGCGGCACATCTTACGCACCGATCTGACAACTTCAGCATGCAACGCGATGACCACCCGGTTGAATACATTGCCGGACTCGTGCGCGCAGGCTATGAAGTCGATAGCAGCTTCATTACAGCTTTGCCCCGCGCCGACTTCGATATGCGGCGCTTCTCATGTCCTGCCGCGCCGGCGACCCGCGTCGTGCTGGAAGGTGATGTCATCGACCTCGGTAACAGGGTCTTTGAGGTCCTGCATTTGCCGGGGCACTCTCCCGGCAGCATCGGTTTGTGGGAGGCAGCGACCGGGACCCTGTTTTCCGGGGATGCGATTTATGACGGTCCGCTCTTGGACGAGCTGCCGGGGAGCGATATCGGAGCCTATCTGGCCAGCATGCGCCGCCTCGAGCAACTACAAGCACGCATCGTCCACGCCGGCCACGACCCGAGCTTTGATGGCGCACGGCTGCGGCAGTTGGCTCGTGCGTACCTGGATCGGCGAGGGTAACTTCTAAAGCGAAATTGTCTCCTGCAAGGGCAAATCCTGCGATGAGCCGCCGACCCGAATCACGTACTTCCCGGAAACGAGCTTCCAGGAATCCGTGGCCTCGTCATAGATCGTCAGGCGATCACGGCTCACCGGAACGGTAATGCGTTTCGCTTCTCCTGAAGCGAGGTCAACTCTTGCCCATCCGATCAAGCGCTTCGGAGGCTCGCCGGCGGCCCCCGGCAAGGACGCGTAGATCTCCGCGATCTCAGTGCCAGCGCGCTCGCCTGTGTTCTTAACGGTGAAAGAAACCGTCGTGGTGTTGCCACGCGTCACTGATAGTGCCGAATATCCGTAGGTTGTATAGGAAATACCAAAGCCAAACGGGAAGAGCACCGGCTTATGCTCGGCCTCATACCACTTGTAGCCAACCTTCAATCCTTCGTCGTAGTTGATCTGAAACGCAGGCAGCGGTTGGAACAATACGCTGAAGATGTTGGAATCGTCAGCGACCAGATGGTTGAAGTCCGGCCAGGATCCGGGCGGTGGAAGCACCAGGTTGGGATGGGGTAAGTCGGCATCGCTCTTTGGGAAGGTGACGGCCAATTTTCCTGTTGGATTTACCGACCCGGTCAAGATGTTCGCCAGAGCTTCGGCGCCGCGAATTCCGGGGTACCAGGCTTCGACGACGGCGGCCACCTTCTCGATCCAGGGCATGGTCGCCGGGCTGCCGGTCTCGAGTATGACAACGGTCTTCGGATTCGCGCTGGCCACGGCTTCGATAAGCTTGTTTTGGTCCACAGAAAGATCCAGGGTTGGAAGATCAACGACCTCCGATTCCCACTGATACGCGAAAACGATTGCCACATCGGCGGCTCTCGCGGCAGCCGTGGCCGCGGCCAGATCTTCTGCGGAAATGTAGGAAATCTTCGCGGCAGGCATCTTCGCGGTAAGGGCGCGCAACGGCGAGCTCGGCATCCAGGAGGGCCGAATGACTGCGGAGATAAAGTCATGAGGGGGCGGAGGCGGCACTGGGGAGCCTCCCGGAGGATCGACCTGGGCGGAACCTCCGCCCGACGGCACTGCCACGTCGGCGTGTCCTCCAATGAGGACCACTGAGTGCACATCCGCAGGTAGCGGCAACACATGATTCTGGTTCCTCAGCAGAACCATGCTTTTCTCGGCGATGTCCTGGGCAACTCGATAGCCGGCTTCCACGTCCGGGACCTGCCCGACCACAGGATGATCGAACAGCCCGGTTGCGAAGATCGTGCGCAGAACGCGGTGTACGTGCTCATCAAGCTCGTTTTGAGGAACTTCGCCGCTCTCGACAGCCTTCTTCAGGGCGTCTCCGAAGAAGAGCTGGTGCGGCTGCTCCATGTCGAGCCCAGCATGTGACGCTTTGACAGTTGAGTGGGTGGCACCCCAGTCAGCGAGCACGAACCCCTTGAACCCGAAATCCCTCTTCAACACCTTGGTCAGTAAATCGCCGTTCTCGCAAGCAAAATCGCCGTTCACGCGATTGTAGGCACACATGACACCGCCGGCCTCAGATATGCCCAGGGCGATCTCGAACGCGCGCAGATCCGTCTCGCGCATGGCTCGTTTGCTGATGTTGGCGTTGAGAGAGTTTCGGCCGCTCTCCTGGTCATTGACGGCGAAATGTTTCAGGTCGCCAATGATGTGTTCGGACTGGATGCCGCGCACGAAGTTGCCCGCCAGCGTGCCTGCGAGCAGGGGATCCTCCCCCAGGTACTCGAACGTGCGCCCACAGCGCGGTTCGCGAGTCAAATTCACAGCCCCGCCCAGCGACATGTTGTATCCCTGGTTTCGCAATTCGCGACCGATGAGCGCTGCGTACTCGAATACCGTGCCCGGGTCCCATGAGGATGCCGCTCCCAGGTTGCTTGGTAGGATGGTCGAATACCTTCCACCTGCGGCATTTTTGGTCACACCGTAGGACGAGTCCGCCATCCGGATTGCTGGAATGCCCAGGCGGGGGATGGCGCTTGTGCCGTCTACACCGCCGCCCGGCCCGGGCGGGTTGAAGAAGTGCGCGCCTTGGCCATGGAGCAGCGAGATCTTCTCATCCAAGGTCATCGCCTTGATGACCAGGTCGGCACGCTGGTCCGCAGACAAACTCACATTGGACCATGGGTAGTGTTGCGGCTGAGGCATTCCCGGGAATTGAGCGACAGCCCACGGGCCCACCAACATGAGGACGAGAAGAGCGGAGGTTCGAGCGCTAAGAAACTTGCTCATTTATTTTCCCACCCTTGGAAACGCAGCTAGGGTGGAAAATAGATACTAGTGACGTAATTGTCAACTCGTCACTAATAACCGATCTCGCCGCGTTCTTAAGCAGTCAGCGACCGAATCGCGACGTTGGCAACTGCAAGAGCTTCTTCTTCCTGGCTTTTGCCGACCTGCTCGCGAAAGCTCGGGTGATAAAACAGTTCCGTCATTTGAGCGATTGCCCTGGAGGTTTCCTCCAAGGGGGTTTTGCGCTCGAACTCGCCGGATTCACGTCCTTGAATCACTACCTTGCGAATCAGTTGGAAAATGCCTTCCCTGAAGCGGTCAACCGACTCCCACCGTTCCTCAAAGGAAGCGCAGACCAATTCGTAGATCTTTCGCTGCTCACTGAGCAGCTGCCATGCTATGCGCTCTAGCCCCATGAAAATACGGCGCAATTTCTCAACCGGGGAGCTCGTTCCCGCGGTTGATTCCTCGATCTGAGAAAGAAAGGCGCTGAGGCAGTGCCAGCACATTGCCTCGCCGATCGCCTGCTTGGAATCGAAGAACTTGTAAATGTAAGGCGTTGAAAGTTGAATTGATTTGGCGATATCCGCGAGCGTCGTCTTGCGGTACCCGTAGAGCCGGAAATGCTCACTGGCAGCCTGTAAAATCTGCTGCCGGCGCTTGTGGTCCGCCGGCCCCCGCTGTCCGGAGACCCCACCCACGTCGATCGCGACGTCCTCTTCCTGCTCTTTCATAAAAGAAATATTAACTTAGGATTCTACTTGACTCAAAGTAACGAGTGAGTATATTCATCATTCGTAACTTCATGGGCATCCTGCCGACGCCCGATGGGTACCGATGAGTCTCACCACTGGCCGCTGTCTTTGAGTGCATGGCGAGACAGACAGGCAATCGGGGCAGGACATGAACAGGGCTATTGGAACACTGAGGGGAAGGAATGTGGTCGTTCTGGGCGCAAGCCGAGGCGTTGGCCGAGAGACCGTTCGTCGCGCCTTCGTGGAAGGGGCCTGCGTCCTGGCCGTGGCGAGAGGCCGCGACGACCTGCAGCAACTAGCCGACGAAATGCCAGGCATCCAAACGCTCACCCTGGACGCTGCAGCGGACCACGCGCCGCCAAGGGTGTTTGACACGTTGTGTCCAGATGTCATGGTGGTCTGCGGCGGCGCCATTCCAACACCCAGACCGGTTCACGAGCTCTCCTGGGATGAGTTTGCCACGACTTGGGCAACGGACGTCAAGATGTCCTTTTTGTTCTGTGGTCACGCGTTGCGCACTCCTCTTGCGCCCGGCTCCACCGTGATCTTGATTTCCAGTGGCGCGGGGATCAGCGGCTCGCCGATTTCAGGCGGCTACGCCGGGGCCAAGCGCATGCAGATGTTCATGGCCAGCTACTGTCAGAAGGAATCGGCTCGTTTGGGACTAGGCATTCGATTCGCTGCATTGGCACCCATGCGACTCATGCCGGAAACCGATCTCGGAAAGGTGGCTGTCGAGGGCTACGCCCGATACCTGGGCATGAAGGCGGTTGAATTCATAGAGTGCATGACTGGCCGTCAGTCCGCCGCCGATGTGGCTGCCGCGGTGGTGCGCATTGCCACAGAGCAAGTAGCGAGCGGCGATACGGTATTTACCGTTTCAGCGGAGGGCCTCTCGCGTCTGTCATGAAGAGGGAGGCCAGACAAGGAGTGCCGGAAGACTTGAGTCGCGACACTTTCCCGCGCCTCGCCGAACCGCACCGGCAGGCGTTGAAACTCTATTGCTACCGCATGCTCGGTTCCCTGCACGACGCCGAGGATGTGGTTCAGGACACATTCGTAAACGCATGGAATGCGCTCGATGAGTTCGAGGGCCGCGCATCTTTCAAGAATTGGCTCTACCGTATAGCGACCAACACCTGTCTCAACGCCCTGGCCAGCCGCTCCCGGCGACGCCGGCTGTTGCCTGAGCAGCTCGGCGCACCGTCGACGGAAGTGCCGCAGGGTGCGCCGGCGACCGACATCGCGTGGCTTCAGCCCTATCCGGATTTCGAGCTCGAAGGCATTGTAGATTCGAACATGGGACCGGAAACCCGCTACGAGATGAGAGAATCGGTCCGGCTCGCGTTCATCGCAGCCATCCAGCAACTGCCACCGCGACAGCGCGCGATCCTGATCTTGACGGATGTCATGGAATGGTCGGCGGCGGAAGTGGCCACTCTACTGGGAGGCTCGGTCGCATCGATCAACAGCGTACTGCAGAGAGCCCGTGCGACGATGCGCGCACGTTATCGCGAAGACGAGCGGCAGGGGCGATCGGCCATAGATCCCGACCACGAGCAACTGCTGGATCGCTACGTGCAGGCCTGGGAGAGCACCGACCTGAGCGGATTTGTGAGCCTGCTGACGGAGGAGGCCATCTATTCGATGCCACCCTGGCGTCAGTGGTATGCGGGGCGCGACTCGATCAGGAATTTCTTCGGTACCGTTTGGAAATACTACCGCGGCTTTCGCATGGTGCCCGTTGCCGCGAATACGCAGCCTGCATTTGCGCTCTATACACTCGCAAGCGAGCCAGGCCTCTGGAATGCACACTCGTTGCAGGTGTTGTCCATCCGCGACGACCGCATTTCCCAGCTGACGCTCTTCATGAAACCGCTGGGCCCTCAACTTTTTCCCGCCTTCAGACTGCCGTTGACCCTCCAGGATTAAAGACACGCTCGCTTCGGTGCGACGTCAGCACGAGCTGCGCACCGATGAGTTTTCAAAGTCTCATTGGTCTCCACTGTGCACACGCCTGCGCAAAAGGAGCCAACATGACCGCGTGGACCCACCTGATGATCCGGCACCGCTACTGGGTGATGGGGATCGTGATCGCCCTGACCCTTGGCTTGATGAGCCAGATCGGCCACCTGACCATCATCGTCAACTCTGACAACATGATGCCGCAGTCGAATCATTACGTTCGGATCGGCAACGAGATCGAGAGCACCTTCGGCAACAAGAACACGGTTGTCGTGGGAGTCACCCCTACGCAGGGAACCATCTACCAGCCCTCGATTCTCGCCAAGGTGCAAAGGATCACGGCGCGCCTGACCAACACGCCGGGCGTCATCAAGACGAGCGTCCTCGGCCTCGCCGCGCGCAAAGCAAAGGCGATCGAAGGCACCGACGACGGCATGAGCGTGCGTCCTTTGATGGAGCAGGCGCCGCAGAATGATGCGGAAATTCAGGCCCTGAAGGCCGGGATCGCGTCAACGCCGGCATACGATAACCTGTTGATTTCACGGGACGCCAGGACCACGCAGATTGTGGCGGAGTTCAAGGACCCCCCCGCAGGCATGAAGTCCATCGAGGACGCGACGCTGGCGGCAGTGGATCCGGAACGTGACGCGAGCGTCGAGATTGCCGTCGGCGGCCTGCCGATCTGGCTGTCGAAGCTCGAGCAATTCTCCGCGCGGATGGCATTCCTGCTGCCGCTCGCGCTACTCGTGGTTGGGCTGATCCACTTCGAAGCCTTTGGAACCGTGCAAGCACTGGTGCTGCCGCTGGTGACCGCAGTCATCGCGGTCATCTGGGCGGTCTCGTTTCTTGCATTCGCGCGCATCCCACTGGATGTCTTCAATGCGACGACACCGATCCTGATCCTCGCGATCGCAGCGGGGCACGCGGTCCAGATCCTCAAGAGATACTACGAGGAGTACTCGAGACTCAGGGAATCCAATCCTGCACAAGATGCCCGCGAACGCAACCGGCTGGCGATCGCTGCTGCGCTTACGCGCGTGGGGCCGGTGATGATCGTCGCCTGTGTGGTCGCGGCGCTGGGCTTCTTCTCACTAGTCATTTTTGACATCAAGTCAGTCCGCACCTTCGGCGTGATGACGGGCATCGGCGTGTTCAGCGCACTGATTCTCGAGTTGACGCTCATACCGGCATTGCGCGCGACATTGCGCCCGCCCGGGGAGCGCGAGTATCGACGCGAACAACAGCGGACCTACTGGGATCGGCTCCTGGAAAACCTGTATGGCCTGGTCACAAACCGCCGCAAACTGTTGAACACGGTGACGATCGCCGTTTTCGTGATCCTCTCATTCGGCGGGTACCTGCTCAAACACGACAGCTCCGTCAAGGGCTTTTTCTTCGGCAACTCCCAGATCAAGCTCGACGATGACAAGCTCAACACCCGGATGGCGGGGACCAACACGGTTTATGTGCTCATCGATGCCGGCGTGGTCGACGGCATCAAGAACCCGGCGGTGCTGACTGCGATGGACAAGATCCAGCAGCACCTGCAACAGGAGCCCAAGGTCGGAAGAACTCTGTCGCTTGCCGATTTCATCAAGCGCATGAATCAGGCAATGAACGCGGATGAGAAGAGCTTCTACAGCATCCCGGCCCGCCAGGACCTCGTAGCCCAGTACCTGCTGCTGTATTCCAATTCCGGAGAGCCTCAGGACTTCGACTCCTACGTTGATAACGACTACCGCAAGGCGGCCATTCAGATCTTCGTCAAGACCGACAGCACTGCGGAGCTGAAGGCGCTTGTCGCAAGGACACAGACGTATGCGGACAGCGTCGTTCCCCACGGCGTCGGTGTCCGAATCGGCGGCGGCATGATCAGCGGTGTTGCCATCGACGAGGAAATGGTCCGTGGCAAATTGCTCAATATTCTTCAGATCCTCGCCTGCGTATTCGTCATCTCTTCACTGGTGTTTCGCTCCCCGTTGGCGGGCAGCCTCATTCTGATCCCGCTGGTGGCCACGGTGTTCGCGAACTTCGGATTCATGGGGCTACTGGGCATCCCACTGAATATCCCGAATTCGCTCGTGGCCGCGATGGCGGTTGGTGTCGGGGCGGACTACGCGATCTATCTGAGCTACCGCATGCGCGAGGAGCTGCAGTCGGGCCTGCCGGAAAGCGAAGCGATCCGTCGTGCATTCCTGTCCGCGGGCAAGGCGACTTTGTTTGTGAGCTCTGCAGTCGCCGCCGGCTTCGGCGTGCTCCTGCTCTCGTGGGGATTCCTCATCCACATCTGGATGGCTCTGTTGCTCGGGCTCGCCATGCTCACGAGCTCCATCGCGACGCTGACGATCTTTGCATCACTGATCTTGACGCTGCGCCCCAGATTCATCTTCGCAGACAAACCGAGGGATCGCTCATGGAACGCAAACTTGTCACAAGTGTGATCACAGCCTGGTTCGGATTCGCGGCGCTGGCGCAAAACGCCTTCGCCGCTCCATCCGCCGAAGACATCATGGCAAAGAACCTGCTCGCGACAAAGGTCGCCGACTCGACGACCAACTCCACGTTTCGGCTGATCAATGCCTCCGGTCAGGAACGCGTGCGCGAGACCGATGGAGACAGCAAGCTCATCGCGGGCACGACGGACAACAGGCGGTTGGTCGACTTCCTGAGCCCGTCGGACATCCGGGGGACCAAAACGCTGCTGATCGAGCACTCCAACGCGGAGGACGACATGTGGATCTACCTTCCGGCGATGAAGAAAGTGCGCCGGCTGGTCGCGAGCAACAAGAAGGACTCCTTCGTCGGCACGGACTTCTCGTATGGCGATGTCATCGGCTACAAGGTCGAGGAGTGGAATCACAAACTCGTGCGGGAGGAAGCCGTCGCGGGCCGGGATTGCTATGTCATCGAATCCACTCCCAAGACCCCGCAGATCGGCGCCAACACCGGCTACTCCAAGCGGATCGGCTGGATTGACAAGGAGAGCTTCGTCGCCCTACGCACCGAGATCTACGACCTCAACGGCGAGCTGCTCAAGAAGCTGACCGACGAGGACGTCCAGAAAGTCGATTCGAACAACAATCGCTATCAACCCATGAAGCTCACGGCGCAGAACGTGCAGACCGGCCACAAAACGATCATTGAATTTAAGAACTTCAAGGCCAACGTCGGGATCGGCGATGACGTATTCACGGCACGTTCTTTGGACCGTTAGGGTCGCACTGGCGTTGATATCCCTTGCCGCACAAACCGCGATGGGCGACCCATTGCCGGGCCCACACTCCGCCGAGCCGGAGAGATCCCTCATGAAAGACATCCTGGGATTATCCGGCTCCGTGCGGGCGGATTACTTCTCCAAGGACAAGTCATTCAGCGGCAAGACCGGCTACGCGGTCGGGTCGGTCTGGGCCACGGCCGTCCCGCAGGAGGTCGCCGGTATCCGCACATACTTCGATGCCCGTCTCCAAGGGCAAGACCTGACGCGCGGCTCGCGGGTGTCATCGGACTTAAGGGAAGCGTACGCGCAGACCGCGCTTGGCAACTTTGACCTGCGTATGGGCCGTCAGATCACGGTCTGGGGCCGGGCAGACAAGGTCAATCCCACTGATGCGTGGAGCACCCGCAACTACACCCTGCTCGTGCCCAACGACGAGGACCAACGCCTGGGCGTCGCATCGTTGCAGGGGACCTGGAACCTCGGCGCCTACCGCGTAATCGGCTTGTGGCAGCCGGAGTGGCGCTCTCCCGTGCTGCCCATACCCCCTCTCCCGCCGGGCATATCGCTTCAGAACATCGCGCCGACCCGCCCGGCCGGACAATTCGGGATCAAGCTCGACCACTCGGGTGAAGGCGTCGATTGGTCGGTGTCATACGCCCGCAGCATCAATCGAACGCCGGATCTGGCGATCGTGTCGCAGGGCTTGCCCGCCGGCACCTCAGTCGCTCCGCTCTATCGGCATGTCGAGGTCATTGGAGCGGATGCCGCGGTTCCGGTCGGCCAATACGGCCTGCGCGCAGAGATCGCCTATACCAAAACCGGCAATCGCGGCGGCAACGATCCGTTCGCCCAGAACAACAATGTGTTCGCCGTCTTCGGCGTCGAACGCACTTTCATAGGCGAGCTCAACGTCAACGCCCAGTACCTGTACCGCAGGACTTTCGATCTCCGGGACCCTGACCCGAACGCTGCGCCCGATATCCGGCTCCTGACCCTCGAGGAGCGTGTGTTGAGCAATCAGCTCGCAACCAACACGCACGGTGCGTCGCTGCGGATCAATTACAAGGCCTGGAACGAGACTCTCGAAATGGAGCTTGCTGGGGTGGTCTGGTTCAAGAATGGCGATACAGCGATTCGGCCGAAGGTCACCTACGCCTTCACGGATCGTTTGAAGGTCATCCTTGGCGGGGAGATTTATCACGGGCCGGGCCGGAGCTTTTTTGGCCAACTGAACCCAACCTCCACCGCCTACGCAGAGCTGCAGTTCGGCTTTTGAACACCGATGAGTTTGGGAAGGAGAAAGTAATGGCACTCGAGATTTTCTGGGGCAGCGGCAGTCCGTTTTCGTGGCGTGTCCTCCTCGGCGCCGAGATCAAAGGGCTGCAGTACGAGTCACGGCTGCTGGATTTTTCCAAGGGCCACATGAAGGCGCCGGAATTCTTGCAGATGAATCCACGCGGCAGAGTGCCGGTGATCCGCGATGATGGATTCGTCCTCTTCGAGTCCCTCCCCATCCTCGAGTACTTCGAGGACACGTCGCCCGAGGTCCCTCTCTTCGGCAAAGATCCGCGCGAGGGCGCCTTCGTTCGCCGACTCATCGCGGAGTTCGAGAGCTATCTGCGTGAGCCACTCTTCAATCTCACGCTTGGCCTCCTTCGATCGGCCGGTGCTGCGCCGCCAGGACGCGCAATGACGCCTGACGAGCTCGAGGAGACCGCCAAGGCGGCCCAGCGCGAGTTAAAGACGCTCGAGGAACGCGTCGGGGGCGGTTCCTGGCTGGTTGGCGGAGCGCCATCGGCTGCGGACGTCGCGATCTACCCGTTCGTTGCAACCCTCCAGCGCGCTACGACGAAGGCCGAGACGCTCGCCCGGGCGATCGGACTGCACCCACTCGGCGAGGTCTATCCGAGCATCCGCCGTTGGATGTGGCTCCTCGAAGCTGTGCCGGGGTACGAGCTTACGTACCCGCCGCACTGGCGGGCCCCGGGAGACTTTCGACAAAGATCTACCTGAGCGGAGCGAGCGCCAGCTGTTGAGCGGCGGGACCTAGCGCACCGTCGGGCGGTGCACGATTCCGCCTCGGGCCCCGTGATGGCTGTCGTTGATATCTGCCAACGGCGATGATAGTTGAGGTGCCTGGCGAGTTGTCCCTGGAGGACCTGTGGCAGCCACCGCTGAATTGATCTATCGGTACCCCTTTGCTTCCGGCATCGAGGTTGAGGCGGGCACGCCGCGGTTGCGGCTTGCAGCTTCCCTCGAGAAGTCCGAGGCGCCACATTTCATCGACGGTCGCCTGGTCGCGCCGCGCTCTTTCGGTGACTTGATGCTGGTACTTTCCAACATCGTGCGGGCCAATTTCTTCCGACCCCTTACACCCGCAATGCTCGATCCGGTGATCACGGCCACGAGCTCGAAACTTCGATTTGAAGGATTCAGCGGATGCTGCGGGGCGTATGTGATGGCCGCGATTCCAGCGGCTGCGATCGACGGCAGGTTTCTCCAACGTGGGACGACGAATGTCGATTTCAATGATCCGATGCGCGCCGCACTGACCCGACTCAGTGACCAGCAGGTGACCCAACTGTCCGTTGGTGCCGAAGCAATGAGCCTTGCGAGCGGTGCGAGCAAGGTCGTCGAAAAAAAGGTGAGATTGCCATCGCGCTGGGTGCGCGGATTCTGCGAAAGCCACATCTATCAGGGTCGTCTGAAACCATACGCGGAGTTGACCGGAATGCAGGCGCGGCAGCTCATGCAGCTCACACCTCGATCCCCCGTGCGCAGGCCCCTCTATCTGCAGGCGCGCTCCGATGGCGCCCGCTGGTCGACGGTCGAATCACCAGGCAGCATCCGTGTAGGCGGTACGCATCGCCTGAGCATCATTGAGCCTCTTCTTCGTCAGGCAACGTCACTGCGAATCTGGGCCGATCGGGATTCGACCGTCAGCGGATGGATTGTCGGCAATCCGAGTGGCTCTTTGATGCTGATGCTCAGTCCCGATCTCGACCGTGGTTTCTCAGGTGAGGGGCAGGCATTGGAGGGACTATCTGCCAGGGATGCTCGGCAGAGTCTATCGGCTATTCGGGCGCAGTTGAAATGGCAGGACGCGCTGAGCGTTCACGAATTGGCGCAGGCGGCCTCTATTGATAGCGGGTCCGTCGAAAAATCGCTGTCCGTTCTGGGCACTCAGGGAGTGGTTGGATTCGATCTTGCGGACCAAGCGTACTTTCATCGTGAATTGCCGTTCGCGAACGACGCTATCGAGAAGTATCAGAGTCGGCTGGAAGGGGCAAAGGAGCTTGCCACTGACACGGCCGTCACGGCGGTGCCTGGCGGAGGGTCTGATCGAGTGTTCGAAGTGGCAAGTGAGGACGCTGTCTACAGGGTTACGCTGATGGCTGGGGGTGAATGGCGCTGCACCTGCCCGTGGTACGGAAAACACAGAGGGCAAAGGGGTCCCTGTAAACATCTGCTTGCGGTGCGACTGCAGATCTCAGCGCAATGAGCCCCGATGAGTTGCAGGAACTGGTCGTCGCGGGGGCTCCGGGGCCACTTGTCAATGCGCTTGCGACTTTGGATGAGGCTGCGCGGCGGATACTCTCAAAGCGAGCCTTCGAGCTGTTCCAGGCCGCAAATGACTTTCAGCGCAAGACCGATCTTTCGAAGTTGATGGGCAATTCGGCCAGTCGCAACGCGGAACTGGCTTTACTGGCTTGTTGCGACGGAACCAAGGCAAAACGCCTGGAGACTTTGGCCCTCGAGCACGCGGAGACGGAGCGGATTCTGGCGGTGTTGCTTGCACGCAAGCCAGCGTGGATCGACGGGTGGATCAGACATCTGATCGACAAGAAATGGGTCCCTGGAAGCTGGTGGTCCGTTGTTCGAGGATTGGTGCGCGCTGGAATCGCCAGCAAACCTGCGCCCGAGACATACATCAATCTCATGGTGAACGGCATCGCCTGGCGAAACTGGGGGAAGGACACAAACCGTGTGCCGTTGAGCACGTTGCTTCTCGAAGACCGGGATCTGCTCGAAACGGAGATCTGGCAACTGTTCGAAACGGAGCACAAAGGATTCGCGAAGGATTGGCTCGCAGCTCACCCCAAGGCACCGCAGAACCATGAGACCTGGACCATGGCACTCATCCGGCTTGCGAAGGCAGGGCATATTGATCGAGCGAGGCTGATTGACGCGGCATTGAACGGCATGGCCTCCGGCCTGAAGCCCTTTTTTATCGGCGGCATTGTCAACTTCGCCGAGGCTCTCGAGATCTGCGTCGAAGAGCTCTCGATGCGGCAAGCGATGCTTTGTCAACTTCTGGCAAACCAGACTGGAACAGCGGTTTCGTTTGCGCTGGCCGGACTGACGCGGCTCGAGAAGGCCGAGCTGCTCGACCGCGACAGATTTCTGGAGTCGATCGAGCCTGCCCTACTGTTCCCCAAGAAGTCGCAAGCCAACTCGGCACTCGCGTTGCTCAAGGTCGTGGCGAAAAGCGACGAGATCAGGCGACCCCGATGCCTGCTCGCCGCGGCACGGGCACTGTCGAACGTCTCGGATGACGTGCAGCGGCGTGCAACCGAACTGATTGAAGCGTATCCGACCAATTCCGACCCTCCCCTGAGGGAGGCAGTTGGTGCGCAGATCGAGTCGACGGCGCCCATAGTCCGCGATCGACTGTCTGCATTGTCGATGGTTATCGAGGGCCCCGGAGCAGCCGCACCGCCCCCGGATCTGAGTATCCTCGAGTCGCGTCTTGCGCAGCTCCCCGCAAAGGTGATTGAGCGGTGGGGTCTGAAGCAGGCCATCGATGGATTACGCGCAGGGAAAGGAGCGGAAGCGTTGCCGAGGCTCTCGTCGGACGAAGCTGACTATCAGCGTGTTGCTCCCATCGCGTCCCCGGACGAGTTGCTGGAGGCCATCGCGGTCGCCGTCGAAGCCGTTTCGGGCGCTGACGAAATCGAGCGGCTCATCGATGGCATCGCGCGATTCGCGAACCGACGACCGGACTCGAAGGTTGCGGATACCATTTTCAAGCGATTTCTGGCACCGAGTTCGGCGAAGGGTCTGACATCGAGCCTGGGCGTGCCGCCGCAGCTCGTGAAGCTCGTGGGCATGTGGTTCGGTGTTGAGGTCAAAACGGGAAGCGACTTCAGTGAATCAGAGTCCTGGTGGACAGTTCGATTTGAGCCCTATTTCACAGCGTTGCGCAAAGGGCGGGCCTGGCAGCCACTTTCTACGCCGACCCACGCCGGCGGTTGGATTGATCCGCGTGTCTGGGTAGCGAGGCTCAGTGCGTCGGCCGATTCCATCAGTGACAGCGATGGGATTCAGTCGCTGCTGCGTCTCGCGTCATTTGGAAGAGCCGATGCGCGCGAATGCACGGCAAGACTGCCGGGCCCCTGGCGCCGATTGGCGCAATACGCGCTCGGCGGCGAATGTCTGGTAGGGATTAGGGACATCTTCCGGTCGTCGCTCTGGGTCGCTGCCGGGCGAGCCCGGCAACCCGCAGCTGACCTTAAGGAGCTGCACATGCTCATAGGAGTCTCGAATGTGCCAGACGCGACCCGCGAAAGCCGCTTCAACTTGGAGCAGAAGGTCGCCAAACCGGGGTACCAGCCGCACAATTCCGAATCGACTTTTCTTCCTCTCGATGCGTCCTTCGATGCAGATGTCAGGAAGAAGATGGATGACATTCCGCAATGTATGTTCTATCCGCGCAAGGCCACGCGGAGGCATTCCCTGGAGTGGGTAGGCGCTTGGGTAATAGAATGGAAATCGCAGCTATGGCCGACCAATCTGCGTGGATTTCTCTATTGGGGTATCAACAGGATGCTGCAGAGATTCGACGCCAGTAGCTCCGTGTACGAGCCGAACCATGTGTATGTCGATGCGTTGAGACCCCAACAACGCAACCTCGGTGAGCTCGAGTACATGGCCCTGGCTATCGGTTGCATGAGTGGAGAACAGGAAGTCCGCAGATCTGCACAAGAGGTACTTATCAGGGCAGGCATCGAGGGGCGTCTGGACCCGAGGCTGTTCGCGGCGGCGCTGCAGGAACTCTATGCGAAGGGATGGTTTTCAGTCGGCCGACTCGCTACAACTCTGGGCGTCGCAGCGCGGGACTCCCCCCAAGCCGCGAAGGTAGTCACTGATACGCTGCTCGCATTTCTCATGCATCTCGAGGACCTGCCGAAGGGGGCACACGAGCTGCTGAACGTGCTTTATCAACAATCGCATCGCCTCGGAATATCGGCTCCGGAGCCATTCAGGAAGAAGCTCCTCGATCAGAACGGCAAGACCAAAACGGCACGGTTGGCGAAGGAGTTGCTCGAACTGAAGGAGAGCGCCTCGAGAGCCGGTGCTGCTGGGCTGGAGGCCATCAATCGGCTTCTCGAGCGAGCGGAATCAGAAGCTGCGCAGTCGAATCCGTAGACAGCGCTGGTTCAGCCTGCTGGAGGCGTGGCGGCGAGTCGTTTCGGTTCCATTTATCGTGCCACACGGTCTGGCAGTTCGAATGTGGCGGCGACACACACGCAAGTTCAACGCAATCGGCGAGTGGGGCGCCTTGATCCGATGGTCGGGGTCGTGTCAGACAATCCGGACCGCAACAGGTTGCTCGCATTCCTGTTGCCAGATCTCGAAGCACACGCGGTGGAATCTCGCCGAAGGTAGCTGTGCGCTCAGATCGAAGTCCACAGAATAGGATGCCTGGGCAGATGTGATGCGCTCACCGCATGCATCACAAATGCTCCCGCCTGAGTATTCACCGAGGCAGCGCCACGGTGCAGCGTTGGGGAGACTTCGATCCATCATTCGCGCGCGGATGACGGACGTGCAGGCCACGCTATTCATGTCAGTCCTCCTCAGTCGCTTGAACGCATCCATCTTGGAATGTACCTGCGACAGTGCGCTTTGCTGGGAAATAGCGCAACGTATATTGTGCGGAAGTCAGGCGCCGCCACAGGAACTGCTGTATAGAGAACTATGGGTCATCGAAAAACAGGCGTATTCCATTCTCCCGAGGAAATAGTCGTACTCACATGCGACGTGTGCGAACGCGACATCGGCAACGAAGATGGCCGCCGTCCGAAGGATCACTTCAGGCTAAGTCGCCACCCGAACCCTGGCGGCTTGGACGATCAGGCACCGACCGTCATATTGTGCTCGTGTGAATGTTTGCGGGCCTTCGCCGCGACTGCGCCCGGACCAAGTCGTCTGGCCAACTTCTCGGACCGCGACCCGCCGACCGACAGCTCCAGGAAGTAAAGATGTGAGCGGGAAGGACTGGCTCGCAACCTTCACATGGGGGTAGCGAACGCTTCGCGAAAGCCTCGCGGAGGCTCGCAATGTGAGCAAAGTCACACCAGCTGACAGCCCCCGACACATCGGCCACGCCACGGTGCATCGGTAGCAATTGCCTCTCACTGTCGAACAGCGATGAACATCACTGTACCGGTCCGCCGATTAGCCCATAAAGGGCTATGCCCCCCTCGGTCCCTCTCGCCCCTCCAGCCAGTCCATGAGTAGGCTTGCCAGCG